>Ga0187846_10000336_pt1 | contig 27655 bp, 27 predicted proteins | sample TC_taG_FD_161473 | JGI IMG/M metagenome (GOLD analysis project Ga0187846, IMG submission 161473) | Biofilm microbial communities from the roof of an iron ore cave, State of Minas Gerais, Brazil - TC_06 Biofilm (v2) | ecosystem: Environmental > Terrestrial > Deep subsurface > Cave > Wall biofilm... | reverse complement strand
ATAGTATGTCCCTTCATTTCGTTGAAAAATGATCAAAGTTAGTTTACGATGTTTGAAGATACCATACTCCATCTCTCCAATTGCTGAGCTATTTTGACGTCTCATTGACAACAGTGTAGACATCAAGAAAAACTCGTTTCTTGCGGGACTTGATTTCAAGAGAATTGTAGTGTCTGGTCTTATTATTCCTGTCAGAGTTCTACCGTATTCGTTGATTAATCCTACGTACCTAATAGATTGTGACACTTGGAGAATTCTTTGACATTTTCTTCTGTATGATTCTATATCTTCTTTCCATTTTTGGCTTGGCGTCTTAGTCACAGAAAACATAAAGAATTATGGACTTATAAAGATGGATTTTATTTTTGCTTTAATTTTTCTAAATCTTTTTTCAAGGTCAAGTTTTCTTTTTTTAGTAATTCATTTTCTGTTCCTAGAGCATCAACTTGGCTTATCCTTGGATTTAATGGATGATCTGGACCATATTGGATAGGGGCTAGATCAAAAAGACCTGCAGATTGTTTTTGAAAGAAAGTGTGAAAATCAGAAAGTCTTGCTAACAAATGTGCATTATCTTGGATTATGTTATCCTTGATGTGACCTATCTTTGACATACCTAATGGGTGAATTGCTCTTGGTGGTAGTCTTGGAAACTCAAATGGGTTGTTTATCCTATCCATGCCTAACCCATAGTATTCCGCTATTCGTCTTGTAGCAATATCCCACATAGATTGGCTTTACAGACTCTCATATTTCATTATTCCGAAGTATGAGCATGTCAAATATAAGAAGATGTCAACTGCAACTCATTTTTTATCAAATTCAGCTGATCGCAGATCCTTATACGAGACTCTGATCTTCAGAAATAAAATGGTGAAAACTACACCTGTAAGGTGTATAAAGTGCAAAAACAATATCGTTTCAACAGAATTATACAAAATTATAATGTATGTCGTAAATGAAAAGTTCACAGATCATCATTATGAGCATGTTGAATGTCCAGACAGATTTACTGTTTAATCTATGTATGCATAGACACGATATAATTTTCCAGTTTCTCTATCGTGATAGTTCCAATCGTTACCTTGCCATTCTACTTCTTTGAATGCAGCTTTAAGGGTTGGATGTAATTTTTCGTAAATGTCTTCGCCTATCAGAAGTTGATTTGGCCTTGCCAAAGCTGTGATCTTTGCAGCAATACTAACGGCTGGACCCAAAATATCTACATGGGATCTGATATTATCAGCTCCATATCTCACAATTGTAACTTCTCCAAAATCCATGCCAATCTTCACACGAAGCTCTGGGTAGTCATACTCAGCAAGAATAGGATTAATTCCTTTTTCAATTACACTTACCATTGTCCTTGCACAATTTACTGCGCTGTCTGCAACAAGAAGAGGACCTTCCTCTGCAACAAAATATCCTATTACTGCATCTCCAACATATTTTAGAACATAGCCGTCATGATGTCTTATAACCGCACTCATTTCCTGTGAAAATGAGCTTAAAATAATTGCCAATTTTTCAGTTGGCAACTGCAATGACATCTCAGTAGATCCTACCAAATCTACAAAAACTACGATCATATTCAATTTTTGTGATACATGATCTCGCAAAAACTTGTCTGAAGCATCCTCAAAATAATCATACTCATAGCCTTTTTTGAGCGATCTCCATACTCTTTTTTGGGTTTCTTTGATAAGAGAATCTGCATCTAAAGTACCTGATTTGCCGCCTCCTAACAACATGTCTACAAAATTTCTAGTTTGCATCGACTCTTTGTGGTCTTCTGGAACGTCTCTGCTCATTGCTATGCCGCACCTAAACTACTCAAGGGGAAAATTCACTCCGCAAACTGGGCACTGACCACGTTCACCCTTATATTTTACGTCAAAATACTGAACTATCTCAACATCACAATTCCAGCATATAATCTTCTTAAATGATACCTTCCCCATGCGCCCTCTTACACTTTTTGGCATTTTAGGTATTTAAAGTAAATACAATTTAAGCGAAATTCACCTGATTTTGTCTACTTTTAGTGTAATAATTACAACAATTGGACGCTTGTAAGCATTTGCATGAGACAGATTGTCCGAATATTTTGTTCTTTCAACGCACAAGCAATTGATGTCCATATTATTAGTTACTGAAATAGTATCTAGAATACCCTACAAGTGGATTTATTTAAAAAATTAGGAAATGTAATAATTTAAGCATAAAATACATAATTCACATCGAATTTAAGCAAGAATACAAAGGAAAAACTGTGCAAATTCCCTCAAATTCAAATGACAAATTTATACAAACCATGACTGAAAAAAGTGAAAAGATAAGGTCATTGTTTCTTGAGAACATTAAGCATCTCACAAAAACTATACCGGTAAAAGTCATGCTTGGCGACAGTACTGTTTCAGATCAACAAACATTCGACCCTGGTACAGTTAGGCAATTTTATGGTGATGTATTAAAAAAAATGCCACAATGGAATACAGAAGGAATATCCACATCTAATGAAAAAGATTTAAGACGCCTTACCGTCAAATTTGAAATCAAGGAAGGAAACTTTCTTTTATCATGTCGTCTGGCACTTCAGTATCATGCATTGTTATTTTACAAATTGAATCATGATGTAGTTGAAATCCAAAAAAGGATTGCAGAAATAACTGAGAAAATAGACTCCATTCAAAAAGAACTTGCTCCACAAGCCGATCTATTGATTAAAGAAAAGTTAAAAGAGAATGGTTATGAGAATGTAGATCAACAAAAGCTTTTTGAGATTTTTTTTACAAATGATGATCTAATAAAAGAGATTGCTGACCAAGTTTATTCCAGTTTTGATGTCACATATGATAACCTAATAAAAGGACGTTCGGCATTATTCAAGGAGCTTGATATCTTGCTAATTGAAATATATTGTACAACGCCAGTTATGATTGATGAAATACGGATGATCGCAGCAGAAGAAGGATGCTTATGCCTGTTTGATCTCCAACATGTGAAAAAAAAGGAAAAAGAAGGTAATTTTGATCCAGCCAGAATTTCGTCTAAGGTAAAAGAAGACTTGTTAAAGCGAATGGACGAAGTTTTAAATGCCATAAAAATCTAAAAATTGTTTATATCATAGTTCATTTTATCACTGAATAATTCAGTCAAGGGGTCCCATGGAACTGGATGCGAGGCGTCATAACTTGGGGAGTGAACACCTTGCGGCCCCTTGACCTTAGATCTGATCTTTCGGTCAGATCCTATTTAGCCTTTTCAGATCTAGCAAAATTTTCATCAAAAAGATGTCTCTTTACATATTTTTCTTGCTATATTTCACGAAAAATCAAAAATAAGCAATATTTTTAAAAATGGAAAAGATGGCAAGAAACCAAATATACTATAAAAGATCTGAAAAATCTATTGAACGTTTCTTATAATGATATACTCTATTCCAAAAAAATTCAGGCCAATGTTATTCGCAGGACACCCCTAGAATTATCTGCAACATTTAGCAAGATTACTGGCTCAAAGATTTATCTAAAATCAGAGTGCTTACAAAAAACTGGTTCGTTTAAGGTAAGGGGAGCATATGCAAAAATCATGTCCCTATCGAACGAAGAAAAGAGGAAGGGGGTGATTGCGGCATCTGCAGGAAATCATGCACAAGGAGTTGCCTTTGCGTCAGCTCTTGAAAAAATACCGTGTACAATAGTTATGCCAGTAACCGCCTCGCCAGCTAAAGTAGCAGCGACCCGATCATATGGAGCAAACGTCATACTAGAAGGTGCAATCTACGACGAATCGTGGTCGAAAGCTATGGAGATATCTGGCAAGACAGGTGCTCAGATAATCCATGCATTTGATGATGACAAAGTAATTGCTGCACAGGGAGTTATTGGATTAGAAATCTTAGAAGATGTACCAGATGTTGACGAAATCTACCTTCCAATTGGCGGAGGAGGATTAGCAGCAGGAATTTTAAAGGCAGTCAAGACAAAAAGACCAAAAGTTAAGGTAATTGGTGTGCAATCTAATGCATTTCCAGCCATGAAAAAATCGTTGGAATCTGGCAAACTTGAATCAGTAAAAGGCCAGAGAACAATTGCGGACGGAATTTCTGTAAAAAAACCAGGAGAATTTACATTTAAGATAATACACGAATTAATTGATGACATTGTTTTAGTTGATGATTCTCAAATAGTAAAAGCAATGTTTCTCTTAATGGAAAGAACAAAAATGGTAGTAGAACCAGCAGGGGCTGTAAGTCTTGCTTATCTTCTTGATAAAAAACCTGCGAAGGGACAAAAGGTTGTACCAATACTTTCAGGTGGAAACGTGGACATGTATTTGCTTGGCCAAATAGTGGCCAAAGGTCTCACGGAAATGGGAAGAATGGTGAAGCTTTTCATTGTATTGACAGACAAGCCAGGCGCTCTCAAAGAAGTCGTTGATGTAATTTCTTCTTTAAGTGTAAATATTGTTGAAGTTGTTCATGATAGGTTAAGCTCAAGCATTCCCGCCGGTACCGCAGGAGTAACTTTAAGCCTTGAAACAGAAAATCAAAAACATGCTGAACGTTTAATAAATTACTTAAAAGAAAAAAATATCCAATTTAAAATAGTGACTTAGACTAATCAAAAAAGGGTTATTTAGCTAAAAAATGGCTGGGAGAATCACACCCATTCCGATTTTTGCAAATGAACGAAAGGATTTAACTTTCTATTACTTAACCCTGAACTCGTTTGTAGTATTGATCTGCAATGAAAATTTCAGAAACTACTGGTTAATGCAATAAAGTTGAATATCAAAATTATTCCTACAAAAACACAGGCAATTAATGTTGTTATCTTTCTATTTACAAACTCTCCCATCAATTTACTATTCATTGTAAATATGACAAGGGGAATTACTGCTAGTGGTATTAACAAGCTCAGAATGAATTGGCTATACACTAGTATGTGTAAGGGGTCAAAGCCAAGTAGTATTGCTATCGTAGTGGGAATCACGTTGATAAATCTAGTAATTATTCTTCTTAGCCACACGTTAACCTTTTTTCCTAAGAATCCCTCGAAGATTATTTGACCAGCTAGAGTTCCTGCTGCTGATGAAGCAAGACCGGAAGATAGAAGAGTGACTAAGAAGATTATTCCTGCTGCAATTCCAAACAAAGGTACTAGGGTCTTGTACGCTTCTGAAATGGATTGAATCTGAGAATTGACAGGATTGAATGCAACCGCCGCTATTATCAAAATTGCAGCGTTTATCATGCCTGCTATGCTGAGCAGGACTATAGTCTCAACGAGATGGAGTTTTCTGATATGTTTCCTTTCATCAAATGTCTTTCCGCGCGCTTTTTCCTTTGTAAGTGCAGAATGTAGAAAGACAACATGGGGCATTACTGTAGCTCCAATTATACCAACTACATCAAATAACGCAGTTGAATTCGCAAGGTGTGGAACAAATGAGCTTGATAAAATTGCTGGAATGCTTGGTTTTGATACAAACATCTCGTAGACATAACCAATACTTATGATTGACACAAAAAGCAAAAAGAGCTGTTCTAGCTTACGAAATCTTCTAGAAGCAAGAGCTAATATGATGACCACGTCTGCTGCTCCAAATATTGCAGCATAAATCATAGGTACGCCAAATAAGAGGTTCAATGCAATAACTGTTCCAAGATATTCGGCAAGGTCTGTAGCAGCGGCTATTACTTCTGAACTTAACCAATACGGAAGGATAAACAATCGTCTGCCTAGTTTTTGACGCAAAATTTCCGCCAAAGACTTCTCTGTTGCAATTCCTAATTTTCCAGACAGGTACTGAACTAACATTGCCATGACGCTTGAAAGCCATACGACCCACAACAAGGAATAGCCAAACGAAGATCCGCCTTGGATATCTGTGCCATAGTTTCCTGGATCCATATAAGCAATACTTACTATAAGTGCAGGACCCGTGTAGGAAATGAACCTTGATACAAAATTTTTGATATTAACAAGTTTGGAATTGTACATGATAATGCCTCCGTGTGATAAAAAATTGGTTGATGAAACTTTATAAGAGTTAGCTTAGGTTATATAATTTAGACTGAGCTAAATTATGTTAGTGTGTTAGAAACAAATCGTAAACATATCTGTGTATTAATTCAATTAAAGAGATGATTCTTTATGGGTAGTAGAATAATATGGTGAATTTTGTGAGTTTTGGCTTATGTTACCTAATATTACCAAATATTACCAATTGATTTATATAAGGTTGCAGGATCATATTACCAATAAGTGGTCAAGATTACCATTAATCAAGAAGAATCTACCCAGTAATCTTGCCATTTAAAGAATAAAGAGAATTGAAAAAAATGAGTAACACAAAAGAAAATACAAAAGAAAACGCAAAGGATATCTATACAGAAGCTAGACACAGCTTCGAAAAAATCCACAGTAACGTGGAAAAAGCAACCCCCCAATATCTGCAGTCCTTTACGAACCTCCAGCAAGAATATCTTGCAGCTTGGACAAACGTTGTAAACAGTACTATTGCAAATCAACAGGAATATTTCCAAAAGATTGGCATAGACACAAGAGCTCCAGAGCAAACAACTAAAGTTATGCGCGACACAACCGATCAAATCACCAAAGTTATCGATATGCAAAACAAAGTCGCAACTACTTTCTTTGATGCTACGAGGCAAAACGTCAGGGCGATAAATGACACTGTCAGTTCACTTGCAGAATTGAACCACAACATAATTGAGTCCTGGATATCCATGTGGAATAGAAAAAATTAAAACAACCCTCCTTTTTTTATTTTAATATCTATTGTAAAATTAATTAACGCAGATAAATAATCAATTAACTTTTGTTAATAAAGTATTTTAAAGTTACTGGGAAAAATTTTTCAAAGATAGATTACGGTAGATGTAAAATGTATCGAAGTATTATATCTTCTTTATTTTTGGCTCTTGTTTTTACGTATAATTTCTAATATCTTCGACGGAATTTCTTTGTAGTCTAGTTCTGGTTCACCTGATACATACAATATGTTATTGTTATCAAGCGGGAAACTAATGAGAATTGTTTTTTCCCTATACGACATTGCAAACTTTACTGGTCCCAACTGTTTATCATGCTCTTTCCGCATCCTGACTCGTAAAGCAAGTTCCATGAAAAGCATTTCGTCTTCCTTGGGACTTTCCAGGGGTGCCAATCCCTTCCGCATGCCACCTGCTACAAGTCTGCCCTTTTCATTTATCACTCCTGCGAACCTTATAGCGCTGTCCAGCTCCATTGTTTTTTTACATATAGAATCGAAGTCCATGTCTAGCCTTTTTAGAGTAGTTTAAGTTAATTTGCGAATTTAAATACTCATCTATTAATTTCTGGCACGAGAAATTGGTTAAAACAAGTGGATTAGTTTACTTAAAAAAATCAATAAGTAAAAAACAATCATGTAATATAGATTAAGCGCATTGCATTTCTGGACAGGTTCCTTGTGTTATGTAAAGGATCAAAGTAAATCCTTCTTTCCTCAGAGAGTTGTTGCCATTTCAGATATAATTACCTTAATTGCAGATATGGGAAATCACATTCCACATAATTCGTGGATGTTGTATCTTCTTGAACTTTTTAATAGACAGAATATAGCAATTGAGCTTAATCTTATTTGTTCATTTAATGATGATGGTAAATTTCATGCTATATTCAATGGTTCAAATCGATATCAGTTCAAAGATATAGTGCCTATAGTTAACCATTCATATCTACGCCAAATTATTATGAATCCCAGAACTCAATCTATTATCTATATTCTAAAAGATCAAATCTCAAATAAATCTGAGAAATTCACTTTATTATTGGATAAAGAGGGATTCGTTTTTGAGGGATTGAATCATTTTACAGGTATAGAATGGTGGAACAAGACAGGCAATTTTCCATATCCAATAAGGTATAAAGTGGAAATCTCTCAGCTTTTGTATGGTCTTAATGACAATCCCTCTGACCCTGAATCAATATCATATTTTCCTTATAATCAATTGATGCCAAATAAAGAGGGATCAACCAAGGAATATCCAATTTCATTTTACAATATAGAGACAAAAGATGGATGCGTTTGTTTCAAAATTGATTCAGGCAGCTGTGAAACAGGAATGAAATACAGTTGTTAAAGAGCACCAAATCTAGTGGATCGATCAGATATCTTAATTCTGATTTACATGCCTAAAATCAGATTTTTATTATAGGAAAAATAGTAATTTTAGTCTCTTATCTAAGGTTTTTATGATTACGGCCACCATTCATAAAACTGCAAATTAAAAGCCCGAGTTCTCTTATTCCAGAATTTACCAATTCATAACCTGAGGGGCAAGTGACAAAACCGCTTACAAGTGATGAAATCATGATAGTCAATGAATCTTTAAAATTTCTTTCATGATAATTTTGACATGTATGGGTTTTTCTTATCTTTTGTCTTGTTTGGAACAATTGCAATGACATGTGATATCTTAGTTGTCGTAGATATAATGAATTGCGTAACTATGTCAATTAACAAAGTTCAGTATAATTACATAAGAATTGCTAAATGTGATTTTGTATTCAGACACAAAAATCAAATTAAAGAGTCATTTTTGTGATCAATTCGCTAATTACAAAATTATGGTCATCGACTTACATTTTCACTTGCTAGTATGTGTCAAATATTTACATACACTTCAATTAACAATGTTAACTAACAAAGATACACAATTCATTATAAATCAAAAATCTATTAATCACTATGAAAACAAAAATGCAATTCGTTGCATTGGTCGCATGTGTGATGATGATTCTTCCATCAGCTGCATTTGCAACTCCAAGCTGGAGTTCTCAGTATGCGCAAGCAGCAATGTCAAGAATTACATGTAACACAAATCTTGTGACTGGCTTCATCAATGATGTGATGACAAATGTCCCAAGTGCTACATCATTAAGTCAGAATCTAAACACAATAAATTCTGACACGTCTACTCTTCAGGGATATGCTAACAACAATGATAGAGCTAGCTTCTTATCATTTGTAAAGAATACCTACAAAGTAGATGTAAAGTCTGCATTTGTAGCCATACATGACGCAATCAAAGCCAGCAATGTGACAAAGGATGTTAGGAGTATTATAAAATCCGACTATTCATCATTAAAGTCAACATATAAGGGCTGTATGTACTCGGCTTTTGAGCAGTTAGCAAGTGCCAAGACCCAAGCATTACAGTTAGATATTGCAAAAATGCAAAACAGATCGAACACGCTTGCTTCTAAAGGCATTGATACAACTGCACTAAACCAAGTAATATCAAATGCAGATAGCCAGCTTGCATCACTGCAGGCTGCTATTGGTTCTGCAAATGATAGCAAGAGCTTAAAAGCAGCATTGGGAAGCTACTGTCTCTATAATGGGTGCAAAAATGGAAACAACTTCCACTTTGCAGCTAAATCTGCAATTGCAGCACAGCAAGCTGTCTTAAACTTACTGCAGACAAACAGTAACGCGACTCAATACAGCAGCCAAATTACACAGGCTCAAAACGACCTAAATGCAGCACAATCCACCTTGAACACTGTTGGCACAGGACAGTACAGCGGTACGCAGCAATCTGACGTATGGAATAACATCAAAGCCGCCTCTAGTATAATCCACCAGCTGTGGTCTGAGCTTAATCACAAATAGGATTAAGCTATCCCTTTCTTTTTTTTATAATTGTTAACAGAGCCTTATTGTAAGGGATCATGTTTATCAAATAACGTCATCATAAAAAAATCATGTCCAAAGACAATGAATCAACAAAAAATTGGGACGGGTTATGGAATGAATACACTAAATCACTTGAAAAATGGAGACAATATTTTGAATCGTTGCAGAAGGCAGGTAATGAATTACAAGCAAAATACATTGAAGTGATGGAAAAAGCAGCTAATGAATCAAGCCTAAACACAATGAGCCAATTTTGGGAAAACTGGCAAAAGGCAGTTGGTCCTTCTGGATTAAATGCATCAAATCAGTTTGGAGAGAATTGGCAAAAGGCACTCAGCCAGTCAGGCATGGAACAATTAAGAACGTATGGTGAAATAATGGGAAAGTTTGCTGAAACGTGGCAAAAAATGTGGAGAAAATAATCTTAATCTAACGCCTAAATAACCTAAACATTCAAACAAACTCGGATCGGTAGTCTAGCTGGCAGGATGACGCACTCACACTGCGTAAGGACAAAATCCCGCAATGGTCGAGGGTTCAAATCCCTTCCGATCCAGTAATTTTCGTTTTGGCACTGGTTGGGATAATTTTTGGAGGGGCTGTAACATTTATGCTTGGGATTATTATTTGGCGTTAATCCAAAGGAATCAAAACAAATCCATCAAATGTAATGGTAATCCTTGCAGTTTATGTACTTGTACTCGGTATTTCACTTTCATATTTTATAATGGCTACTGCCAATTGTCATAACCCGCAGGCTTATTGGTGGGATGGAGAGATTTTGCTGCGAAATGCCATTTTTATCCTCCTACTCATGCGTCCCTATTTGGTCATTAATCTTGACAAATATCTAGATCTAGTAAATTAATCATGATCTTTAACCTAAACCTTTACGACAGCAGCAGATTTTTAGGCGTCAGAGGGGGGCAGACTATTTTTACTCATGACCGATTAATTCGTTAGGACCAATTTTACAAACAATTGGATCCCAAAAATAACAATTCATTAAGATACGATACTGTAAAGAAATTCTTGCACGATTAGCTATTTTATCTTTGTATTGCATATTCATTTCATAACGTTTAATTCGATAGTCCAAAAAAGGAGCAAATATGCGTATTCTTCAGCTACACTGTGACAGAATAGAGTTCACTCCTGTAAAAAAAGAAATAAAATCTGCTGAAGAAATTGAACCTTCTACAAAAAAAATAGATGAGGTAGTGGTGGCTTTTGTAGCCATAGAAGAGGGAGACAACCCAGCTGTTGCAAAAAAAGCAATGTCTGAAATCAAAGAATCAATGAACAAAATAGGATGCAAACGATTACTGTTATATCCATATGCTCATCTCAGCTCTAGGCTTGCCGCTCCAAGCTCGGCATTGTCAATTCTAAAAGAAATGGAGTCTCTTGCTAAGGATTTCGAAGTATCACGAGCCCCATTTGGATGGACAAAGTCATACAAGATTCAAGTCAAGGGACACCCACTTGCTGAAAATTCTAAGACAATTACTTCAGAAGATCAAGATACAATATCCGAGGCACTAAAGGCAGAGTCTAAGATCCAATCATTCTGGTTTATCATGACTCCTGATGGAAAGATGCACAAAGTTGATGAATTTAATTTTGCAAAACATCAAAATCTCCAAGTACTCGCAAAGTACGAATCAGCAAAAAAAAGATCTGTAGATGAGCTTCCGCCACACATCAAACTCATGAAAAAGCTGGCAATCGCGGATTATGAACCAGCATCAGACTCGGGCAATATGAGATTTTTCCCAAACGGCAGATTGATAAAATCACTCATAGAAAGATACGTTACTGACAAAATAACAGAATATGGCGGACTTGAAGTTGAGACTCCAATCATGTATGATTCTCATCACCCAAGCATGGAAAGTTACTTTAACCGATTTCCTGCACGACAATACAACATAAGCTCAGAAGGAAAACAACTTTTCTTGAGATTTGCTGCTTGTTTTGGCCAGTTTTTGATGGCAAAGGATTTTCAACTATCATACAAAAATCTCCCACTGAAGTTGTATGAGCTAACAAGGTACAGCTTTAGGAAAGAGCGATCAGGAGAGCTAGTTGGACTAAGAAGATTGCGTGCGTTTACTATGCCTGACTGTCATGCATTTTGCAAGGACATGGCTCAAGCAAAAGAAGAACTTGAGAAAAGATTTGATCTTTCAAGGGAGGTTATCAATGGTCTTGGAATAGATAATTCTGATTATGAGATGGCTATTAGATTTACAGATGATTTCTATAATGAGAACAAAGAGCTTATTGAGGATCTGGTAAAAAAACTTGACAAGCCAGTACTTGTTGAGACATGGAAGGAACGATTTTTCTATTTTGTACTCAAGTGGGAATTTAACTATGTGGATAATCTTGGTAAGGCTTCGGCATTATCTACTGATCAAATTGATATAGAAAATGGGAAAAGATACAATATTGAGTTTATTGATGAGAATAACAAGCCACATAATCCAATAATACTACACAACTCCCCCAGCGGTGCCATAGAAAGAGTAATCTACGTACTACTTGAAAAAGCGGCAAAAGATGCAAAAGAGGGAAGAAAACCACAATTTCCACTCTGGCTAGCACCAACGCAGGTACGTCTCATACCTGTAAAACAAGAATACCTTCAATATTGTGAAAAGATCGCAGAGAAAATTTCAAGTAATGATATGCGCGTTGATATTGATGACAGAAACGAAAGTGTCGGTAAAAGTATTAGGGATGCTGAAATAGAATGGATACATTACATCATCGTCATAGGAGAAAAGGAAGCGAATGCTACCAATCTAAGCATAAGAGATAGAAGATCAGGCAATGTTAGAGAAATATCTGTTGATGAATTAATTAAAGAAATAAAAGATGAAACAAAAGGTAAACCGTTTTCAAAGCTAAATATGAATCGCTATATTTCAAAGCGACCACAAATCATGGTATAGAATTTTCCTAATAGAAAATTATAGAATCATGATGCATCCAAATCTCTTGGTAGGATCTCAAGTGATTTATTGAAGCACTCAATTGCTTCACCATATCTTCCCATGCTGCGAAGCGCGACTCCTTTTTTATTCCATATGTTAGGATTATCTGGATCAAGTGACAAAGCTTTTTCAAAATATTCTAAAGCCTCTTCATATTTGCCATTTTCTAAAAGATGGTCGCCACGTTTTAGAAACTCCTGTATCTTAGGATTCACATATAATAATACGTGTCCATGCTTAAGTGGTTTTAGCGTGATAGATTCATTGCAAAGACTTCAGAAATTTAGCTTTGCAGCAATGAGGTAGGTACTCCATTATGAGGAGAATATAAGGTATGAAAAAGAAAATGCTAATCTATTTCAGATTATAGACCATTTCAATTACTCACGATGAATCGGTTAACAATGGGGAAGTCACTGAAAAAACTATTTGAATTCTTAAACTAACTTTTGTTTTAAGAAAATGTTGCTACCCTAAGCAACGGTAGTAGCAGGAAACGTTTTGCATTGGATGTGAACCTGTGCATTGCTAATCTTTCTACAATGTGGGCAAATGAACTGATAGGTTTCCCTACATTCTGGGCAAGATTGAAATTCTTGCATATCTGCTCCACATGACCTGCATGAATCTATACGCATATTTATAAAAATTGCAATTTCCTCATATAAATTGTATGAATATTGGACAGTCCAAATTGACTAGATTGCGCTAGTTAAATCTTGACAAGGAAATTATCCTCATCGTGCTTCTAGAACCATATTGCGATTATTTCAAATTACTTTATCTATAAAACTATTTGCTTTCCAAGTATCATACTGCACAAATAATTGATGTACTGTGCTAGAATAATACTCACTGGTTCTTAATTATCTCTTTTGTGATTTTTAGATAGAAACTGTAGGGAATACGGCAGAGTCATATTTACCACGCTAGCCATATCACGTTAACTTTGCCCTGCAGTTTCATTTTTATTTTTATGAATAAGCAAAAAACTATGATGAAGGGCTTGGAAGTTTCGAGTTGCCAGCATAGTTTAGTTCCAGAAAAATTGATCTAATCCTGTCTGCTTTGGAGCACCAATAAGAGTGGCAAAGTCAAGGTCCATTGAAGAAAGTATCTGATCAAATGTACTTTCCATAAACTCCATGTATTTTGCAGAATCTATCTCATCTGTTTTTGCAAGCTCTACTGGCTTTACACCTGGTTTATTTATGATTTTTACATACGATATAATGTCTCCTTTTTTTATCTCCCGAATCTGTTCTAGGAGCTTTGCTGCTCGGATGTGTTGTGGCACCGTCTTTACATATTCGGACGGTGATTTGCTAATCATGACATTGAAGGCAAGTTCTTGGAGTGGTATTTCTTTTGCCTTTAACTTTTTCGCATATTGTGATACCATAGTTCCAATCTTTGCTTTTGATTCGGCAAACTCCTCCGCTGTCATAACCTTGGATAAAATGTCTAAAATATCATAAAACAGGGTTCTAATAAAAGGGGGAGTATGCGACTTTTTGCCAGTTAGACCTTTGACATCTACCTTTCCATCTTTTAATACCCCAAGATAATTTTTCTTTCTTGTACTCAATACGACATATCTGTATTCTTTGTCTAAATCCAAATCTACGCCAAATTGGTTTTTGGCCCACACCACTACTGTCTGAATTTGGTCTTTTGTTGGTCCCTTAAGAAAGAGCGAATCAGTATCACCATATAAAACATCGATTCCAACAGATTTGCATTTTTCAATTGTTTCCATAATTGTGTATCTGCCAACCGCAGTTGTTGCCTCCGCCACGGGCAAGCAATACAATGGGAATATTTCAGCACCCATTACTCCATAGCTTGCATTGAGTATAACTTTGAGAGCCTGACTAACTACTGTGTATAGTTGTCTTTGTTCTTCGCCAAGAGATTGGTTTTTGGAAAGATTCTTGTAATAATTAACTCGAAGATCTCGTAGTGAGCCAATTAAGATTGCTGTTAGACCATTTTTTTTTGTGCAAACCCAGTGACTTGTTTCAGGTATAGTGTTTTTTCGACATTCATCATGGATGCATCTTACTGTCTCATATGAAAGATTCCTTATCTTGATTATGCTTGGATATAGGCTGGCAAAGTCCATCACTGCTACATCAAAATGAATGCCTTCTTTTGGCTCGACAACTAATCCTCCGCGATACTTTTTGTCCTTACTGATTGCTTCAGTTGATGCTCCCGAAGATTTTTGGTCAAGTTCCTCCCTTCTAGGAATCAGAAAATTGTGCTTTCTGTGTTCAAAATAAAACAGACTTCTAATCCATTGTGAGACCCCCATCCTTGCAATATCATCAATTGGCATTCTGCCAATTCTTGTAATGACAACAAGTAGATCCATTAACAGATCATTGTTAAAACTCGTCAGCCGGTGGGTAAGCCTAGCGTCATTGAAGCAATAGTTTGCAAGCTCGTACAGGGTCAAGTCATCTAACTCTCCTTCATATTCCATCTTGGATTCGTTTAACAATCCTTCAGTAATACTATTTAGTGAAAAATCAGTGTACTTGTGACTGAAGGCATAGATCTGAAATGAACGATTAGAAAATGTTCTATACAGATCAAGATGAACTCCCTGTCTTAAAGTTGCAGAATCTCTCATCATTATTAATGGGATGTTTTTTGATTCAATTCCAAGCCTTTCTGCTCTATTGTAGATATATGGCATATCAAATTCATCCCCGTTGAAAGTAATTACAAAAGGATACGAAGTAAGAATCTTAAAGGCATGAAGTATCATTTCTCTTTCTTCTTCGTAAAATGACACTTTGACGTCAGGATCAATCTCATTTTTGCCTTCAGGCTTGTGATTTCTTTTAAGAACTAATACTTGCTGTAGTCCATCACTTCCACAAAATCCCATAGCCGTAATTTTTTTGTCAGCTACTTTTGCGTCTGGAATTCTACCAGCTTCCGACTCGACCTCAATATCAAAGCTTACTCTTTTGATTTTCGGAATTGGTTGGTTAAGGAGGTTTGCCCATTCGACTATATTTTCTTGAAATGCTTTTGAATCGATTATTCCAATGTTAGTAACCTTGTCATATAGGAGGCCTTTCAGTGCAAGCTGAACTTCATCTGGAATCTTATAGCTGTATTCTTGTAGCTTGCCATTTGAGATTGTATAGTATTTTCCAACAATCAAAGAATAGTCGTAAAGATAGTTCTCGTAGTATTTGATATCAGATTCCCAAGTTTCAATAATATTCCTGATACTCTTGTCAGTCTGAGTGCCTCCTATCGCAAGAGGGTCTGCCACTACAATCTTTGTGACATTAATTGTTCTATCCTTTAGCAAGTCGGTTCGCTGAATTTTTTTCAGCTCTAATACATCCTTTCTTTCTGATAAAAATTGCAAATCTTGCGGATCGAGTTTTGAATAGCAATACGGCTTGTGACCAGTATTGTCTGTCCATAAGAGAACTCTTTGAGATTTTGGTTCGTAAAACTTGAGAACTGCAGTTTTTTTTTGGCTGTCATATGTAGCAGATACAAGCAGTGAAGGTGGCATTAAAGTTGTTACCTCATCTGTAGCATCAACTGTTGTTTGTTGCACCAATAACACCTATTTTGTTGGAATCAAACTTGTTTTTGGATCTTCAAGTAATACTCTAATCCAGTATTCGATTCTCTTTTTGTCCAAAACTTCGACCTTGATTCCTGCTTCTCTTAATAAACTAAAATCAGTTTCTGGATATGAACCAAGGCAAACTATTGTCTTTATCCCAATTGTAATTGCCATCTTGCTGCATTCGAGGCAAGTTACAAAGGTAGTATAAAGCGTGGTATCCTTTGTACCCGAGCCAACTCCTAAAATTGCACAATGCATAATTGCGTTAGCTTCTGCATGATTACAGATGCATCTGTCTAGTCCTTCGCCTGATTCTAGTTTTCCTTTTGCACGTAGAAGGCATCTCTTACAACCCCCTTCATAACAATTTCTTACACCGGGTGGCGTTCCGTTATATCCTGTAGATATCTGTCTGTGATCACGAACTATCACTGCTCCTACTTGTCGTGTAATGCAATTTGAACGAAGCTTAGCAAGTTCTGCCTGAAGCATAAAATATTCATCCCACGTTGGACGTTCAAAGGACGCTTTCATACTAGCATTCGTATCTGCTACAATATAAGATTACAAAACCGGAACCAAATCCCAAACAATCTTTAGAATCTTCCAAGTGACGACTCCATATCTTGCTGTATAAATTATACTTGATAAGATTCCAATGTTTGATACAATTTTGTGAATTAACCATAGGATTAGTGATTATAAGCTATACCCAAAATCAAAGGCGTCTCTAAAATATTGTAATAAGAAGATACTGAGAAGCTCTTAATTATTACTTTTAACATTAGTATCTAGAAACTGCAGGGGTCACCACAAACAGGCCATATTTACAAAAGCCTTGTCAATGTTTATTTCCCTGCAGTTTCGAACTTGATAACGAACTAAGCTAAACTTATGATTTCTTAGCTAATCTTCTGAAGACAAGTATTATTTTTCAAATTCCTATGAAGAAGCGTGAGTGAATTACTCAAAACACAATGTTTGGCTTGCGGATCGGAGGAAGCATATATCTATCAAGATAATAGATACCATGGTTTTAGAGGCGCGTGCCCCAAGTGTGCCACAAACTGGCCTGAATCATGATTTTCAGGCTATTTTATTAGTAAATCTATTTCATGGTTGTTCCTTGTAGGAAATTAGTTGTACTCTCAAAGAACTATTGATTAGTAGAAATGGAGTATTTTATTTCCTGCTAATTACTGCAGAGACATTACGGCTTCAAATATTAAGAAATACCGTTGAGCGCATTATTTTTGATATTAAGATCAATTACGAGGCAAGCTAGCGTTTTCATTCAGGTATATTCTATAATCCATCTTAGATTTTTGAGGCAAATCCTTCAAGAATTGAAAAAAGGTTCTCTAAAAAAAGTGCAATTTCTTTAATGTTTGATTAAACTGTATACTACGGTTTCTTGACGGTTTTAATAATTCATCTAACGTATCGTTTTTCCATTGTACCAATTTTCTTGAAATTATTAAAAAAATGTACATGACTGCATTTGAACCAAGTAATGAGATAACTGTCGCATAGGCTACTGATTGATGTCGAAATATTTCTTGGTTTGTCATACCAATAGATAACACCGATAAACTAATGGTCCAGAATGTTAGTGCAGCAAGCGAAATAATTGTCCCTTTTTTCTTTTTTTGTAGCAACAAGTTTACTCCCATTATTGACGGTGTGATCAACACAATAGATGTGACAAGGGTGACAAATAAAAGGAAAATTACGTCACCAAAGCCAATCAGGTTTGGAATTGTTTCCCTGGCCTTCATCAAAATGTAGATGACATAACTTGCCAGAGATACTTCAATTGAACTCAGAATCAGGAAATAGATGTTTATGATAGTAAGATATAGGGTCGGTCTTTGCCATCTGGATTCAGTGTTAATCTTAACTCTGTTATCACGAATTATCATTTGGTATTTCCATTAGTGGAAATGAACGTATTTAGTTATGTCATTTCAAAATGTAACTACAAAATTGACTATTTTTTCTATATTTGTAATGAATTTCTTAGCAAAATAATGAATTAGTTGGCTAAAGGGGTAACTCATTCTTGCTTGCCTCTCACGTGATAAAAACAACAGATTTGACTATCGATATGTAACATTTCTGCACAGACTGTCTCTAATAACCTACTTCTATGAATATATCATAAAACGTGTTGGGCTCGCCCAGACCCCATCATTTAGAGTCCAACGCGTTTTTTACTTTTTATCAATTAAGTGTATTATTTTGAATTGTTTTCATTAATTTCTTATTAAAGATCAAATTCGTACATTCAAATCATCGGTAAACGGTAGGTTTTTTCAAGGTAACACTTACTAATCCAAAAAATTGCTTGGGGTAATGGTAAAACATGTACATTCCGCGAAAATTATATGTGAAAAAGATCTTTATGAGCCCACACAATTACTCGAAACAACAATTAAAAACTCTACGTAATGCAAAAAATCAGAGCCTATAAAATGAAAATGGATCAATAACCATGGAAATTTGTATATATTTTTGTGTCTAAAGGAACAATTCTGATCACATGTTTAAGATTATGAATTGAGCATCAACATTTACGTGATCCCTTTTGAGATCTAAAAAATCGGGAGAGTTTGTAATACCACATATTTCATATAATACATTGTACAAAAAGTAGAATTTGAAAGAAACCTTTTACTTGGCTAAAAGAAGCGGATAATGATGGATTCTAGATATATTGAACACAGATTAATCAAAAGTATGGCAATTGAACATAGAGCGTATCAAGTCAATCTGGCAAATCAGGCAATAAAAGAAAACTGCCTTGTTGTCCTACCAACAGGTCTTGGGAAAACAACGATCGCCTTACAAGTTATTGCGGAATATATGGCAAAGGGTAAAGGAGGAGTACTGTTTCTCGCACCGACACGTGTTCTTGCGCACCAACACTATGAATTTTTGAAAAATAATCTGCTAATTGATGACATCGCGCTAATTACAGGAGAGGATCTTCTAGCAAAAAGAACGAAACTGTGGGCAAATAGTGTTATATGCGCTACCCCGGAGATTGCAAAAAATGATCTTGATAGGCAAATAGTTTCGCCTGCGCAATTCAGTCTATTAATTTTTGACGAAGTTCACAGAACCGTCGGCGATTATGCTTATGCTGGAATTGCAGAGAGATTCCAAAATTCAAACGTAAGAATAATGGGTATGACTGCTACTCTCCCAAGCGAGAAAGATAAGGCAGCTGAGATTCTTCGAATATTGAAAATTACAAGTATTACTCAAAAATCCGAAGATAGTCCTGATGTTAAACCGTATGTTCAACAAACAGATACTGAGTGGGTCCAAGTCGAACTTCCTCATGAGATAAAAGAGATTCAATCATTTGTCAGAGCTGCGCTAGAATCAAGATATCAAGATCTAAGGAGATCTGGACTGAATCTATCAGGAAATAAGTCAATATCCGAACTTTTAAGGGTAAGAGAATTTGTACTAAGACAAAATAAGAGAGCTGCAAAACCACTTTTTACCGCAATTAGAATTATTCATGCACTAAATATCCTAGAGTCACACGGAATCACAGCATTTTTGAGATTTTGTGAGAGAACACAAAAAAAGAAGGGTATTGGAATACATGATCTTTTTGAAAATGATTTGAATTTTGGCAAGGCCATTAGGCTTGCAAAGGTCGCCCAAGGCAAGGGCGTTGAACATTCAAAGATAATAAAACTACAAGAAATTCTGCAATCAATTTCAGGAAAGGCATTAGTATTTACAAGCTATAGAGATTCTGTCGATATCATTCACCAAAGATTAACCGAAAGGGGTATTGCGGCAGGATTTTTGATTGGAAAAGCAGGGGAGGCTGGGCTCAAACAAAAAAAACAGATAGAAACAGTACAAAAATTCCGTGATGGTGAATACAAGGTCCTCATTGCAACTCGTGTGGGTGAGGAAGGATTGGATATTTCCGAGGTGAACCTTGTAGTGTTTTTTGATAATGTGCCAAGCTCGATAAGATACATCCAGAGAAGAGGACGTACGGGCAGAAAAAACTATGGCAAATTAATTGTTCTTATTGCAAAGGATACAACGGATGAGACCTATTATTGGATTGGAAAAAGAAAAGTTAATGCCGCAAAAAAGATGGGAGAAAAAATGACCCAAATTTTAGAAAAACAACAGTCTAAAGCTCCAAAAACTGGTTTGGACGCTTATCTCTAATCTTCGAAAAAAGATCATATCAAATATGCTTCAGAATTAGTTTATGGTGAACAAAAATAATGTATATAGTAAGATGTATCATTAGATGCCGATCTCAACATTACTTCGTAAGCCTACAATTAAATACGATAGGTGTTGAACAAGTGTCTCATGCGATTATATTATCTGGCTCTTACAATTTTAGTTTTGTATATTTCTATTATAAATAATACCAATGCTCAAACTACAACGAACGGAATAAGTGCAACCACTAACAAGCCATCTTATCAACTAGGAGATAAGGTAATCATAACTGGTTCGGTAGAAAACGTTGTTACGGGAAATCCCGTTACAATACTCGTTAGAAATCCTATTGGTAATGTCTATGAAGTTGGTCAGGTCAATTTACTTGATAATCTTTTTGTTCATGATTTTGTGCTAAGTGAGGATGCTCAAGGTGGCACATATACTGTAGAGATAAAACATGGCAATCAGACAGGAGAAATAAGGTTTGTAGTTGAAGCTGGACCAGTCCAAATTATCACAGTGGACGGCAACTCTATCAAAATTCGAGGAAATAATACAATAGGCTATAGTAATGTTAGAGTTTCGTCCACGGATAAGTCACTTACCATCGCGCTTGATACAACCAAATTATCAGGTAGTTCGCTAATACAAGAATTTCAAATACCAAAGGTTGTAATAGATAACGAAACGGGAAATTTGTGGGTGCAAATAGATGGTGCCAATTGGACGTGTAACCAATCGGAAACAAATACGACCAGAATACTTGATTGCGCTATTCCGCCAGATGCAAAAGAGCTCAAAATAATAGGTACAACAATAATTCCTGAATTTGGTCCGCTTGCTGCATTGGTATTAACTGCTGGAATTTCAAGCCTTATTGCTTATAATAAAATAAAGATAAGATAGCCTTTTTATTTAGCCAATTTTCTTGTGCACATTGTGATAGCCTATATTTTAGCTACGTGTATTCCAGGTCGTGAGAAAGAAGTCATAGCAAAAATTAAAGTTCTACCTGAAGTTGTTGAGGTAAATGGAGTAATGGGCAGATATGATGTGTTTGTCAAAATTGCTGCAGATAATGCGCTAAAGGTAGATTCAGCAATAGGCAAGGTCAGAAATGTTTTTCATATAACAAGTACCCTTACAATGCCTGTCATTTACGGACAAGGTGGAACAATCGACGATGAGAAATAGCTAAGAGATACCAAAATTTTCTCTACCTTAATTGTATAACTGGATTTAGAAGTTTTTATCAATCAAGAATGATATTTTACTTTTTTGTGATACCACTAAAATTCGTATCATAATAGATCTTTATCTTAAAAAATTTCCTTAACTGTATTTTAGACTGCCGTTTCAGACTGGAATGCTTAAACCTTTTGGATTGATGTTGTATTTACTTGTTATGTATCCTACCTTATCGTCGCCTTCAGGTAATGGGTTGGCACATTTGCCACATTTGGGTAACGTAACAACGGCATCGTATTCTATTTCGCCAATGAACTTTCCACATTTACTACAACGGACCGATTTTGTGTCGTATATGTTCAAATGCTCACGCCTCCATCTTATGAAACATTATACGTTAACTTTGTATAAAAAGGAGAAGTTTTGATAAACCAACTTTTGGCTATGATATTAGCAAAATTATTTAGAAACGTTCACGAATAACAGGCAATGAAATTCATAGATGTTATTGAACCACAAAGGGTTAAAAAATTGGCTGATAAAACAATTATTTTAGTGTCGTCTGGAAATTTTGTCGAAGAAGGCTTGATTATTAAAAATGTATCACTAAATTTATACATACAAAAAAGAGACAAAAATCTCGGACCATATTCTCTAATCACGGCAGTAGTTGAAACAGATAAAGGAATTATAGAAATGACCTATGACGAAGGTTATAAAGGTGAGAACGCTTTGGAAGAAAATGCAGCATTTCTTACTTCTCATCTAGGCATTTCGGGTCTCATTTTACGATGTGTGCTACAACTAAAAAATATGATGAGTAATCATGTAATAACCTAGCAATAATGTTTTAAAGAAAAACTGTAACAATTATCTAGCTAGAAACAAAATAGCTTACAAATCTAACTCACTTTTTTGTTGTAACTTCTCAGTAAGTTCAAGATAACTGTATGGATCAAGTTGCTTTGCAAAACACTTGTCTATGTTTATTAAATAGAGGGAATGAAGTCTGGCGTTTAATATGTCGTCTTTATCTATTGGTGGGCTTTTGTAGAACCTATCACAAAGATTTTTTATTTTTTGTACCTCTTTTTTGGTTCTTTGACTTGGAGGTTTAAGGAAAACTTTGGGTATTGGAAGAATTCCAACAACTGGTGTTGCAAGAGCAAATTTAGAACAATACTTGCTGTATCTTGCAATCTTACTTGATATTCTTGCTACATAGTAATCAATTGTATCTAATGCATGATCTGGTGGAGTAAACCCAGTTTCAATTTCCATGATAAATGTACCATCGCCTTTTGTCGCAAAAACATCACAGACAAGAACATCAGAGAGATGTTGTTCTACATCCACAGAATATCCTTGTGAGATTAGATTTGCAGCACAGATTATTTCGAGTACGGAGTGATTTATCTTAACCAGGTTTTGCGTGTAAAGTTCAATTAATCGTTCACGTACAAAATTTATCCTTGATTTGATCTCTGCTGACCGCCCTTCCGATAATCTCTGTGCGATAGTATAAACATCATCCGTAAATTTTTCGATGTCCAAAATCCGTTTATCTTTGTTTCACGGTTTTAAGAAGATAACTGCAAAAAATTCTTTTCCTATTGATCAGCAAGTATACCTCAAATACATAGTTACCTTTTTTGGCTGATCTAATTGGCACTATCTATCATGGATAACTCTTCTATGAATGATAGATCAATTTTGCTTCAATATGCAATAAACAAGCACGAACAAGAGCGAGTTTTAATCGAAAAACTTTCAGGGCTCATTACCCTCGAAGATGTAGAAGGAACCATTATACTTTGATTGATACTCAAAAGATCCGCAGAATCGGCTTGACGTATTGGAAACGGTTTGAGTGATTAGGTGAGCCGCCTGATTTACCAGAACACTTGAAAACAATCACCGATAATTTGTAAGAGACAAAATAATGGTTTGCAAGGTTAATTGCTACCGAATAACTTAGAAAGGGCTTTTAGGACCACATTTTCGTTGACAATAAAAAACATTACTGTACTTGGTTCTGGAATAATGGGTCATGGTATTGCTCAAGTTTCTGCCATGTCAGGTTATAACGTAGTTCTACGAGATGTTGAACAACAATTCCTAGATAAAGCAATGGAAAAGATAAAGTGGAGTCTTGAAAAACTGGCGTCAAAACAAAAACTTTCACAACAAGATGCAGACAAAATATTTACAAGAATTATGCCGAAAGTTGATCTTTCTGAATCTCTAACAAACTGTGACCTTATGATTGAGGCAGTTCCTGAAGTAATGGATTTGAAGGTGAAAGTTTATGCGGAAGTTGATAAGGTAGCACCTGACAATACAGTATTTGCTTCTAACACAAGTACACTGCCAATAACAGAAATAGCAAACACGACATCAAGGCCAGAACGATTCATAGGAATTCACTTTTTCAACCCGCCCCAGCTTATGAAACTGGTTGAGGTTATACCTGGACAAAAAACTTCGAAAGAACTCATTGAAAAAACTATGAACTTTGTAAGATCGGTATCAAAAGAACCTGTGTTGTGCAGGAAAGACGTTGCAGGTTTCATAGTTAACCGAATATTCATACCACTAGTGCACGAAGCGGCATGGGCTATGGAAAGAAGCAATGCATCCATGACAGAGGTAGATTCTTCGGTAAAATTCAGGTTAGGCTTTCCCATGGGAATATTTGAGCTTGCCGATTTTACAGGAGTGGATGTAATACACAAAGCTACCATCGAAATGTATGCGAGAGACAAGAAAGTAATCAATCCACATCCTAAGATTCAAGAGCTTTATGATAACAAAAAATTTGGTCAAAAGACAGGTGCTGGATTCTATCTATATTCTAGTGACAATTACGAACGCATTGAATTATCAGAGGAGCTTGCAAAAAAATTTAACCCTCTTTCACTGGTATCATGTATTCTTAACAACTCAGCGTGGCTTGTTACTAATCAAGTAAGCGATATCCCTGAAATTGAAAAGGCACTAAACTTGGGAATGGGTCTTAAAAAGCCTATTTTTGAAACCGGTAAAGAATTTGGAATCTCAAATATCGTAAATGAACTAAATTCGCTGGCATTAAAGTATGGCAAGTTTTATGAACCAGATCCGTTACTTGTGTCTATGCGGAATTAATTTTTCCTAAGATGAACTTTACTGCCTCTTTTGGAGAATTTACACCGATTATCTTCACATTTTCACGGTGATCGAGATACTGATCTGCAAATTTGTCAGCAATCCCTCCAGTATTTTTTATTGCTGCTATTGGTTTTTTGTGCATATATGCAGCGCATGTTTCAGATAATGTGCCAGACCCACCTCCTATGATAATTACACCATCTGCAGAGAGAGCATTAAGGAAATCCCTTGCTAAGCCTATTCCGCTTGGTATTACAATGTCGCAGTATTCGTTTGCAAATGATGGCTCATTTTGCGGAATTATTCCTACTGTAAGGCCCCCTGCATCTTTGGCACCATGGCAAGCTGCACGCATCACGCCGCCAAGACCGCCAGTAACTAGGACAGAATCAGATTTGGCTACTTCTGCCCCTGTTTCATATGCAACCCTTTCAAGTTCAGGCGTAGACCCATTTTCATTATTGCCAATTACTAATATCTGTCTCTTTTTAGCCAATATGGTATGTGATAGTTCGTATAATAAATATCGTAATTCTCGGACCAACTAATAATTGAAAATACTTAATCATTGTTTTGATTGCGGTGTCTCAGATTTGCTTTAACGTATTTTTCTTCCAGTTTTAAGAGATTTTTGTCTAGGGTGATTGGACTTGGTAGGATTTGTTTTTTGTTTATGAGCAGATCCAAGTGGTTTCATCTTATCGAACAGTACACTCATCCTAGTCCTATAGCCTTCGGCATATTCTAACTCTGAGGGTATCAAAGTTGCTGGATGTACAAAGCCTTGACTTCGTATGGCAAGAGCTCGCTTGACTGCAATTGTTCTGATATAATCCCAGTCTGCTGTTTCAAAACCATCTATAGGTCCAACAAGTTTACCATTATGCATACTGAAAACAAGACTACTTACTATCGGTATTGCAAAATTGATACTTGCTGGAGAGTTAATTTTGACTGGCATTAATGGCATATGGTGACTACCACGAGTATTTCCTGCAACATAATGCGGATTGCTAAATGAGCTTCCGACTTCTTCGGTAGCTGGGAAATCTTTTTGTGTTCTGATAATACAAATCGGGTCATCCTTTCCAACATATTTTCCGGCTATATTGTGTAATCTGTCTGTAGATGCGGAAAGAATCGGGGTATTATCTTTTGTGTATACTGATGAGATTACGTATCTGCCAGGATACATTAAAGCTGCTTCTAGTGTAGGTTTGTCTTCCCACATGTTAAGCTGGGCAATCCTTCCTTTTTCAACATCCATTACATTAATTCTGACTCCTTTTGCAAGGTTTTGATTTACAATCAAACCAGTATTGCTAAGAGAGTCTACGAACATTTTGTAAAATGGATAATTAAAAGCACCGGGTTCTGTTTTATCTGCAGCATAAATAGTAAACGCCTCATTCGGTCTTTCTTCAAATTGCATTTCAGCGACACCAGGACCCATTCCTTTTACATTGCCTGAAAAAGAATCCTTTAGAAGATCCTGGCCTGCCCCATAGAGCCCTTCATTTTTTGCAACTTTTGTAGCTGCCTCAAAGGCATTCCATGCGAGTTGGTGAATATTCTTATTGTCGACTCCTTTTGTATGAGTCATAACAATGTGTATGTCATCACCACAATATCCTATGTAATAATCAATCAGAAGTCCGTTGGCATCATTTCTTACTTGTTGCTTTACGATATTTCTTACTGCATTTAAAAGTCCGTCACTTGGTCTTGTATGGCCGCCTATTCCGCCAACATCAGCTTTGATCACAGTGACAGTAATTTTCATTATCACTAGTCAGAATAAACTTTGATTTATAGTATGTGAAAAATAATTTGAAGAAAAATACCATATCCATAATTTATTCAAAATTTATTCAAAAGAATGGCAAAAAATCGAAATGGTAATAAAGGCCATACCTAGAAGGGTTCGTAATGAGCGCTACCAAGAAGCCACACCTAAACATGATTACTGTAGGACATATTGATAATGGTAAGTCAACTACCATGGGTCACTTGTTGATGGATCTTGGTCTTGTAGATGAAAGAACAATTGCTGCACATGCAGCAGAGTCAGAAAAGCATGGAAAAGGAGACACTTTCAAGTATGCGTGGGTTATGGATAATATTAAAGATGAAAGAGAACGCGGTATTACAATAGATTTAGCATTTCAAAAATTTGAAACACCAAAACACTTTTTCACTTTGATCGACGCACCTGGACACCGAGACTTTATCAAAAACATGATTACTGGAGCTTCTGAGGCAGATTGCGCTGTGCTAGTGTTGTCTGCAAAAGAGGGTGAAACAGATACTGCTGTTGCACCAGGCGGTCAAGCAAGAGAACATGCGTTTCTTTTGAGAACCCTTGGTGTAAATCAACTAATTGTTGCAATAAACAAGATGGATGACAGTAATTATTCAGAGCAGGCATTTAAGGCAGCAAAGGATAAGGCTGAAAAACTGATCAAGTCGGTAGGTTACAAATTAGAAAACGTTCCAATAATCCCAATTTCAGGATGGAAAGGAGATAACATTGTAAAGAAGTCTACTAACATGCCGTGGTGGAATGGAAAGACTCTCTATGAAACATTTGATGATTTCAAAGTGCCAGAAAAGCCTGTTGGAAAACCACTCCGCATTCCAATTCAAGACGTGTATTCAATTACAGGCGTGGGCACAGTGCCAGTAGGACGAGTAGAAACAGGAGTGGCAAAACCTGGAGTGAAGATTGTTGTGATGCCTTCTGGAGCTGTAGGTGAAATTAAAACAATTGAAACGCATC
>Ga0187846_10000335_pt1 | contig 27735 bp, 20 predicted proteins | sample TC_taG_FD_161473 | JGI IMG/M metagenome (GOLD analysis project Ga0187846, IMG submission 161473) | Biofilm microbial communities from the roof of an iron ore cave, State of Minas Gerais, Brazil - TC_06 Biofilm (v2) | ecosystem: Environmental > Terrestrial > Deep subsurface > Cave > Wall biofilm... | reverse complement strand
TGACGCTGGCGCAATGACGTGCGATTCATTTGAGGGCGCGATAATGCAAATTAACAAAATAATCCGGGTATAGCTGGCGGTGCACCTGGCCGATGAATCGGCTGTGGGCGCGATAAATCGGCCCCTACAGATGGCTGGATTAAATTGTTAATCTGCATAATCGGCTGTAATACGCATCAACCGAAGCCACGAAGATAGGTAGAAAGGCGTGTTGTCCGTAGGGGCGAGGGCGGCTGGGTGGATGTGGAGTGGGCCTTGATGGTCGCCCGTCGTCCCTTTCGCGTCTCTCGAACACCATCGCGGGAGCAGCGTTGCCGGCGAAGCGGGCGACCATCAAGGCCCACCCTTGGGCGCGATAAATCGGGCCCCTACGGATTGCCGGATGAATTTGTCAAAGGGCATAATCGGGCCCCTACATTACGGATTTCTTATGCGCTAATGCTCTTTCGTAATAACCAGCCGCACTTGTATTAATATGTTCCAGCTCCGCCTCTGTTAGCTCGCGTGCAAATTTCGCAGGTATCCCCACAACCAGCACGCCCTCAGGTATATTTTTGCGCTCTCCAACCAGCGCGCACGCCCCTACGATCGTTCGCGAGCCGACCTGCGCATGAGATAACACTACAGCCTTGATACCTACCAGCACCAGGTCGCCTATTGTCGCGCCGTGGACGACGGCCCCATGTCCAATCGTACACTCATCACCGATTGTAAGGGGTGCATCGGCATCTACATGCAGCGTGCAATTATCCTGGATGTTCGTTCGTCGACCTATGACGATAGGCGCGACATCTCCACGCACAACCGCGTTATACCAGATACTCGCGCCTTCACGGATCGTGACATTACCAACCACAACTGCACCGGGGGCGATAAAGACATTCTCCTCTATGGTAGGCCAAACGTCCTTATATGGTAGGATAGGCATGGTTTCCTCCTCACCAGTTCAGAAGAGGGATCAGGATCACCGCGTATGCCTGCTACACCCACAACAATGACATAAGGGGTCATCTACGTATCGCATTACTTATCGCAAATAGCAGGTTGGCAGGGCGTTCCGCCATACGTCGCATCAGGTAAGGATACCAATGCGAGCCGTAAGGGACATAGATACGCATATTGTATTCCTGGTTCACTAACCTCTCCTGCAGGTCGCGACGAATGCCGTAAAGCATCTGAAACTCAAAGGCCGATTTGCTAATGCCATTAGCGCGCGCGAACTTACAAGTTGCATTGAGGATGGCCTCGTCATGGGTTGCGATGGCCGGATAGTTGCCATGCAGGAGTAGCATGGTCATGAGTCGAACAAAATTATGATCGACTTCGCTCTTCTGCTGAAAAGAAACCGTTTTCGGCTCCTTATAGGCCCCCTTGACCAGGCGCACGCGGACTCCCTGCGCAACCAGTTGTTCGATATCCTTCTTGCTGCGATACAGGCAAGATTGGATCACCGTACCTACGTGTTCATACTGTTTGTGCATGCGTAATGTAATATCGACCGTCCGTTCAGTGTAAGCCGAGCCCTCCATATCGATACGCACAAAAATTGAGAACTGCTGCGCATAGTTCAGGATGCGACAGACATTCTGCTCGCATAATTCCTGAGAAATATCCAATCCGAGAGCCGTAAGCTTGATAGAGATGTTGGCATCCACGCCTGCTTGTTTGATGCGATCGAGGATGGCAATATAATCCTGGGCGGCAGAGGTGGCCTCCTTTGCATCCGAAACGTTTTCGCCAAGATGATCGAGTGAGACATACATGCCGCGCTGGTTGAGCATGCGTGTCGTTTCGATAGCATCGTCTAATGCTTCTCCCGCTACGAATCGACGAGAAACTGCCCGCGTAGCGCGATTGTGAATAACGAAGTCATGCACAGCAGCATTTTGAGCCAGATACGACAGTGTACCCTTGAGCATCTTCGCCCCCTTACGTAAACTGACGAACACACGTTGACCAGCGCAATCCTACAATCTATATGTATGATAGCACAAAATCTGGCTCTATTGGCGATGGCGTGTTGAGGCTATGCGGGCGTTCGCCGCTCCCTTGCCCACTGTGGTGAGCGATCAATCTGGCTCTTGCGCTCCTGGGCCGATGCGATTCCAGAGTCCAAGGCGTATAAGCTCGTTTCGAGCCTCGAAGCCAAACAGCGAAGGATCCATCTCGCGACCGTAGCGTATCACCAGGCCGCGCAACATTTCTATCTGCTCTGCCTTAGAGGCAGTGTCTCGTTCAAATGGAATATGCTGGGCCAATTGCTCAATCGCCTGTCTGTTGTACCATTGTTCCTGCGTTTCTGGCATGTGCAGTCGTGTTGATTATTGCTTCTAAAGAGGCACCAAGAAACGTCACTTTACCACCTATGGTAACACGCAGAACCTGGATGATTCAAGGTTTTATTTCCCCTGGTGGGGTAAAACCTCACAAACCCGAGATACATCCTGGTACACGTTTAGTTAAAAAGAGGTATAGCCATTTTGCCCTACGGCTAACGTGGATGCTTGACCCGATAAGACGTCGATGTTACTGTGAGTTTTAGGATAAGGTTGCTCATAAGAATGCTACGTCTTAAGCAGTTTTCGAGATAAAAGAATAGAGGGAATGAAACCATATGCTATGCCCGTTTTGCAATACCTACAGACCAGCGAATAAAGGGCCATGCCCTCAGTGCAAAGCGCCTTCCCCGCTGGCGCAGGCTGGGAAAACGGGTGGCGGATATCAACCTTCGCAGGCTACATGGGGAGGTCCAATCTCCCCGGCCTCTGGTAGTGGATGGACTAATCAAGCGCCAGACGGATCACTGAGGGGAGAAGCTAACGACAATAGGCTGTGGGGACAGGTCATGGCACCACAGCCATTCCCCGCTCCCGGCTTAGTACGGCAACAGGAGCCCTCGCTGTTACCAATGCCTTACCCGGGCGCAGCAGGAGCGCCCCAGCAGCGACTGTACGTGATGGCTCCAGACCTGCCAACTATACATACGGGTGGCCAGGATGGCTCATTAGTACCCGCCATTCCTGGTGAGGAAAGGCCCATCTACGTTGCCCCGATGTATACCAAACCCCGGGCAGTTATCCCGCGCTATCGCGCCATTAGCGGGTTGATTAGCTTCTTTATCGTATTTGCCTTGCTCTGTACAGGAGCGGCTTACTATGCCAGGGCTACAGGCAAGCTCCACTTTTTGCACCAAATATATGGAGATGCTCGTCCAAACAATATAAAAGCAACCCCAATAATATTACCCAGTCCTCAAATAGCGCCAGTATACGGTCCGGCCTCCACAATCATAAATTCGGCTACTACGGCTTCGAAGATTGATGCAGCGACCGCTCAACCGCTGAATCCGACCAATCGATTTAAAACAGGTGATACTATTTACCTGACCTACAGCGTGCATCCCAAGTCGCCTGGTAGCGTGACCGTCAAGTGGTATACCAACGACAATTTCTACCAGCAATCAAAACCCATCCCAATTACAGATGCGGTAAGCGGATATGTACCGATACAATTCCTGCAGCCCGAGGAGGGGATGGTAGAATTGTATTGGAATAACCAGCTCGCTGTGAGGCTCTACTTCGTTGTCGAGCCAAACGCAGCTTAGAGCAAGCGGGGCAGATAGATCAACTTTCACATAAGGTTTCAACGGTCACATCGCCATAGACCTCAACCTGGCAGGCGAGACGGATATTTGGGTTCTTCTTGAGGTTTTTACGCAACCAGATTCTCTCTTGCAAAGTGAGAGGGTTCGTATTTGTTGAGGGCGTAACCGCTACGCGGTCAGTACCGCACAGGCCATTGCCGTGGCAGTTAGCAAACTTCCACAAGCCACAGTAGACCCGAACATCATTCTCCAGCGCCGGGTAGCGGACATGATCACCTTCTGGGACTTCGATCTGTATATTTTCCCGCACAAAAGTAATGGTTGGCACTGCTCTATCCTCCAAAGTCATCATGCTTGTTTGTAGAGGCGTAAGAAAATAGGAGATTGGCGTTTGACCTCTACGTATAGGAGTGTAGCACAGGGAGTAAAGGCCGTCAACGTCGTCTTTGCCTACGTAACAGTGAGGGTCACCTGTACATTCTGTGCTGCGACCGTCGTACCAGAGTCAGTATCGCGCACTACCAGCGTATAGGAGGGGTACTTGCCCGCAGGCAATCCACTGCTGTCACACGTAACATTGACAAACGCACTCGCTCCTGGAGGGAGTGTTCCACTGGGAATATCGACTGAGAGCCAGGCAGGCATGGATTGAGACAGCGTCCAGTTGAGCTGAGCAGAACCTGTATTGGTGATTACGAGTAACTGGGCGGAATTCGAGATGGTGCTGTTGTGGTTGAACGCCAGACCGGTATTAGAAACACTGATTACGGCCTGGCTACTTATAGTGATAGCCACCGTTACCTGCTGGCTCTGCACAGGTGTTCCTTTATCGGTATCCGAGATAGTAATCCGCGCATTGATTACACCCGCAGTGGCCTGGGCAATGTGAGGTCTCACGGTGATGGGAACGCTTTTGCCTGGGTGCACGGTGCCACGTGGGGGAAATACTGGAACGAATGCTGCTCCGTTTGCGTCCTTTGTGATCGCCCAGTTGAGCGGCCCATTGCCCGTATCGGTTATGGTGAACGTTTGCGGCTGGGGGTCTATTCCCTGAATAGCACTGAATTGAAGCGCAGTCGAATTTACAGACATGCCTGGCACAGTGGGCAGACTGACGGCCAGCGTAACCAGTACCTGCAATGAAGGGCCTCCTGCGTAACTAAAGGTCAGGCTTCCCTGGTACGAGCCAACGCTGAGCCCGGTCGAATTTGCGCTCACAATGAGAGTCTGCTGCGAGTTGGCTGGCAAGTGACCTGAGACACCAGATACACTTAGCCAAATACCGCCAGTAGAGGTCCCAACTATAGCTGTCCAATCCAATGCCCGCCCACCCGTATTTTGCACGATTAGCGCCTGGCTGGATGGATCCTGCGTTGTAGTTCCATTGAAAGAGAGTGATGCCGGCGCGAAGCTCAGATTGCCGAAACCAGGGCTGACTGTCATTGTGACAGTAAGAACCAAAGGTGTATTATCGTTTCCTTGCTGGAAAAAGGTGACGTAACCTGTGTACGCCTGCGGCGCCAATATGCCCCGATTAACTGCCAGGGTGACGAGCGCGCTGCCGGAAAAACTGCCACTGCGCGGTGTAAGAGTCAGCCATGGGCTATTGATATCGGTATTAGCCCGCCAGTCGATTTGCCCGCCACCTGCACCGGTAAGGGTGACAATTTTCTGCGAGGTAGTTCCTGGCGAACCTGCGCCGAAATCAATACGTGAGGCTGATAATTGTAATTTTGTTGAAGTTGACGGCGCTTGCTGAGACGTAGCAGACGTGGAGACATTGTTCGCTACATGTTGCTTCGATACTAGCGGCACCCTGTTGATAAGCAGAAAGGCCAGCACGCTTGTTGCCAGCAGGAAGAAGATTAACGAGGTAAGCAGCAAAACAGGTACCAAATGGTTGTGCCGCTGGCCCTTGCGCGGCAATGGGAACGCTTTCGATGGAGACGTCGTGATCTCCTGAGATGCCGGAGGGGAGGTTGGCAATGCTGGGGCAGCAAACTGGCGTTGCGGCACCTGCACCGGCAGTAGAGACTGTGAACCGACTGTGCGTTGCGGCATCGGTAAAGGTAAAGGAGAAGGCGTAGCCACGCGACGTTTCGGCAATTTTTCGGGTACTGTCTGTTCAGGTAGAGGCGTCCGTTGAGGAACTGTAGATGTAGCTGTTCCCGCCGGTAGAAGAACCTCACCTGGTTCCTGGTCCACCAGGCGGCGCGTTATGGGAGCAGGACGCTGCACAGGCATGAAACTGGACTGAAAAGGTTGATCTTCGGGGTGCAAACCAGAGTAATGCCCCGCACGATGAGGTGAGGCTGGTGGATTGGAGGGCATCGATGCAGTGACAGAGCGATGAGAGCCGTTTGAGGCGCTTCGTCTCACAGGAGCCTGTGAGAAGACGTACCCACATCGACTACAACTGCGCGCATCAGCTCGTAACAGCTTATGACAACGCTGACAGTGCTTGGTATCCATTCCCACTCCTTAGACTGGTCGCTTAGCTATCCATTTATGCTTTTTAACTTTTTCATCTGGATATCGGGAAATCCAGCGAAGGCCGATAATGCACATTAATTTTTTAATGCGGACATCATAATGTCCATTGAAGGCCGATAAATCGGCGATGGGCGCGATAAATCGGCCCCTACTTTATTATCGGTTTAATTTGTTAAACTCCATAATCGGCGATGGGCGCGATAAATCGGGCCCCTACGGATGGCTGGATTAATTTGTTAATCTCCATAAATGGATGAGCAATGGTTTTTCCCCGTGTGCCAGTTCCCATGCCTTCTTGCCATTAGGCCATGAAAGGGGGAGATTTTCGGGGGAATGCAAGTCCCCAGGCTTGCCAGTCTCCTTGTATCCCCATTTCCCACTGATTTATTGGTGCACAATGATACAGTATTACACATTATAAGATAGCTTGCAAGAGGGAAGCTATAGAGCACTCACGAAGGTGCTAGCCAGGAAACGCCCGTATAGCGAAATTCGAAGCATTGCCCGACACGGTAATAGTAGCACTTCCTTTATAGGAAGTACTGGCAACGGTCCCAGCGACAGAAATGGTATAGGTACCAAGCGCAACGTTTGAGAAGGAATAGTTACCTGACGCATCAGCTGTGACTGTTGCAATCGTGGTGCTGCCATTTATCAAGGTCACCGTTGCCAGGGGCAATGGTTGCGGAGTAGCGCAGGCCAGGTCTGCGCAAGCAACAATAGATCCGCTGATAGTAAAGCCTGTCACCGTTAGCGAAACGGAGATCGTTCGTGCGCTTCCTGACACAGGAGCGCCAGCACTGTCAGTAGCACTAATCGTAATTGTCCCGGCATACGTGCCCGGAGTCAGACTAGCAGCATTGACATTTACACCGAGGATGCTGCCGCTCCCGCTATCTGAACCCGATGTAGCAGAAAGGACGAGCCATGCGCTGCTGCCAGCATTCGCTGTCCAGGTGACAGGACGCGCGCAGTTTCCCGTTTCGCTCAAGCTAACATTCTGGGCGGTAGAAGAGGACTGTCCCTGGGCAGCTGAGAACGAAAGGCTGGCGGGTGACGGAGACGACAACGTACAGGGCAGTAAGACTCTGAGTGTGACAGAGAAGGTTTCTGGGCTTCCCTGTACTACCGCGCCGGAATTGTCACTTGCAGAGATGGTCACCGTCGTTGTATTTGTTCCAACTGGCAGCGAGGCTATGGTGACCCCGATACTGCCAGATTGACCTGTGCCGTTAATCGTGCCTGCAACAGGTGCTAGCTTGAGCCAACCAACTGCGGGTGTAACACTGATGTGCCATGTCACTGGCCAGACACAACTACCCGTTCCTGTGAACGCGATCGTTTGCGGCGCTGGAGATGGCCCTCCCTGAACAGTGCTGAAGGATAAAGAACTCGAAGAAGGTGGCGAAATTGTGCAGGGAGGTTGCACCACCAGGTTAATCGTAATGGTTTGCGGACTTCCAGGAGCAAGAGCGCCCTTCGAGTCAATGCCATTAAGCGTGACTTGCCCAACATAGGTGCCAGGGGTCAATTGAGAGGTATTGACACTGATCGTTACCTGCCCTGTTTGCCCTGCAGGAATAGTTCCACCCGATGGTGCGGAACCTAGCCAACATGAGAGCTGACAAGTGACATTCGTCCTCCATGTGAGCGAACTTCTGCCGTTGTTGGTAATAGTCACCACCTGGCCCGTTGGATTGGGCTGCCCCTGCGTGTAGCTAAAATTAAGGGTCAGCGGCGAGGCTCCCATAATTGGAGCCGTAGGCGAAGGGGGAGCCTGCACAGTTAACTGCACCATCACCGATTGGGTACTCTGGCTGGCTATCAGAGAAATACTCCCATAATACTTGCCAGGCGCAAGGCCGGTGGCATTCACGCCAACAGAGACGACTGCGCTGGCTGTGCCCTTTACCTGCCCAGTGGCCGGTGTGAGTGTGAGCCAGGATACTGAAGAGAAGCTTGACCAGGCCATGGGTGTTCCACCACAACTGGGGGTGGCATTCAAGCTCACAGTTTGATTGCCCGGGTTGCTTTGACCCTCAACAGCAGTGAATGCCAGGTAGCCCGAACTCGTGACGATGCCGCAGTGGGGCTGCACCGTGAGGGAGACGTTGACGGATTGTGGACTGTCAACTCCCCCTGGGGCAGTAAACAGCAGGGTACCAATATATACGCCAGGCAGCAGGCACTGGCTTTGCACGTTCACCGCGAGAGCGCTGGTTGCGCCAGGAGCCACTATTCCTGATGTAGGAACTGCACTCAACCAGTCGCAATTAGATCCTCCCGCATGCAAGAGCGACACCTGAGTCGTGACGGTCAGCGGGTCGCTGCTGGCAAGCGACCAATCCAAAGTGCTCGAACCGGGATTGCTGATGGCCAGGCTTTGAGCAGGGGGATTAGGCCCTCCATCGATTGCCGTAAACGAGAGCAGAGCTGGTGAGAGGGCGATGACAGGCCCTGCATTGGCTGGCAATGGCAGAACGGTCATATCAACTGCAATTTTTACCGGGGTGCGGACATTCGAGGTGATCCTTAAGAAGCCCTGATAATCTCCTTGATTGAGGCCAACACGCTGGGCCGCGATCGAGATGGTTTGACTCTCACTGAAGAGGCCCTGGCTCGGTGAGACAAGCAGCCACGGCTGATCGCTACTGGCTGACCAGCTAATGGAGCCACCCCCGCTATTCTGTAGCTTGAGCGAGGAAATTGTATTGGCGCCCACCACAGCGGCTCCTAAATTGAGCGGACTACTATCTATAAGCAGGTGTGCTGGCGGTGTTGGGCCTCTCCCGGTGATCTGGAGGGTAGCGCTGGCAGTATAGCGTGTGCTGACATCTTCAGCGACGATCAGGTGGAAACCTGGTCCCCAATTCGTATCGATGACAAGGGAGGCTTTTGCTGAGCCTGTTGAGTCGATATTGATTAAGGAAGAACCACTATTGACCTGGACAGGTTCCTGTATGTCATGTGTCAAGGCAACTTGTGTCAAGGGTGCCTCATGAGCGATAAGTAACTGAACTCTATCACCAATATTTGCAAAATTTTGGGAAAGCGTCAGGGTCGGCGGGCCACCTGCTCCATTATCATTATGGCGAGAATGGTTGATCATGATGAGCAGAATGCCATCTACTGATAGGGCAATCAAGGCGAAGATGGCAAGAGCAATAAAGCCGATACGTATGCGGGAAGAGTGACGATCCTTACGTGAGATAGGGACTTGAGCAGTTGATATGCCCTCCGCCTTTGCGCGTCGAATATCTTCTTCCTCTATGCGCGCTGATTCGGCGCTGGTGGGAATATGACGCGAGATTAGTGGGTCAGTACGATTAGCCCAGATATCACTGTCCTTGTCTTCGGCATCTATATCGAGCCAAGGCCACAGGTCGGGCATGTCGGGAGCAGGATCCAGGTTTGCAGGTGATTTGCCATTGCTCAACTGGCGCTTGAGGGTTTTTTCAGAGGCTGGTTCGCTTTGCTGGGTGCTTGAAACTTGAGGTAAGGGTGTACTCTCCCGCCGGATATCTGCTGAAATATCGCGGATAGGCGCCAGGCGCGAAGCACGAGAGTAATGACGAGCTTTGCGCTCGCTTTTGCATTGGTCCTCCTCTTCCTCAATGCGCTGCGCGGCTTCACTAAGCCTGGAGACGGCCTGCTCTACGAGATCAGCCTGGACCGCAAGTGCAGAAGGCGGCGGAACCTGATTTGCCCTGCTGGTGGGTAGGGGGCTGGTAATGCGCTCAAGTGGCTCCCCTTGCACACTTCCATATTCAGGCAAAGTAGGAGAATCTACCAGGCTAAATGCTTTGGATGGAGACACTTGATTAGAGGCATACAAAGAAAGCCCCTGCTGAAGGTGCTTTCGCAGCAGTGACCGGCATTCATCACAAAATACAGCAGTGGCTTCGCAAAGCTTGCTACAACGCAAACACTGGCTCATTTACTTACCCTACTCACCTGCCACGCAATACTCTTGTACACACCCCTTAAAATATATGCTTTCAAGGGCTATCAAACTTACCTTGACATCTGGAATATGCGGAAAGTGCGATTTGGCAAAGCTCTCGTACTAGTAAAACGATGATTCATCACAATTTGTCACATCAAGCAGGCAGAGAAGCGAGTGCATCTTAAAAGGCATCAGAATAGTTCCGGTTGTCAACATTCTATCTCATGTAACTACGAAGTTATCCACAAGTTATCCACTTGCTTGAAAAAAATTGGTGGATAACACCCTTCTCTCAAACCAGAAAATAATGTTATAATCCTGGTGGGGAGAAGTGGGGTATAGTGGCTCAAAATTCCTATAAAATGGAGAGTTTGACCTGAAAATGGAGCCTGAAAGTGTACCAGGGCAAACGTAATCAAGAGACGGTTGCCCGTCCAGGATGCGGGAGAACATCCTGGGTACATAGAAGGCAGCGATCTACAGGACGCGCGAACAAGCGCTTAAGGCCTTTACAGACATGTTTCTTGACGAATACGAGCATAAAATCGATACAAAAGGACGCATGGCAGTGCCTGCAAAATACCGCGGACAAATGGAGAAGGGCGCCGTAATATGCAAAGGCATGGGAACATGTTTGTCGGTGTATACAATGCAGCGCTGGGAGGAGAAGTCGGCTGAGCTGGTCGAGGGGAAAACAAGCGAAGAACTGCGCGACTTCGAACGGCGTATTTATCCGAGCGCAAGTGAGATAGAACTGGATGGGCAAGGGCGGCTGGTTATCCCGGCCAAGCTGCGCACCTATGCCGGGTTAGAAACTGAAGTAACTGTTGCGGGTGTGCGCGATCATTTTGAGATTTGGGACCGCGCAGCCTGGCAGGATTATCAGAGTAAGCTCGAGCAAGAGGGGAATGGAAACCCCTTTTAGGACTTTATGCAAACAGGGCATATCCCAGTTATGCTGGAAGAGGTGCTGAAGTTTCTTCAGCCAAAAGCGGGCGGTCACTATGTTGATGGGACATTAGGCGGAGGTGGTCACGCCGGGGCAATACTCGAGCGATCTGCTCCTGATGGAATGGTGCTGGGTATTGATAGCGATGCGCAAGCCCTGGCGAGGGTGGAGACGCGTCTTGCAGCAGCAGTACAAGATGGACGATTAGTGCTGGTACACGGAAACTTCGCTGAACTGGCCCGTATCGTAGACGAGGCCGGTTTTGTGTCTTCTGTAGATGGTGTTCTGCTGGACCTGGGCTTCTCATCCGATCAGATAGATGATCCAGAGCGGGGGTTTTCGTTCAGCGTAGAGGGGCCACTGGATATGCGGCTCGACCAATCGCAAACGCTAACCGCTGCCGACCTGGTAAATAGCTTAAGCGAACAGGAACTGGCGGATATTTTCTGGCGTTATGGTGAAGAGACTCGCTCACGCCAGATTGCATGGCGCATTGTCAAGGAAAGAGAGCGCGGCTCGATCACGCGCACAACGCAATTAGCGCGACTGGCTGCGGCTGGAGTGCCTTATAAACCTGGATTGATCCACCCGGCTACACGGGTGTTTCAAGCCTTGCGCATAGCGGTGAATTCCGAATTGGAGCGCCTGGAAGCAGCGCTCCCACAGATAGTGGATGTGTTACGTGCGGGGAAGACCGGTAATACGGAGGGTGATGGAGGAAGAATGGTGATTATCTCTTTTCAATCGTTGGAAGATCGATTGGTGAAACGCTTTATGCGACGTGAGGCAATGGATTGTATCTGCCCACCAGGCACACCTGTGTGTGTATGCAATCACAAAGCAACCCTGCGCTTGCTTACGCCAAAACCAGTGACACCAACGAAGCAGGAGGTTCTAGACAACCCCCGCGCCCGTAGCGCCAAATTGCGGGCGGCTGAAATAGTTGTTGGCTCGTAGTGCGTCACACCTCACCCTTTCCCTCTCCACATGTGGAGAGGGAAAGGGTGAGGCCCTGCCAACGGAACAATTAGTATAAAGGCGACGATTTATGTCACAGCAACAACCTATTCTGGCAGCCAAGCGGCGCCGGCAGCTCCACCCGTTTTTCTTCCGCATGGGGCCAGTAGCCTTAAGCATGTGTAGTGTGCTGTTGATCTGCCTGATGGCTGTACTCTATCTATCCCAATTAGGACAGGCGGTGACCGCGAACCAACAAATACAGCAGTTTCACAGGCAACAAGCGACGCTACAGCGCGAGGACCAGGATCTGTTATATACCATCGCTCAAGAGAAATCACCTACCTATATTGCCGAACATGCAAAGTCTATGGGCCTGGTTCCCGCCGACCCAACGACCGTGAAGATACTGGTTGTACCACACCTTCAACCTGTTCAGAATAGGTAAAGTGAAGGATGCAGAACCATATGAGAGAAAGGAGGCAAGAAGATGAACACAGAACTGCGGAGAGCGCGCAAGCGGCAGATGTTCATTTTCTTGCTTGTCTGCCTCGGCACAGTGGTTTTGCTGGCAAGACTGTATTACTGGCAGGTGCTCCAGTCCCAAAGTGGATACAAACTGGCGCAACTCGCTAACAACGAGCACATTCAAAACGTAATACTGGACGCACCGCGAGGACTGATCTACGACATCCAGGGCCGGATTCTGGCATCGAACGTTGTGCGTGATGATGTCTACGTTGAGCCACTACAGTTTACGGTAGATCATCCCGATAATACACAAAGCGAACTGGCAGCTTTAATCAGCACATTACACCAGGTGCTGCCAAAGGTCTCAATTGAGAAGTTGCAGAGCGCTTTTGCCAGCGGACTGCCTACAGCACGTATCGCGGTCGGCATCGATCCGTCCCAAAGCCAGCAACTGCGAGAGCTGCAACTGGAAGATGTATTTTTGGAGCCGCGAACCTGGCGTATCTATCCTGGCGGGACTTTAGCGGCTCAAATCCTGGGTTATGTGACGCAGAATGACACCAACAATCACGGCAACTATGGCATTGAGGGCCAGTATGACGCATTGCTGGAGGGGAAACCAGGAAGCTTCACAGCAGTAACAGACCTGCAAGGCAATCCGCTGGATGTAGGGGCCACTAACGAACAGCCAGCTCTCAGTGGAGCAAACCTTACGCTGACTATCAACAGTACGATTCAGTACATGGTGGAGTCAGCCCTCGCGGACGCAGTGAAGCAGTTGGAGGCCGACAGTGGCTCAGTGATCGTGATTAACGCTCGCACGGGCGCGGTGGTGGCGATGGCAGGAGAACCAACGTTTGATCCCAATCATTACGGTCAGTATGCTACACAGCAGGGATGCCTGGGAACTGAAGAGGTGTATTTTAATCCAGCACTATACTGCGCATACGAACCTGGCTCAACAATGAAGGCGGCCACGATGGCGGCGGCGCTCGATCAGGGGCTTATCACTCCGGATACAACGTTCAATGATCCTGGCTGCATGACGTTTAGCGACGCACCCATGGTATGCAACTGGCAGCTGAGAGCGTATGGTACCGAATCAATGACGCAAGTGCTGATACACTCTGCCAATGTGGGAGCGGCACATGTAGCACACGATATCCTCGGGGCAGACCGGTTCTACCCTTACCTGCCGCGCTTCGGCTTCGGCCAGCCCACCGGTATTGATGGTCCTGAGGCTACGGGGTCGTATCTTTCGCCCGCTGAGCAAGGTTGGACGATAAGCGATCTCACAAGACAGGCTTTTGGGCAGAGCATTCTGGTGACGCCAATACAACTGGCGATGGCCTACCAAGCTATTGCAAACGGTGGTGTGATGATGCACCCTTACCTGGTAGCTCAAATAAACAAGAATGGGCAGGTTGAGTCAACTCAGCCGGGGGTCGAGCGGCGTGTCATCAGCGCCCACGCGGCGCACTTACTGACTGAGATGCTGACCCAGGCAGCACTGCTGGGTACTGCACAGCTGGCGCTGGTTCCTGGATACAGCGTGGCGGCCAAGACTGGAACTGCGACAACACAGGGCCTTTCGGCCGATCAGACCGAGGCTTCGGTAGCAGGTTTTATTCCTGCATCAAATCCGGTGTTTGTGATCCTGGTGAAATTAGATCGACCAAAAAAGACTATCTATGGGAGCACGGCGGCGGCCCCGCTCTGGAAGACAATCGCGCAACAGTTAATGTGGTACTACAAAGTTCCACCTGACCAACAACAATAGGTCATAGAAGAGGGAAAAATCCTTGAAGCTTCTAGACCGCCTTGCTGAACTTTGACAATAAAATGGTCATGTAGGGTTAACACCAATATCGCAGGTAAATGGATGGTATTGGCAATGTGGGGACCCTGGTGACAAGAAAGTCAGGGGGACTTGCTGTCCATCGTGGAGTGTTTGAGATTGTGGGGCAAGCAATGATTCCCCACGACGGATGGTCACCAGGCATCCCCACCTGCATCCACCTGGACCCACTAATTGCTCGCAAGAGTAAGTATAATAGAAAATTTGTTCGATGTCAAGTGTAAACCGGTAATAATTCGAAGAGCGCAAGAATTCATGACAAGCAATTCACGCAGACAATCAAATAATGAGGGAACATGGAGCGTACGAGGGCGCGATCAAACGAGGTCCTATCTACGCTCACCGGTGTTGGAATCTGCGGAGCGAAGACGAGGCGCAGGGCCTCAATCGAATGTGACCAGGAAAGGGACGAAGCCGCGAGGGCATAATCAAGCCAGGTCTTACATGAGTTACGCCGCCGGTGGAATAATGGTAAATCCTGGGGTGCCACGCAAGCGCCTCCCTCGTTTGGGAGCGATGTATGTTGCGCCTGGCCGTCTGAGAGAGAAGAGGGACATCGAGCAACAACATACAGGCCTTACGGCAGACTGGCGATTGCAACCGGGGCAAAAGCCACTGCTGCATACAGCAGACAAGCACGCACAAAATGAGCGCCAAGGTAGAGCTGCCCAGGGGACAAAGCAGCAGGCAGCGACGATACAGGCCATCACTGAGGAAGAGCAGGAGAAACTTGACGAACTGGAAATGCACCTGCCGCGTGTTGCAGGTAAGATTGATGGATGGTTATTGATTATCGTGCTGGCACTGCTGTGTATTGGCATTGTGATGGTCTATAGCGCAAGCGCATTCCAGGCCGCACGGTACCAGGGTGATGCCTCGTACTACTTTCAGCGCGAGCTTATCTGGATGATCCTGGGCCTGGTAGCAATGCTGGTGACGCTGCGCGTGGACTACCGTCAATGGCGGCGTTTCTCGCTGGTTGGGATGTTGATTATCCTGCCGTTGCTGGTGATCGTGCTGAAGTTCGGCGTGAGTGTCTATGGAGCTTCACGCTGGCTGGCTCTTGGCTCATTCTTCTCGTTTCAGCCGAGCGAACTGACGAAGCTGGTGCTGGCACTCTATATTGCCGATTGGCTGGCACGCAAAGGGAAACAAGTAGGCACTTTTCTGTATGGCCTGGCTCCTTTCATCATCCTGGTTGGCATTGTGCTGGGCCTGGTGTTACTGGAGAACGATTTAGGAACTGCGATCATTATTGCTGCTTTTGCTACAGCGATGTTCTTTACGGCAGGGGCTAATATTGCACAATTCTTGCTGGCGATGGTTTGCGGTGGCTTGATTTTCTTGAGAGAGGCGTTCACGAGTTATCGATATTTCCGCTTAACGGGTTTCCTTGATCCGTTTAAGAATGTTACAGGTATCAACCTGCAACTCTACCAGGCATTGCTGGCACTGGGATCAGGAGGGTGGTTCGGCCTGGGTTTAGGAGCTAGCCGTCAGAAGACGGGCTATCTTCCGTTTCCTTTTACCGACTCGATCTTTCCGATTATCGGAGAAGAACTGGGCTTTGTCGGCTGCGTCGTTATCGTGATGCTCTTTTTGTTTTTAGCTTTTCGGGGGTTCCGGCTCGCGAGGCGCACGCCAGACCTGTATGGCGCGCTGCTGGCAACTGGTATCACAACATGGCTGGTATTACAAGCCATGATCAATATAGGGGCGAATACTGGAACGATTCCCTACACGGGAGTGCCGTTGCCCTTTATCAGCTTTGGCGGATCATCGCTTGTCGTTTCACTGGCCGCTGTGGGAGTGTTGCTGAACATCTCGCGCTACATTCAAGAGCCAGAGATGCCAGCACTGTCAAGACAGGTTTTTTCACTGCGCAAGAAATTTGAAGGGGTAAGATAAGGGAACGTATGCGAGTGCTTGTATCAGGCGGAGGTAGCGGGGGCCACATCTATCCGGCCCTGGCAGTAGCGATGAAGTTACGAGAGGAGCATCAGGCCGAGATTTTGTTTCTCGGAAGCGATGATGGTCTGGAAACCGAGATCGTGCCTGCGGGAGGGTTTCGTTTAGCTACTGTCAAAGCTGGCAAGTTGCGGAGATACATCTCGTGGCAAACGATTAGAGGCATCGCACGTCTACCGTTGGGCATGATACAGGCAATCAACATTGTCGGTAAGTTTCGTCCGGGCGTAGCCTTTACGAGCGGAGGGTATGTAGCAGTTCCGGCAGGATTGGCGGCGCGTTTTAATCGCGTACCGTTGATGATGCACCAGCAAGATGTGCCGCCGAACCTGTCGAACAGACTTGTAGCGCCAATGGCAACGCGCATCTCGGTGGCATTTGCCGACTCTCTGGCCTTCTTCCCGGCAAGGAAGACATTACAACTGGGCAATCCAATCCGGCAAGCAATACTGGACGTGCGACAGACGCCACCGCAGGAGGCGCTCAAAGCGCTTGGATTTGAGGCGCAAGAGCCTCTGTTGCTTGTCACAGGGGGCAGCCAGGGAGCGAGGCATTTGAATCAAACGGTAGGTGAAGGGCTGTTGGACCTGCTGGCATGCTGCCAGGTGCTTCAGATAAGTGGTAAGGAGTTGTACAACGAGACGCGTGAGTTGTCAGATAGTATGCTTGCCCAGCAGGACCAGGGATTAAGGAGGCGTTACCGGCTGGAAGCGTACTTGAACGAGGAAATGCCCATGGCATTGCAGGCAGCAGACCTGGTGCTCTGCCGTTCAGGAGCATCTACCTTGAGCGAGCTGGCAGTTTTGGGTAAGCCAGCCATCCTGGTACCCTTGCCTCCAGCCATCGGTAGTTCGCCGCAAGAGGCAAACGCGCAGATGTTTGGTCGTAAGAAAGCGGCCGAGGTGATTAAGAATAGCGATCTAAAGCCGCAAGTACTTGTAGAGCGTGTAAAATTTATTTTATCATCTTCTACACTTTTAGAAGAAATGGCTAGCGCAGCAAAATCATTTGCGAAGCCACAAGCGACGCAGGATATTGCAGCGGAAATAGTAAAAATAGCAAGATGAGCGAACCCGGGTATGAACAATTGAAAGCGATGCAAACGCCACTACGTGGCTACTCTTCGAGTCAGTCATGGACTGAGGTATTGAAAAATGCACGGCTGCATTTCATGGGCATTGGCGGCCAGGGCATCTCGGCAGTAGCGCAGATGGCGCTACAGGGTGGCGCCAGAATCAGCGGGTGTGATCAATTTGCATCGGCTACGACAAGCATGTTGGAGCACAAAGGAGTATCCATACAGATCGGGCATAGCCCTGAACACCTGGCACATGCTGACGCCTTGATCTACGTACCGGCAGTAGTGGCCTTGAATCCCAACAACCCTGAGCTGGTTGCGGCTCGGGCCAGTGGAATGCCGGTCATGACCTGGCAAGAAATGCTGGGAAAATGGATGCAGGGGAAGTGCGTTCTCTCGGTGAGCGGTGTTCATGGCAAGGGCACCACGACAGCAATGCTTGCGCTGATGCTTGTGGATGCGGGACTTGACCCAACGTGTGAAATAGGCGCAATTGTCCCAAGATTCGATGCCAATTATCGTATAGGTAACAGCCAGTACGTTGTGAATGAAGCTGATGAGTTCAATAACAACTTCTGGCACTATCACCCGCGCCTGGCGATAGTAACATCAATTGAATTTGAGCACCCAGAGTTTTTTGCTGACTATGCTGCTTATGTGGCAGCCTTTGAGCATTTTATACGCGGTATGGACATGCATGGCGATTGGCCTTTCCCGCCTGCGCTTATCCTAAACCTTGATAGTGCAGGTTGCCTGGAATTGCGTGAGCGCCTGGGTGACTGGAAAGGACGCATTATAACGTATGCGGTTGCGGGGTTATCGCACAAAGATGTGACGAAAGTTGGGAATGCGCTGTCTCTAGCAGATACTCAGGCGGACTACATAGCATATGACGTAAAGCTTGAAGGCGAGACGAGTTTCCGTGTCAGGGCACAAGAAATTGATGGAAAGCCGTTTCCAACGGAAAGAGTCATTCACTTGCAGTTACCAGGGGTACACAACGTTCAGAACGCACTGGCAGCTTTTGCGGCTGCGCATACCATCGGAGTGGATGTTGATGTAATCGCCAGGACTTTGGAAAACTTTGGCGGCATCGGGAGGCGCTTTGAGATTCGTCACCAGGGGCCGCTACAGGTCAATGGAACGTTGCAGGATGTCGTGCTGATTGATGATTATGCACACCATCCCACGGCGATTATGGCAACTCTGGAGGCCGCTCGCATGCGGTTCGCCGGGCGGCGACTGATCGCGGTTTATCAACCGCATATGTATAGCCGCACGAAGACCTTTTTCGAGCAGTTTATGACCGCCTTTGCCAGTGCGGATGTGGTGATTATCTCCGACATCTTTCCAGGGCGCGAGCACGATACGGGTCTTGTCCATGCGCGCGAGCTTGTGGAAGCGATGGCTGGTCAGGAAAGCAATCAATCAGGCCAACCTGGGCGCGATAAATCGACGGCGGGCGCGATAAATCGGGCCCCTACGGCTGATGAACCGGCGGCGGGCGCGATAAATCGGGCCCCTACGGCTGATGAATCGGCGGTGGGCGCGATAAATCGGCCCCTACGGGGACGTGTAATGTACGGGGGTGATGTGCCGAACACAGCAAAGCTGCTACGCAGCATACTGCGTTCAGGCGACGTGGCAATCATTATGGGAGCAGGCGACGTTTATAACGTGACCGAAGACATCTTAGTGCTAAATCAAGAGAGCAATTAGGGAAAGGGGTGCAGGGGGCGAAGCCCCTTGCCGGGGGAACGGGGGTGTCCCCGAAAATCTCCCCCTTTTATGTAACAGGCAGGGAACCATTATGACGTTCGATGCTGAGACAATTTACGCAGAGCTACGACCGCATTTTCAGGCACGTGTGCGGCGCGATGAGTCGCTGGCACGCCACTGCACCTTTGGCGTAGGCGGCCCTGCTGATATATGGGTCTCAGTCGATACCTCAAGAGAGCTAATTGACCTGGTGCGCTTGTGCATTGAGCGGCAGTGTCCCTTGCTGCTGGTGGGCAACGGCACAAACATACTCTATGCCGATCCAGGTGTGAGAGGTATTGTTGGACGCATCACACTCACTAGCTACACCATCGAAGATCATGGTGATGGCACAGCACTCTTGCTAGCAGAGGCGGGCGTGAGCTGGCCACGTCTCTTAAACGAACTGGCAGCGCTCGGCTGGGGCGGCCTGGAATTCGGACCGGGAATACCTGGAACACTGGGTGGAGGCGTCATCTCTAACGCTGGGGCCCATAACAGCGACCTTGGCGAAGTGCTGGAATGGATTGAAGTCCTGGATGCACGCAGTGCTTCGGTACCTGGCAATGGAGTTACAGTCCCTTTGTTACGACGGTACCTGCACGACGAACTAGATTTGAGTTACCGGCATAGCCGGTTTCGCTCAAACCGCCGTGTTGGTTTTGATGCACGGGGGTATCCAATCGTTCCTTCACGCGGACTGATTGAGCCAGGTGAAATCATTGTGCAGTTGGCAATACAACTTCATCGAGAAGACCCTGAGAAGTTACGCACAATTATTGAAGAGCATAAACAGCATCGCAAGAGGACTCAGCCGCCCCAGAAGAGCGCGGGCTCGGTCTTCAAAAATCCACCGGGCGATTATGCCGGACGACTGATTGACCAAGCTGGTATGAAAGGGACAACCCACGGCAAGGCGCAGATTTCTAAGCGCCATGCCAACTTTATTGTCAACTTAGGAGGAGCCAGTGCCGCCGACGTGGTAGCGCTGATTGTAGCAGCTCGCAATCGCGTACATGAGCGATTCGGGGTGGATCTGGAGCTTGAAGTCGAGCTGCGAGGCGAATGGGGGAATTCATAATGGAAAACAAACAACTAAAAGAGCAGATTGCTTTCGATTATAGAGGCCAATTATCATCACGTCCTGCCAACGAGCACAATTTGTCAGGAGGAAGGGTCACCGGAGCAACAGGCAGGGTGAGGGGAGAAGAACAATCTACCGCTAATAACAAGGCCCGCAGACGGATTGTTACAATGCCGCATGAGGTCGTTCAACCAACACCCTGGGCTGATCGACAGGCTCACAAGCGCCGCGCCCACGCAGAGCCTCATGCCAGGGTCAGGGTAGTGAAGCGCACGCTTGCACATACAGGGATGCCTGCCTCTGAAGGGCAAATGCGGCTTGTCCGGCCTTTACCGCGACAGCACATTGCTGTACAGGTGCCCGTACGCAGTGGCCGTCAGAATGTACGGAGGGGGCGTTTCTGGCGGCGGCTTCTGACTTTGTTTGCTCTGCTGGTAATCGCTACTCTGGGGGGTAGTTTCGCCCTTACCAGTCCAAACTTCCGGGTGCAGCAGGTCGATATTGTTGGAACGCAAAACAGCACGCTGGTAGACAATATCCAAAATATGGGCATCCAGGGACAGAATATCTTTCTGCTGGATGTAGCAGCTCTGACGAGCCGTATTGAAGCGTTACCAATGGTGGCTTCTGTGAATATAGGCAAGCAGTTGCCTGACCAGCTAATCGTCAACGTGGTGGAGCGAACGCCCGTATTGCTCTGGCAGACCCAGCAGGGAACATTTAGCGTGGATAGCCAGGGAGTGGTGATAGCGCCTGCCAGTGACAGCTCAAGTACAGATAATTTGATGACAGTCGTAGACGCGCGCGCAGGAGTGGCGCAGCAGGTATACCCAGGAGCTTTGTTGAACAAAGCGGATATTGCATTCGCAATGCAGGTGTTTGCGCGTCTACCGCAACTGACCGGGCTCTCCACCTTTACATTACGTTACGATGTTGTACCCCGGCAAGGGGGGCATAAAACATTTATAGTTGCGAGTTCAGATGGCTGGTTAGCATACCTGGGGGATGTGGATGACAGCAATCCACTTGATAATCGACTGATCGAACTCCAGCAGATTCTTAGCCTTGCGCAGCAAAAGCAGCTCAAGCTGGCAACTATTGATCTACGCTTCGGCTTGCGCCCGGTGTATACGTTGAAACCTTAATTGTAGTGATGTAGTTCGTAGTGCGTGGGCATCCAGGAGTGGTGCCCTTACAACCGCCCAAGGGAGCGTGTATCGTGCAAGAGCGGGTGATTGTCGGTATCGACGTAGGAACAACAAAAATTTGCGTTCTTGTCGGCGAATTGGATCGCGATGGGAAGCTGAATATTGTTGGCGTTGGCACCTGCCCTTCACAGGGTTTGCGCCGCGGGGTGGTGGTGAACATTGAGGAAACAGTCACTTCCATTGCAGCGGCGCTGGATCGTGCAGAACGCCTTTCAGGAAAGGCCATTACTACCGCATACGTTGGGATTGCTGGTAGTCACATCGATTCTGAAAATAGCAAGGGGTTTGTAGCCATCTCACCCAGCCATCGAGACATCGTGCAGAACGACATTAACCGCGCCATCGAGGTTGCGCGTGCCATCGCGATCCCTGCGAACCGCGAGGTCATTCATGTTATACCGCGCGGTTATGTCGTAGACGGGCAAGAAGGCATTAAGAACCCTATCGGCATGTCCGGTTTCCGCCTGGAAGTAGAGGCGCATATTATTACAGGTGCGGTGTCATCCATCCACAACCTGATTAAGTGCGTTCACAAGACGCGTGTGGAGATTGAAGACCTCGTTTTAGAGCCATTGGCCTCAAGTGAGGCCGTGCTGGCTGAGGGAGAAACCGATCTCGGTGCCGCACTGGTTGACATCGGTGGGGGTACCACAGACGTGGCTGTGTTTACCGATGGGGCAATCTGGCATACAGTCGTGTTGCCTATCGGGGGGAATCTGATTACCAGCGACATCGCTATTGGTTTGCGCCTGCCTTTCGGCGTCGCAGAGGAAATCAAGGTGACCTATGGTCATTGTGATCCCTCAACAATAGCTGATGACGACATGATCGACCTGTCGCAATACATTCCGGATTGTAATGACCTCGTGCCTCGCAAGGTGCTAGCGGAAATCATCCAGGCCAGAGTGGAAGAGCTATTTGAGATGGTACACGAGGAGATCAAGAAATCCGGCTACGACGGCCTGTTACCAGCGGGGCTGGTCGTGACAGGAGGTAGCGCCGAGTTGCCAGGGATACTGGACGTCGCGGGCCAGATACTCGATTTGCCTGCGCGTCTGGGCGCGCCGCTTGGTTTGCATGGACTGGCCGACTCAATCAGTCGGCCAGCCTATGCCACTTCGGTGGGCCTCTTGCTCTGGGGATTGCGTCATACCTCATTTCTTAGCGATGAGGAAGAACAAAAGGATGAGGGGGCGATGGATCTGTTATCTCGTTTAGTACGCTGGTTACGCGCTTTTATACCGTGACAACTCCCCACAGCTAAAGCTGGGGGCTTCTCAGTTCGACCGGACTCCCATCGGAGGCCGTCCCTGAAGGCCATGCCCTGGCCCGTAACAAGATATTCTGAGCGGCGTTGATATCACGATCAGCGATATAGCCACAGAAAGGACAGATATGGGTTCGCACAGACAAGCTCTTCTGCACGATCTCACCGCACTGGTGGCATCGCTGCGAAGTGAAACGCGGGTTCACTCGTACGACTTGATGACCAGCTCTTGCAGCCTTGTCTTCAAGAATAGCGAGGAATGCGCCCCAACTAGCGTCCATGATGCTCTTCGCCAGGGAATGATTTTGTACCATGTTGAGAATACTCAGCTTCTCAGCAGCAATCACGTGATAGTCAAGAGCGTACTGTTTGGCCGTCTTAAAGTGGAAATCCCGGCGTTGGCGAGCAATCTTGAGATGGGTTTGTGCCGTGCTACGGGCGGCTTTCCGTCTGCGATGAGAACCCTTTTTGCGACGGGAAAGCGTACGTTGCTTGCGTCGAAGCGTCTTCTGAGACGTGCGATAGAAACGCGGGTTCTCAACGGTCCTGCTTTCAGAGTCAGTGAGGAAGGATTTCAATCCCACATCAATCCCGATGTCAGGGTGAGTGCATTCAGATGGAGCATGGTCTGTGAGGGGTTCAGTCTCACAGACGATCAGCGCGTACCAAAGGCCGTCAGCTCGATGGACAAGATGAACAGTCTTGGGGGTTCCCTCGATAGGGCGATGCAGCTTGATCTTGAGGAGTTTTCCAAGTTTCGCTGGAACATGCAGGTGCTTCTGGTCTTCATCCAACCACACATCACGGCTTGTGCCGTACTGTCTCAGTTGGATGGAATGCCAACGATTCGGCTTCTTAAAGCGGGGGAACCCGACATCAGGAAGACCCAGTTCTTTGGCAGCGAGAAACCGCTTGAGCGAATTAGAGAGACGATCAGCCAGCATTTGTACGGTGCTGGCTGGTACATGTTCACCCCCACGTCTCTTGAACCGTGCTGTGAGATCGTACTTCGTGGGGAATGTGCCCTTCTCCGCATACTGTGCCTTCACGGTCTCCAACATCTCATTATAGATGAGGCGAGACTCACGCAAGCATTGCAAGAGCAAATGGGACTGTTCCTTATTTGGATACAAGCGGTATTCAAATGTTCTCATAGTCCTGATTATCATGCTTTAGGATATGAAAGTCAACAGTAGGAGGCCAAAATGCTACCAATGGGAAATCATCAAGTTGAGGGCTTCGCCCAAATCCGTGTTATCGGTGTAGGAGGAGGCGGCAGCAATGCAGTCAACCGCATGATTCAGGCCAACATGATGGGCATTGAGTTTATCGCCGTCAATACCGATGCCCAGGCGCTGCTGATAACCGAAACACCACACCGTATCCGTATCGGTGACAAGCTCACGCGTGGCCTCGGTGCCGGTGGCAGCCCGAGCATCGGGGCAAAGGCAGCAGAAGAGAATGCTGAAGACCTGTATGAAGCGCTCAAAGGCTCCGACATGGTCTTCATCACAGCAGGCATGGGTGGTGGGACGGGGACGGGCGCAAGTCCTATCGTGGCACAGATTGCACGCGAGCTAGGGGCCTTGACCGTAGGCGTGGTCACGAAACCTTTCGCCTTCGAAGGGAACAAGCGCCGTATAGCGGCTGAGGAGGGCACTGCCAATCTCAGGCAGCACGTGGATACCCTGATCACCGTACCAAACGATCGGCTCTTGCAGGTGGCCGACAAGAAAATGCCCCTGAAAGAGGCTTTCCGCCTGGCTGATGATGTATTGCGCCAGGGTATCCAGGGCATTAGTGATCTGATTACGGTGCCCGGGCTCATCAACCTGGATTTCGCTGACGTGAAGACGATTATGTCAGCGGCCGGCTCTGCATTGATGGCGATTGGCGAGGCAAGTGGCGAGTCTCGCGCCATTGACGCGGCGCACCTGGCAATCGCCAGCCCGTTACTGGAGGTTGATATGAATGGAGCGCGCGGCGTATTGTTCAATATCACCGGCGGCCTGGATCTGACACTGTACGAGGTGAACGAAGCGGCTGATATCATCAGCAAGGCGGCGCATCCTGAGGCGAACATCATCTTTGGTGCAGTGCAGGACCCTTCATTTGACGGGAAGGTCAAGATCACGGTGATTGCAACAGGATTTGATGGGCGACAACACATGTCAACATCCCCACAAGGGCGTATGGAATATAACCGGAACATGTTCTACCAGGTTGCGTCATCGTCCGGTAATGGCAACGCTTCGGTACGCCAGCCACGGCAAAGCGCACACCAGGCGTATGGCTCGCTGCCTGTAACTCCGCAGCCCATGAACATCGCGAAGCATCCAACGGGTCCTTTGCAGCCTGCTGGGCGACCTATGCCTGCAATGCATGAACAACTGCATCAACCCGCTGGCATCGGACGGACTGATATACGTGAAGATGACTTTGACATGGAGAACGATTCTGGGGATATGCTTGAGCCATTGATGGAGCGCACACGGCTTCCCGTGCCTGAGCCAGAAGCACAGCCATCACAGCGCCCTACGCCCGATGGGCGCCCGCAACGCCCAATCCGGCGCATGGACCCAAGGGCGCTCGATCTCCCAAGAGGGAATCGTAGTGCTCCTCCTGGAGATGTAATTGATATTCCCGCATTTCTGCGGAAACGGTAATCAATAGCAGGGGTGAAAGCCAGGCCGCCCAATACATATCACCATCGGGTGAGGATGGTGGAACAGGAGAAGGAACAGGCATCAACCTGGATTGCCAACCAGTGTCACCCTGAGTGCAGTGAAGGCCTGGTCAAAGCAGTGTCATCCTGAGCGGAGCGAGATCCTTCGCTCCGCTCAGGATGACAGGGCTCCGCTCAAGATGACAGGGCGGTCCCTTCCCTGCCCCACGCTCGTAAGGCGAGAGCGTTTCCCCGATGGTCGGTCCACACGCTGCATGGACGAAGCATGGTCACTTTGATCCTTGCCCTACGCGAAGCGAAAGGACCGAAAGGGCAGCGAGGGTCGTCGCCCAACCCAAGCCGCAGACCCAGGATTCCGTAGGGGCGAGGGTGGCTGGGTGGATGCGGAGTGGGCCTTTATGGTCGCCAGTGGGTGGGGCATGCAGGCCGTTGATCGAGAAGCCAGCGTCTCAGGCGAGCCACAGCGGGCGACCATAAAGGCCCTCCCTTCCCCGCTCCACCTCCCTCGCCCCTACGGATAGTGATGGGCTTTTCTTGGGTTGATGTGTATAGAACAAGGACAAGGGACGTCCCTACGTGCAGGCTTCCCTCACCCTGTATACATGAAGCCTGACAGAACACTACACCTTGATAGCATCTAGCAACTCCACAAAGTATAGCCCCTCATTTTCGAGCTTGCCTGTATCTTCGAAGCTCCACAATACTGACAGCATCGCCTGGGAGAATCCCCAGTCATAAATGCGCTCTCGATCAAAGCCTAATGCCTCGGAAAGCTGGTCTATGCGACGCGCCATGAGAGACTTCGGGTCGGGAAAAGAGAGGATATCGGGCCAGAAATTGCGTAACAGCGCACCTGTCTCGAAGACAGCCTCACCAATCACCCCTTTGGGATCAACTGCCAGCCACGGCTCGCGTTCAGCAGACAGAATGTTGTCCTGATGTAGATCGCCGTGCAGCAGCACTGGCTCGGCCATAGAAGCACTGAGTTCAGCATAGAGCTTCTCTGCTTTGTCGAATACTGGGGATGGGAACGGGCCAGTTCCTCCATCATACAGTTTGCGCAGCTGAGTAAAGCTCTTACCCCAATCGCAAACAGTGGGGAAGGGATAATACTTCTGCGGCAGCGGGCGCCATATCTTGCACATGACATCTGCCGCGGCCTCCATCGCGATCTTGTCGTCCTCTATAGCACGCAATGACGTTCCCGGCTTCAGACGCTCCAATAGCATCACTGCATTGTACTCATCATATGCCAATAGACGTACCATGCCATGGCCATCGAAATGCCGCAGCGCCTGCGGCTGGGACGAGAACTCGTCAGTAATGCCCGTTTTCAGTATTACCTCAGTACCATCAGCGAGCATCGCCGGGGCTACATAGTTGAATGAAAGGTTACCAACTGGAGCGTCAATAGCCAGATTCCAGCGTTCTTCGCAGGCGGTTAGAATGCCGGGCAAGCGGTCGAGCCAGGCGCGACCCTTTTCCCCAAAAATTTCTATCATGAAGCGTGTAAAGTCTTCAGGGATGATAAACAAGCCATTTCTCCTCCCTCATGGTATTGATTTTTCTGATACCTTGCTTCCTCTAGTGGCAAGGAAAGGAAAAAAAGGATTGAGTGGTCAGGGGTACTGGCGTACCAGCAAACTCTAGCAGCGAGAGAGACCCCTGCACTCTTCAGACGCCATCAAGAAGAGATGGTGGAGCGCGGATCGAGCGATGGATATGGGAGAAACGATGGGAATAGCAAATGCAGGAAGACGACGCGAACCAGCAATAAAGACACTCACCTGCAAAAATGCAGGTGAAGTGCGATCGAGCGTATGTATACGGTGAAGCGAGTCAACGTCAATAGTGAGCGAACATGAGCCGTTTCCTTTTAAATCCGGCCTATTCTATTTGAAGTCCTCCCCACGTTGCCTGGAATCTCGCTGTTCACGCCAATGTGATTGATCACCACACGAGCGCCTGGAATGGCAGTAATGTCCCTCTCCAACCTGTATTTCATCTCTGGAGTAGGAACCTCGCCGTACAGGCTGACGATATAGTTCTCGACCAGCACCGACAGATCTTTTGCTCCCTCCAGCTTACCCGCCGCTTTCAAGTTTTCGATGACTGCATTCACAGCATTCAGAAGCTCATCCTCAGCGACAAGGAAGTTCATGACATCGAGTACACCCGGCAACTTGCGCAGGGTGTCCTCGACTTCCTTCTTTTGCTCTTCCAGTTCAACCTTACCATATAGCGATAGCACGACACCCTCGCGCTCAACAAATACCTTGACCGGGTGAGCGCTCCATGCCGTAGTGCTTACGGTAACCGTCTTATCAACCACATCTTCGGCTTCCTGCAGGGCCATCTCTGCAAGGGGCGTTAGTTTTCCTGTAGTCGCGGCCTCGGCAAATGTCGCT
>Ga0187846_10000334_pt1 | contig 27760 bp, 28 predicted proteins | sample TC_taG_FD_161473 | JGI IMG/M metagenome (GOLD analysis project Ga0187846, IMG submission 161473) | Biofilm microbial communities from the roof of an iron ore cave, State of Minas Gerais, Brazil - TC_06 Biofilm (v2) | ecosystem: Environmental > Terrestrial > Deep subsurface > Cave > Wall biofilm... | reverse complement strand
GGAGCCGTACAAGTCCGCGTCCACGGCGCGGAGTCACCCGTGCTGCCGGCCACGCCGTCCTTCATCAAGGCGATCGATCTCGATCTGGCGATGAATCCGGACGTGATCTTGGCCTACTCGATGAACGGCGCAGACTTGCCTGTGCTCAACGGCTATCCCGTTCGGCTCGTCGTACCCGGTTATTTCGCGACGTACTGGATAAAGATGCTCAGCGACATTGAGGTCATCGGCGAGCAAGATCAGAATTTCTGGATGAAGACCGCGTACCGTATACCTGCCGATCCGTGCGGTTGCCAGAAACCGGGCGAGACGGTGAAAACCGTCCCGATAAACAGATTGACGGTGCGTTCGTTCGTCACCAGCGTCCGGGCCGGAACGCGAGTGCAGGCGGGTAAACCGCTCGTGGTTAACGGCATCGCGTTCGACGGTGGCTACGGCATCGACCAAGTGCTCTTTTCGAGCGATGGCGGTCATCACTGGTCACAAGCCACGTTAGGAAAAGACTACGGTCCGTACGCGTTCCGGCCGTGGGAGGCTCGCTTCACTCCGCAAACAGGTTCGTACGCGCTCGCATCGCTTGCAGTGAACACGATCGGACAAGCGCAGCGGCTCGACAACCCGGTGTGGAACCCTGGCGGCTACCTGCGCAACGTCGTCGAAACGATTCGCATCTCCGCCGCTTGACGGGCACCGCGCGCGGCTGACCTGATCTCGCGCCGGAACGACAACTCGAGGGCTGCACATGAGGAAACGGCTCCTCCCTTTAGTTTCCGTTCTTTGTTGCTGTCTGTGTCTTGTGGCGCTCGCGTTCGCGGCGACACGCGCCGATACGACGTCGAGCGGCGCCGTCACGATCACGCTGCCGCCGCCGAACAACAACTTCAAGCCTGGACCGAACCTTGCGCTCGCACAGGATAAGTGCTTGACGTGTCACTCGGCGGACTACATATACACGCAGCCCCCGCTGACCAAAAAACAGTGGACCGCCGAAGTGACCAAGATGCAGAAAGCCTATGGCGCGCCGGTGACCGATGACGACGTCGCTCCGCTCGTCGACTATCTCATGTCGCAAAACGGGAAGCCTGACTAGCGCTACTCGAACTCCGCTAGCACGCGCTCGTACACCGCAAGGTCAGATTCCGAGAACAGCACGAAGGTGATCCGTTCGAGGGTCGTGCCCGCTTGCGCATGCGCGATCGCCGCGCCGAGCGCGATCGGCGCCGCTTCTTCGATAGGGTAGCGATACGCGCCGGTCCCAAGCGACGGGAACGCGATCGAGCGAAGGCCATGCTTCTCGGCGAGGCGCAGGGCGGTCGCATACGCCGAGCGCAAATGCGCTGCGTCGTCAGCCGTGCCGTTGTAGAATGGCGCTACCGCGTGAATGACGTGTTTGCAGCGAAGCTTTCCCGCGCGGGTGATCACCGCGCTGCCCGTGGGGCAGCCGCCAATGCGCCGGCACTCGTCCAGGATCGAGGGTCCGCCCGCACGGTGGATCGCTCCGTCAACGCCGCCGCCGCCTGCCAATTTCGAATTGGCAGCGTTGACGATCACGTCGACCGCCATCGCAGTGATGTCACCTTTGCGCACCTCAACCGCGGTAGAACCGAAGCGCTTCATTTTTGAAGTCTTTCGAAGAGAGTTGTCAGGTTTCCATCGCGGCGCGCGCACGCGCAGCGCGCGCACGGCCGTTCGCTTTTTCAGGCGTCCCGCATGCCAGGCGGTTTCAAATCGGCTTGACCGAACCAGCGGCGATGAGTTTTGCGGACGAGGTCCGCGCCGGGCTCGCCGCCGCGCCGAAGACGCTGCCGACCAAGTACTTGTACGACGCCCTCGGGTCGGCGCTGTTCGAAGTCATCTGCCTGCTTCCCGAGTACTATCTCACGCGGACTGAGGCGTCGATTCTGCGCGCCAACGCAGCCGACATCATCAGGGCGGTTGACGGGACGCTTGAGATCGTCGAGCTTGGCAGCGGCACTGCGACGAAGACGCGCCTGCTGCTCGATGCCGCGCTGGCACGTCAGGGCTCGCTGCGTTACACGCCGATCGACATCTCACGATCGGCGCTTGACGCGACGGTCGAGGCGCTGCACGCGGAGTATCCGGCGATCGAGGTGCGCCCATACCAGACGGACTATTTCGACGGGCTCGCGACGTTCTCGCGCAACGGCGTGGCGCGCGCGCTCGTGCTCTTCTTAGGTTCGAACATCGGCAATTGCGACGCCGCTGACGCACAGCGGACGCTGCGCGCGGTGCGCAACGCGATCCAGCCGGGCGACGCGCTGCTGCTCGGCGCCGACATGAAGAAGGACGCTGCGGTCGTCGAAGCCGCATACAACGACTCGCTCGGCGTGACGGCTGCCTTCAACAAGAACTTGCTGTTGCGCATCAACCGCGAGCTCGGCGGGCACTTCGATCTTTCCGCGTTCCAGCACTGCGCGTTCTACAACGCGGCGAAAGGCCGCATAGAAATGCACTTGCGCGCTCTCGGGTCGCAGCGCGTGGCCATCGACGCCCTCGAGATGAATGTCGCGTTTGCGGACGGTGAGACGATCCACACGGAGTCTTCCTATAAGTACGACGCCGGCGAGATCAGAGCGCTTGCCGCGGCGTCGGGCTTCCGGTTGGCGCGCAGCTGGTCGGATCGGTCGGCGGCCTTTACCTCGAACCTGCTCGTCGCCGGCTAGGACGATCGCAGCCGGTACGGATTGAAAGCGGTACGAGTGCGGCCGGCGACGTCGCACGACTCGCCGGACTGGGAGGCGTTGCGTCGCGCTTTGTGGCCAGACCTGAGCACGGCCGGCAATGCGCGCGAGTGCGCTGCGATCCTCAATGACGATGAGTACGCGGTCTTCGTGGCCGAGAGCGACAGCTCGCTCTCGGGCTTCATCGAAGCGCGGCTTCGGCCGTACGCCGATGGATGCGACTCAAGCCCGGTTGGCTTCATCGAAGGATGGTATGTCGCGCCGGAGTCGCGCGGCGCCGGCATCGGAAGACTGCTGGTCAACGCGGCCGAGGCGTGGGCTCGATCCAAGGGTTGCACTGAAATGGCTTCCGACGCGCTCCTGGAGAATGCGGAAGGCCTACGCGCGCACGAGCATCTCGGTTATGCCGAGGTCGAAAGAAAAGTCGCCTTCCGCAAAGATCTGCGCGCCGCTATCCGGCCGCAGTGAGGTGGCGGCGGTAGCGCGATTCCGCGCGGCGCAACGAGAGGTCGACCGCGAGCGCGAGCGCCGCTGAAACGAGCGCACCGGCAACCGCCTTCGACGGATAATCCGCTTGGATGCCGCCGAGCACGAGCGTGCCGAGCCCGCCGGCGTCAATCCACGCCGCGACGTTGGCGATGGCGATGATGGACACCGCGGCGATGCGCAGTCCGCCGAGCATCACCGGCATCGCCAGCGGCAGTTCGATGCGCCAGAGAACTTGCCGATCGCTCATGCCCATGCCGCGCGCCGCCTCAACGGCGGCGCGATTGACGGCGTTGATGCCGGCGGCGATGTTGCGCACAAGGATCACCTGCGCGTACGCGGCGAGCGCCGCGACCGCCGTCCAAAAACCAAGCCCGAGCCATGGGACGAGCAGCGCGAAGAGCGCCAGGCTGGGGATCGTATAGACGACGCCGAGCACAGCGAAGATCGGTGTGCGCGCGAATGGCGACCGCGCGGCGGCGACGCCGAGCGGTATCGCCACCACAAGGGCGATGGCGAGCGAGGCGGCGCTCAGCGCGATATGCTGGCCAAGCGCTCGAGCGACGATGTCGGGATGCGCGAGGATGTAATCCACGCGTTACTGTCGAGGCTGCGCCGCACGGCGCAGGTCGTCCAACGTCAACCGTCCGACCGGCTCGCCGCAGCCGTCGACGACCAGCAGCGCAGCGACGTTCGCGGCGAGCATCAGGGAAAGCGCGGTGCGCAAATCGCGGTCCTCGTTGATGCGTTGCGGTGAGGCTGGTTCCGTCGCGCCGGCGCGCATGACGTCCGCGATTCTCATGACAGAGAAACGCGCCAGCACATCGTCGGCGTCGAGCAGCGAGCCGACGAACGCGTTTGCCGGCCCTTGCATCAGCGCGAGCGGCGAGCCGGTCTGCTCGACTCGGCCGTCGCGCATGACGACCAACACGCTGGCCAGGCGGAGCGCCTCGGCGACGTCATGCGTGACGAAGAGAATCGTCTTTGCAAGCTGCGCACAGATGTCCGCGATTTCACCCTGCAAGCGCTCGCGCTCGATCGCATCGAGCGCCCCAAACGGCTCGTCCATCAGCAGGATCTGCGGATCGGCGGCCAGCGCGCGCGCGATACCGACGCGCTGCGCCTCGCCGCCGGAAAGCTGCGCCGGGTATCGGGCGCGGTACCGCGCGGGCTCCAGATGCACCAGCGCGAGCAGTTCGTCGACGCGCGCCGCGATGCGCGCTTTACCCCACCCCAGCAGCGAGGGAACGATCGCGATGTTCTCGGCCACGGTCATGTGCGCGAATAGCCCGATCTGCTGGATGACGTATCCGATGCCACGGCGCAACTGCACCGGATCAGCCAACGCGACGTCCTGCCCCTCGACCAGCACCCGGCCGGATGAAGGCTCAATCAGACGATTCACGGTCCGCAACAGCGTCGTCTTGCCGCTGCCCGACGGCCCGACCAGAACCGCGAACGACCCGCGCGGGATTTCGAGCGAGACGTTGTCGACCGCAGGCCGGCCGTCATATCGCTTGACGACCTGCTCGAAGACGACTGCCGCGCTTCGGCCGTCCACGTGCGTCAGATGAGGTTGGCCTGCGACAAGAACGCGCGCGCCACGTCGGCTGGCTCTAGTTTTTGCCCGTCGACCCGTTCGTTGAGACGCCGCATGGCTGCATCGGTCAAGAGCGGGGATATCGCATTGAGCGCGTCCGCGATTTCGGGATGCGCCGCCAACGCCTTGCCGCGTACGACCGGCGCGACCGCATACGGCGGGAAAAAGCGCCGGTCGTCCTCGAGCACGATCAACCTGTCGGCGTCGATCTGGCCATCCGTTCCAAACGCCACGACGACGTCGACGTCGCCGCTGCGGAGCGCTTTGTACTTGAGACCGATCTCGACCGGCACGACCGAAGCAAACGCAAAACCGCCGTACGCTTTTTTCAATCCGGGCAGACCGTCGGGCCGCTCGAGAAACTCATGCGGCGCGCCAAGGCGCAATCGCGGCGCGAGCCGCGCGCAATCCGAGAGCGTAAGAAGCTTGAATTTCGCCGACGTCGATCTCGTCGTGGCGAGCGCCTGCGTGTCGTTCATGGGCGCCGGATCGAGCCACACGAGGTCATACCGCTGCGCATACTCTCGTTTGACGAGCTCGTAGACCGCTCGCCGGTCGGACATCGGGGGCTGTTTGAGCACGACGAGCAAGGCGGTGCCGGTGTACTCCGGATACAGATCGATGTCGCCGCGCGACAGCGCGCCCATCGCCACTTGCGTGCTGCCGAGGTCGAGCCGCCGCTGGGTGCGCAAGCCGCGGTGTTCGAGCATTTGCGCGTACATCTCGCCCAAGATCAGCTCTTCGGTGAAGTTCTTCGAGCCTGCCTTGACGTCGGGTGGACGGGCGCACGCGGCCGAGGCGAACGCTGCGCCGGCGAGAGCCGCCAGCGCGGCGCGGCGGGTGAGGACGCGCCGCTGAAACGAGAAGCTCACGCAGCCGCTCCGGCCGGCATCGAAAGACGCCGCTGGGTAAACGCCAAAAGCCCTTCAGCCGCGAACGCGAGAAGAGCGACTGCGAGCGCGCCCGCCAGCAGTTCCGGCGCATTGTCGTTTTGCAACCCGGCGATGATGAGGTCGCCGAGTCCGCCGCCGCCGATGAATGCGGCGAGCGTCGCCGACGAGATCACCTCGACTGCCGCGGTGCGCACGCCGGCAAGGATGATCGGTGCGGCGAGCGGCGTTTCGACGCGCCGCAGGATCTGCGCCGGCAACATGCCTACTCCGGCTGCGACGTCAACGGAAGCGCGTTCGACGGTACGGTAGCCGACGTCGGTGTTGATAAGGATCGGCGGGATTGCGAGCAGGGTGAGTGCTACGAGTGCCGGCCCACGGCCCAGACCGAATGCCGGCAGCATCAAGGCGAGCACCGCTAAGCTTGGAACCGAGCGAAGTGCCGTCATGACGCCGACGACGGCCGCGCCACCGCGGCTGTGCGCTGTCCAGACGCCTAACGGGATGCTCACCGCGCACGCGATAAGGAGCGCACCGCCGCTCAAGCCGATGTGAACCGCTGTCGCATGCGCAAGCGCTCGTTCGTTCGCCGCGATGTACGGCGCAAGCGCTTGCAAAGTCGGCACAGCGTCAGCCTTCCATCAGCAGCGCGGCGCGCACCTCTTCATCTGAGACCTCGTGGAAATCAACGTAGTAGCGGCCGACCGCAAAGTGCCATTCGCTCGACGCGGTGAGCACCACAAGCCGGTCGGCGGCGCCGCGGAAGCGTTCGACAAAATCCGCTGGAGCGACCGGAACCGAGCACACGACGCGCGCGGCGCCGCGGGCGTGCGCGTGTTTGATGGCGCACAGCATGGTGGCGCTGGTCGCGATGCCGTCATCGACGATGATGACGGTCCGATCGCGTAGGTCGACGCGCGCTCGATCGCCGCGCAGCCGCTCTTCAAGCGCCCGTCCGGCGGCTTGCGCGGATGCGATGCGCTCGCGAAGTTCTTCCGGTGAGACGTCGCGCGCGTAGTCGGTCAGCGAGGTCTCGCCGTCGGACGACACCGCGCCCATCGCGAGTTCCGGCTGCGACGGATGCCCGATCTTACGGATGACGCAGACATCGAGGTCGGCGTGAAGCGCGTTGGCCACCGGTGCGGCGACGAGGATACCGCCGCGGGCGATGCCGAGCACGACCGGCTGCATTTCGCTGCGCAGCGGCTCAGCGAGCAGTGCGCCGGCACTGCTACGATCGCGAAAAATTACTGAAGTTCGGCGGCGAGGCGAACGCGCGCACGCCGAACTGGGTCTGGGCCATGCGCTCGTTCACGAAGGTATCGAGCTTGTAACAGTCGTCGTCGCTCATCGCGATGAAACGGACGCCGTATCGTGCGTGAAAACCGCGGCTGCCCGGCAAAGCATAGATGACGCGCGCCCGCAATTCGTAGCGTTGGTCGAGGCCGAAGTACATCGACAACCCGAGCCGATCGCCGACGCGCATGCGCGTATGGGTGCGCAAACAGGCCCCGCCCGATGAGACATCTTGGAGAATCGCGGACTGTTCCAGCCCGCCGGAGAGTCGCAGCCGCACCGGCTCGCTCATAGCCAGGCGCGTCGAGAGGCGCGGCTTAAGAGGCTGCACGCGCTTGTTTCTAAATAGAAAACCGAAGATGGGCATACTCCGCGCGTTCCCCACCTCGCCGGTGATGTTCTGACCCTGGCGTTGATGATGGTATATGATACGGTCGCGCTCGACGACGCGTCAAGCCATCTTTTCCAGGTACGGACCTCTGATCGCAGTCGTGTTAACGTCGGGGAACCGATGCTGAGATGCGAGGTCCACAGACGCCCGGCAGGGCACTCCTTGCCTTGTGTGACACCCCTCACGCCCACCTTGTGACAGCAATCACGTTAGAATCCCGCCCAGCGGAACGTGGCTGGGCTCGACTTGCGTGCTAGCTAGACGACTTGCTGCGGGAAGCGGAGCAGGCGGCCTAGCACGAGTTGGCCGTCCAGGACGAACGCGTTGCTGCCGGCCGCCCGCGCCACCCGCTTGTAGCGGGCCGTCCGGCCGGCGAGGCCCGCGAGGTTTGGAAGGGGCGGTTGGGTCGCGGTGATGCCGACAAGCGACAGGCCCACGTGCGGCGGGACTGGACCATGATCCTCGACCACTCCCAGGTCGCGCCCGATGTGAAGCGGTCCGATACGCCGCGCGAATTCGTCGATGACCGCGCGTCCGAGGCGCTCCACTTGCTCCGGCGTGCAGAGCACGAGGAAATTGACGCCGCCCAAATGGCCCACCTGCGACTGACGGTCGTCGAGGTCAGTGGTCACCTTGTGGAGCGTGTCGGCCAAGACCTTGATGACCTCATCGCCGCGCTCGATGCCATACCGCTCGTTGTACGCGCGGAAGTTGAGCAGGTCGACGTGGAGCAGCGCGAACGGCACCTCAGCAGCGCAACGCCGGTCGATCTCGAGCTGCAGCGGCGCGCGGCCTTGCAAACCTGTGAGCGGGTTGGCATTGCGCGCCATCGTGGCCTGGAACTCGGTCATCGTATGGAGCAGATCGCGCACCGAAACGACGCCATGGTACACGCCGTTCTCGAGCACGACGATTTCGTCGTACATCTCGGTCCGCCGGCGATGGGTGACCTTGCGCGCGACCTCCTCGATCGAATCCTTCGCGTCGACTTGCAGATACGAATCGTCCATGACGAGGCGCACGGGGCGGCGCGCGTAAAGCGAAAATCCGAACTGATGCGAGAGATGTTCGTACAGCTTGGTGCGGCTCACCAAGCCGACAGGTGCGCCATACTCGGTCAACACAACGCTGTCGAGGTCGGAGTTGCGAGTGAAGATTTCGAGCAGCTCGGAGGTGTAGGCGTTGGGCATGAGCGCCGGCGCGCGGCGGCTGATCGTGCCGATCGTCATGCGTTTCGGCATGGGCAACGCCCGAACGGCAGCAGCCCGTTCGCGGACAAACGCCGCGATTTCGGGGCGCGGTTCGATGAAGCCCGTCGACGGGCGCCCGAGCAAGAAGCCCTGGCCTAAATCGACGCCGATCTCGATGAGCGTGGAGAGCTCGTCGACCGTCTCGATGCCCTCCGCGAGCACTTTCGCGTCGATGCGCTTGGCGAAGATGATGATCGCGGTGACGAGCGCGTTCTTGGCCTTGTCAATGTTGATGTCGCGCACCAGCGTGATGTCGATCTTGATGAAGTGCGGCCGCACCTCGGTCACGGCTCGCAGGCTGCTGTGGCCGGCGCCGGCGTCGTCGATCGCGACTTTGAAACCTTGACGGTAGATATACCGCAGCGTCTCCTTGAGCATGTCAAAGTCGGCGATCGCCTGCTTCTCCGTGATCTCAAGGACGATGCGCTCTTGGGCCAGGCGGCTTTGTTCGATGACCTCGCGCGAGAGACCGGCGTTTGGCTCCTCGAGCACGCGCGGGTTCAAGTTGAGGAACAAATAGCAGCCGCTTGGAATGCCGGCCGCGGCCGCGATCGACCGGAAGCGGCACACGCGCTCGAGGCGTTGCGTCGCGCCGATCGCCTGGGCCGCCTCGAACAGCGCATTCGCGGATTCAAGGCGCGTGCCGATCGGGCCCCGAGAGAGCGCCTCGTAACCGAAGACACTGCCCTCGCTGAGACTGATGATCGGCTGGAAAACCGAGCGGATGCGGTTCTCGTTGAGGATCTGCTCGAGGTCGTCGTCTTTTTCACCGAGCTGCGGGCTGTGGCGGGCGGGAGCAGCGAGGATGGTGGGGCCGCGACGCTCTTCCTCGGCCACGCCTCGATCGAACGGATCCACACCCGCCTGGCGGTCGGCACCTTCAGCGCCCGGCAGCGCGCGCAGAGCGGGGGGTTCAGAGGCAACGTTCGGCGAGCGGTACTCGGGCCGAGCGACGGCCGACGGTTCGGTGGGCGGAGGTGAACGGTGCGTAGGGGAGGGGGCGCTGGGTTTTTCGGCCGGCTCTGGGCGCAAGGGCGGCGGGGTACGGACTGCCTCCTCGGTCGCGGCAGCCGCATTCTCGATCTGCCCGCCGGGGTTTTCGGTCGTCGGCGGCGCTGGCACAGCCTCGAATTCCGTCGATTTGGGCAATGGCGACCGCTCGCCCACGACAAACTCGAGCAGTTTGCGGAACCTTCTCTTTATGCGGTTCGATGCGTCGTCCACACCCGAATCCCGTGCTGCGAACCAGATAGAACGTCGACCCGAGAACTTGAGCCGACACCAGGTTCATCGGAGCGCTTCCGAGGCACACTTAGCGGAGGCGCCGCGGCTGTCCCGCTGCTAGCATCTCACGCGGGCAAGCCTGCTGCTATGTGTCCCCTCGCACTGGATATACCCTATTGCGGGCGGTTCTAGGCTTACCGAACGCTGGTGGGGCTGCTCGCTTACTTCCAGGGGGTTGCAAGATGAAGAATCGGCTGATCTGGGCAGGGTTTACTTGTTGAAATAGTCCGCGTTGATCTTGGTGTACTCTTTCCACTGCTCGGGGACTTCAGTCTCGTTGTAAATCGCCGTGACGGGGCACGCCGCAACGCACGCGCCGCAGTCGATGCACGTGGTAGGATCGATGTAGAGCATCGGATCCTCATCGGTCCCCTTGATGCAATCGACCGGGCACACATCGATGCATGACTTGTCTTTCACGCCGATGCATGGTTGGCAGATCACGTAGGTCACAGTGCCGGACTTCCTCCGTCTTCGAAAGCCATATATACTTCTGAGCGGCAAAACGCCGGACCTCGTTGAAACGCCAACGCATGGCGCGCGTCATGTCGATCGGGCGCTACACGGAAATCGTTCGGCGGGTTGAGTCGCTGCGTCGCAGCGGCCGAACAAATGTGGTCGTGCTTGATGTGCTACGACGATCGGGTTACGCGTTGCCGTTTTTCCAGCTCTCGGCGGGGCCCATGAGCGGCCGGTCCGTGACCGTGAGCGCCGGACTTCACGGCGACGAGCCGGCCGGCATCGAGGCGGTGCTCCAATTCTTCGAACGCGCAAGCCCTCCGCCGATCGATGTCGTGGCGTTCCCGTGTCTCAATCCGACCGGCGTCATCGCCGGAACGCGGCGCAACGATCTCGGCATGGACTTGAATCGCACGTTCGGACAGGAGCGCGCTCCCCATGAGACGGAGCTCGTGCGGTCCGCGCTCGCGGGCAAGCGCTTCGATTGCGGCATCGACCTGCACGAAGACGTCGAGGCGCGCGGCTTCTATCTTTACGAACACGTGCGCGGCGAGCGCCGGCCGCTTGGCACAGCGGTCGTCGCCGCGATTCGCGCGGCGGGAATGCCGATCAACGACGCGCCTTCGATCGAGGGCCGTACGCTGTTCGATGGCTGCGTGGAGCCGGCAGAGGAAACGTTGTCGGCGACTGTCGGGTTCTATTCGATCTACCTGTTCGACCGCCACGCCGATCTCACGCTCGTGCCCGAATCGCCCGGGCTGCTGCCGCTACCGGCCCGCGTCGCCATGCATCTGGGCGCCATCGATACGGTCGTCGCCTCGCTTGTCTAAGATCGTCGTCGGCACGTGCGGATTCTCGTACCGGGATTGGATCGGGCCGTTCTATCCCGCCGGGATGAAGAGCGCGTCGATGCTCGAGTTCTATAGCGAGCACTTCGCCGCGGTCGAGATCGACAGCACGTACTATGCCGTTCCGAAGCCGCAATTGTTCGAACGGATGGCCGCGCGCACGCCGGCGCAGTTCCGGTTCACGGTGAAGGCGCCGGGCAGCGTGACGCACGTGCCTGCCGACGCGCAACCGCTGGCGACCGAAATCGAAGCGTTTCGCGCATGCCTCGAACCGCTGCTGCGCGCCGGGAAGCTCGGCGCCGTGCTGGCGCAATTCCCGCACAGTTTTCGCCCCTCCAAGGAGGGCATTGCGAGGCTCGACGATCTGCGGCGCTGGTGGCCAGCGCTGCCGCTGGTCTGCGAGTTCCGCCATCGCGATTGGCAGCGCGGCGAATACCTGGATCGCTTGCGCGAATCGGGCATCGGCTGGTGCAACGTCGACGAGCCGCAATTCGGCTCGCTGCTCCGGCCGGGTGCCGAGGTGACGTCGCCGGTCGGCTACGTGCGCTTCCATGGCCGCAACTACGAGAAGTGGTGGCGTCAGGAACGCGCATCGCACGAACGCTACTCCTACGAGTATTCGGCGCGCGAACTCGAGACGTGGATGCCGCGCATCGCGGACGTCGCCGCGCAAGCGGACGAGACGTTCGTCTTCTTCAACAATCACCATCTCGGCAAAGCGGCGATCAACGCGCTGCAGATGCGCGCAATGCTCCGGCCCTTGGCGGCGGAAATCGTCGAACCCGAGCAGCCGAAGGCGAAACCCGCGGCACAGCCGCGGTTGCTCTAGGCCAGCTCTGCGCAGTTCCGGATCAGGCGCAACATCTCCACGCGGATCAGGCCGCTGAACGGCCCCGCGAAGCCGAAGTAGATCCTGAAACGGATGCGGCTGACGCCGTCAAGACAGAGCACGCGAGTTTCAGTTGAAAGCGTGACTGCGGGCGGCGTACCGGCAAGTTTGAAGTTCATGACGATCTTGGCGAAGCCGGGTTCGGAGAACGACGCGAACTCGCCGGGCGCGACCTTGCGCGCTCCGTAGCGCGCCGTCCAGGGCTTGCCGATCAAGCCGAAGAGGATCTCTTGCGCGGGCCGTTCGCCCAACAAGATGAAGCCGTCCAGCAGCGATTCGACCGTGAGCGGGAACGCGCGGCCGCCCGATCCTGCCAGCAGCCTGCGCAGTGCGAACAGCACGCGCGCGGCCGGCGAGCGGTTGACATCAACCGTCTTCGCACACTCCCAGATGCGCTCGCGCGGCGCGCGGATGGACGCTGCGTGACGCGTCACCACGTCATACGCCGGAAGAAATTCGTCGATGAGGTCGATAACAGCACCTACGTGAACGGCATCGACGTCTCCGCCTATCAGAGCCAGCCCGATTGGGCGGCCGTCAAGCGCAGCGGGCGGGTTCAATTCGTGTACGCAAAGGCCACAGAGGGCGCAAGCTTCATCGACGAGCAATACGCGCGCAACTCGCAGAAGTGCCGCGAACACGCCATCGCGTTCGGGGCGTACCACTTTTTCCGGTTCGACGTCGACGCGGCGGCGCAGGCTGCGAATTTCTTACGCGTCGCTGCGATCAGGCGAGGCGATCTCGTTCCTGCAGCCGACGTCGAATCGGGCCAGGGCGGCGCCGGCGCACTCGCCACGTTCCTCGAACTCGTCGAGCGGGAGATCAAGACCGCGCCGATCATCTACACGAACGCCGCCTTTTGGGAAGGGCCGATGGGCGGCACGGACGCGTTTGCCGGGCGATATCCGCTTTGGATCGCGCAGTACAACGACGACCCCGCTCCCGCGCTGCCGGCCGGGTGGAAAGCATGGAAGCTGTGGCAATATTCTTCGAGCGGGAGCGTGCCGGGAATCACGGGCGACGTCGACCTCGACCGTTCGAACGGCGACCTACTGCAAGTGCCTTAACGGTTTCGACTTCTCAGTCATCGAATCGGCCACGCTTCTCTGCCCGCTAGCTCAGCATAACCGTACGGCCTACGTCGTTCCCTATAGAAGCAGAGCTTCATCGTTGAACCGTCATGCCACCCGTTCTCCTTCATCCACGAATCCGGGTGAAGCTTGTGCCGCTTGTCTGTAGGCGGTGGCACCCAGTAATCGTGTCCACCGTCGAAACCGTACGTAGTCCCCATATTGCCGAAGTGGACGATCTCGTGGTACGTGCATGGTTCGCGCAATCCGTCTTTGGGTGTCTTTGCCATCGGGTCGAAATGATAGTACACGTATATGTTTTCAGAGCCCCTCCACAAACCAGTCCTGTACAACCAGAGTGCGAACCGAATGTTACATGAAGGCATGGGCGTGTCCGACCACGTTATAGGGCATTCTCGGTTGGCGAACCTATCGAACAACCAAACCGTGCCAAAGCCCCTGGCGATAGAACACGAGATAACGCGCTGACGCGTACGCGAAGAGAAGCGACGCGGCAGCAAGAGCGGCGAGCGCCGACCGCCGCCCGAAAAAACGATTCACGGCGAGAAAACTTCGGCGGCGGTTCCAGACGCTTCGGTAGCTTCAATGGTGAGCTCGTCATGCTCCGCTGCGCCGCGCGTGAGACGCCGCGAAAGCATCGCGCCGCCGACGAGATCTTGCAAGACGTGCGCCAGCATGCACGGGTACAGCGACCCAAACGCCAGGTAGAGCATGGCGAACAGCAGACCAAGGATCGATGTGCCGGCGACGCCGCGCCAGCCTTGGTACGCGTGCGCTACGCCGAAGGCGAGCGTCGACAGGACGACGCCGAGCCAGACCTGCCCGCTCAAGGCCGCGAGCGTCGTCAGCGCATAACCGCGATATAAGAACTCCTCGCAAATGCCGGCGGTGAACGCGACCGGCACGAACCACGCCCACTCGCTGGGCGTGAGAGGGATGACGCGTCGTACTCTTTCGTGATAGTCTGCGAAGCGCATGCTGCGCGTTCGGCGCGCATTGGCAAGGGCAGGAAGGGCGACGAGTGCGAGCGCGCTGCCGTAGGCTGCCAACGGCAGCGCCGGCGGCATGATGCCCACATCCGCTGGGCTTTGACCGCGCAAGCGCATGGCGTACAGCGCCAGCGCGGTGATCGCCCACATGATCAGCATCGTGCGCGCGTAGCGCGCGGTCTTCGCACGGCCCTCCGGAATCGCGCGCCTCGCTGCCAATGCGCTGACGAGCGGCGCGATCACCAAGATCACCAACAGCGCGACGACGACGACGGCACCTGGCAGGTGCGCAAAGTTCGGCAATGAAGGCAGCACGGCGTTCGAACGTGCCGCGCTCGAAAGTTAAAATCCTGTTCGTATGAAACGCCTGCCGCTCGCGCTCTTGAGCATCGGACATCTGACCGTCGACGTCACCGGCGGCGCGCTGCCTGCCCTGCTGCCGTTCTTGCAAGCGGAATTCGGCCTGTCGTACTTGCAGCTCGCGCTCGTCATCGCCGTATCGAACGTGACGTCGTCGATCGTGCAGCCGGCTTTCGGATTGGTGTCCGACAAGCGCGCGTCGCGCTGGCTGCTCCCTCTCGGCGTCATCCTCGCAGTCGCCGGATTCGCCGTTATCGGGATCGCACCGGCGTACGTCTTGTTATTGGCGGCGGTCGCGTGTTCGGGCGTCGGCTCAGCGATCTATCACCCCGAAGCATCGAAATGCGCGGCGTACGTCGTCGGCGACCGGCGCGCCACCGGCATGTCGGTGTTCTCCGCGGGCGGCAACATCGGATTTGCATTGGGCCCGCTCATGCTGCTCGCGATGCTCGCCCTGGGGGGCCTGCGCGGCACGTGGTTGATCGTGCTGCCGGGCAGCGTCGTCGCGCTGGCGCTCATCGCGATCTTACCGGCGATCGCGCGCGCGCAGAGCGCGCACGAACTGCGCGCCGCGGCGGATGATCGCCCGGCGCAGCCGCGCGCTATGACGCTGCTCGTGGCGATTGTGACCGCGCGCTCGATCGTGTATAGCGGCATCCTCACGTTCGTGCCGTTGTACGCCGTGAACTTGCTGCACCGCAGCCCGCACGGCAACGGCATCCTGCTTTCGATGATCCTCGGCGCAGGCGCCGTCGGGACGATCGTGGCCGGGCCGATCGCAGACCGCGTCGGCAAGCGCTCGACGATACTGGCCAGCCTTGCCTGTGTGCCGCTGATGCTGGTGCTTTATGTGCTCGCGCCAGGGCCGCTTGGCCTCGCTGCGATCGTGCTTGCCGGAGCGTTCCTCGTCGGCACCTTCACGCCGACCTTGCTGCTCGGCCAGGAATTCATGCCGAATCGCCTGGCGCTTGCATCCGCGCTCATGATCGGTTTCACGTCCGGGCTCGGCGGGATCGGCGTCGCGTTCCTCGGTCGCGTGGCCGACATCGCAGGTTTGAGCCTCGCGCTGTGGGCGCTCGTCGGCGTCGCTGTTGGAGCTGCCGTGCTCAGCCTCGGTCTGCATAGCGAAGACACGGCCGCCGAGTCGGTGCCGGTCGATCTTCGCGCGACGGCACGATAGGGATGGCGCGAGCTCAAGGCGCGCTCAAGAAGCGCGCAACCACGATTCCCTCCACGGGAGATGCCACGCTCGCCGTGGACGGCCGCAGCGTCAGGCTGACGAATCTCGCCAAGCCGTTTTGGCCTCGCCTCGCGATCACAAAAGCCGACCTCATCCGCTACTACGCGGACGTAGCGCCGGCATTGCTGCCACATCTGCGCGACCGGGCGATGGTCATGAAACGCTACCCGAACGGCGCGGGCAAACCGTTCTTCTTCATGAAGCGCATCCCGGTGCCGCACCCGGAGTGGGTCGAAACCTGCCGCATCAAGCACTCATCAGGCAACATCATCGACTTTCCAATGATCCAGGATCTGCCGTCGCTCTTGTGGGTCATCAACCTCGGGTGCATCGACCTGAATCAATGGTATGCGACGTGCGACGACGTGGATCGGCCCGACTACGTGCACTTCGACCTCGATCCGACGCCGGGTGCCACGTTCGACCACGTGCGCGAAACCGCGCTCGTCGTGCACGACGCGCTCGATAAGCTGCGCATGCCCAACTATGCCAAGACGACCGGCTCGCGCGGCATCCACGTCTACGTGCCGATCGTGCGCGGGCCGCTCCAAAAGCAGGTGTGGACGTTTGCGAAGGCGTTCGCCCAGACGGTCGCACGCTCGAACCCGGCGCTCATCACGGCGGAGTACAAAGTCGACAAGCGCCCGCGGCGCCACGTGCTCGTCGACTACAACCAGAACGCCTGGGGCCGCACGCTTGCCTCCATCTACTCGGCGCGGCCGACGCCGGACGCCACTGTTTCTACGCCGGTCACGTGGCGCGAGATCGAACGCGGCATCGCCATCGACGACTTCACGTTGCGCAACGTGCCGGCGCGCGTGAAACGCCTCGGCGATCTGTGGAAACCGATGCTCGCGTCGCACGGGCGTTTCAAATTGGACCGCTACGTGTGAAGCGCCCGATAGCGCGAGCAACGTCAAAGCGGGCGAAATCCGGATCGCTTGCGCTTGCGCCACCGTACGAGCCGATGGAGGCGGGTTCCGCGAGCGAGATCCCCAGCGGTCCGCAGTGGCAGTACGAACCGAAGTGGGACGGTTTTCGTTGTGTCGCGTTCAAATCGGGTGACGACGTCTATCTGCAATCCAGATCGTGCAAGCCGCTCGCGAGGTATTTTCCGGAGATCGTGTCGGCGCTGCGCGACGGCGGACCGGCGCACGTCGTGCTCGACGGCGAGTTGATCATCGCCGAGCGGAAGACGTTATCGTTCGACCTGCTGCTCGAACGCATCCATCCGGCAGAAAGCCGAGTTGCGAAGCTAGCGGCGACGACGCCGGCGACGTTCGTCGTCTTCGATCTGCTCGTCGATGACGCGAACCGCCTGCTTGTCTCGGAGCCGTTGCGCAAGCGGCGCATCGCGCTCGAGCGAATCTTCGAGCGGCATTTTCGCAAGCACAAGCGTTTTGCGCTGTCGCCCGCGACGAAGGAGTTGCGCGCGGTGCAACGCTGGTTTGCGCGCGCCGGCGGCGCGCTTGACGGAATCGTGGCGAAGCGTGCCGATGAGGCGTACCTGTCGGGTGAGCGCTCGGCGGTGATCAAAGTGAAACAGATTCGCACGGCGGACTGCGTCGTCGGTGGTTTTCGCTACTCGAGCGACGGAACATCGATCGGTTCGCTGCTGCTCGGGTTGTACGACCGCAAGGGCCTGCTCAACCACGTCGGCTTCGTCTCGGGCTTCACGCGCGACGATCGCGCCGCGCTGCGCAAACGCGTCGAGCCGCTCATACGCCCGCCTGGCTTCACCGGAACGAAACCGGGCGGGCCGAGCCGCTGGTCCACCGAGCGCACCGAGCAGTGGGAGCCGCTCACGCCGAAGCTCGTCATCGAGGTCTCATTCGATCATGTCACCGCCGGTCGTTTCCGGCACGCCGCGGGGTTCGTGCGCTGGCGGCCCGACAAGTCGCCCAGACAGTGCACAATGGAACAAATGAAGGTCGCAGCCCCGTTGTCGCTGCTCGAGCTCGCGCGATGAGCCGCCCGTTGCGCGTCGGCGTGCTTGCACCGATCTCGTGGCGCGTTCCGCCGCGGCGCTATGGTCCGTGGGAATATTTCGCATCCTTGCTCACCGAGGGGCTGGTGGCGCGCGGCCTGGACGTCACCCTGTTCGCGACTACGGATTCGATCACGTCGGCGAAGCTCGACGCCGTCTGCGCCCGGCCGTATTCAGAGGATTCGACGATCGACCCGCGCGTGTGGGAAGCGCTGCACGCCGCGCACGCATTCGAACGCGCGGCGGAATTCGACATCATCCACAACAGCGCTGATTATCTGCCGCTCACGTATAGCGGCTTGACGAAGACTCCGGTGATCACCACGATTCACGGGTTGTCATCGGCGCGCATCTTGCCTGTCTTCGAGCGCTACAACGCCACGACGCATTACGTCGCGATCAGCGACGCCGATCGCAATTCGCGTCTCAACTACGTGGCGACGATCCATCACGGCATCCCGATGGAAGATTTCGCTCCGCGACGCGCGCACGGGGATTACCTGCTGTTCTTCGGCCGCATCCATCCCGACAAGGGCACGGCTGAGGCGATCGACGTAGCGTTGCGGACCAAGCGCCGCCTCGTCATCGCGGGCATCGTCCACGACGAGAACTACTACAAGCACAGTGTCGCGCCGCGCGTGGACGGCGACCGCATCCGCTACATCGGCCCAATCGCGCCATCCGAGCGAGCCGAGCTGCTCGGCAACGCCTATGCGCTGCTGCATCTCATCAACTTCGAAGAGCCGTTCGGCCTGAGCATGATCGAGGCGATGGCGTGCGGGCTGCCGGTGATCGCGCGCCGCCGCGGCTCGGTTCCCGAGATCATCAAAAACCGCGAGACGGGGTTCATCGTCAGCGGCATCGATGAGGCGATCGAAGTGCTGCCTGACGTCGGGCGGCTCGATCGTACCCAGATCAGGCGCGTGGCTGAGCGGCGTTTTAGCGTGGGGCGCATGGTGGAGGAGTACGTGCGCGCGTACGAGTCAGTGCTCGGCGCGCACGTCCGGACATGAAGTTCCGCCTTGGCATCAACTACTGGCCCGCGGCCAGCGCGATGTACTGGTGGTCGCGCTTCGTTCGCAGCGAGGTCGAGGCTGATTTCGCGCGCATTCGAAGCGCCAATCTCGACTGCGTGCGCATCTTCCTTCTGTGGGAGGATTTTCAACCGCGGGAGGGCGTGGTCGACGAGCCGTCGCTGGCCAACCTCGTCAGCGTCGCCGACATCGCAGCGCGCTGCGAGCTGTCGCTCATCGTGACGCTGTTCACCGGGCACATGAGCGGGGTGAATTGGATTCCGGCGTGGGCGCTCGCAGCCCGTGGCGAGCGCCATGCTCGATTTCGTATCGTCGCGGGCAAGCGCGTCGTCAGCGCGGGTCTGCGCAACTGGTATGAGGACCAAGGGGTGGCTGCATCGCAGGCATTGCTCGCGCGATCGGTGGCGCAGGCGCTTGCCGACCATCCGGGGCTGTGGGCGTACGACCTCGGCAACGAAAACTCGAATTGCATGCTCCCGCCGACGCGCGACGCCGGGCGGCGCTGGCTCACGAAGCTGGCCGAGGCGATTCGCGCGGTCGACCGGCGTCATCCGATCACGCTCGGTCTGCACATGGAAGACCTCGAACAGGATCGCCGCCTCGGTCCGCACGACGCCGCGACCGTGTGCGATTTCTTGAGCATGCACGCGTATCCGATGTACGCGTGGTTTGCGCGCAGCAACGCCGACCCGATGGTCGTTCCTTTCCTCGTTCAATTGACGCAGTGGCTGGGGAATGCCGACGTGCTGCTCGAGGAGTTCGGTGCGGCAACGCTGCCGTCAACTGACGCGACGGGTTCGACGGCGGCGCCTGCGCCGCGAACGCCGGGAAGCATCGGGATAGTCAGACATCCCGGCTCGACTTCGGCTGCTCTCGCTGCCTCAGACGTCGCGGCTTTCGGCGCCGCCGTCGATCCCTGCCGCGACACTGGCGCCACGACTGGGTCGAGCGCGCGGCAATATGATCTCATGCCCGAAGTTGAAGCGGCTCATTTGATCGCAGAATCGCTGTCGCGGGCAGAAGCAGTCGGCGCGATGGGCGGTTTGGTGTGGTGTTACGCCGACTACGCGCATGCACTCTGGAACAAGCCGCCACTCGATGATGTTGCGCACGAGCGGCACTTCGGTGCATGGCGTGCAGATCACACTGCAAAGCCGGTCGTCAGCGCATTGCGCGAATTATCTGTGCCGCAAGACGTGTCCGGATCGGCTGGTCTGGAGTGGATCAATATCGACCGCGAGCACTTTTATGACGCGCCGGCGGACAACGTCCGCGCTTTGTATCGAACGTTCCTGATGCGCAATCAATAGCCGAATCTTGTCGGCAGGATACTTTGCGCCGCAAAGTAAGTCCTGCTCGCGATGCGAAGCGCGCTTGATTGTGACGTGGCCGTCATCGGTGCGGGCCTGGCCGGGCTTTGGACCGCGCGCTCGCTGGCGCTGCGCGGCTTGCGCGTCGCGTTGGTCGAAGCTCAACGCGCCGTCGATGCCCGCGTGCGCACGACCGGCATCTTCGTGCGCCGCACCATTGAAGATTTCGAGATGCCCGCCGGCATGTCGGGCGCGCCGATCCGGCGCGTCGTGCTGTACTCGCCAAAGCGCCGCGCGCTTGAGCTCGTCAGCAGCCGCGATGAGTTCCACATCGCCGACATGCGAGCGTTGTGTCGCGCGTTGCTGCGCGACTGTCGCGAAGCGGGAGTCATGTGGTTGCCCGGCACGCGGTACGACGGGCTTTGCGCGCAAGGTTGCTGCGTTTGCCTCGAGCGCGGAACGCGCCGGCTCGACGTCGCCGCGCGGTTCATCGTCGGCGCTGACGGCGCGCGCTCGCGCGTCGCGGCCGATCTTGATTTATCGCGCAACTCGCGATTCATCGTGGGAGCGGAGGACATCTACCATGGATGCAGCTCAGCGCCTGCGCTCCACTGCTTTCTTGACCCGGACAACGCGCCAGGTTACATCGCGTGGGTCGCGCACGACGGCTCGCTCGCTCACGTCGGCGTCGGCGGAAACCCGGCTTTGTTCAACCCGCGGGCGTCATTGCTGCGCTTCACGCGCTCGCTGAACGGGTTGGTCGACCTCGCGCGCGCCGTGCGAATCGAACGGCGCGCTGGACTGATTCCGGTCAACGGCGTGCTCGAACGCATCGCGTGTGGGCGGGGCTTGCTCGTGGGCGATGCGGCCGGCGCAGTCTCGCCGCTCACGGCCGGCGGCCTCGACGCGTGCGTGCGCCTTTCCGAATTCGCTGCGCACGCAGCATCGCGCGCGCTTGGCGGCGAGCCGGAATCACTGGCTGCGTATCGCGGCAGTTCCTTCGAACCGCGGTTTGCTTCACGGCGCTGGATGCGCGCCGCGTTAGATGCCGCGAGTCCGCCGACGTTGGAACTCGCGTGTGCGTTCTTGCGGCTGCCGGCAGCTCGGTTCTTGGCCGAGCGCTTCTTTTTCGGCGAAGGATCGTTTCCAGACGCCCCGGCGACTCATTCGCAACGGATGGATCGAGCGTGGCGGGCGGCTCATGTGGCCGGCGCCTTGAACACGACGCACTGACCGCTTGCGAGCACGAGCGGTACCTCGCGTTTGTCGGCAAAGAACTCGTCCACCGCACGGCGCGCGCCGGGCGTGCTTGAGAAACCATAGTCGTCGAAGACCAGGAAGCCTCCCGGCGTCACCAGATCGTAGAAAAAACGCGCTGCGGCGAGCACAGAAGCGTACAGGTCGAGATCGACGTGCACGAAACAAAAGCGCCGCAGTGCAAGCGGAGCGAGGGACTGGGGGATGACGCCCGGCACGATGACGACCTCCGTCGCTTCGGCCAAGTCCTCGCGCACGCGCGCCAGCGATGCGTCGCTGAAGTCGCCTTTGCGATGGAGATCGGCGGAAGGATCTGCGTCCGGCATGCCGGTGAAAGTGTCGCAAAGGTAGAGAAAGCGTTGCGCTGCGCGGGAACGTATCGTCTCGAGCAACAGGCGCGCGCTGCCGCCCAGGTAGACGCCGCACTCAACCACGTCGCCCTCAGATGACAGCGCTTGCTCAAGCAGCGCCGCGAGCACGTACAGCCGGTCATCGGTGACGAGCGTCCTGCCGCGGGTCGGCGCAAACCGCCGTTGCCATTGGGCGAACAGCCAAGGGCGTAACCGCGGCTGATAGGCGGCGCGATCGGGGATGTCCGAAGCCACACGTCCGACATACTGCAAGTCGAACCCCAAGGCGGCGAACAGCTTGCGCACCGGCGATTGCAACGCCCGCGCAAAACGTGAGAACCGATCCCGCGCCATGCGTGCGCGCACTTCGGGCCGGTCGCACAACGGGCCTCGGAGGCCACGCCGTGCGGCGGCACGAAGCAGGCCGCATGCAGACCTCGTCTTGCCGCTGCGCGAGCGCGCTCGCGCTGGCCGGGCTTTTCGCTCTCACGTTGGCCGCTTGCAGACCCGCGTCGGATCAGGTCCCCTCGTCGATCGTCGGCGACAACGGCTTTGTCATCCATGAGGTCCATGAATACCCGGCGCAAAACGCTGTGCCGTATAACACGCAGATCCTGCTCATCACGGTCAGTTACACGAACAAGGATGCGATTCCGCAAACGCTCATGCCGAGCAAGTTCGTGCTGACGGACCTGAACACGCTTGGCCAATACAACGCGTTGGACGGCGGTGACGTGCGCGTACCTTCATTCCAGATCATCTCGCTGGATCCGGGCAAGACCGTCGACTTGACGTTGGGCTTTCGCGTTTCGCTCACCACGGTATCAGCGCGGCTCTCGTACAGCCCATAACGCCGGCGGGGAGGTCCGTCTCGTGACGCGCGACGCACGCACGTTGATGCTCATCGACGTCTATGCGCTCGTGTATCGCGCGTTTTTCGCGCTGCCGCCGCTCACTGCGCCTGACGGCCAGGCGGTGAACGCGGTGTACGGCTTCGAGCGCATGCTCAACCGCATGCTCGCCGACGAGCGCCCCACCCACATCGTGGCCTGCTTCGACGCCGGCATTCCGCGCGAACGGCTTGCAGCTGTGCCGCAGTACAAGGCGAACCGGCCGGAGACGCCCGACGATCTGTTGTCGCAGTTTCCCCTGGTGCGCCGCATCTTGGACGCGTACGGCATTCCGATCGTCGAAGTCGAAGGGGAAGAAGCCGACGACGTCATCGCCACGCTCGCAGGGCGTGCAAACCGCGACGGTTTGCGCACCATCATCGTCTCGGGCGATCTCGACTTGCTCCAGTTGGTTGAAACGCACGTGACTGTGGTCGTCACGCGGCGCGGCATCTCCGATCTGGCCCGCTACGACGAGGCCGCGGTGCGGGAGCGATTCGGGTTGGCGCCGACGCAACTGCCGGACTATCGCGGTCTCAAGGGCGATGCGTCAGACAATCTCACCGGTGTGCCGGGTGTCGGCGAGAAGACCGCCGCTAAGCTGATCGCGGAATACGGGTCGCTGGACAACCTGCTCGATCATGCAGCCGGCGTGACGCCCAAACGCGTCGCGGACTTGCTGTCGCAGTACGCCGAGCATGCCCGCGCCACACGAGACGTCTCGACAGCAAAGCGCGATCTGCCGGTCGCGTTGGCGTGGGAGCAAGCGGAATACAAAGGCGGCGACCCTGCCGCGCGCAACGCGATCTTTTCCGAATTGGGATTCCGCTCGCAGTTAGCGCGTTTGCCTGGCATAACGACGCGCTCCGGTGGCGACGGCAGCCGCACGACGAATGAGGCGGTCGAACGGCCTTCGGACCCGGCTTCAAGAGGCCGAGACTACGCAATACTTGAGCCTGCGCCGATCGAGCGCGCGGCCGCAAGCGGCGAGTATCGGTTGGCGAGCAGTGCAGCGGATGCGCTCGATGCGCTGGCGCGCGCGCGTGCGCGGCGCGAGTTCAGCGTGACGCCGCTGCCTGAGTTGCGATCCTGGCGCGACGCAGAGCCGCTGGCGTTCGCCATCGCGACACAGCCGGGAAGCGGGGCTGTGATTCCCGCCGAGCTCGCGCTCGCCGATTCCGAAGTGCGCGCCGCGTTTGCGGGCGCGCTCGCCGACGAGACGTCGACAAAGATCGTGCATGGGTCCAAAGCGCTTGACGGTTGGCTGGCAGCACGCGGCTTGCGGCTCGCCGGAGTCGAGCTCGACGCTCAACTTGCGCACGCACTGCTGCAAGAGCGCGTCGATCCGACGCTCGACGAGACGCTCGAGTTCGCCGGCGCTCCGACGTACGTCGCCGTAGCAAAGGCGCAACCAGCGATGGATCTCTTCGCCGCGCCAAGCCGGCTCGAAACCGCGCACGCGTCCGCTGCAGACGCGCTGCTGCGCGCTTCCGTCGCCTTGCGCGCGCGCATCGAAGCGGCCAACATGTCGCGGCTTCTGCGCGAGATCGAACAACCGCTGGCGCCCGTGCTCGCAGCGATGGAGCGCGCAGGCTTCCGGCTCGATCTAGACGAGCTCGCGCGCATCCGTGCGCACCTCGAGCGCGTCATCGGCGAGACCTCGGCAGCCGTCTACGCGCTCGCCGGCGGCGAATTCAACATCAACTCGCCCAAGGCGCTCGGCGAGGTGCTCTTCGAAAAGTTGAAACTGCAGCACGCCGGCAAGACGAAGACCGGCTACGCGACCGGCAGCGACGTGCTCACCCCGCTCGCACAGCAGCACGAGATCGCCGCGAAGGTGCTCGAGTTCCGCGAAGTCTCCAAACTCAAGTCGACGTACGTCGACGCGCTGCCCGCGCTGCTCGATCGTCAAACCGGATTGCTCCACACGACGCTGCATCAGATCGGCGCTGCGACCGGCCGGTTGTCGAGCAGCGATCCAAACTTGCAGAACATCCCGATCCGCAGTGCGGTCGGTCGCGAGATCCGGCGCGCGTTTCTCGCTCCGACTCCCGGCAATGTCTTGCTCACCGCCGACTACTCGCAGATCGAGCTGCGCCTTTTCGCCCACTTGTCCGGCGATCCGAATCTGATCGATGCGTTCGTCCGCGGCGAGGACATCCACGAATTTGCGGCGCGCGCCGTCTTCGGCGTCTCGCCCGGCACGGAGGTCTCGTCGGAGATGCGCCATCGCGCAAAGGCGGTCAACTTCGGCATTCTCTATGGTCAGGGCGAGGTCGGCCTCGCGACGAGCGTCGGGTTTTCGCGCGAGGAAGCACGCGAATTCATCGGCGCGTACTTCTCGCGTTTTCCGCGCGTGCGCGAATACATCGACGCGTCGCTCGAACGCGCGCGCGACGACGGATACGTCACGACGCTCATGGGCAGACGGCGCTTGCTGCCGGACTTGCGTTCGCGCAACTACACGCTGCGCGCAGCAGCCGAGCGCATGGCCATCAACGCGCCGCTGCAAGGCACCGCCGCCGACCTCATCAAGCTGGCGATGGTGCGCGTCGCGCGCGCGCTCGACGAACGGCGGACCGGGGCGCGGCTCGTGCTGCAGGTGCACGACGAGCTCATCGCGGACGTGCCGCCGCCTCACGTCGAGGACGCGCGGAGCATCATGGCGGAGGCCATGGAGCACGTGATGGATCTGGACGTGCCGCTGGCGGTGGACGTGAAAGTCGGCCCCACCTGGGGCGAAACCTGATCCTTGTTGCCCGGCGCTGATGTAGTGTTCCGAGCGAGCGCAGCGAGCTCGGAGTCGTAATGCCCGAACTGCCCGAAGTCGAAACGATCGCGCGCGATCTTGCGACGAAGATCACCGGCCGGCGCATTTCATCGGTGCGTGCGGCGTTCGCCGGCAGCATCGATCCGCGCGGCTTGCCCGGTACGGCGCTCGAAGGCGATTCAATCGTGCGCGTGGGCCGGATCGGCAAGTATGTCGTGCTCTCGTTGGCGAGCGGCCGGACGTTAGCGATCCATCTGCGCATGACGGGCCGGCTCATCGTCGATCCGCCGCAGAAACCGGCATACACGCGCGTGACGCTGCATTTCGCGGACGGCGGCACGCTCGCGTTCGCAGACGCGCGCAAATTCGGGCGCTTGCGGATCCTCGAAGGTGATCCGCGCCATGCACTCGGTGTCGGCATCGATCCGTTTGACCGGGCGCTGACGCCGCGACGCTTGGGCGAATTGCTGCGCGGGCGCAAGACGCCCATCAAAGTGTGGTTGTTAGATCAGCGGCACGTGTCCGGCATCGGGAACATCTACGCGTGTGAAGCGCTTTTCGACGCCGGCATTCGTCCGCGCCGGGCGGCGGGGCGCCTCAATGCACGCCAACGCGCGCAATTGCTGCGCAGTCTGCGCAGGGTGTTGCGCAAAGCCATATCACATCGAGGTTCTAGCGTCGACGACTACGTCGATACGGAAGGAAAGCAAGGGGGGTTTCAGAAGAGGCTGACTGTCTACGGGCGTCGTGGTATGCCGTGTCGGCGCTGCAAGGCGACGATCCGGCGGATTGTCCTCGCGCAACGAGGGACGTTCTTTTGTCCCGTGTGCCAGCAGTAATCCAATCGCCCACACTCCCTACGCGGACCAATGACTCGGAAAAGAGGGTAAGGCTAACTTTTTGCTCATGACGGATAAACCGGCGGACGCGCAGGCGGCGCAGGACGAATTCGCGCTCGAGCAGGCGCTATACGAAGCCAGCCTGCGGACGCTCGACGAGGGACAAGTACTGCAGGGCGTCATCGTCGCCAAGACACACGACGAACTGCTCGTCGACATCGGTGGTAAATCGGAAGGCGTCGTCACCGCACGCGAGCTGTCGCCTGGGATGCGCATCGCGGATCTGCGCGTCGGCGACACGATCGAAGTGCTCGTACATCGCATCGACGGCGATGGCGATGGCGCGATGTATTTGTCGGAGCGCCGCGCGCGCGCGCTCAAGACGTGGGAGCGCGTGCTCGAAGCGCACGAGAAGAACGAAGCGATCAACGCGACTGTCACCCAAGTCGTCAAGGGCGGCGTGCTCGTCGATCTGGGCATGCGCGGTTTCGTGCCCGCATCGCAGATCCGCCGTCATCCGATCGGCAATCTCGAAGAGATGGTCGGCAAGGCGCTGCGGCTCAAGGTCATCGACCTCGACCACAAGCGCCGCCGGGTCGTCCTCTCGCAACGCGTCGTGCTCGAAGAAGAACTCAATCAGAAGAAGCAAGAATTGCTCTCGACCCTCCAACCTGGTCAGATCCGCGAGGGCACAGTCGTGCGGCTCGCCGATTTCGGCGCCTTCGTCGATCTGGGCGGCGTCGACGGCCTGATCCACAACAGCGAATTGTCATGGTCGCGCATCAAGCATCCGAGCGAAGCCGTCCAGATCGGCGACAAGGTGCAAGTCGAGATCATGAAATTCGACTCCGAGGCCCGCAAGGTGAGCCTGTCGCTCAAGCATTCGCTCGAAGATCCGTGGAAGACCGTGCCCGATCAACTGCACGAGGGCGAGATCGTGCCCGCGACGCTCATCAAGGCGACCTCCAACTATCTCCTCGTCGAAGTGCTTCCCGGCGTCACCGGCATGGTGCCTAAATCGGAGTTTGACGCCGCCAACCCGCCGCAGGTCGGCGAGCAGGTCAACGTCAAGCTGCTCTCGATCAGCGCCGGCTCACGCCGCATCAACGCCAGTCTGAACAAGGCCAAATCGGCGGACGAAGCCGGCCAGGAAAGCGCGTCTCCATCCGAGACGGCGGCGGAAGCGCCGGCCGAAGAAACGGCCGACGTCCGCAATTAAAGCAGGCTCGTCTATTTCCGAGCTCGCTCTAGCTCGCTCGGAACACTACACTCGCTTCGCTCGCTCGGAACACTACGTTGGCGGCCTCAAGAGGCCGCCACTACATTAGTATTCGCATGGTGATCGGGATGACCGGCGGCATCGGTTCGGGCAAGTCCACTGTCGCCGCGCTCTTGGCCAAACGCGGCGCGTTGGTCATCGACACTGACGCCATCGCGCGGGAAGTCGTCAAGCCGCCGAGCCCCGTGCTCGATGCAATCGTCGCTGAATTCGGCAACGGCGTGCGAATGGCGAACGGCACGCTCGACCGCCCCGCGCTCGCGCGCATC
>Ga0187846_10000333_pt1 | contig 27831 bp, 16 predicted proteins | sample TC_taG_FD_161473 | JGI IMG/M metagenome (GOLD analysis project Ga0187846, IMG submission 161473) | Biofilm microbial communities from the roof of an iron ore cave, State of Minas Gerais, Brazil - TC_06 Biofilm (v2) | ecosystem: Environmental > Terrestrial > Deep subsurface > Cave > Wall biofilm... | reverse complement strand
AAGCACACGTGACTTGCAGGCTGATCAGCAAGCGCCCGTTGCTCCTGCTCAAGCTGTGCCAATAGAGCAACCGCCTGCTCCGGTACCGCCAGCCCAGGTTGCTCCCGCAGCAGAGCAGGCTGTGCTATCTACGACTCCAGGAACGCCTGCTGGTATAGATCAGACGGGTCCGCTAGCCGAGACGTCGACTGATAAAGAATCAACTCGCACCGCCGAAGACTTGTTGAGTCAGATAGCTGGCTCTGCAGGAAAAGAAGGGGTATTACAACAAGTAAGTGAGTCTGTACTGGCCAGCACTGCCACTCTGCCGGAGAACATTCGCCTGCAGGTTATACAGTCTATGCAAGATATTCAGCATTATATCGATCATGGCCTGCTGACACCTGCTACCGAAGAGTGTTTGCGTGTCATCGACCTGGCTCCGCAATACCTTGATATTCACCAGGTTTTGTGCGAGATTTACATTCGCCAGGGCAAAATCGACCAGGCCATAACTAAATATGCTATCCTGATCGATACGTATATGGCCAATGGTCGCGTAGATGATGCGATTGCAACGTATCGGCGCATCTTGCAATTGGAACCAAACAACCTGACCTATCGGGTACGCCTCATAAACTTGCTTGCTACGCATGGGAGCAAAGAAGATTTGCTGCGTGAACGAAGCCTGGCGGCAGAGTCATACCTGCGTCTCGGCTACATGGATCGCGCCCTGACGGAACTTGAGCAAGCACTACAGGAAAGCCCAACAAGTGTGACGACTCGCTTGAACTACGCCCTGGCCTTACAGAAATTGGGCCGTTCCCAGCAAGCAATAGCGGAGTATCAACGGGTGCTACAGGTGGACCCGCGTAACATTAGTGCGCTAGTGCGCTGGCATATTGCAATGATTACGGGGATTGGTATTGCTCGCGCAACAACACTGGAGGTATTAACCCGTATCCGCTGGCAATTACGTGGCGAAGGACAGAAGAACTACGAGGCAGTGGTGCGGGAGTATAACCAGGCGGCGGAAACCTATCCAAATAATTTCGACATTCGTTTCGCGCTTGGCCAGATACACCAGCAAGCCGGTTCCTTTGACAAGGCCCTTGATGCATACCAGTTCGCAATACGGGACAGTTCTTATGAGGTGATGGCACGTGTCAGTTCTGCGCACTGCTTGTTAGCCCAGGGCAAACCCGAAGCAGCGATCCAACAACTCGAACAGGCGCTGCATAGCATTCAAAGCGATGCACGAGCTGCAATCGATCCTGCTGTCTGGGCGGCGCGTCCACGCGAAGATGGCGAGGAGCACCAGGCACCGGAAGTTGAGATCTCGCTGTTATTGGCGAAGGCTTACGGGCGTGTCGGCAAACAGGAGCAGATGCAGGCCATCTTGCGCCAGGTAAAGCAGATGACGCCTCATCGAGACGAGGTTTCTTCTGCTCTGGCGGAAATATCTGCGCGCCAGGGTGATCTCGAAAGTGCTCTACAAGAGTATGCCGACCTGGTGCGATTCTACCGTGATAAGCGCCAGGTAGATAATGCCCTGAGTGTCCTGAAAGAAATGGTGCGCCTGGCACCGCAAGACCCACGTGCCCATGGTGAGTTAGGGGACATCTATGTGAGTCGAGGCTTATTGGATGAAGGCATTGTGGAGATGCGCCTGGTCGTGGATATCTACCTGCGCCAGAACCAGTTCGACGAGGCAGGGGAGGCTTTGCGGCGTATCGGCAATATCAGTGCTGAGATAGGCAATGAGGAAGATGCGTTCATGAATCTGCGTCGCGCTGTCGAGCTTAAACCCAACGATATGGATCTCTTGCGTGAAGTTGTTGCTTACTGCTGGCGAATAGGCCGGGTGAAAGAGGCGACGCAGTATCAGTCGATCATTGCCCGCCATTACTTTGAGACAAACCAGGTCAAAGAATCGGTCGCTGCGCTTCAACAGTTAATCGCCATCGATCGTACGAACTACGAAGCCTACGATATGCTCGGTCAGACTTACCAATCGGTGGGCGAGTATGAGCAAGCCAGCCGCGTTTACAAGAATCTCGCCAAGGCGAACCCCGATGGTTCTATTGCCCGCGAACGCCTGGCAATGTTGAAAGAGCTGCGAGCGCAGGCACAGAGCGTATAAATGTGGGATGCAGGCCGGGTTTACCCCGGCCCTGCATTTTTACTCTTCCTCGTCAATCTGGTAAAGCTGCTCCACGGTCTGCTCTCGTGCCCGTTGGATACGTTGAAACCGTTTGCTAAACTGCATTGTTGCGTAGCTAAGGTACTCTTCCTCGTTCAATCCAAAAGGAATCTCCTCGAGTTCTTCGGATTCTTCAAACAGCTCGTTCACCATTGCGAGAGCAGGCACAAGTAATTCATTCATTTTCTGCTCGATAAAGGGCCAGAGCGATGGGTCCTGGGCTACCAGGCGCGAGATCAGAAACACGCCATAGGCGATATGGCGTGACTCGTCGCGTTTGATGTACCCAAGGGCTTGTTTGAGGCCTGGCATAATATTGTTTCGTTCAAGCATATTAAAGTAGGCATAGTATGCTGTCTCGGCCAGCACACCCTCCACAATCATGTTGTAGGTGACGACAGCTCTTGCCTGGGCTTTAAGCGACTGATCACTGAGCAGCGCGTACATAGCCTGTGGTAGCTCTTCATAGAATATTTTGCGGTAGCTTGGAGGGTGGTAGTGGTGCAGGTCACTCTGTTCGCGTGCCACCTCGTCCAGGAAACGCCGGAAAAACTCGGTATGCTTGGCTTCTTCCCACAGAAAGGTTGTCAGGAACATCTCTTCTTCGAGTCTACCTTCCTGGGCTATCACCAGGATGAGCGGCAACAGGTCAAGCGTCACACACTCTTCACCCGCCTGAAAGAGCGAGGTTAGTTGCAGTATCGCCTCCTTCTCCTGGTCGGTGCAGAGCTGCCAGTCAAGGATATCCTGCGAGAAGTCGATGCTTAGCGGGTTCCACACGCCGAGCTTCTTGGCCTTGTGGTAGAGGCGCATTGGCAGAATGTCATGGCGCAGTCCCCGGCTAGAGATCGTAATGAATGTGTCGTGGGTTGTGTTTGTCGGCATGGCTCCTACTTTCTTGTTTGGGTGGCCAGTCAGCGTTTAACGGCTACGATATATTTTACCGCAAGAAAGTAGGATTATCTCAGGTTTGCATCATCACGCTACATAGTTGGCGCTGCGTATTTTTCAGCGTAATCGCCAATGATGGGGAGCTTGAAGTACTTGCCCTGAAATGCGTAAACCATCAATATAATCCACAGGACGACTGCTGCAATTGGCAACAGAAAGGTAAGGCAGGTTAATACTATTCCTAAGGGAGCCAGGATAATACTCGCATAAAGGACAGACTGAACAGTGAAGAACACTATAAACAGCACGATCCAGAAAGCATTAAAGAGAATTGATTGCATAGCATGGAATCGCACGAAGCGATTTTGCTTCTCCCCAAAGTAGAAAACGAGCCCACCTACGAGCGAAAGTAGATAGCTCAGTCCAGCAGCTACATTGGCATCTATACCCATCGAAGTAGGGCCATTTGGGTTGGGGCGAGCTGCAAATGGCGCACCATATGGTTGCTGGTAACCACCCTGCTGGTAAGGATTTTGTTGGTAGCCGCCCTGTTGATAACCACCTTGTTGTTGATAGCCGCCCTGTTGCTGAGAGCCACCTTGTTGCTGGTAACCACCTTGTTGTTGATAGCCGCCCTGTTGCTGAGAGCCACCTTGTTGCTGGTAACCACCTTGCTGATCATATTGTCCAGGCTGATTAGGGTCCTGTCCCTGGTTCGGATTCCATGACATGGAATATACCTCATTTCTTTCTCACGAATATGTGATGAATCCTCTATGGCAGACGAACTTTCTGCCAGGCCATAATCGCTCAGCTACATTATTTACCTACGTAGTATACGCTAAGGGGTTGTGCTTGTATAGTTGCCAGGCTAATGATCCTGGTGAGCCTACATCTATTGATGTGGGTAGGGGTCGCCTGACAAATGCTCTACAGTAGAAATAAGTAATGTAGAATGCTCATTTTCTTCATCCTCTTGCTGTTCATCAGCGGATGTAAAGGGGCGATGCATGATATGGTCGCGAGCGATCAAACCTCGCTCATCTGATTGTAAAGGTCGCATCTTCGGGCTATCCTGTTCGCTTTGCTTCCAACCCTCCGCGTTGACAGGTATTTCTAAAAGTGCAGCCTCGATCACTTGATCCATAGAAGCTACGGGAGTAAAGTTGATGTGCTGGCGAATTTTGGCCGGAATATCAGCCAGGTCCTTCTTATTCTCCGAGGGGATGAGCAGGTTATAGATGTTCGCATGGTGTGCTGCTAGTACCTTTTCTTTCAGGCCACCTACGGCCAACACACGCCCTCGGAGAGTTATCTCACCCGTCATAGCGATAGCGGCGCGTACAGGACGCCCAGTCAGTGCTGAAATCAAGGCTGTAGCGATTGTAATGCCTGCGGATGGTCCATCCTTGGGAAGGGCATTCTCCGGCATATGGATATGCAGGTCTGTCGTGTCCAGGAAATTAGGATCAATCTGCAACTCTTCGGCGCGTGAGCGGATGTAGGAGAGTGCTGCAGACGCAGACTCGCGCATTATCTCTCCCAACTGGCCAGTAACGAGCACCTCCCCTTTCCCTGCCATGGTAGCCACTTCGACTGGCAATAAAATACCGCCCATCTCGGTCACAGCCAGGCCTATTGCTACTCCAACCTGCGTTTTTTGCACGATTGGGCTTTCTGCATAGCGAGGTGTACCTAGATACTGCTCGAGGCTATGGCTTGTGAGCCGCAAGCGTGAATCTGGTTTCTCGATGATACGGCGTGCCGCTTTACGGCAAATCGTTGCCAGTTGCCGTTCAAGATTGCGCACGCCAGCCTCACGCGTGTAACCTGTAACGATTTGTTGCATTACATGCCGTGGAATCTTCAACTGCTCAGGGGCCAGGCCATGCTCTGCCATCACGGCAGGCAGCAGGTGTCGCAAACCAATATTCACTTTCTCCTCGAGCATATAACCCGGTAGATCGATGATGTCCATGCGGTCGGCTAAGGCGCGTGGAATCTGATATTTTACATTTCCAGTACAGATAAAAAACACCTCTGAAAGGTCGTAAGGCACTTCCAGGTAATGATCGGTAAAACTGCTGTTCTGCTCAGGATCAAGCACTTCTAAGAGCGCCGCAGCAGGGTCTCCCCGGTACTCTGCAGAAAGCTTATCAATCTCATCGAGTAAGAAAACGGGATTGCGCACCCCTACGGTCTTCATTGATTGAATAATACGGCCAGGAAGAGCACCTACATAGGTGCGGCGATGCCCACGAATTTCCGCCTCATCATGTACACCACCCAGCGAAATACGTGCAAATTTGCGACCAAGAGCGCGAGCTATCGAACGGCCTAACGATGTTTTACCAACTCCAGGAGGACCAATAAAGCAAAGAATCTGTCCCTGGCTTTTACTCTTGTTGAATCCAGCCCGCGAAGCACGTTCCTGGCGCAGTTGGCGTACAGCCAGGAACTCAATTATACGCTCCTTAATACCTTCCAGTCCGTAATGATCTTCATCCAGCACCCGCCGTGTAAATCCGATACTGAAGGTGTCGTCGGTGCGCTCGGTCCAGGGTAGTGCGAGCATCCACTCTATATATGAACGCAAGACGGTAATTTCGGCTGATTGAGGGGGGGTGCGCTCAAAGCGGTCTATCTCTTTACGTACCCTGGCCGCGATATCTGGTGGCAGCGACTTTTCGTTTAACCTGTCGCGGAGTTCGTCCACCTCGCCGGATAGCTCCATCCCCAGTTCTTCCTGGATTGCGCGCAACTGCTCGCGCAGGTAAAACTCTTTCTGCGTCCGGTCTACCTGCGAACGAACCCGGCTGCGAATAGTCGATTCCAGTTCTAAAATTTCGATTTCATTACCCATGATCACGCAGATCTTCTCAAGGCGTGCCAGTGGATTCAGTGTTTCCAGCAGCTCTTGTTGCTGTTCGGGATCGGTAACAAGGTGTGCTGCGAGCATATCTGATAGCCGGGCAGCGGTCTTGAGGGCGACAATCGAGTTAATATCTTCGACTGAAAAGCGGCGGTTCAGTTGTGCGTAGCGCTCGAAGAGATTAGTGGCATGACGTACAAGCGCATCAGCCTGGGGGCCTCGGGTATGGATTTCTTGTGGAGTACTCACGCTGACGCGTAGGAAAGGTTCCAGGTCGTAGTACTCTTCAATCTGCACGCGACGTACACCGCTTAGTAGTACCTGGAAGCTGCCGCTTTGTTGCCGGTGCATGGTCGTAATTTCTACCAGAGTGCCCGTGGGAAAAATATCTTTTGGCTGGGGATCATCAATAGCTGGATCGCGTTGTGATGCGGCGACCAGCAGGTGTTCAGGCTGCATCATCGCCTCTTCAACTGCGCTCACCGACTTTTCACGCGCCACCGATAATGTTATACGTGTGCGGGGAAACACGACCATATTTTTTAACGCCACGAGAGGATACATCTCCTGGGTATCCATATTTGCTTTCTGGCGTTCTTGTTCGCTCACCTATTCCAGCCTTGCTAGGGTCCGAGTAGTCCTGCCCACTAAAAACGGATGGGCCTGCATTAAGCAGACTCATCTTCAGAATATGCAGTTGCTCTCTCTGTGCGCGTAATCAGTAATGGCTTGTTACCCTGCGTAATCACATCGCTGTTGATAATAACTTTCTTCACATCTGCACGCGATGGGATTTCGTACATAACTTCAAGCAGTATATCCTCGATGATACTGCGTAACCCTCTGGCCCCTGTACGCTGTTTCAGAGCACCCTCGGCGGCGGCATCAAGCGCATCCTGGGTAAACACCAGTTCAACCCGGTCAAGCTGAAGGAACTTTTGATACTGCTTGACGATTGCATTTTTCGGCTCAGTCAGGATACGGATCAATGTATCTTTATCCAGGCTGTCCAATGCAACAGCAACAGGTAGGCGTCCTACAAACTCAGGAATCAAGCCGTATTTGAGCAGATCATCGGGAATAAGTTTGGTTAAGACCGATTCTTTAAGCTGCTCGGGAGCAGCGGTTGACCTGAACCCCAGAGTCTTGTTGTTGCCCAGGCGTTGCTCAACGATCTTGTCAAGCCCTTCAAAAGCGCCACCGCAAATGAACAGGATGTTGGTCGTGTTGATTTGAATGAAGTCCTGGTGAGGGTGCTTACGCCCGCCTTGCGGTGGTACGTTGGCGACCGTTCCCTCGATAATCTTGAGCAGGGCCTGTTGTACACCCTCGCCTGAAACATCGCGGGTGATGGAGGGATTGTCAGACTTACGCGCGATTTTGTCAATTTCATCGATATAGACAATACCTCGTTCTGCTCGTGCCACGTCAAAGTCTGCCGCCTGAATCAGTCGCAGGAGAATATTTTCGACATCCTCACCAACATAGCCTGCTTCTGTTAGCGCGGTCGCATCTGCGATGCAGAAAGGCACATCCAATATTTTTGCGAGTGTCTGTGCCAGCAGGGTTTTTCCGCATCCTGTAGGACCGATGAGGAGAATGTTACTCTTGCCCAGCTCTACATCGTCAATTTGATTGCCTACCCCGATGCGCTTGTAATGGTTGTATACGGCCACTGCCAGGGTTTTCTTGGCTCGCTCCTGCCCAATTACATATTGACTGAGCTGCTCATAAATCTTCTTGGGTGGAGGTATTTTGCCTGTTTGCAGACGCGGCTTCGTGATAGTAGCTTGCTCCTCTTCGATGATTTCTCGACAGAGGTCGATGCACTCATCACAAATGTACACACCTCCAGGACCGGCGATCAGTCGCTGTACCTGGTCCTGACTCTTGCCGCAGAAAGAGCAGCGGTAAGTAGTTCGCATGTTTTTTGAATTTGCCACGTCTGTTACCTTTCCCTGTAAGGGCCTCAACGCTCGTTCTGCGGAGCGCATATCACTGCGCTTGCGCCCGCAGCTGCGATTTATTGCGCCTCTATACTTGTATCGCCGGTTGATTCAATAGTGATGGTTGTTCCAGTTCCTTCTCCCTCAGGGGGCGCTGTCTGGGGTGGCTGGGTGGCCGTCGGAGACATGGCCCCTACACCTGGCTCTTCCTCTTGCTCCTGGGCTCCTGCAACCTCTTCTTCGCCTGCTTCGGCGGGCGTAATGACCTGGGTCTCTCCAATTGCCTCTTCTTCATTACTTTCGAGATGAGGGCCCGTCGCCAGTTCTACCAGGCGTGTAATGGCCTTTTCACGAAGAAGGCTCTCTGCCAGCACTCGAATCTGCCCTTCTGTTCGGGACAGATTTTGTCCCATCTGGGTGTAAGCGCGGAAGAGGGACTCTACCTCTTCAGGCGTAACAGTGATCTCTTCTTTCTTAATGACTTCGTCAAGCACAAGATGACGTTTCACACGCATTTCGGCATCAGGCTCAAGTTCTTTCATATACTCTGAGCGTGACTTCTTAACTAGCATCAGGTATTGATCCAGGGACATGCGCTGCTGCTCCAGTACATGTGAGAATTGGTGCAACATATCTTCCGTTTCTTCCTGGATCAGCACAGGATGAATGGTGAAGTGTGATTGCTCGATGACTGCATTGATTACCTTCTCTCGCAGTTCATCGCGTATACGTCGCTGCTTGCTTTCAAGTAGATTGTCGCTGATGGCCCTGCGCAGGTCTTCTAGCGTCTGATACTCGTCATTGCTTACCTGGACGGCGAATGCATCATCAAGCTCAGGTAGTTCTTTGAATTCCACTTTGTGCAAAGTAACTTCATATTGTGCTTCTTTCCCTGCGAGTTTCTCATTGCTGTAATCGCCTGGTATGATGGTGGTAAATGTTTTGCTCTCACCTGCCTGCATGCCTGCGATATGCGCATCCATGCCTGCAAAGAGACCATGTCGTTCCTCTGCCAGTTCAAAGGGATTATCTTTCAGGTCAGAAATGGTTTCGTCACCTACTGTGATCTTAAGATTCATGGTCACGCGGTCGCCTATCTGAGCGGGGCGTTCGGCAACTTCCCAACGTGCCTGTCGATTGCGCAGTGACTCGAGCTCCTTCTCAACCTCTTCGGAAGTGAGAGTGGCTTCTTCACTCTCGAAGTGCAGCGCCCGGTAGTCACCCAGTTCAACTGGTGTCAGGATAGGCACCTTGAGGCTGAAGTGGTAGGGCTGGCCCATCTCAAAGGCCGGCGCATCCATTTCTGGCTGTGCAAGAGGGGTGATATCGTGTTCTTTGAGAACGTCGCGATAGGCCTCGGCCATCAAGTCGTCGAGACCTTCCTGGTAGACATACTCCTTGCCGAGTTTGCGTTCTAGCAGGGAACGGGGAGCTTTTCCCCGCCGAAAGCCATGTATATCTACCTTTTGTACCAGTTTGCGGTATGCCTTATCTGAAGCTTTTTCCACTTCATCCCAGGAAAAATCGATTTCAACGCGTGCCTCGCTGTCTGGCAACTTTTCAACCGAAACCTTCACATATCCTCCATTACATGTATCTTGCTGCGTGTCCATCTTGCGTGATGGCCGCAAGGGTAGGCTCTATATTAGATACTTCTATATGTTACTTTGATTATATCTGAGGCAAACTTCAATTGGGAAGTATTGCGAAAATGCTCTACAAAGGGCGCTGTGCCCATCATTGTTACTGAAGTGGGCGGTGAGAGACTCGAACTCTCATGGCTTGCGCCAACGGATCCTAAGTCCGCCCTGTCTACCAGTTTCAGCAACCGCCCATATTTTCCCCTGATAATAGAAAAAATCTCACTTCAGGATGATACATCAGCGCACACGCTACTGTCAAGACAACCACGGCTAGCTCTCCGTTTGGGCTACTGATGTGAGAACATGCGTAGAAGCCAGGAGCAATTTGCAGCACGCTCCCGTAGAATGATAGAATAAGATGAGGTATATTACGTCGAGGAATGGACAGGATAATTTAAGATATGCATCATCAGCCAACACCTGGAATCACCTTTACAGACCTGCATCAACCCGATCTTTATATCAATCGTGAATTGAGTTGGATCGAGTTTAACCGCCGTGTCTTAGAAGAGGCACAAGATAGTCACCACCCGTTGCTGGAGCGCGTGAAGTTCCTCTCCATCTTCGAAACCAACCTCGACGAATTTATCATGATTCGCCTGGCTGGATTGAAAGATCAGATAGCTGCCTACGTCACCAGTGTTAGTCCGGACGGCCTCACCGCAGAACAGCAGTTGCGGGCTGTGCGTCAATCTCTGGCACCATTGATCCAACAGGTTCGCCAGTGCTGGCGAGATGAGCTTATGCCATTGCTTGTGGCACAACATATCCATATCCTTGATTATGAACAATTAGACATACAGCAGCGTGCTGCAATGCGCTCTTATTTTGAGCGTGAGATTTTTCCGGTTTTGACTCCCCTTGCTGTTGATCCGGGCCATCCTTTCCCACATATCTCGAACCGCAGTCTAAACCTGGCGGTCGTGATTACTGATGCAGCCTATGGTGAGCCATTATTTGCGCGTGTCAAAGTTCCCCCTGCTTTGCCACGATTGGTACCCGTGCCACTTGCAGAAAACACGCAGGGCGCCATGGCTTTTGTGTGGATTGAACAGGTTATCGCCGCTCACTTAAGTAAGCTTTTTCCAGGTTTTGATGTATGGGAATCTTATCCATTTCGCGTGCTGCGTGATGCAGATATAGAGCTGAGGGAGGACGACGCTGCCGATCTGCTTGAAAGTATTGAACAGGGCCTGCGTGAAAGGCGTTTCGGTTCGGTGGTTGACCTGGCGGTCAATCCGTCGATGCCGCTGCGTATTCGCAGCCTGCTGCTTGACAACCTGGAGATCACCGAGGAAGATTTAACAGTTATCGATGGGCCGCTTGGTATGGGCGATGTCATGGAATTGCACGCCCTGGATCGACCCAATTTAAAGGATCCGCCGTTTACACCACGCACCCCGCCAGAACTACGCTTGGGGTACGATCTTTTTGGTGCTATTCGGCAGCGAGATTTGCTGATGCATCATCCATACGACTCATTTGACTCTGTCGTTGAGTTCATTCGTGCAGCCGCGCATGACAAACACGTACTGGCGATTAAACAAACACTTTATCGCGTAGGGACGAACTCACCTGTCGTCAATACACTGATGGAGGCTGTAGAAAACGGCAAGCAGGTAGCAGTGCTGGTCGAGCTGAAGGCACGTTTCGACGAGGAGAATAATATCGAATGGGCAAGGGCGTTAGAGCAAGCGGGCGTACATGTGGTATATGGACTGGTAGAGTTGAAGGGGTTGGTAGGCTTGAAGACGCATGCGAAGATCGCGCTGGTGGTGCGTAGGGAGCCTGATGGCCTGCAACGCTACGTGCACCTGGGAACTGGAAACTACAACGCTACTACTGCGCGTATCTATGAGGATTTGTGCCTGCTGACATGCCGCCCAGATATTGGGGCGGATGCCTCGGCCCTCTTTAACTTGCTGACCGGGTACTCGCGTCAAAGCACATATAGCAAGCTGCTGGTTGCTCCTTTGGGGCTGCGGCATGGCATGGTTGAACGCATTGAGCGCGAAATTGCTGTGCATCGCGAGCATGGCGATGGGCACCTGATATTTAAGATGAATCAACTGGTTGACCCTGAGATCATCCACACGCTCTATCGCGCATCGCAAGCGGGTGTGCGTATTGATCTGCTTGTACGAGGCATTTGTTGCCTGCGCCCAGGGATTGGTGGTGTGAGCGAGACTATTCGTGTAAGAAGTATCGTTGGGCGTTTTCTGGAACATAGCCGCATTTACTATTTCAGGAATGGCGGCGATGAGGAAATGCTTCTGGGTAGTGCCGATATGATGCAGCGCAACCTGGACGGTCGTGTCGAGACACTCTTTCCTATCGAAGATCCTGTATTACGTACCGCAATCTACGAACGGTTGCTAAAGCCTGAGCTTGCAGATACGGCAAAAGCGCGTGAGTTGTCGCCTGATGGGCACTACCTACGGGTGCAACCTGAACCGGAGGAGCCACCATTTGATAGCCAGCAATGGTTCATTACGCATCCTCTGCTCGAGTCTGATATAGGCTCCCAGAACCATACAATTAGTGCGCTACCATCAGGGGCATAATAAGCCTGTTGATTAGAAGGAAATAAACGTCACTCCTGGGCCAGGAGCAAACTCTACATCAGTCACCCTCCAGTAGTACGCGCCCCAATTCAAATTACTGGTAATTACATGTCCATTGCTCAGTACTTTCTCTGCGTATCACCGCTTACAACAGTGTACGCCGGGTCGCCGCTAGCGCATGGGGGCTGGGCAAATGCTCCGATTGCGCGCATGCCCAGGCCGCTGCCTAGCAAAACCAATCCTAGAATAACTACTTTCACGAGGCTTACATGCCGTATTACGGGTGACCACAATGATTCCCGCTTCTCTCCACCATCACGGCCTTTACGATTGAACCAGATTCGTAGGTGCTTTTGCATACGCAAGTTAAGCTCTCCTCTGTAAGATGTTGTAGGTCAGCAGATGACAGACTGCTTTTAATCAAATAAAGCAATCCAGGTAAGCATATTAGCTTATCAGTACAATGGATAAGCTTCATACATCTTGAAACATAGGAGAATAAGGCTACAGCGAAGGTATTGACGGGTCACAAGGGGAATGCTATAGTGTGGCGCATAGAAAATGGACGCCAAGGTAGCTCAGTTGGTAGAGCACAGCACTGAAAATGCTGGTGTCGTCGGTTCGATTCCGTCCCTTGGCACCAAACTTTAGCGCATATACGGTTCCAGCGTCTTTATAACATCTTCCACTAGAAACGGCTTCTGTAGAATCGCGTTTGCATTGAGCGATGCTGCCTCTTCCAGGTTATCTAACGCAGACATTAATACAATAATATGGCGCTTGCGCAACTGAGGTTCAGCATCGAGTGTAAGGCATAGCTCTTTGCCGCTCATTCCAGGCATTAAAATATCCAGAAAAACGAGAAAATCTTGCTCGCTGTGCAGCATCTCCAATGCTTCATACCCATTGCGTGCCGTCGAGATAGAATATCCCTCAAAATCCAGGATATCCTTCATCATATCGCGGATAATTGGATCATCATCCACCACTAAAATCTTGCGAGTTTTGTAATTCTGGTTCATCGTCCTTACTGATATCAATGGGCGCCTCAATACGTGGAAGATAGAAACTAAAGACCGACCCTTCACCAGGGATGCTACGTTCGAGCCAGAGTCTACCGCCCATCGCCTCAATGTAGCGGCGACAGATGTAGAGGCCCAGGCCGGACCCGCGTATCGGAGTTGTTATTGAACGAGAGGCCCGTACAAACTTTTCGAAAATTTTCTGCTGATCTTCGAGCGCGATGCCTTCACCCTCATCGCGTACGCTCACCAGGGCCACCGGAGGATCGTCACTATTTGCCAGCAACGTATAATCGACCTGGTCTTCAGGTAACTGCGAGAGCGTAGTTGCACTGCCCGTAATGATAATACGACCTTCAGGTGGAGAATATTTGGCTGCATTATCTAACAGATTGCTCAGCACCTGCCGCAGGAGCGCTGCATCACAATACGCCCAGATATCGTCTGCTATCTCGATAGTGATATTCTGCTCAATATTGATGCTAAGTACGTTTGACGCTATTTCCACTGCTGCGAGTAACTGTACTGGTCCTGACTGCAGATCCATTTTTTTATCCAGTGCTCCCATTTTCGCTACCTCGGTCATGTTGGCTACCAGGTCGCTTAATTGCTGTGTAGCACTGGTAATTTTTGAGGTAAAACGCAGAATCTGTTGGGGTGTAATGCGCCCGCTCTGCCGCTTGAGCAACGATGAGTAGCCGCTAATAGCGCTGAGCGGTGTGCGTAGCTCGTGAGAGGCCGTCACGATAAATTCGTCTTTGAGCTTATCCATGCGTTGCAACTCGGCATAGGCTTCCTGGATCTGTTCGAAGAGTTGAGCATTCCGGATAGCGCTTGCGGCCTGCCCAGAGATGGCGAGTAGCGCTCCCAGTTCTTCGGGACGGAACTTGCGATTCGAGTATGGCGTATGTATCGCCAGGATACCAACGATCTCTGTCTGGTAATGCACCGGGATCATCAGCATTTGCTGGATGTTCGTCTCGTACAGAAAAATTGCGCCGCCCTCCCCGCTTACCTGGGCGAGTTGTTCGATCATGGTTGAGTCAAGATAGAAATATGCCTGTGATTCAACCAGCTGTTCCAGGATTGAATCTTTGAACGGAAGGTGGATCATCTCTATAAGATCACTATGCTTCTCGTCTTTGTTTCTGCCTTTGCTCGCATCCTTCCATTTGCCTGTCGTATCGTAGATGGCCTGTGCGATAAGTTCTTTTTTGTCGGCTGAGAGCTGGAAAAAGGTGCACATCTCGGCCTGTACCAGGTTTGCTACGGTCTCGACGAATTTGCGCAGTAACTCGGCGACGTTCAAAACCGTGCTGATGGCTTGCAGAGCGCTGTACATTGCAGCCAGGGATTCCTCACGCTGTTTTGCTTTAAGTAAGGCCTGGCGTGAACGGTCGTAGAGCTTGGCATTCTCAATACTAACCGTGATAATTTGAACCATGGTCTCCAGAAGCAGGATCTCCTCAGGGCTGTATGCATCCGGATGCGTACTGGTGAGGCAAAGCGAGCCAATAACTCGTGTAAACATCTTCATTGGAAGTAACAAAACTGTCTCTGCTTTGGTTTGATCTCCCCAGGTACCCTTCAGCAATTCTTCGTACTTACCGTAATTTCCATGCTCCTGGCTGGCAAGCGTTAGCATCAAAGTGCTCTTTTCCTCCTGGGTTACTTGCCACCACACCGGGCGGTTTTCAGGAAGAGCGACTACCGGTTGCTGAAGCAACAAATCGTTGCGTTTCCCATGGTTGATTGCGAATACGTCATAGATCTTCTTGGTGTCGCGGTCGTAGAGCGTGAGCAACATTGAGGAGACATCGACTACGCTCGTAACAAACTGGTAGACATCTTCAACTAATTCTGACAGCCTGACAGCTCTGGGGAATGCCGTGCTGATCTGCTGGAGGTGCTTCATATAGTCTCTTGTGCGCAGGTGTAAATGACGCAACTGGTAGTTCTGTATATAGAGGGCTATTCGCTCGGTAAATTGTTGCACCTCAGTGCGCTGCTTCTGTTGAAAGCCCATCCCTGGAGTTGCCTGATAGAGTATGACGATGCCCAGGACAATGGCATGCTGGTTCCTGCTACGCGCCTCAAATGCAAGTTCAGGTATCGTGATGGGTACGCAGAGATAGCAGCCAGGGACGATATCCGGCGGAAAAGATACCTGGCCAACCGCTTGAAAGTATGAGAGGTACTCATCGTGACGAATGATGAAAAGCTCATTTCTGCGCCATGTGTAGCCAATCAAGTCTTGTCCATAGGGGTATGCTGTGCCAATGGGAAAGAGCGAACTTCTTTCTGGCGGACTTAACATATCTGAGCTCAATGGTTGCGAGATACGTCTCAATTTTCCAGGCGTCGATGAGGGCTGGTCCGCTAAATCGATGGTGATAGGGTGACGGAAAGGAGCCGTTTCTTCACCTGCTGTGTAGCTTCCGTTTGGAGTCGGTGTGAGACTACGCAAGCGCATATGCAGGCGTATAACCATCTGATTGATGCTTTCATCGTACAGGGCCATGCAGCCACCACTAGCCCCAAACTGCCTGATCATCTCTTGTAAGAGTTTTTTAAGTAATGATAACGGATAGACCTCTGCTGTAGTATGTGGTTCAGGCTCTCCCCATATAGCGGTAGACATCCGATTTGTTTCTCCTCAAATGTTTGGCGGGAAGCACTTAGGAAGCGCAAGCATTATTACTTGTAAGCTGTACTGAAATATTTCACAGAATCAATTTCATAGGAGTAGCATATCATAGGCACTTACTCTATATCAACCGAAATGTGCCCAGGTTGGTTGGTCGGACGCTATCACGCTATGTATCTAAAAACAAGTACTGTTGCTTAGGTTCTGCTATTTTCAAATCTTTCGGTTTTATCCCGTCGGTATCTATACCAAGTATGAGAACAGGTATATCTATGTCAGATACACCTCTATACTCCAGATCCCAAACAAATTGCTCAAAGTAGGAGACCCCTGTAGACATTTCTTCAGCAAAAGACTTTACAGGCACTATCTCTACGCCGCAATCAATCACATCAAGTTTGGCGAATATTGTCATTTTGGCGCAGACGTTGTAAACCATAAATGAGTACTTGAACAAACCTGAATTTATCATACCTATTCAACCTCTGTAAAATTGATTGGCTACCATTGAGGCACAGTATACACGACTGGGAACTAGCAGGCAAGTGAATGAAGGCGGCATAGCGGCCCAATTTGACAACTTACATAGATCAGGGCTATCATGGAAGCAAGAGTATTACACTCATAACAAACCCCGCCTACTCTACGGAGTGCGGATATCTACTCCTTTCGCAATTGGAGGATTGCCTCATGACTGAATCCACAGCCAGCAACGGCACTGTTTTTCATACGCACCGCCTTTCTAATGACCTACAAATTGTCGCTCAGCCCATGCCCGATTTTGAGTCGGTTGCTGTATCGTACTATGTGCGAACCGGCTCGCGTGATGAACCAGACCCAAGTATTGCCGGTGTCTCCCATTTCCTGGAGCACATGGTCTTTAAGGGCACACAAACGCTGGATTGGCAGGAAATAACGCTTGAGTTTAACAAGATCGGCGCAGAGCTCAACGCCTTTACCTCGCACGAGGCTACCGTCTTTTACGCACGAATCCTGGGCGAATACCTGGATCGGGCTATCGAACTACTCAGCGATATGATGTATCCCCGCCTTGCCGAAAGCGATTTCGAGACGGAGAAAGAGGTGATCGTTAACGAAATTGCACGTTCGGAAGATCAACCATATAGCATGGCCTTCAGGCGTATGATGCAGACTTACTTCGGTAATCACCCGCTGGGGCATGATGTGCTTGGTTCGCGTGAAAGCATTCGTAATATGCGCATTGAGCAGATGCGCGACTATTGGGATCGTCGCTATGCTGCCAACAACATAATTCTGGCGCTTGCTGGCAATTTCGATTGGGAGCATATTGTCAATCTCGCCGAAAAACACTGCGCTACCTGGCGCACTGGAGATGCAGGACGCAATGTTGCGCCTTACGAGCCGGCAAACCCGATTAACGATGTTATTGTTGATAAGAAACTCAAGCAACAGATCTTGATCCTTGCAATGCCAGCCGTAGACGTGAAGGATCCCGACTATTATGCAGCCGTGCTGGGCGGTAGTATTTTGGGGGATAGCGACGGTTCGCGCCTCTACTGGAACATCTATCAAAAGGGCCTGGCTGAATCGGCCAGTGCCGGCATCTGGACTATGGAGGGTACCGGTATTTTGATGATGGAGGCGAATTCAACACCCGAAGAGGCGCCCCATGTCCTCAAATTGCTGCGTGCCGAACTCGCTGGCCTGTTAGAAGACGGTGCATACGAGGATGAGCTACGCCGTGCCAAAGATAAATGGATCAGCAGTCTTGTCCTGAACAGCGAGTCAACTTTTGCGCGCATGCGCTCCATTGCCAACGACTGGGTGACCGAGGGCCGCCTGATCAGTGTCGATGAGGAGGTAGAGCGTATTGAAAAGGTGACAACAGAGGATGCCATACGCGCTCTGCGTCGTTTCCCTGTGCATGAGAAACAGGTACTCACAGCATTAGGTCCCCTGAGCGAAGAGGAATTGCTGGCCTGACAAGCCGGTGTAATAATGAGGGGTAATCAAGAGCACAAACGCATTAATGTGATGCCATACTCAAATGGAAGCGTTTCAGCTATCCTTTTCCTCGCTGTCCTCTGCCACGGCCCTTAGCACCCGCGCAACCTGCGGCGCTGATGATGCCTCCCCGGCATCCCTCTCGCTGCCAGTGAGTGAGCCTGGGACTGCAGCAGGCGTAGGGCGTGGTAGCTGTGGCATAGCAGGTGTCTCAGGCGCAAGGCCTACTTTGAGATCGACAAAGCGGCGAAAATCTGGAGCGTAGTAGCCTCGCTCCGTCTGCCAGATGTAGCGCAAGCGTGTTTCGCTAAGCCTCTTACCCATATAGTCTTCCCATGCTTCCCAGACATCTTTTGGTAGGCCCCCTTTGTGTGCCTGTGTCCAGATGTGTTCGAAGAAATCCAGCATAGCCGTTCCAAGCCAGTGCACGCGCTCGCGCAATTCTGGATCAGTGATACGCATGGTCTCAGTCGTATCAACGGCCCCTTTACCTTCCTCTGCAAGCTGTGGCATGGGATTCATCAGGATGCGGCTCGCCTCGGGATAGGACATCATCAATTCGCCGATATGCGCTTCCGCATCGTAGAGACCCTGGTTTGTGGAACTATAAACTGTATCGATGTAGACACGTGTCTGTGCCGTCATCTCCTTGCTCTGTTCCATCAAAGCGATCGTTTGCACACGCATTGCGCGCGTTTGCACAACCAGCAAATAAATGGTAATCGGCAGCACCAGGGCCTGCAAACTGCCCACAACCAGCCCGATGATAGCGATGACTTCATCGAATGTCAGAGCGCCTATCACTATGGGAGGCTGGGCAAGTATAAACATAGGAACCTCAAAGCGTAAATGCGTTTTTTTGAGTATAGCATATACGTTGGAGCTACGTGTTAAGGGGCCTAAAGAACCCAGGATCCATCAAGAAACTTTAATCTAGCGACCTCCAATTTATCTCTACGATAGCGTTCTTTCAAGCAGACAGAGATGATATTTCTTGTAAGGAGGTTCTCGTGCGTAAAAAAGGAGTCGTATTTTTCGCCTTTCTAGCTGTTCTGCTTGCCGGTAGCTTTATTTTCCCCAGTCGTTTCTTCCAACCGGCAAACGCAGAAGCTCGTCTTCAGCCAATGTCCGTTGGCGGCGTTCCACCATTATTGAGAGTCAGTCATTTGCGGGGTGCTGATCGGTCAAATCGGATGCTGCAAATGAGTATTGGACTTGCGCTGCGTAACCAGGGTCAACTCAGTGCATTATTGCAGAGCCTGTATAATCCATCTTCTCCCAACTATCACCGGTTCTTGACCCCTGCTGGGTTTGCGCAGCAATTTGGCCCCACAGCCGACCAGCGGCAGGCAGTTATCGACTATTTAACCCAGCAAGGGTTTACGATAACACAGACATATCCCACCCTGATTGATTTCAAGGGGCCGGTATCCCTGGCAGAACGAGTCTTTGGTGTAACGATCAACACCTACCTGGGGCCTGATGGGCGCGTTTTTTATTCCAATGCAACGCACCCAACTTTCCCAACCTATCTCGCTTCTTATGTCACTTCCATAAGTGGCCTGGATAATGCCGATCAGTTCTCTCATCCGCCCCTGCCGGCGCAAAATGCACCGATGCTGCGTCCCAGGGCCGGGAGTAACTGTCCCGCCGCTGGTCAAGGCGGTGGCGGCGGTGGCGGTGGCATCTTCGGTGGTGGCAGCCAGGTAGCCTATATTCCTAGTCAATTTGCCAGGGCTTATAACTATGACGGCTTGCACAATGCAGGGTTGCAGGGTGAAGGCCAGACAGTCGGCGTCTTTGAATTGGACGGTTACTCACAGAGCGATATCCAGGCGTATACCCAGTGCTTTGGCGGCGGAAGTGTTCCTATTCAGAATGTCGTATTGGACGGCTTTAATGGCCAGCCAGGAGCAGGCGCAATTGAAGTCGAACTTGATGTTGAAGTCATTTTGAGCATGGCTCCGCATTTAGCAAAGATGATCGTTTACGAGGCGCCCAATACTACGCAGGGCTACAACGATGAATTTGCACGCATCGTCCAGGATCATACCCCTGTGATTAGCGTCAGTTGGGGCGATTGCGAGAAGAACATCGGCCAGCAAGAGGTGAACCAGGAAAACCAGTTCTTCCAGCAAGCCGCTGCGCAGGGTCAGACCATTCTTGTGGCAGCGGGGGATAGTGGTAGTTCTAGCTGCTTCCAGTTGATGGGCGGAGGTTACGATTTCTCGCTTAACGCTGATGATCCAGCAGCGCAGCCATTTGTAACAGGCGTGGGAGGCACGAACCTCACGCTTAATAGTGATAATAGCTACCAGTCTGAGACTGTGTGGAACAGCGGATTCTTTGGCGGTGCTGGCGGCGGTGGCATCAGCCAGTTCTGGAAGCGTCCCTCGTGGCAAACCGGTCCCGGGGTCAATAATCCGCAGTACTCCAATAGTATGCGTGAGACACCAGACGTCTCGCTTGATGCTGACCCTGCAACTGGCTACCCGATCTATTGTACAGCAGGTTCATCCTGTAGTAGTAGCGGAGGTATCTTTGGTGGCGGTACGAGTGGTGGCTGGCTGACTGTTGGAGGTACTTCTGCGGCAGCGCCGATGTGGGCTGCCATGGTTGCTCTTGCCAACGAACAGGCTGCGAAAGCGGGCAAGGGTACGCTAGGTTTCTTGAATCCTGCGCTTTATAAAATTGGCAGTGGATCTCATTACGGCAGTGATTTCCATGATATCACCCCTCCCAGTAATTCCAGTGCGCCGTCAAATAATGATGAAGGCTTTAATGGGGGTGCTTATCCGGTTACTCAGGGCTATGATATGGCAACAGGCTGGGGCACATTCAATGCCGCCAGGCTCGCTGCCGATTTGGTAGCTATGAGATAATTGCTCATATACAGAAAGAGATGACCTGGCAATACAGGTCTGTATTGCCAGGTCATCTCTTTTAGGCTCCATTTATCGCTCCCGCTGCTTTTCAAGCTGCTTGCCATTTAGCTGCGCGTGTGATACACTTTCTAAAAGGGTAATAGGGTATAATTTAAGCATATTTTTAATTTTTGGCATTTTACTTCTGCAGGCGAAAGCAGAAGTGGAGATAGATAAAAAATACTCATAACAACGCTACATGTGCTGATGTAGTGAGGAGGTTCCTATTACCTTGACAACAGAAAATATTCGACTCATCCCGCTAGGAGGCCTGGGGGAAGTCGGAAAGAACTTGATGGTCGTAGAGTATGGTGAAGATATTATCATTATTGATGCCGGGGTGATGTTTCCCGACGATGAAATGTTCGGCGTCGATCTTGTTATCCCTGATACCAGGTATCTCAATGATAAAAAGCACCGCATTCACGGTATCTTCGTTACGCATGGACATGAAGACCATATAGGTGGTTTACCCTATGTCCTGCCGATGCTTGATTTTCCTCCCATCTATGCGACCCGCCTGACCCAGGGCCTCATCAGCGTCAAACTCAAAGAACACAAGCTGCTCGACAAAGCCACCATCAACCTCGTTACACCTGGAGACCAGGTCGCATTAGGCGAGTGCCTGGTTGAGATCATCCGTGTCAATCACAGCGTGCCCGATGCCGTAGCTCTTGCCATTCATACCCCGATTGGCACGATTGTGCATACCGGCGATTACAAATTTGACCATACCCCGACTGACGGGCGTCCTGCCGATTTTGGCACCTTTGCACGCATTGGCAACCAGGGGGTGCTTGTCATGATGGGCGATAGTACGCGAGTAGAAACACCCGGGTATACGCCCTCCGAGAGCGTGATTAACGACTCATTCGATAAACTTTTCGCCAATGCGCCAGGGCGAATCATCATCGCCACCTTTGCTTCTCTGCTCTCACGGGTGCAACAAATTATTGATGCTGCCGCTCGTTACGAGCGTGTGGTTGCCCTCGTAGGGCGCAGCATGGTCAACAATGTTCAAATGGCGATTGACCTTGGCTACTTAAATATTCCTCAAGGTATGCTTATCCGCGCAGAAGACATTAGCAAGTTTCCTGCAGAGCGCGTCGTTATCATCTGCACTGGCAGCCAGGGAGAGCCAACTTCGGCTCTCACCCGCATCGCTAACCAGGATCATCGAATTGTGCGTATCCAGCGGAACGATACCGTCATCCTCTCAGCAACACCAGTTCCGGGCAACGAGAAAATGGTCAATCGCACCATAAATAATCTCTTCCGCCAGGGGGCAGATGTGTACTACCAGGCTATCGCCAATGTACACGTTTCGGGTCATGCTGCCCAGGAAGAACTGAAGTTGATGTTGAACCTGCTTCGCCCAACTTTCTTTCTGCCCATCCACGGTGAATATCGCCAGCTTATTCTCCATGCTAAACTGGCCTATTCGCTTGGTATTCCGGAAGATCATATTGTCATTGCCGAAGATGGAGACATTGTCGAGGTGACGCCAGAGTCGGTCAAAGTCACGGACCATGTCCCCTGTGGCAATGTGTTCGTGGATGGACTCGGGGTTGGGGATGTCGGAGAAATTGTGCTGCGTGACCGCCAGGTGCTGGCGCAAGATGGCATATTGATGGTTGTGCTGACTGTTGATAAAGAGACAGGGCATCCCGTGGCTGGCCCAGATATTGTTTCGCGTGGTTTTGTATACATGCGTGATGCCGAAGAACTTCTGGAGAGTGCACGCGAGCGCGTACTGGAATCGTTTATCGGTTTGAATGGGCACGCTTCGGACTGGTCTTTCGTCAAAGATAAGATCAGATATACGCTGAGCGAGTTCCTCTACGAGAAGACGCATCGTCGCCCGATGATCCTGCCACTCGTGATGGAAGTATAATCAAGAAAGGGGGCACCGTCAAAGGCACCCCCTTTCTTCCCTTGTTTCCTCTTGCTTCTCTGGAACATATGCGCTATCATACAAGTGTTTCCGTGTCCCTCGCAAGAAGGAGAAAAGCACCATGGCAGCAGATAATCAGAGAAAAGAACAAAGGAAGCAGGGACGTGTAGGGCCAAGTATAGACACGAGTAAGAATTCTCGTGTCAGCAGGGCAGCTGGTAGCATCGGCGCTGAAAGCATGCGTGTTGAGCAGCATTCCAATAATCCCATTCCTGCAAGACGATCACGGGCTAATAAGCAAGCTCCAAAAAAAGGTGCTCCTGCTAATCGGCCTGCACCTGCTCCAGCGGACTCACGTGTCATCGGCCGCGTGCATCGTAAGTGGCAATCCCTGGAGCCTCGTCACCAGCAGACTATTCTTAGTATCATGTTGCTAGGCGTGTCGATCCTCCTGTTTGGTGCTCTTACGCTGTGGCGCTCTATCCCCATATTCGGGCCGCTTGGAGACTTCTTTCTGGCTTTCCTTGGCTGGGGCGCCTATCTTTTCGCCATTGGTCTGCTCGTCTTTTCTCTTGCTCAGCTTATCGAGGGCATACGAAATAAGCGCATTATTCGCTGGTCCCAGGTAGCCGGAATGTTCATACTGTTGCTATTGGTGCTCGCCGAAAGCCGCTTGATCCTGGGAAGTCCTACTGGGGGAGTGATTGGTGCATTGCTAGTACTCCCTCTACTCGGTTGGCCTGTAATTGTTCAGCATGTGCTGGTCATCGGATTGTTGATAATTTTTATCATTGTCACGTTTCGTATCACCTTCGGTCATGTTGCACTGATTCCTGGCTTTATCAAAAAAATGGCCCCGGGTATTCCCAGAAGGTCATCAAGCGCCAATGCGACAAACCCTACACCATTTCTTGGGCAGCGGCCTCAATATAGTCGCTATGGAGGCAATCTGGGCAGACAGGGGATCGAGGAGGGTGAAGATGATGCGCTTGATGACAAGATAGATATCGATTTTGAAGCTGATTTTGACAATGAAGATGACCTGCTCAACGATATTAATCTTCACAAGCAACATATCGGCCAGGCGCCCCGGGGTTCGCCCCCGGCGAAACAACTCAACCGCGAAGAGCACGATGCTGCCGTCCAGGGAGCGCGCCAGCAGTCATTGCCATTCGACGAAAACGGCCAGATTGAGGCAAACCGCGCCGGGCAAGCGGCAAAAAGCGATGCAGAGCATGAGATGGAACCGCTCGCGCCCAATCCTTTGCAAGCTAACCAGCCAAAAATCGCCCCCCGGTCAGCGAACCCTGTTGTGGTCGAGTCGCCCTGGAAGCTCCCTGAAACGACCATCCTGAACAACCCCGAAGAAGTCAAACTCCACTTGTTGGGCGATGATACTGCAGCAATGGCAAAAATTATACAGGACACTCTGCGTAGCTTCCGTGTTGATGCCGAAGTGAGGCCTGAAGACATCAGCATTGGCCCGACTGTGATCCGCTTTGGTATCCGCCCAACGGGCAAAGTTGCTATGAAAGAGGATGAGAGAGGCCGGTTGGTTCCAATCAAAGATGCTGATGGCAATATCGTCTATGAACAGCGTACTCGTGTAAGCCGCATCATGGCTTTGCAGAACGACCTGGCCCTCGTGCTCGAAGCCAAAACCATCCGCATGGAAGCCCCTGTGCCTGGCCGCCCCTATGTCGGAGTCGAGATTCCCAATAAGAATAGCCGTCTCGTGACCCTGCGTGAAGTGCTGGAAAGTAAAGAGTACCAGGTGGCAAAAGCAAAATCCAGGTTAGCTATTGCGCTAGGTAAAGACGTGGCGGGCGCGGTACGTGTTGGCGATTTAGGACGTATGCCGCACCTGCTGATCGCCGGTGCAACGGGATCTGGCAAGTGCTTGGCATATGATGAACCTGTCTTCCTTGCTGATGGGCGGGTTGTCAAGGTTCAGGAACTGCTAGGGCAAACAGCCCAGGTGATAGGAGTTACTGATACTCAAACGATGAGGCAAATTCCTGTACCTGCCAGCTTTACAGAAAATGGCGTTCAGGACGTTTTCGAGATTGAGCTTGATAACGGTGTGATCCTTCGTCGTACGGGAGAGCATCCCTTATGGGCGGCTCAGCTTGACGAAAATCAGCATGTTGGGCGTCAAGCTAATGGTAAACCTACACGACGTACACGAGCTTCTAATGCCGGATGGGTTCAAGCCAAAGACTTGCGCATATGTGGTAATCGCCCCAATTTTGATGGCCACGTGATTCTTTGTCCAACTGTGCTTCAACAGCGAGGAACAGTCTCACGGAGTGATGCCGATGTCATTTTGTGCGCAGCTTTACTGGCAGAGGGTAGTTTAAACGCATATGAGTATATGTCATATCGGAGGTCACCACGTTTTAGCAGTGCTGATCCCTTGATCGTTGAGTTGGTTGCAACAGCCGCGAAAGAGTATGATTGTAAAGTAGTGCTTTCTCAAAACATGAGGAAAGGTTCTATTGACTATTACATTACAAGAAACTCTCTTAAAGGTAGGGGGGGAAATCCCATCTCCCGTTTGGTCGATGCTTGGGGCATAAACTGTCGCGCTACTGAAAAGGGCATTCCAGAATGGGTATTCCAACTTCCTGACGAGCAAGCTGCTTTGTTTTTACGCATCTTCATTGATTGTGATGGCTGGTTTGATGCTACTGTAGACCGCACTGCGGCTGTAAATGTGTCTTTAGCGAATCCTACCCTTGTTCAGCAAATTGGTCAGCTCGCTTTGCGTCTTGGCACAACGGGCACGTCTAGATACAGAAACAATGGGCATGCAGGAGCATGGACCTGGACTACTTATATGGTTGACGCATGGCAAGAACGAGTTGGTTCTCTGCTCAAGGCCGAGAAACTCGACTGCGCCGTAAGAGAGCAAGCCCGGCAGCGCCAACTTGCCGCTACTGAATGGACAGCATGGCGTAAAGCAAGGCCGCTTTCTGATCAGAAGTTCGCTGATTGTCCACAGGGCTATGAATGGCGTAAAATAGAGTCTATTCGTCGCACCACCGCTCCTACTGTAAACATCGAAGTTCACAGTGAGAACCACGCGTTTGTTGGCTATACTGTTGAGCATAATAGTGTTTGCATCAATGCCATCATTGGCAGCATCCTCAGCGAGGCTACACCAGACGACGTGCGTATATTGATGATAGATCCTAAAATGGTCGAACTGAACATGTATAACGGCATTCCTCACCTGCTCTCACCAGTGGTGACCGAGGTGGATAAGGTGGTAGCTTTGCTGAAGATTGCCGTTACCGAGATGGAGAAACGTTACCGTATCTTCTCGCAACGAGGCGTGCGCAATCTGGATAGCTATCGCAAACTGCGGGCCGAACGAATGGCACGTGGTGATACCGCGCTTAAAAATCTACCCGCCATCGTGATTATCATCGATGAACTGGCCGACCTGATGATGGCTGCTCCAGAAGAGGTCGAAGGATTGATCTGCCGTTTAGCCCAACTGGCGCGGGCAACGGGCATTCACCTGGTCATTGCCACACAACGTCCCTCTGTTGATGTGATCACAGGGCTGATCAAGGCCAACATCCCGACGCGTATCTCGTTTATGGTTAGCTCTGCGATCGACTCGCGCATCATCATCGATATGGGCGGCGCCGAACGTCTCCTGGGCCGTGGCGATATGCTCTATCTCCCGGCTGATGCTGGCAAGCCCGAACGCATCCAGGGAGCATTTGTTGCCGATGACGAGGCTGACAGGCTCATCTCATACTGGAAACAGCATGTGATGGATCGCGCTTCCACTGTAGACGCCAGGGCCGGCAAAGCTGTGCAAGGACAGGGTACACAAATGATATCGCCAGCCGTCGAACCCGGTTGGGACGTAAGTGACTATATTTCTGATGAGTATGGACTGGATGACGAACTGCTGGAGCAGGCAGAGCAGGTGGTGTATGAATACGACCGCGCCTCTATCTCGTTGTTGCAGCGACGCCTGCGTATCGGCTATTCGCGGGCCGCACGCCTGATTGACTTGCTGGAGGATCGCGGTGTTATCGGACGATCCGAAGCTGGTAGCCGCGCTCGCGAGGTGTTTGAAAAAAAGGATGTGAAATATGGCGGAGGCGAAGGGCGTACGATGGCTGACGAGGCTGCCGATATTATTGCCGAAGAGAGGGCGCGGGAAGAGTTTTTGAGGAAACACGGCACAGGAGGTAACCGGCAGCCCGGGCAGGGGAATGGTTCTTCGCTTGGCAAAGGTGAAAGAGAAGACATGTAAGGGGCGCGATGCGCATCAACCTCAGTTGCCAGGCAGTGTCATGCTGAGCGCAGCGAAGCATCTCGGCCCAGCAAGACAGATGCTTCGCTGCGCTCAGCATGACAGGACCGGCTATTGACATTGATACCCGATACGATGCCTATGATTATTCGCGCTGAAGGTGTTCCTGGACCCAAACAAGGGGCCTGGACCTACAATGATTATGCAGCTCTAGATGATGGGAAACGTTATGAGATTGTAAATGGAGTCCTCTTTCTAATCCCTACTCCCTGGCTTTTGCACCAAAGAGTCGTTGGGGAGGTTTTCATTTACCTTTTCGATCACGTCACTTCAGCCGATTTAGGGGAAGTAGTTATTGGCCCAATTGATGTTGAGCTGGCTCCTGATGTAGTACTTCAGCCTGATATAGTCGTTATGCTGAACACAGGGCCTGGGAAAATCACAGATACTCATTTCATTGGTGCTCCCGACCTGGTAATTGAAGTCTCTTCACCTGGCACTATAGGGTATGAGCGCCGTGAGAAGCAGGATGCTTACGCCCGTGGTGGGGTGCCAGAATATTGGATTGTTAATCCTGAAGCACAAACCATCGAGTTGTTGGTGCTAGAAGCTGGTGAGTACCGTTCACTCGGTATCTTTCGTGGACAGGCAAAACTGCCTTCGCAAGTAGTACCGAACTTGCCCGTGCGTGTTGAACAGCTCTTCCCAAGAGCTTGATGAGAGAAATCACATTTTATTCCAATGGTGTTCTCACCCTCCTGCCTTATACTGTGATTGCGACGAGCGAATACGCCGCGTCATCAGTTCACTGTAAGGAAAGGAGGAATACCAATGGAAGATCTTGGAGATGAGGCATCGACCCGGTTGGCCCAGCCGTCCGATCCGCGCCGGCATGGGCGCAGGTGGCTCCTGATTGGGGGCCTTGCCCTCGCCTTCATGCTCACCCTGGGAGTAGGCGCTCTCCTGGGCTCGACGGCCGGC
>Ga0187846_10000332_pt1 | contig 27845 bp, 17 predicted proteins | sample TC_taG_FD_161473 | JGI IMG/M metagenome (GOLD analysis project Ga0187846, IMG submission 161473) | Biofilm microbial communities from the roof of an iron ore cave, State of Minas Gerais, Brazil - TC_06 Biofilm (v2) | ecosystem: Environmental > Terrestrial > Deep subsurface > Cave > Wall biofilm... | reverse complement strand
ATCATCGCCGGGACCGCGGTGCCCGGCGGCGGGCGGGCGGTGCCGGTACCGGGCGGATACCGGGTCAGCGGGCGCTGGCAGTTCGGCAGCGGCTGTCAGGAGGCCAGCTGGATGCTGGGGAGCTTCCAGGTGATCGGCGACGACGGCGAGTCGCGCCGCCACCCGGACGGCGGTTCGCTTTACTGGCGCGGTGTATTCGCGCGCGGCGAAGCGGAGATCGTTCCGGGGAGCTGGGACGTCACGGGTTTGCGCGGCACCGGTAGCTTTGACTGGACAGTCGACGACGTCTTCCTGCCGGAGCGGCGGACGATGCCCCAAATCGGCATCCCGCTCGAGAACCAGTGGGCGCGGTGGCCCGGTCTCACTTATCAGCTGCCGGTCCAGTGCTGGGTCGGACCACACCACAGTGCGGTGATCACCGGTATTGCGCGAGCCGGGATAGAGGCCTTGGTCGAGCTCGCCGGCGGCAAACAGCCGCGTGGCCGTCCCGTCGGGTTGCTTTGTGATAGCCCGCAGGTCCAGGACGCGATCGGGCGGGCCGATGCGATCTTGAACGCTGGCCGCGCCTACCGCAGCGCGATGATCACCGAGCTGTGGAATACGCTCGCCTCCGGAAAGGAGACGACGCTCGAGCAGCGCGCCCGCTGCCGCTTGGCCTCAACCTACACCGCCGACAGCGCGCGCGAGGCGATGGACCTGATGTACCGACAAGGGGGCAGCACGTCGTTCAAGCGGGAGAGCCGCCTCGCCGAATGCTGGCGCGACTTGCATACCGTCGGCCAGACGGTCACCCTCGCGCCGGAGTGGTACCCGATCGGAGGCCGGGTGTATCTGGGAATGGACCCGGGCCCGCGTCTGCGCTAGCCGACCACTACATCTAGCGGCGGGTCAGGCCGAAGGGCCTACCCGGCCAAGGCCGGGTAGGCCGGGTTGGCGTTATTCCGCCGCCGCATGCACCGGAGTGTAGGTATGGCCTAATACCTCAGCGGCTTGGCGGGCGATCGCGGTGCCCTTGAAGAAGTCAGGGTTCTGCGTGCCCCATAGCCGCACTGCGTTGGCGAAGGTGAAGTCGCGGAAATCGTCGGCGGTGATCAGCCCGTCCTCGACCAGCTCGTAGGCTTCCGGCAGCACCATGCGCATGTCGGGCACGTCGAAATGGCCGACGTCGGAGCTGAAAATCGCGTTGATCCGGGCGCCGAACGGATTGACCTTGCCGAACGCCACGGCGTTCATTCGGTCGTCCGCCTCGCAACCAAAATAGAACGGCCTGGCGTACAGGTCGATCCAGTCTTCTTTGCGGGTGATCTTGCAGGCGGCATAATCGTCGTGCACCTTGACCCCGCCGTCGAGCTCGTCGTCTTGCGGGTTAGGCCAGCCGTCGCGGCGTTTCAATTCTGCCGCGATGTCGGCATAGCGGTATTTGTCAACCAGTTGCGCCAGCAAAGGCCGGTCGAGCTTTTTCGGGTCCATGTATTCGAGCCCCGCTTTGCCGCGTCGCTCCCGATGCTCGATCAGATCGGCGAAGAGCTGGCAGCCCCAGCCGACCCCGCCCTCGAGAAAGCCGAAATTGATACCCGGGAAGCGTCTGGTGACGCCGCCGAGGAACAGGGACTTGGCCACGGCGTGACCGGCGGCGGCAAAATGCCCGATATGGTTGAAGGTGAAGTTGCTCGCGGTGTTGCGCAAGCCGAGACCGCGGCCGCCGGTGTGGAAGGTCGGTGCGATCTTGAGCTCGCGACATTTCTGCCATACCGGATCGTAGTCGTAATCGCTGTCGAGGCCGAGCTGGTCATAGTGCGCGGCAAAGCGAGCGATTTCCGGGTCAACACCCTTGGCGCCCGGCAACGGCCGCCTGATCCCGCTGCCGAACATGCCGACCTTGGAGCCGAGCTGCTTGGTGACGAATTCGAGCTCTTCGATCGCCTCCTCCGGGGTGTGCATCGGGATCACCGCCGCCGGCGTCAGTCGGTCGCTGAGGTCACGGAAATAATCGGCGGTGACAATATTGAAGCCGCGGATCACCGCACGTCGGGTTTCGTCATCCTCGATGCGCGCTATGCCCAATCCCGCGGTCGGATAGATCACGCCAAAATCGATCCCCAACTCATCGAGGCGATCGTACAGCATGCGGGGCATCATCGCGGTGGCGCGGTCGCGGGTGTTGGTGGACTGGCGCCCCCAATAGCCTTCCATGGCGATGCCGCGGCGTCGCCGATCGGCGACGGATAGGGACAGCGCGTCAGGGATGCGGCGTATGTGTCTGAGCAACCCGTCGGCCGCCTTATCGCCGGCGGCCTTGCGCACCTGCTCTGCGAATACCGGCCCGTATTCGATCCAATGCCCGTCGCCATCGATGACCGGATGGGTAAGCTTGGAGCGAACTTTCTCCGGGTGGTATTCCTTACGCGCGCTCATGCTCTCTCCTCCGCGAAGTGACCTGGTATTCTGGGGCTATTCTCAACCGAGTGCCATGATGATTCAACACGGGTGAACGGCGCGTCGGTCAGAGCGGCGAGCCTGGCGGGAAGGCGGGCCGGCGCTTTTCGAGATGCGAGGCAAGGCCTTCCTTGACCTCAGGTCCGCCGAAACCAAGCATCTCGAGCGCCAGCGAGGTGTCGAACGTTGGCCCCATCGCGCGCAGCCAGTTGTTCAGCGCGTATTTTGTCCAGCGGATCGCACTCTGCGCTCCCTCGGCCAGCCGACCGGCGATCTCGATGGCTTTCGCGTCGAGTTCCGCATCCTCGACCGCAAGCGCGATCAACCCGATCCGCTCGGCTTCCTCGCCCAGCACTTGGTCACACAGCAGCAGGTAGTATTTCGCCTTGGCGAGCCCGCATAAGAGCGGCCACACTATCGCCGCGTGGTCGCCGGCCGCGACACCCAGCCGCGTGTGCCCGTCGATGATGCGGCAGTCCTTGGTCGCGATCGACACGTCGGCCAAGAGACCGCAGACGAGCCCGGCGCCGACCGCGACGCCGCGCATTGCGCTGACTACGGGCTTGCTGCAGTTGATGACGTTATAGACGATGTCGCGCGCCTCCTTCCATTGCCGGGCGCGCGCCTCGAAATCCTCGATGTTCTGCCGGATAATCGAGAAATCGCCGCCGGCCGAAAATATCCGGCCGGCGCCGGTGATGATCGCGGCATTGACGCTCGTGTCCCGGTCGACATCGCGCCAGATCTCGGCGAGCTCGCGGTGCAGCGCCTCGTCGGTCGTGTTCATGCGGCCGTTCTCCATCGTGATGCGGAGAACCCTTTCATGAGGGCGGTCGAATTTGAGCCGCGTGTAGCGGGCATAGGGATCGGTCATCGGAAGGTCTCGTCGGCGATGAAGTGCTCACCTGCCGGCATGCTCGGCCGATAAAGGCCGGTCGGCGGGGATAAAGGTCAGCCCAACTCTGATGCCGAGGCGCCCTGGCGGCGCATCAAAGCTGAGCCGATGACCCTGGCGGAGGAGATCGATCCGGCGCGTCTCTTCACCTGGTCGGGCGATCAAATCGACCAAATCCTGAACGCCAAAAACCGGCTTCCCGGCATAGGCTTCTATGATGTCGCCGACACGAAGTCCGAGCTCCTCCGCGTGGGACTGCGCAAATATTTCGAGGATTTTTGGACGAGTGACGACCGCGTTGCCGTCGGCATCGGAACATGCTTTGGGAGATTTCCGAAAATCTGCGATGTCGTCATTTTGACAGCGCGCTTTCAAGTGTTGCCATTCGTCGCGCAACACGATCTCCGTCCGCTTGGTCACCGTGGCAAAACCCTCCGTGGAACTAGTCAGGGCACCGTCGGCACTGAAATATGCCAAATCGGTCAGCTTGCCGTCAGCGTCATATTTCATGTGCTGAATGGCATAGCCTTGCTGGCCATTCAGTAACTGTCCATCCTCTCTGAAAGTGGCCCATTCGAGCTTGTTGCCGTGATCGTCATACTTTCCGCGCGCAATGGCATAACCTTCGTTCGGATGGACACGCGGTTTTTCATCTTTCCCGAAATAGGCAATTTCAGTCTGATTGCCGTGATCATCATACTTGCTGCGAAACATGGCATAGCCGTCCGGTCCAATCCGCAATTTCTCGTCTTCTCCGAAATAGGCCTCTTCGACCTTATTCCCGCGATCGTCATACTTCTCGCGCGCAATGGCGTAATTCGGGCTGGACATCAAATGCTGATCTTCAGGTACCATGCCCTTTCGATCTCCTTGCCGTCGTCATCGTATTTAATCCGGATGATGGCAGCGCCGTCCGAGCGATGCCGGAATTCTCCATCCTCGCCGAAAAAGGTGAATTCCGTTGGGTTGCCGCGATCGTCATACTGCTCCCGCTGAACCGCGAAGCCGTACTTCGGCGGGGTGCGTAGTTTTCCCTCTTCGCCGAAATAGGCGATTTCGGTTTGCTTCCCGTGCTCATCAAACTTACTGCGGAACATCGCGCAGCCGTCCGGCCCTAACCGCATTTTCTCGTCGTCGCCGAAATAGGCCTCTTCGACCTTATTGCCGTGATCATCGTATTTCTCGCGGACAATCGCGTAGTTCGGGCTAGAGACCAAGTGATGATCTCCATCGTACCATGCCTTTTCGATCTCTCTACCGTGGTCGTCATATTTCTTTTGCACGAAGGTTGATCCCGAGGCGCTCCTAGTCGGGTGCTCTTGCGTATCCTGGCAGACTCCTTCGGTTGATTTTCCGGTGCGCGGATCATTGATCGAGCGCCATATCACACATCCGTTGAACGAGATCTCGTGGTCCGCTGTATCGTAGTAGCGTTCGTCTTTCGCATTTCCCTCGTATTGCCAGCGTAGGATCGCATACCCGTCAGAAACGGTCGTCAACTTGCCGACATCGGCGTAGAAGGTCTTTTTAATCGGGCGATCCTGTTCATCATACTCTTGGTGAAGAATTGCATATCCCTTGCCCCGATCGGTCAGTCGGCCGTCCGGGCCGTAATATCTCCACTCAACGATATTGTCGCGACCATCATAGGCGGTTGTCATGCGTGCGAATTTTTCGCCACTATTGACAGGTTTATCATTGACGTCGAAGAAAGAAATTTCCGTCTGATTGCCGCGCAAATCGTAGGACATGACACGCTTGTGGTACCCGTCCTTGCCATTCACCGGCTCGCCGTGCTTGCCGAAGAGTTCATTAGCGCTTTGAAAGCCGGCCTCGTTGTATTGCGCGGTCTTTCGGTGGTAGCCGTCTTCAATTAAGATCGGTCGGTTCTCAGCGTCTAAATAGGTCCATTCTGTGATGTTGCCGCGGTCATCATACGTAAAATTCACTCGGTGATTGCCATCATTATGCCGCGTTGGCCTGCCCTCGCGATCAAAGTATGATTGCGAGATTAGGTTTCCGTTTTCATCGTATTGCCGCTCGAGCCTGTGATAGCCGTCCTCCATAGTGGTGGGTTGTCCTTCCGCATCGAAGCAGGCCAAGCTGACTTGGAAACCACGTGAATCGTAGGCCGACTTGCATTCGTGCGCACCTTCAGAATCGATTGTCTTTTCGCCCGCTAACCCAAAAACTGCCCAGCGCAACGGATTGCCTTGCGCATCTCTCACGAGGAACGTCAGCTTGTGGAATCCCGCCCTGCCGACTGTCGGTTTTTGCTCGGTATCGAAAAACCCAATTTCTTTAGTGTAGCCTTTATCGTCGTAATCGATCTTTATCAAGTGGACACCACCCCTATTAAATGTCGGATGATCGGAAGTGTCAAAAAACGCTATCGATATAAGATTGCCGTTGGCGTCGTAACCGCGCTTAATCTCACCCCAGCCCTCCTTGACAAGCACCGGCCTGTCATTCCTGTCGAGAGCTTTGCTGTCGATTTCGTTCCCCAGACGGTCGAATGTCGCTACCAGCGTCGCGTTGCCGTCCGTATCGTTCATCTCCAGTCCCAGCTGGTCCAGCGACGTGTCCCTGATCGTCAGGCCCTGGGCGTCATAATCGCGTTCCTTGCCATAGGCTCGGGCCGGTCCAGGCTGCGGGTGTCTTTGTCGGTCGCTGTAGGTGGTTTTGATCTCGTAACCGCGATCGGAGTAGTCGAAGCGGACGATCGCGGCCAAGGAGTTCTTGAACCGGGCAGGAAACCCGTCGCGATCGACGTAAAAGGCTGTCCGAAACTTCTTTTCCTCCTCGCTCGGCGTGTAAGAATAACCCCAGCGGAGCTGCCCTGCCCTGTCGTAGGCTTTCTCGTAGACGACTTCTCCCTTGTCGTCATAGACAAATTCCCAGCGGCACTCGTGTAGTGGCGAGGCGCTGTCCACATCCGAGGAGGCTTGCAGGTAGGTGCCGACTTTGTTTTGCGGCGTGCAGTTTCCTGCGGCATCCACCGTCTCCATCCTGACGACCGGGTTGCGAAAGCCCTTGCGCGCGATTTTTACGGAGACGGCGCGATGGCGGATCTGCCCGTAGCTCAACTCGCCGATGCCAACCGGGACGCCAAAACGCTTGACGAACGTATTGTAGTAGCGGATGTGCTCAGCGAAATAGGCCTCATAAATGTAGGCTCCAGCGACGAGGAGCAGAACCGCCAGCGCGGAGACCGATGCGAAGGCGAGCCGCCACCGCCGGACCGCAGCCAGCCGCTTGGCCGTCGCCTCGGCTTCGCGCCGCTCCATCGCCTTTTCGCTCTCCGCAAGGAAAAGCATTGCGAGCTCGAAATCGCCGCCATAGCGTTTCGCCCACAGTGCCGTCGGCCGTTCTCTTGCCCGCCAGTCTAGCGCGAGCTCCAGATTAGGAGACTGCCACAGCGCACTTTCACCCTGCTCCCACAAGCTCGCAGTCTTCGCGAGAAAGCGATAGATCTCAGCCGACTTTTCTTCCTTCTCTGCCCAATCGCGCAGCCGCTCCCACTGGCGGATAAGGCTCTCATGCGTGATGTCGAGGACCCTTTCGGCGGTGATCGGCTCGGGAAAGGGTGGGACAATGAAGCTGCGGCCCGGTGCCCGGAAAGTCTCGACCACTGCAACGAGCTCATCGAGACTGGCTCCGGCCAGGTCTGCCACCTCGCCAGCCGGGGTCGGGCGCCGGATGTCACGGTTTCCGGGCGCGCGCTCCGATAAAATCCGAAAGAGCGTCTCGGCAATCGATTTCTGCCGATCGTCAAGTTCGCCGAATGCTTCGTCGGCGTGTTGCGAAAGCGCATGATTGAAGCCGCCGACGGCGTCGCAATCGGTGATAGTCAGCACGTGGCCGGGACTGTCGGGTTCACTCGTCTCAGCGAAGCCGTCGCCGAACTCCTTGCGACGCGGTAGTCGCCACGTCCACATCCGCATCAGCAGGTGCTGCATCAACGGCAGCTGGTCGGGGTCCGTCCCCATCTGATTGAGCAGACGATTGACGAGATCGTGAGCAACGTCGCCGCCGAACACCCGGGCTGGCCCGACGATCGCCGCCTGGCGCTGCTCGCGCGTGAGGCGCGGCGTCAGGTATTGGCTTTCGTTCAGCGCCTCCGGCAACCCCTCGAAGATTGCACAGTCGCCGACGAAGTCGGACCGCATGGTAATGACGACGTAGACCGGTACCTCTCTCTGTCGCGCCGTCGTGAGCAGCAGGGATACAAAGGCGTCGGCCTCGTCGCGGCCGCCCTCGCGTTCAAAGCGGAAAATCTCCTCGAACTGGTCGACCAGAATCAGCAGGTTGGTGTTGGCTGGAAGCGGTGTCTCCCGCAGCGCCTCGACCACCCCCAAGGGGCCGCGCCGCAAGGTCGCATCGAGAAAACCAGTCGCGATTTCCGCGTCGGCCGCCTGCAACCCGACTCCGGCTTGTTCGACCAGAGCCCTTGCAAGACCATGCATCGGACGGCTTTCCGGCCGCATGATCGCAAACTGCCAGCGTGCCCCTGCGGCGACCAAAAAGCCGGCACCGAGCGCGGCGACCATACCGGCGCGGACGAGCGAGGATTTACCGCAGCCGGAAGGGCCGACGGCGGCGAGGAAGCGGGTTGCGTGCAGACGCTGCAGCAGCTCGTCGGTTTGTTCCTCGCGGCCGAAGAAGAGGTGGGATTCATTACCCTTGAAAGGCCGGAGGCCCGGGTAGGGCGAATGGAGTTCCATCACGACACCCGATTGTCAAGAGTGTCCAAAAACCTTCTGACTTCAGTTTCCTTCACTCCTCCCCTGCAGTTGATCACTTTCATCTTGGGAAGCATTATCGAAAGGCGGTCTTTGGGATCGGGCGGCCCTTCTACAATGGCCAAACCGCGTAAGGGAGGGCGGAGGGCGAGCATCTTTTGCAGCTCCTTGAGATGCCCGTCGACCCAGCTTCTTGTCGTTGCGCCGTAGATCAGTATCAAGGCGTTGCAGCTGAGGAGTTTGTCCCTCAGATCCTTACGAAATTTGCGCGGATCTTGGTCCTCGGTCGGCAACATATAACCGGCATCATACCGACCGAGTATGTCGCAAAGCTGTTCGGCAAGCGGTCGGTCGGCCGTCGAGTCCATGTCGACGAAAACGAAAGCATCCGTGGGCGGCTGGCGGAGAGGCTCCTTTTGGCGCTCGTCGAGGCGTCGTCGAATTTCGCGCTTGAAATCTTCAATCCCTTCGGCACGAACGGTTGCGCCGTCCAGCAGCACGCGCTGGGCAGCGTCCTGAACCGCTGCGATGTCAAGGGCGGGACGGCGCCACTGCAAAACTGGCTTGCCGAGAGAGACTGCCACTTGCATTTGGCATTTCGCGTAGCCTTCCGGCAGGTCCGGGGGCCGCTTTCCCGGTATCGCGCTCAACAACTGGACGAATAGATCGGCCTCCGCAAGCCCTTCTGTTACCGCCTGGCGAAAGGCGTCTGGGTGTAGTGAGCACCCGTTTTTCGGGAGTACGTTGATGCCGGCCTGATCCAGATAGCGCTTTACGTTGTTGCGCTGTTCCTCCAGATCGTCTGTGACCTCGGCCAGGAACACCGCGCCATTCGATGCCAGCGGTGTCGCCACGGCGGAGCGAGGCTCGGCGGATTTCAGTTCCTTAAGTTCCGTCACAATCTCTCGGATCAGATCGTCGACTGCGCTGTAATATTCGGCGTCGAGGATCGGATTACCGAGAGGGCGCGGAGCACCGGATAGCCGATTTGCGATCCAGAAGCGCGAACGCTTCAGATCGGCGAGATGGTATGGCCGTTCCGCTTCATTGACTGGATCCATCTCGACGACAAACACCCGCCGTTCTTGGCCCTCCGAAATAAGGTCGGCGAAGGTCTCGAGTTCCCGCCGACACCAATGCGATGCGACGTATCCCGGCGACAGCACCACGAGCAGCATTGCGGAGCGCCGCACTCTCTCCAAGATATGGGGGGTAATCGGCTGGCCGCCGCGCAGCTCATAATCCATCCACAAGGAGTAGGCATCGTTCCGGCCAAGCTTCTGAGCCAGCTTAGTCTTTACGCAGGTTGTGAATGTCGTTACCCAACCCTGAGCCGCCCCCGGCAAGGGCTCGTCGTCTACATGGGCGTAGCTGACGAAGATATCGTGATCGTAGGTATCTGAAGACAGGTATGCCATGCTCCCTCCACGGCCTTTACCGCCATTTGGTCCCGGAAGCTCACCGTAGAGATGTCCACCGGCAGGACTTCCGGTTGCTGCCGGCATCGAAATTATCGGCGACCGGGCGACCCGGCCGTCCAGCACACGTACTAAGGTTAACCTGTCCGATCGCTGGTTTCCAGCTTTTCCCGAGGATGTGGCGCTAAGGCAGCATCACTCAGATAGACCGCCCATCCGAGCAGTTTGGAGAATAGCACAATCAATCGGTGGAGATGTGTGATTTAGTTCACATTGGAAAGCTTATTCAAGGCCATGAGTCGACCGGCTCAGAGCTATGTTCGGCCGACTCGGATCGTTTAGCGGTGGCTTGCTCGCTACCCGAGCGCCTGAGCACACCCCTTTGGATCGCCAAGAGGTTAACGTGAAGAGGATATGAACGCCACCGTGAAGCACAGCAGCAACTATCCCTAAGCCGGCTGCACAGTCACCGGGAGGCTGGCTAATGCGCGCAATGTGTTGTTGTAGCGTCGGCGGGTTGGGCCAGTGATCTCGATCGAAGCGACCTTGCGGGCCAGTGCCGAGAGCACACATTCACCTTCGAGCCGTGCCAATAACTGGCCGACGCATTGGTGGATGCCGCTGCCAAAGCCGACATGGCCGACGGTGCGGCGGCCGATGTCGTAATCGTCAGGGCATTCCCAGTGCCGCGGGTCGCGGTTGCCGGCACCGAGAAACATCAGCACCTTCTCCCTTTCATCGATCGCAATACCAGCGAGCTCGACGGGGTGTGTGGTGGTGCGGAAGAAAGTCTGCACCGGGGTCTCGTAACGCACCGCCTCCTCGAACGCGGCGCGGGCCAGTGAGGGATCGGCGCGCAGGCGGGCGAACTGTTCGGGGAACCGCGCCAAACAATAGACTGCGGCGCCAAGGCCGCTGACCGTGGTGTCGACGCCGGCGGTCAGTAGCGACCGCGCGACGATCGGCGCTTCCTCTTGGGTCAGCTCGCCGCTGTCGCTTGCTGCATGGATCGCCGCGCCAAAGCTATCCGGGGAGAAAGCATCGCGCTGCATCTGGCGCTGCAGCCAAACCAATACCGGCTCGGCATCGGCGACCGCCGCCTCGAAGAATTCGTTGCGCGGGCCAAACGAGTTGAACACCATGTTGCCATAGGGCAGCAGAAAGTGGCGGTTCTCGCGTGGCATGCCCATCGCGTCGGGAAACACCGTCAGCGGGTAGGCTTCAGCGAGATCGGCGATCGCATCGAAGCGGCCGCGTTCCACCAGTTCGTCGATCAGTGTCTCCGCCTCTTGCGCGAAGCGCTCGCGCAGCCGGGTCATGACCGAGGCCGAAAGCACGCGGTTGAGCACACGGCGAGTCTTGTCGTGCAATGGCGGGTCGGTTTCCAGCACCAGGCTCTTCGGCCGCCACGGCTTCTCTTTGGCAAAGTCGGTGAGCCCAGCGCCCCGACTCGAGCAGAAGGTTTGCCAGTCATTGAGGACCCTATGGACCTCGGCGTAGCGCGCGACTGCCCAGACATCGTAGCGCGACAGCCGCACGACGGGGCCCGCCTCCCGCAACTCCTGATGGGCGGGAAACGGGTTCTCGAAGAAGTCTGCGCGGAACGGGTCGACCCCCGACACCGCCGCCTGATGTGCCCCCAGGACCACGATCGCCTCCTCGCCGAGTCGCGATCGATCTTAGGACATTATGGACGGATGGCCGACCGTTCTCTTCAGATCCGCTCCGATTTCCGGCGCGCTCGGGGCCGAGATTGTCGGAGTCGATCTGTCGTAAGACCTCGACGACGGCACGATCGCTGCAATCCGGCATGCCTGGCTCGACCATCTGGTCATCTTCTTCTGCGACCAGGAATTGCCAGCGCGGTCGTCGAGTACCCGTTCATCAACGGGATCGAGGGCTTTCCTTTGATCACCCCGGTCGTCAACTCGATCAACGATTATCACGGCTGGCGCCGGGTCATGTGCTGCGTGACCCCCGCCGGCGACCAACCGCGCTGATCCCTCGTTCGCGCGACCTAATCGCGGTAAAGTAACCGGTGCGGCAAGGGCCACGGCGGGAGGCGAGCGTGGACATCGCAGCCTGGCTCCATAGCCTCGGCATGCAGCGATACGAAGCGGCGTTTCGCGAAAACGCGATCGACGCCGCCGTGTTGCCGGAATTGACCGCCGACGACCTAAAAGAACCTCGGGGTCAGGCTAGTCGGACACCGCCGCAAATTGCTCGCCGCGATCGCCGCATTGCGTAGCGATCGGTCCCCGGCACCCGAGGCTACTGCGCCCTCCGCAGGAGCTGAGCGCCGGCAGCTTACAGTGATGTTCTGCGATCTGGTTGGCTCGACCGAACTGTCGGCACGACTCGACCCCGAGGATATGCGCGAGGTCATCGCCGCCTATCACCGCGCCGTCGCCGATGTCGTCAGGAGGTTCGACGGGTTTGTCGCCAAGTACATGGGCGACGGCGTTCTGGTGTATTTCGGCTACCCGCAGGCGCATGAGGACGACGCCGAACGCGCGGTCCTGTCGGGGCTCGATTTGATCGATGCCGTTGGTCGCCTTGACCTCCAGGCACGCGTCGGGATCGCCACCGGGCTGGTGGTCGTCGGCGACCGGATCGGCGAAGGCTCGGCGCAGGAGCAATCGGTCGTCGGCGAAACACCCAACCTCGCGGCCCGTTTGCAATCCCTGGCCGAGCCGGACACGGTCGTGATTGCCGCGGCCACACGTCGGCTGCTCGGCGATCTCTTCGAGTACCGCGATCTCGGCGCCGTCGAGGTCAAGGGCATCGCCGCGCCGGTGCCGGTCTGGCAGGTATTGCGTCCGAGCGCGGTCGCGAGCCGCTTCGAAGCGTTGCGCGGGTCGGCGCTGACCCCGCTGGTCGGCCGCGAGGAGGAAATCGACCTGCTGCTGCGCCGCTGGGTGCGCGCCGAGGGCGGCGACGGCCAGGTCGTGCTGATCTCGGGCGAACCCGGCATCGGCAAGTCGCGCATCACTGCAGAGCTGGAAGGGCGCCTCCACGCCGAGCCCCATATCCGCCCGCGCTATTTCTGCTCGCCCTATTACCAGGACAGCGCACTTTACCCGTTCATCGACCAACTCGGACGAGCATCCGGGTTCGTGGCCGATGATCCGCCCGCGGCCAGGCTCGAGAAGCTCGAGGCGTTGCTCGCCCGCGCCACGCCGCCCGAAGAGGATGTGGCTTTTCTCGCCGATCTGTTGTCGTTGCCGGCTTCGGACCGCCACCCGCAGCCAAACCTCAGCCCGCAGCGCAAAAAGGAGCGGACAATGGAAGCGCTGATCCGGCAGCTCGAGGGTCTGGCGCGCCAGCAGCCGGTGCTCATGGCTTTCGAGGACGCACACTGGATCGACCCGACGTCGTGCGAATTGCTCGATCTTACTATCGAGCGCGTGGCCGGTCTGCCGATGCTGCTGATCGTGACGTTCCGCCCCGAGTTTCAGCCAGTCTGGACCGGCCAGCCGCAGGTGACAATGCTCACCCTCAATCGCCTGGACCGGCGCGATCGGAGCGCTCTGCTGGCGCGGATCGCCGGCGGCAAAGCATTGCCCGATGAGGTCGTCGATCAGATCGTCGATCGCACCGATGGCGTGCCCTTGTTTATCGAGGAATTGACCAAGAGCGTGCTGGAGAGCGGTGTCCCGCTGGTGGGAATCCCGACCACCTTGCACGATTCGCTGATGGCGCGGCTCGACCGTTTGGCCTCGGTTCGGCTGGTGGAGCAGATCGGCGCCGCGATCGGGCGCCAGTTTTCCTACGCACTGCTGCGTGCCGTCTCTGATCTTCCGGAGGACGAGCTGCGCGCGGCTCTCGCGCGCCTCGTCGCCTCCGAGCTGGTGTTCCAGCGCGGCATGCCGCCCGATTCGGTCTACACCTTTAAGCACGCACTGGTGCAGGACGCGGCGCACGGCAGCCTGTTGCGCAGCACCCGTCAGCAATTGCACGCGCAGATCGCCGAAGCGCTCGAAGCCCATTCCCCCGAGCTGATGGACACCCAGCCCGAGCTCTTCGCGCAACATTATGCCGAGGCTGGGCTGGTCGAAAGGTCCGTCGCTCATTGGGGCAAGGCCGGTCATAGGTCCGTCGCCCGCTCGGCGATGGCGGAAGCGGCCGCGCAGTTTCAAAAGGCGCTGGATCAGCTGGCGCTGTTGCCCGACCGGCGCCAACATCAACGACAGGAGCTAGAACTTCGGACTTCCCTGGGCGCGGCGTTGCGATTTGTCAGGGGCTTGGCGTCGCCGCAAACGGGCCAGGCCTTTGCCCGCGCCCGAGAGTTGTGGGAACAACTGGGTTCTCCCTCACAGTTCCTTCAGGTTCCGTTTGGGCAGTCCCACTATCACGCGTCCCGCGGTGAACTCGATCTGGCGCACCGCTTGGACGAGGATTTGCTGCGTCGGAGCCGTCAGCGCAACGATCCTGGCGGTCTCATTCTTGGTCACCTGTCGTCCGGCCGAAACCTGGCGTATAGCGGCAAGTTTGCGGTATCTCGATGGCATCTGGAAAAAGTGCTGGCGCTTTACAGTCCGAACGCCGACCGCGCGCTTGTCGATCAAGCTGGATTCCACTGTCACGTCACCCCACTGGCGTTTTTAGGAATCGTTCTTTTCATTCTCGGATTTCCTGACCAGGCATGGGAACGGAGCAACGCAGCAATTGCTGAGGCGGAAAGGCTCGCTCATCCGCCGACTTCGGCGACAAGCTTGGCGACGGGCAGCTCCGTTCTTTGGCTTTTCGGAGACGACGCAACCCTGCATCAGCGCGCGGGTGAGCTTGTAGCAGTGGCGACCGACCAAGGTTTCCCCCACTGGAGTGCGTTGGGAACCATCTTTCGCGGCTGGGTCACGGTCAAGAATGGCGATCTGACGGAGGGGATATCGCTGATCCGTAGCGGTTGCGCCGCTTACCGCGCCACCGGGGCGGAGTTATGGATGACCCACTACATTGCCCTCCTGGCTAGGGCGTGTGAGATCGCGGGGCACGTTGACGAGGCCGTGGCGCTCCTGGACAATGCCTTGCAGACCGCGGAAAGGACAGGGGAGCGCGGGTTCGAGGCGGAGCTGAACCGGCACAAAGGCCAGCTGCTGCTGCGGCAAGGGGAATCCGAGGCCGCCGAGGAACTCTATCGCAGAGCCCTGAGCATTGCCGAGGAGCAGGAAGCCAAGCTCTGGGAATTGCGCGCCGCCGCGAGCCTTGCCCGGCTCCGCCGCGACCAGGGGCGGCACGCCGAAGCCCGCGACCTTCTCACGCCGATCTATAGCTGGTTCACCGAGGGCTTCGACACCCCCGACCTCAAAGAGGCAAAGGCACTGCTCGACGAACTTGGGCACACCTGATGGACGTAGCGACGTGGCTGCGCGGCCTGAGCCTCGAACGCTACGAGGCCGCCTTCCGCGACAACGAGATCGATTGGGCGGTACTGCCGCAGCTGACGTCGGAAGACCTCAAGGAGATCGGTGTGGCGCCAATCGGCCACCGCCGCAAGCTCCTCGGGGCCATCGCCGCGCTCGGTACCACGGTGACGGCAGCGTCCGAAGCGGAGCGCCGCCAGCTAACGGTGATGTTTTGCGATCTCGTGGGCTCAACGGAGCTGTCGGGGCGTCTCGATCCCGAGGATTTGCGCGATGTCATTGGTGCCTATCACGGCGCCGTCGCCGAGGTCGTCGGCGGATTCGATGGATTTGTCGCCAAGTATATGGGCGACGGCGTCCTCGTATATTTCGGTTATCCACGAGCCCATGAAGACGATGCCGAGCATGCCGTCCGCGCGGGGCTTAGCATCATCGAAGCTGTTGGTCGCCTCAACGTCGCATCAGCCAAATTGCAAGCACGTGTCGGGATCGCCACCGGGCTAGTAGTCCTCGGCGATCTGATCGGCGAAGGCTCGGCACAGGAACAATCGGTCGTCGGCGAGACCCCGAACCTCGCCGCCCGCCTGCAAGCGCTTGCCGAGCCGGAAACGGTCGTCATCGCCGCCGCAACTCGCCGACTGATTGGTGATCTCTTTGAATATCGCGATCTCGGCGCTGTCGAGGTCAAAGGCATCTCTGTGCCTGTGGCGGCCTGGCAGGTGCTGCGCCCGAGCGCCGTCGCGAGCCGCTTCGAGGCGTTGCGCGGCTCGGCATTGACCCGGCTGGTCGGTCGCGACGAGGAGATCGATCTGCTGATGCGCCGCTGGCAGCGCGCCAAGGCCGGCGATGGTCAGATCGTGCTGATCTCCGGCGAACCCGGCTTCGGCAAGTCGCGCATCGCCGCGGCATTGGAAGAGCGCCTTCAGGTCGAGCCGCATCTTCGCCAGCGCTTTTTCTGCTCGCCCTATCGCCAGGACAGCGCCCTCTACCCATTCATCGACCAGATCGGAAGGGCGGCCGGGTTCGCACCTGACGATCCGCCCGTTGCTAACCTGGAGAGGCTCGAGACCTTGCTGGCCCGTGGCGCAACTCCTGACGAGGACGTAGCATTAATCGCCGATCTGCTGTCATTGCCCGGCCCGGAGCGCCACCCGCTGCCGAACCTCAGTGCACAGCGCAAAAAGGAACGGACACTGGAGGCGCTGATTGGTCGCCTCAACAGCCTGGCTCGCCGGCGGCCGGTGGTGATAATTTTTGAGGACGCGCATTGGATTGATCCGACCTCGCGCGAATTGCTCGACCTGACCGTCGAGCGGGTCCGCACACTGCCGGTGCTGTTGGTCGTCACGTTCCGCCCCGAATTCCAGCCGACCTGGAGCGGCGAGCCACACGTGACGACCCTGGTCCTCAATCGCCTGGATCGGCACGCCCGGGGCGCTCTTGTCGAGCAGATCGGCGGGGGCAAAGTATTACCCAATGAAGTCGTCGCCCAGATCGTCGAGCGCACCGACGGCGTGCCATTGTTCATCGAGGAGCTGACCAAAAGCGTGCTAGAGAGCGGGCTGCTGCGCGAGGAAGAGGGTCGCTACGTCCTCGACGGTTCTTTGCCGCCTTTAGCAATCCCGACAAGTCTGCACGCTTCGTTGACGGCGCCTCGACCGTTTAGCGTCGGTGCGGCATGTGGCCCAGATGGGTGCGGCATTCGGGCGCTGGTTCCGCTACACGTCGCTGCGCGTGGTCTCCGGGCTTCCCGAGGACGAGCTGGAAACCTCTCTCGCCCGGCTCGTCGCTTCCGGACTGGTATTTCAGAGCGGCACACCACCTGATGCCGTCTATACCTTCAAGCACGCGCTTGTCCAGGACGCAGCTTATGACAGCCTGTTGCGCACTGCCCGACAGCAGCTGCACAGACGGATCGCTGAGGCACTCGAGACCCATTCCCCCGAACTGATCGACAGCCAGCCGGAGTTCTTCGCGCGCCATTATACCGAAGCCGGGGCCGTTGAAAAATCCATTTTCTATTGGAGCAAAGCCGCTCGGAGATCCATCGCACGTTCGGCAATGGCGGAGGCGGCAGCGCAATTCCAAAAGGGGCTGGATCAGCTGACACTGCTGCCGGACGACTTCGCACGTCACCGCCAGGAGCTCGAGCTTGGGAGTTCTCTGGGCATCGTGCTGCAATCCGTTAAAGGCTACGCGGCACCCGAGACCGGACGAACGCTTGGCCGCGCACGTGAGCTCTGGGAGCAGCTGGGTTCTCCGTCGGAGTTCCTTCAAGTAGCCTACGCACAGTCGCTCTACCATGAGATCCGAGGCGAATTAAATTTGGCGCATCGCCTGGACAAAGATCTGCTGCGCTTGAGCCGAGAGAGGAACGACGCGGCGGGGCTCGTGCTGGCTCATCAGTCCCTGGGGCGAAACTTGATGTTTTCGGGCAGGTTCGTCTCGTCCCGATCGCATCTGGAAAAGACGCTCGCGCTTTGTGATTCCGATCCGGAACACGCGCTGGTCAGGCAGGCGGGCGTCCACCCTCAGGTCGTATCACAAGCGTTTTTGGCTATTGTCCTGTTCTGCCTCGGCTATCCGGTTCAAGCGCTAGAACGGAGCACTACAGCAATTGCCGAAGCCCAGAGGCTCGGTCATCCGCCGTCTTTGGCGGTGGGCTTGACCAATGGTGCCAGGTTGCTTTCGTTCGTGGGCAATGATGCACCCCTTGAGGAATGGGCGGGCCAGCTGGCTACCGTGGCGACCGAGCGGGGCTTCGTCTTATGGCGCGCGACGGCAACGATGTTTCGTGGCTGGGTCAGGGTCAATAATGGCGAAGTGACCGAGGGGATAACGCTGTTGCGCAGCGGTTCGGCGGCCTACCGCGCCACCGGGGCGGAGGCGTGGGTGCCATATCAAATGGCCCTCTTGGCCAGGGCGTGCGAGATCGCAGGACAGATCGAGGAGGCGGTGGATCTACTGGACAATGCCGTGCAGATCGTCGAGCGGACCGGGGAGCGTTGGCTCGAAGCGGAGCTGTATCGGCACAAAGGCCAGTTGTTGCTGCGGCAGGGGTATTCCGAGGCCCCCGAGGAACTGTACCGTAAAGCTCTCAGCATCGCTCAAGAGAAGGAGGCCAAGCTCTGGGAAATCCGCGCCGCGGTGAGCCTCGCTCGGCTCCGCCGCGACCACGGCCGGCCCGCCGAAGCTCGCGATCTGCTCGCGCCGGTCTACGACTGGTTTACCGAGGGCTTCGACACGCCCGATCTCAAAGGCGCAAGGGCACTACTCGACGAACTCGGGAGGCCGACATGAACTCGTTCGACGGCAAAGCAAGGTATTGCGAGAGTCGTATAATTGCGTATATCATATTACAGGCTCGGCGATTCAATGGGCGGCTAAGCCGGCCGGCCGAGCAGGTATTACAACTTTAGGAAGAGGTCTTGCTGCAGATTTGCTGCAGATGCAGCAAGCTGTAATATTTGAAACAACCGATTGTTGCGGTCGGCGGCATAGTCGGGGGCGCTGGCCTTTGGCCAGGGCATCGCGTAGTCTGCCGCGGTGGCCTGCGGTTGAGGAGTGAGGCGCGATGCCAGCGCGGACGGGACGGCAATACTTGAACGGGTTGCGCGAGCAGAACCGGGAGGTCTGGCTCGAGGGCGAGCAGGTCAGGGACGTGACGACTCATCCCGGGCTGAAGAACGGCGCACGCGCGATCGCCTCGCTCTACGACATGCAGACCGACCCGAAATTGTGCGACGGGATGACCTATGTCTCGCCGACGAGCGGCGACCGGGTGGGGCTCTCCTTCATCATTCCGCGCACCCGAGAGGATCTCGAAAAGCGCCGCGTCATGATGCTCAACTGGGCACGCACGACCTGCGGCATGATGGGCCGCTCGCCCGATTTCATGAACGTCACCTATGCCGCCTGGGCCGGCGCGGCTGATTACTTTGCGGGAGGAGAGCACGGGCGCCCCGAATTCGCTGAGAACATGCGGCGCTATTACGAATACATCCGCGAAAACGACCTGACCCTGACCCATTCGCTGATCAATTTGCAGCGCAGCCGCACCGTCTCCGGCGTCTTCAACCTCGAAGAAGGGACCGCACTGCAGGTCATGCGCGAGACTGACGCCGGCATCGTCGTGCGCGGCGCGCGGATCCTGGCGACGTTGGGGCCGCTCGCCGACGAGATCGGGGTCTACTCGCCGCGCATGGCGCGACATGCCGAGACGCACAGCCCGTTTGCGGTCAGCTTTGCGATCCCGTGCGGGACACCGGGTCTCCGCTTCCTCTGCCGCGAGAGCTTCGACCTCGGCCGCTCGCATTTCGACCATCCGCTCGGCTCGCGTTTCGAGGAGATGGATTGCGTCGTCTTCTTCGACGACGTGCTGGTGCCGTGGGAGCGGGTGTTCCTCTTGGGCGATGTCGATCTGCTCAATCGTACCGCGCATGCGACCCATTCGACCGCGCATTCGGCGCATCAGGGTGCGGTCAAGAACCTCGCCAAGGCCGAGTTCGTCCTCGGCGTCGCTTTGCTGATGACGCAGGCGCTCGGCAACGCGCACCTGCCGCATGTCGAGGAGCGCATCGGCGAATTGATGCTAATCACCCAGCTGACCCGGGCCTGCATACGTGGATCTGAGGCCGACGCCCAGCTCGACGAATGGGGGGTCATGTGCCCCGAGCCATTGATGGTCGAAAGCCCGCGCAACCTCTTCATGACCGCCTATCCGCGAATGGTCGAGATCATCCAGCTCTTGGGTTCGAGCAGCTTTATGCTGACCCCGACCGAGGCCGACTTTAAGGGGCCGTTGGCCGACCATATCGAGCAGTACCTGGCGACCGACAACGCCGAGGCGAAGGATCGCGTCAAGCTGTTCCGCCTCGCTTGGGACATCGCCGGTACGTCCTTCGGCAGCCGCCAAGTGCTCTACGAGCGGTTCTTCGCCAGCGACCCGCTGACACGGGCGCGGGCGATCGCTTCGATCTACCCGAAGAAAGAGGTGATGGACCGCGTCCTCGAATTCCTCGGGCGCGACGACGACGTTCTCTGAGGGCGTGGGGACATGACCGACTGGGACGATCGCATCACCCGCGCGCTGCTGAGGCAGGAGATCGAGGATTTTCTCTATCGCGAGGCCGATCTCTTGGACGAGCGGCATTATGACGAATGGCTGGCCTTGCTGGCCGAGGACGTGCGTTACTGGATGCCGATGCGGCGCAACGTCAAGGTCGACGACCTCGAACGCGAATTCACCCGCGAAGGCCGTGACATCAGCTGGTTCGACGAGGGCAAGGAGACGCTGACCCGCCGCGTACGGCAGATCCAGACCGGCATTCATTGGGCCGAGGAGCCGGTCTCCCGCATCTCCCACCTCATCTCCAACATCCAGCTCGTTGAAGTGAACCCGTCAGCGGCCGACCCAACCGAGGTCTGCGTCCGATGCCGCTTTCTGGTCTACCGCAACCGGGTCGAGACCGAGACCGACATCCTGGTCGGCAAGCGTGAGGATCTGCTGCGCCGCGCTGGGACAAACTGGCAGATCGCGCGCCGCGAGATCCTGCTCGACCAGAATGTGCTGTTGAGCAAGAACCTGACCTTTTTCTTCTAAAGCGGGAGAACGCCAATGGCGACCGCGCGGATTTCGGGCTACCGCCCCGGCCTCGTCGATCTGACCAAGGGGCAGATCAGCCGGGAGATCTTTGTCAACGACGAGATCTACCGGGAGGAATTGGAGCGCGTCTTCGCCCGCGCTTGGCTGTTTGTCGGGCACGAGAGCCAGATCCAGAACCCTGGCGATTTCTTTGTCTCGTCGATGGGCGAGGAGTCGGTGATCCTGTGCCGCGACCGCGCGGGACAGGTTCATGTGTTCCTGAATTCCTGCCGGCACCGCGGAATGAAGGTGTGCCGCTATGACGAGGGCAACGCCGCCGTACTGACCTGTCCCTATCACGGCTGGAGCTACTCAACCGACGGCAAGCTGGTCGGCGTCCCCTATTTCCGCGAGGCCTATCACAGCACATTGGACCGGTCGGCCTGGGGTCTCATCGAGGTCCCGCAATTGTGCTGCTACAAGGGCTCGGTATGGGCCAGCTGGGACCCCTCAGCGCCGCCGTTTCGCGAATATCTTGGCGATTTCCTGCCCTATATCGACCTGACCCTCGATGCCTGGGACGGTAGCGACGGTGGCACCGAGATCCTGTGCGGCATCCAGAAGTGGCGGGTGCCGTGCAACTGGAAATTCCCGGCCGAGAATTTTTCGGGTGATGCTTATCACAACATCAGCCACCGCTCGGTCGATCTCGTCGGCATCGGGCCCTCCGGCAGCGGTCGCCGCGACATGCCCGAACTCAACATGGCGAGGAAGCTGCACATTGCGTTTCCCGAGCGTGGCCACCAGACGACCAGTTACCTGCTGCCCAGGGAGGCTGCGCCGCCTCCCGGCTACCAGCATTCCTCCGTCGTGTCGGACTATTTCCGCGAGTGCGAGGAGGCAAGGCGCAAGAAGCAAGGTGATTGGGGGCGGATGATCGCCTTGGTCGGCGAGGTGTTCCCAAACACCGCCTTTCTCGCGCGCCAACCGCGTACCTTGGCCGCCTGGCATCCGCGCAGTGCGCATGAGACCGAGGTGTGGCGCTGGTTTCTGGTCGACAAGAATGCGCCGGCCGAGGTCAAGGATTTCCTGCGCGACTATTACATCCGCTATTCGGGCCCGGGCGGGATGACCGAGCAGGATGACATGGAGAACTGGAACTACGCGCATGCGGCAAGCCGCGGCACGATCGCGAGACGCTATCCCTACAGCTACGAACAGGGGTTGGGGGCCGAGGTCGAGAATTACGAATGGGAAGGGTTCCGGGTCCTCGGCACTGTCTGCGACCTGACGCAAGCGAAGTCGAGCGAGCACAATCTGAGAAACCTGTACCGCCGCTGGGCCGAGTTCATGGAAGCCGGGAGCTGGGACGAGCTGATGAGCTGGCGCCGGCAGCGCCAAGCCGAGGCGGCGGAATGAGCGAGCCCGTCAACATCCGGCAAATCGCGCCCGGCACCAAGATCGCACTGGTAGACGGCGCGCTGGCCGAGGTCGTTTCGAACCCGGCAGACGGCGTGTGGGTGTTCGCCCGCTATCTCTCGTCGCCGGGAGACCCGTCGCGGGTCGGCGGTGAGGAGATGATCTTCGCCCAGGACATCGTCGAGATCCGCGAATAACTCGGGAGGAAGGACCATGACGACGGCAGGCACAGCGGGTTACCGGCCGGGTTTGGTGGATCTGAAGGCAGGGCTGATCAGCCGCGAGATCTTTGTCAACGAGGAGATCTACCAAGAGGAGCTGGAGCGGCTCTTCGCGCGGGTGTGGCTTTTCGTCGGACACGAAAGCCAGATTCCGAACCCGGGGGACTACTTCGTCTCCGGCATGGGCGAGGAGTCGGTGATCCTATGCCGCGACCGCGCCGGCAAGGTTCACGTGTTTTTGAATTCCTGCCGTCACCGCGGCATGAAGGTCTGCCGCTACGACGATGGCAACACCCCGGTCTTCACCTGCCCCTATCACGGCTGGAGCTATGGCACTGACGGCAGGCTCGTCGGTGTGCCCTATTTCCGCGAGGCCTATCACGAGAAGCTCGAGAAGTCGCGATGGGGATTGGTCGAGGTCCCGCAGCTCTGCTGCTACAAGGGGACCGTGTGGGCCTGCTGGGACCCTGAGGCGCCGTCCTTTTTCGAATATCTTGGCGAGTTTGTCCGCTATCTCGATCTAACTCTGGACGGCTGGGACGGCAGCGAGGGCGGCACCGAGATCCTGGGCGGCATCCAGAAATGGCGCATCCCGTGCAACTGGAAATTCCCGGCCGAGAATTTCTGCGGTGACAGCTACCACAACATCAGCCATCGCTCGGTCGACCTGGTCGGCATCGGGCCTTCCGGCAGCGGACGACGCGACATGCAGGAGCGGCTGATGGCGCGGCGGCTGCAGGTCGCTTTTTATGAGCGGGGGCACCAGACCGGCGTCTATCTCTTTCCGGGCGACCGGCCGACGCCGCCCTCTTATCAGCACTCTCCGGTCGTCGCCGAATATTTCGCCCATTGCGAGGAGGAGCGGCGGCGGAAGCGCGGCGAGTGGGCCCGCGTGATCGGCAGCCCCGGCGAGATCTTCCCCAATACGGCGCTACATCCGCGCCAGCCGCGCACGATTGCCGTCTGGCATCCCCGTGGAACCCACCAAACAGAGGTGTGGCGGTGGTACTTGGTCGATAAGGCTGCACCCTCGGAGGTCAAGGATTTCCTGCGCGACTATTACATTCGCTATTCGGGTCCCGCTGGCATGACCGAGCAGGATGACATGGAGAATTGGAATTACGCGCACGCCGCGAGCCGCGGCACTATCGCGCGGCGCTACCCCTACAGCTACGAGCAGGGGAGGGGCTACGAGGTCGAGAATTACGAGTCGGAGGGGCTACGCGTTCCCGGAACGGTGATGGACATCACCGAGGCCAAGTCGAGCGAGCACAATTTGCGCAACCTCTACCGGCGCTGGGCCGAATTCATGGAGGCCGACAGCTGGGATGAGCTCGCGACCTGGCGCCATAACGGCGAGGCGATGGCCGCTCGCGCCGCGGAATAACCCGAGACCCACCACCCGGGCCATGGCCGGGTGGTGGACCCCTGTATTCAGCTCAGGCCTGCTTGAAGAAGCGGTCGGCGTTGCCGCCGAGCAGCTTCTTCGTCGTCTCCGGCTTAAGGCTCTTCCAGGCGAGGATGTTGTCGACCGAGTCCGGGAACTGGCACTCCGAATGCGGATAGTCGGAGGCGTACATCAGAATGTCGTCACCGAGGAAGTGCGTGACGTAGCTGAACATGTCCTCGCCTTCGTGATGCTCTATGCTGCAGAAGAACCGGCCGCTCGTCATGTATTCGCTCGGCTTCTGCTTGAGCGGTGCGGTGCCGCCGACATAGATCGCCTGCTCGTCCATGCGCCGCGCCCAAAACGGCAGCCAGCCAAAGCCGCATTCGAGCACACCCATCCGCAGGCTCGGATACTGGTCGAAGAGCCCGCCGCCCATAAACGAGCCGACAAACCGCATGGCACCCCAGGGATGAGCCGCCAGACGGCCGAGGAAGATGTTGTCCCAGAGATCCTGGTAGCCGGGGTAGTAGGGCGGGTTCCAGGTAAAGCTGTGGTTGGCGATCGGCAGATCGTGGTCCGCCGCGGCCCGCCAGATCGGGTGCAGATCGGGGTGATCGGCCGGGAGATCCTTGGCGAGCAGCGGCATCACCGCCACCGCCCATTTCGAGTTTCCCCATTCGCGGATCTCGCGCACCGCCTCGTCGGGGTTGCGCGTGGAGGCGACGATCATGCTCTTCAGCCGGGTCGGGAACTTCCCGCAGAAATCCGCCATGTGGCGGTGGTAGGCACGAATCATGCCGATTTCGAGGGCCGTATCCGGTAAGCCGACGAGGCTAAGCCAGGAGGTCGGGATCAGGAAATGGACGTCCGTCCCTTCGTCGTCCATGTCCTTGACGCGGTTTTCCGCTTGGTCGTCCTGCACGCCGGGCCGCGGCATCTTGCTGCCCATCCAGCGCGTTTCGCGGCCGGTGAAGGTCTCGCGTGGCGCCTTCTCGCCGAGAACGCGGCGATAATATTTGGTGCCGACGCGGTAGTTGTGGGTTCCGCCGACGCCAGCCACGGCTCCTTGTCCGACGGCAAGGCGGTAGGGTTCGAGCTCGGCGAGGCGCTGCCGAAATCCCGGGTCGACATATTTGTCCAGCACCTCTGCGGCCGGATTGACATGGGTGTCGGAATCGTACACGCGGAAGCCGTTCTTCATGTTGTCTCTCCTTCGCTCGGCGCTCAGCCTCCGCACATCATAGGAAAACTCGCGACCCCTGTAAAAGCCGGAAAACAGGGCGAATTTCCAATTCCATCTTGAGAATTGCCCGAATTATCTAGGACAAAGCATTCTAAATCAGCCGCTTAGACATCAGTTGACGGTTCGCACGAACAGGGGTCCCGACCGGGTCCTGCAGGGGGCGGATTCGGTTTATCAGGGGGCGAACAGGGTGGGTTTCTTTTGCGATCGCCATATTGCTGCATTGACAAATTGTGTAAACGTTGATATATGGGCGCAAACTTCCCTGAGGGCAAGATGTCAGAGACAGGGCGCCAATACGCGGCAAACTACCGCAAGCCGCCAGTACACACCCGCTTCAAGAAGGGCCAGTCCGGGAACCCGCGCGGCCGGCCCGCGAAAAACCTGCCGGCATTGCTCGCCGCCGCACTCAACGAGAAGGTGACCGTCACCGAGAACGGCAAACGTCGGCAGGTTACCAAGCGCGAGGCGGTGATCGCCCAGCTCGTCAACAAATCGGCCTCGGCCGAGCTGCGCGCGACGAAGATGCTGATCGACATGCTGCGCGACATCGAAAAGAAAGCCGAGCCGGCAGCGACGGCAAAATCCCCATTTACCCCGACCGACAAAGCGGTGATGCAGCAGCTGATCGCCAGGCTGCGCCGCGACATGTGCAGCGGTTGTCCGTGGGCAGCGCGACGGGGTATCTCGTCCTTCGAGACGCCCGCCGGGCGGGCTCCTCAGCCCTTCGAGGCCTCGCTCTGCGAGGCACCTCAGGATGAGGATGTTTCTTAGCGGCGCACCTCATGCTGAGGAGCGCTCCCCTTTGAGACGCCGTACTTGTCCTGAGGAGCCGCCGCAGGCGGCGTCTCGAAGGGGGCGGGCTCCTCAGGACAGGGAGCGCGTCTCGAAGCATGACGCCGGACGAGAGATATAGCCCGAGCGAATACGAGGCGCTGCTGCGCGCCGATTTTGCGAGCTTCGCGCAGCACTGTTTTCACGAGCTCAACCCGCGCACCCTCTTCGCGGCGAGCTGGTATCATGACATCATCGCGGCGAAGCTGGACGCGGTCCGCGAGGGCCGGATCAGGCGGCTGATCATCAATGAGCCACCGCGCCACCTGAAGTCGCACCTGGCCTCGGTCGCTTTTCCGGCCTGGTGCCTGGGGCACGACCCGAGCGCCCAGATCCTCTGCGTCAGCTACGCCCAGGACCTCGCCGACAAATTGTCGCGCGATTGCCGGCAGATCGTCGCCAGCGGTTGGTACCGGCAGCTCTTTGCCACCCGCCTTTCGCCGCAGCGGCAAGCGATGTCAGAATTCGAGACAACGGCACAGGGCTGCCGGCTCGCCACCTCGGTCGGTGGGGTGCTGACCGGGCGTGGCGCCGACCTCATCATCATCGACGACCCGTTGAAGCCCGAGGAGGCTCTCTCACAAACTCAGCGGCAGGCAGCCAACGACTGGTTCGACCACACCCTTTACAGCCGGCTGAACGACACCCGCAGCGGTTCGATCATCCTGATCATGCACCGGCTGCACGAGGACGATCTCGCCGGCCACGTGATGGCGCAGGAGGATTGGGAGGTCGTGCGCTTTCCGGCGATCGCCGAAGACGACGAGATCTGGGCGCTCGACAGCGAGCTGGGCCAGTACGTGTTTACCCGGCAGCGCCGCGGGCATTGCACCCGGAGCGCCAGCCGCCCGCCATCCTCGACCAGATCCGCCGGACAATCGGCGAATATAATTTTGCCGGCCAGTACCAGCAGGCTCCGTCGCCGCAGGGCGGCGGGATGGTCAAGGCGGCGTGGTTCCGCAATTACGCGGCCAACGAGCGGCCCGACAAGTTCGACCAGATCGTGCAGAGCTGGGACACCGCCAACAAGGCTTCCGAGCTCAGCGATTTCAGCGTCTGCACGAGCTGGGGGATCAAGGGCAAGGACCTTTATCTCTTGCACGTGCTGCGCCGGCGCATGGAATATCCCGAATTGAAGCGCGCGGTCTGCGAGCAATGCGCGGCGTTCGCAGCGGATGTCGTGCTGATCGAAGACAAGGCGTCCGGCACCCAGCTGATCCAGGAATTGATCGAGCAAGGCCTGCACGCCGTAACCCGCTACCAGCCGCAGACCGACAAGATCATGCGCATGCACGCGCAAACCGCGATGATCGAGAACGGCTTTGTGCATCTGCCGAAAGAAGCGGCGTGGCTCGCCGAATACCTGCACGAGCTGACCGTCTTTCCAAAGGGCAAGCACGACGACCAGGTCGACTCGACCGCACAGATGCTTGACTGGTTCAAGCGCGCCGGCCAGGAGCCACAGGACTGGATGTGGCAACAGTATAAACAAGCCCAGGCGCGCGGCCCGCAGCCCGCCCGGCCCGAACCGCTATCGGTGATGGCGAAGAGGCTCGGCATCCTCCGGTCGTTGTGAGGTCTGCCAGAGCCCGGCACCTCGCGAAGCTTATCACGGGCCGGAATATCGCTGCGCAACGTCAGGTTTATATCCCCTCGCGGACAGTTGGAGCACCAACTTAGTCAGCGGAGATGTGCCAATTGCCGACATCTGGCGAACCTCCCCTAACCACCGCAGTCGAGCCCTCGCGATCATCAAGTCTAAGTGACGGCCATGCCCCCATTGTGGTTACTGCCAAGAACCAGTCGCCGGGTCTCAGTGGGGACGACATCGAGGCCGCCAAGGCAAGGCTGGCCAATCCCGGCATCGGCGTGACCTCGGCGTCTCGCCGGCGACGCTCTATCGATACATTCCCGCCGCAGGAACCGCGAATTCCCCGAGCGTTGCAGAGTTCAGTTGAACCAAGCCGACCGCCTCGGTGTTTACGTCGGTGCGGAAATCCACGGAGATTTTTCGCCAGGGTTGCAGCTTTGAATCGTCGACAAGCGGGGTAGCCCATGAAGATTGTCGTTATCGGGGGCACCGGCCTGATCGGCTCGAAGACCGTCGCTATTTTGCGCGAAGAGGGTCACGAGGTTGTCGCCGGCTCGCCCAAAAGCGGCGTCAACACCATCACCGGCAAGGGGCTCAAAGAGGCCATGGCCGGCGCGCAGGTGGCGATCGACCTCGCCAATTCGCCGTCATTTGAAGACAAGGCGGTGCTCGAATTCTTCGAGACTTCCGGACGCAACCTTCTCGCGGC
>Ga0187846_10000331_pt1 | contig 27867 bp, 27 predicted proteins | sample TC_taG_FD_161473 | JGI IMG/M metagenome (GOLD analysis project Ga0187846, IMG submission 161473) | Biofilm microbial communities from the roof of an iron ore cave, State of Minas Gerais, Brazil - TC_06 Biofilm (v2) | ecosystem: Environmental > Terrestrial > Deep subsurface > Cave > Wall biofilm... | reverse complement strand
GGTCGCGACGTTCAGGCCGACCTTGAACGCCTGCGGGTCGGTCATCTTGATCCGCAGCTGGCCATCGCCCTCGTCGAGGTCTTCGAGCAGGTTCTTGAGCCCACGGACGAGGTTCGTGCCGCCGGTGCGCAGCGTCTCGCGCAGCACCTGCGGGTTGGTGGGCGCGAAGTTGGAGGGGCTGAGCGCGTCGATGTACTGGCGGGTGAAGAAATCGACCTTGCGCTGCGACTCGTCCGGGACGCCGTCGACGCCTGACACCACGTCGTGGATGTGTCGCGCCGCGATCAGGTAGCTCTGCTTGAAATAATCGAAGAGGAAGCTCGTCTGCCAATCCCCGTCCTTGAACCGGCTGTCGCTTTGCGCCGGTGCGGCAACCGGCGCCGGCTGCTGGCCGAGGAGCCTCAGCCACGAGGACTGCCACAGCCGCAGATAGTCGAAGTACATGTTCATCTGCGCCGCGGCGAGCGCCCCCGGGTTCGCGGCGAGCTTTGCCCACAGCTCCATGAACGCCTTGGCGATGCCGAACTCGTCGGTGAACGCCACGCCTTGCCCGTTGGCGTGTCGCCGCACGAAATCGGTCAGGATATTCGCGGAATGTTCGGCGACCTGGCCGAACACCTTTGCCACTTCAGCCGGGTCGGGCAGTTCGACGCCTTCGGTTTCCTGGGCCATAGTCCTTGAGTCCCGCGGCGCCTAGCGCCGCACGAAGCGCACGATGCCGTCAGACTGCGGCGCGCGCGCGAGCACGCCGTCGTGCATCAGGTAGTTGAGATGGGCGAGCGCCTCGCCCATCGCGAAGAAGGTCTGGTGGACGTCGAGCTCGCGCCGGAACAGCGTGCCGATCACTTCCGCCGCCGACTTCGGCGCCCCGCACGCGTCCTCCAGCTCCCCGAGCCGCAGCCGGTGATGCTCCTCGAGCTGCGCCACGCGCTCACGCGCCCCGCGAAACGGCAAGCCGTGCGACGGCAGCACGAGCGTGTCCGCCGGCGTGCTCGCGGCGAGCCGCGCGAGGCTCGCGAGAAAGAGCGCGAGCGGGTTGCCGTCGGGATCGACCTGGTGCACGCTGACGTTGGTCGAAATCTTGGGCAGCAGCATGTCGCCGGCGATCAGGACGCCGAGCGCGTCGCAGTAGAGCGAAGCGTGCTCCGGCGCGTGGCCGTAGCCCATGATCACGCGCCAGCTGCGGCCGCCGACCGCGATCTCGTCGCCGTCCATGATGCGCCGGTAGGCCTGCGGAAACTCCGGCACGGCGCGCCGGTAGGCGTTGCCGCGCCGCGCGAGCGCGGCCACCCGCGCGTCGTCCAGGCCGTTCCGCGCGAGATGGCTCACCATTGCCTCGATCGAGTAGCCGGCGGTCTCGTCGCGCCACGCATGCGCCATGACGTACTCCGCCTGCGCCATGAGGAGCGGCGCGCCAAAGCGCGCGGTGAGCCAGCCGGCGTTGCCGGCATGGTCTGGATGCAGATGCGTCGCGATCACCCGGCTCACCGGCCGCGCGCCGAAGAACCCGTCGAGGATCCCCTGCCACAGCGTGCGGGTCGCGTCGTTGCCGAGGCCGCAGTCGACGATCACGAGCGCATCGCCGTCCTCGAGCAGCCAGAGGTTGATGTGGTCGAGCGCGAACGGCAGCGGCATGCGCAGCCAATGCACGCCCGGCGCGACCTCGCGCGTCGCCCCCGGCGGCGGCGGCGCGGCATGCGGATAGTCGAGGACCTGCTCGGGGCTCATTCTGGCTCATCCATTTCGGCGCCCGCCGGCGATGGGCTAGAATGCGGCGCTGCCGCATTGTCTCAAATTGCGCCGCAAGGCGCTACGCGACGCGCCCTTCGCGCGCGCCCCGAAGGAGGATTCAATGGACCGGCCCCTGCACGGCGCCGCCGTTCCGATGATCGACTTCCCGCAGCTTAGCTTCGATCACGGCGAGACGCTCGATTCGCTGCGCCGCGCGGTGCGCGAGTTCGCCGCCGCCGAGATCGCGCCGCGGGCTGCGGCGATCGATCGCGCGAACGAGTTCCCGCTCGACCTCTGGCCGAAGATGGGCGCCCTCGGTCTCCTCGGCATCACGGTCGAGGAAGCGTACGGCGGGACGAACATCGGCTACCTGGCGCACATCATCGCCATGGAGGAGATCAGCCGCGCCTCGGCGTCGGTCGGCCTCTCCTACGGCGCGCACTCGAACCTGTGCGTGAACCAGATCCGCCGCAACGGGACCGAGGCGCAGAAGCGAAAGTATCTCCCGCGGCTGGTCTCGGGCGAGCACGTGGGCGCGCTCGCGATGAGCGAGCCGGGCGCCGGCTCCGATGTGGTCGGCATGCGGCTGCGCGCCGAGCGCCGCGGCGACCGATTCGTCCTGAACGGCACCAAGATGTGGATCACGAACGGCCCCGACGCCGACACGCTGGTGGTCTACGGCAAGACCGACGGGGACGCCGGACCACGGGGCATCACGGCCTTCGTGATCGAGCGCGGCATGCCGGGCTTCCACACCGCGCAGAAGCTCGACAAGCTCGGCATGCGCGGCTCGAACACCTGCGAGCTCGTGTTCCAGGACTGCGCGGTGCCCGATGAGAACGTGCTCGGCGGCTGCAACGAGGGCGCGCGGGTGCTGATGAGCGGCCTCGACTACGAGCGCGCGGTGCTCGCCGGGGGGCCGCTCGGCGTCATGGCGGCGTGCCTCGATGTCGTGCTCCCGTATGTGCACGAGCGCAAGCAGTTCGGCCAATCGATCGGCGAGTTCCAGCTGATGCAGGGCAAGCTGGCCGACCTGTACACGACGTTCTCCGCCTGCCGCGCGTACGTGTACGCGGTCGGCCAAGCGCTGGACCGCGGCCAGACCACCCGCAAGGACGCCGCGGGCGCGATCCTGTACGCGGCCGAGCGGGCGACCTGGATGGCGGGCGAAGCGATCCAATGCCTCGGCGGCAACGGCTACATCAACGACTACCCGACCGGGCGGTTGTGGCGCGACGCGAAGCTGTACGAGATCGGCGCCGGCACGCAGGAGATCCGGCGCTGGCTGATCGGGCGCGAGCTGTTCGGGGAAACTTGCTAGCGCCCATGGCGGCGCGCGCCGCGGCGCGCGCTCGCCGCCGGGTTCGGTGCGCCCGCGGTGGGCTGCGCCGCGACCGGCGCGGCGCGGGCGGCCCGCGCGAATTGCGAAAGGTGATGGCATGCTGAACGACCCGATCGTCATCGTCGGCTGCGCGCGCACCCCCATGGGGGCGTTCCAGGGCGAGCTGAAGGGCTTTGCCGCGCCCGCGCTCGGCGCCGCGGCCGTTCGCGCCGCCGTGGAGCGCGCGCGGATCAGGCCCGAGCAGGTGCAAGAGGTGATCATGGGCTGCGTCCTCAGCGCCGGCCAAGGCCAGGCGCCGGCGCGCCAGGCTGCGCTCGGCGCCGGACTCCCCGCCGCGACCGGCTGCACGACGATCAACAAGATGTGCGGCTCGGGCATGAAGGCGGCGATGCTCGCCCACGATCTCCTCGCCGCGGGCACGAACGACATCATGGTCGCCGGCGGCATGGAGTCGATGACCAATGCGCCCTACCTCTTGCCGCAGGCGCGCGCGGGCTACCGCATGGGTCACCAGCAGGTGGTCGACCACATGTTCCGCGACGGGCTCGAGGATGCCTACGACCGCGGCCGTCTGATGGGCACATTCGCCGAGGATTGCGCGGCGAAGTACGGCTTCACGCGCGAGGCGCAGGACCGCTTCGCGATCGCTTCGCTCGAGCGCGCGCAAGCCGCCAACCGGGAGGGCTGGTTCGCGTGGGAGACGACGCCGCTTTCGCTCGCCGCCGCCGGGTCGATCAAGGCCGGCAAGGAGGAGCGGTTCATCGAGTCGGACGAGCAGCCGTTCAAGGCCGACCCGGCGAAGATCGCGACGCTCAAGCCGGCGTTCCGGGCCGACGGCACCGTGACCGCGGCGAATTCCTCGTCGATCTCCGACGGCGCCGCGGCACTGGTGCTGATGCGCCGCTCGACCGCGGAGCGACTCGGCCTCGCGCCGCTCGCCGCGATCGCCGCGCATGCGACCCACGCGCAGGAGCCGGCGTGGTTCACCACCGCGCCGATCGGCGCGATCAAGAAGGTCGCCGACCGGGCGCTGTGGCGCCTGAGCGACGTGGATCTGTACGAGATCAACGAGGCGTTCGCGGTGGTCGCGATGGCGGCGATGCAGGCGCACGGCCTGCCGCACGAAAAAGTGAACGTGCATGGCGGCGCGTGCGCGCTCGGGCATCCGATCGGCGCCTCCGGCGCGCGCATCATGGTGACGTTGCTCGGCGCCCTGCGCAAGCGCGGCCTGCGGCGCGGCATCGCGAGCCTGTGCATCGGCGGCGGCGAAGCGACCGCGGTCGCGCTGGAACTCGTCTAGGATGGCCAACCCGTACACGCCGCCCGGCTCGCCGGTGGGCGACCCGCCGGATTCGCGCCGCCGCTCCACCCTCGGTGCAGTCGTGCTCGGCTTCCTGGTCGATACCGTCGGCACGATCTTGTTCCAGGTCATCGCCGCGTTCGCGTTCGGACTCGCCCTCGCCTCGAGCGGCGTCGCGCCGCCGGACATCGCTGCGGCGATCGACGAGTCGCTCGGCTTTCGGCTGTTCAGCATGATCGGCGGGATGGGCTTCACCGTGCTCGGCGCGTACGTCGGCGCGCGCTTTGCGAATCACGCCGAATACGCGACCGCCTTCGCGGTCGGGGTCGCTTCGCTCCTCTTCGGCGAGGCGATGCTCCTCACCATCCCGAACGACCTGCCGCTCTGGCAGCGCCTGCTCGGCGATCTGCTCGTCATCCCGGCCGCGGTCGTGGGCGGGCACCTGCGCTTCGTGCAGAAGCGGGCGGCCGCGCCACCGGCGTAGCGATGCTGCTCACGGCGGAACGGGAGATGATCCGCGACGCGGTGCGCGCGTTCGCGCGCGAGCGGCTCGCGCCGTTCGCCGCCGACTGGGATCGCGACGCCGCGTTCCCGCGCGAGGCGCTCAAGGAAATGGCCGCGCTCGGCCTGTTCGGCGTGTGCGTGCCGGAGCGCTGGGGCGGCGCCGGGCTCGACCAAGTTTCGCTCGCGCTCGCGCTGGAGGAGGTAGCGGCCGGCGACGGCGCGTGCTCGACGGTCATGAGCGTGCAGAACTCGGTGGTGTGCGGGCCGATCCTCGCGTTCGGCAGCGAGGCGCAGAAGAGCTGGTGGCTGCCGCAGCTCGCGCGCGGCGAAGCGTTCGGCTGCTTCTGCCTCACCGAGCCGCAGGCCGGCTCCGACGCGGCCGCAATCGGCACGCGCGCCAAGCGCGACGGCACCGACTGGGTGCTGAACGGCGTGAAGCAGTTCATCACCACCGGCAAGAACGCGCAGGTCGCGATCGTGTTCGCCGTCACCGACGCCGCCGCGGGTAAGCGCGGCATCAGCGCGTTCATCGTGCCGACCGACACCGCCGGCTATGCGGTCGCCCGCGTCGAGCACAAGCTCGGCCAGCGCGCCTCCGACACCGCGCAGATCCTGCTCGAGCGCTGCCGGATTCCGGCCGATCACCTGCTCGGGCCGGAAGGCGACGGGTACCGCATCGCGCTCTCCAACCTGGAAGCCGGACGGATCGGCGTCGCGGCGCAATCGGTGGGCATGGCGCGCGCCGCCCACGAAGCGGCGCTCGCGTATGCCAAAGAGCGCGTGGCGTTCGGCAAGCCGATCATCGAGCACCAGGCGGTCGCCTTTCGGCTCGCCGACATGGCGACGCAGATCGAGGCGGCGCGGCAGCTGGCGCTGCACGCCGCGAACTTGCGCGATGCGCGACGGCCGTGCCTGAAGGAAGCGTCGATGGCGAAGCTCTTCGCGAGCGAGATGGCGGAGCGCGTCTGCTCCGACGCGATCCAGCTCCACGGCGGCTACGGCTACGTGAGCGATTTCCCGGTCGAGCGCATCTATCGCGACGTGCGGGTGTGCCAGATCTACGAAGGCACGAGCGACATCCAGCGGTTGGTGATCGCGCGCGCGATCGCAGCCGAATGACAGCGGAGGAATCGGTGAGCGCAAGCGTCGACTTCTACTTCGACTTCTCCTCCCCCTACGGCTACATCGCGAGCCACAAAATCGACGCGCTCGCGGCGCAGTACGGCCGCGCCGTGACCTGGCGGCCGTTTCTGCTCGGCGTCGCGTTCAAGGCGACCGGCCAGACGCCGCTGCCGCAGGTGCCGATCAAGGGCGACTACGCCCGGCACGACCTCCAGCGCAGCGCCCGCTTTCACGGCATACCGTACCGGCATCCCTCGCGCTTCCCGATCGCCACCGTCGCCCCGGCGCGCGCGTTCTACTGGCTGAACGCCACGGAACCGGCCCGCGCGAAGGCGCTCGCGCGCGCGCTCTACGCCGCCTACTTCACCGCGGACGTCGACATCTCCAGCGCCGAGAACACCGTCGCCGTGGCGGCGCAGGCGGGGTTCGGCGCCGACGCGGCGCGCGCGGGGATCAATGACCAGGCGGTCAAGGACCTGACCCGGGTCGAGGTCGAGAAGGCGCTGGCGATCGGCGTGTTCGGCTCGCCCTACATCGTGGTCGACGGCGAGCCGTTCTGGGGTCAGGACCGGCTCGACCAGGTCGAGCGGTGGCTCGCGACCGGCGGCTTCTAGCGGCCGGAGCGCGAAAATCGGAACCGGCCGGCTAGGTCCGGCCGGCGAGCTGGCGGCCCTTTTCCAGGGCGGCAAAGCTGCGCACCGGCGCCGCCATCAGGAAGCGGTAGCCGGCGCCGAGGATCCGCTCGACGTTGCTCGCATCGACGTGCGGGTGCCCGACCGGCACGTCGTGCGCCCGGCAGGTCGCGACGATTTGCGCCATCGCCGCCACGACCGTCGGGTGGTCGTACTGCCGCGGGCAGCCGAGCTCCTGGCTCAAGTCGCCTTCGCCGATCAGGATGACACCCACCCCGGGCACGCCCTGCAGGATGGCGGGCAGGTTCTCGATCCCCTGCAGGTCCTCGATCATGAGGATCACCAGGATTTCGCCCTGCGGGTCCAAGGGCCAGACATCGGCCCGGCGGTAGTACTCCTGCTGCGTCAGGCCCCAATAGCGGGCCGCGGCGACCGGCCCATCGCCGCGGAGGCCGGCCGGCGCGTACCGCGGCGCCGACTTCAGGCGCGGGTAGCGGCACGCGGCCACGGCATTGCGCGCCTCCGCCACGGTGCTGATGTGCGGCCAGACGATACCGTAGGCGCCCACGTCGAGCGCCTGTTTGGCGAGCCACTGGTTCTGCTCCCCGCCGTTCGGCGGGATGCGGACCATGGGCGTGACCGCCGGCGCGAGCGAGCCCGCCTGGACGATATCGCGCCGGCTGAGAAGGTACTGGAGACAATCCCGCAGCGCGCCGATGTCCCACGGATTGTGCTCCATCTCGAACACGATGCCGTCGTAGCGGGCGCCGCCGTAGGCGAGCGCCGTTTGCACGTCGGCGCTCGCGAAGGCGGTGAATGCCGGCTGCCCTTGCTCGAGGGCGCCGATGACACCGTTCAGACGCGGAATTTCAGCCATGCTCATCTCCCTTGCTCACCACCGCTCGCCACCCATTGCGCGCCTGCACGCGCGCCCCCGCTTTAGCTTTGACAACGACCGCTCCCCTTCGTAGCATTCGGCCACCCGCAGCGGGCGCGCGGCGGCCGCGCCGGTGCGACGCTCGTCGGGCCCCACTTCCGCTCGCGAACTCACCCGAGGACCGCATGATTATCGATTGTCATGGGCACTATACGACGGCGCCGCGGGAGCTCGAGGCCTACCGCCAGCGCCAGCTCGCCGGCCTCAAGGACCCGGCGCACATTCCGGCGCAGGGCAGCCTCGCGATCAGCGACGATCAGATCCGGGAATCCCTGGAGCCGGCGCAGCTCAAGTTTCAGCGCGAGCGCGGGACCGACGTCACGATCTTCTCGCCGCGCGCCTCCGGCATGGCCCATCACGTCGGCGACGCGACCACGAGCCGTTACTGGTCCGAGGTCTGCAACGAGCTGATCCACCGCGTCTGCACCCTCTATCCCGACAACTTCGTCGGCGTCTGCCAGTTGCCCCAATCGCCGGGCGTACCGCCGGCGAACTGCCGCGAGGAGCTCACGCGCTGCGTGCAGCAGCTCGGCTTCGTGGGCTGCAATCTGAACCCCGACCCGTCGGGCGGCCGCTGGACCGATCCGCCCCTCACCGACCGCTGGTGGTATCCCTTGTACGAGAAGATGGTCGAGCTCGACGTCCCGGCGATGGTCCATGTGAGCGCCTCCTGCAACCCGAACTTCCATGCGACCGGCGCGCACTACCTGAACGCCGACACCACCGCATTCATGCAGTTCCTCACCTCCGACTTGTTCAAGGACTTCCCGACCTTGAAGTTCATCATCCCCCACGGCGGCGGCGCCGTCCCCTACCACTGGGGGCGCTATCGCGGTCTCGCCCAGGACCTGGGGCGGCCGCCGCTGCGCGAGCTGCTCTTGAACAATGTCTTCTTCGACACCTGCGTCTACCACCTCCCGGGCATCGAGCTGCTGCTGAAGGTCGTGCCGGTCGACAACATCCTCTTCGCCTCCGAGATGGTCGGCGCCGTGAAAAGCATCGACCCGGAGACCGGGCACTACTTTGACGACACCAAGCGCTACATCGATGCGATCGGCTGGCTGAGCGCGCCGGACCGGCGCAAGATCTTCGACGGCAACGCGCGCCGGGTGTATAGCCGCTTGAAGACCTCATCGGCCGGGTCCGCCGCCACCGGGCGCGCTGCAACCTGAGCCACCGCCGCCCGGCGTCCGGGCGGCGGTAGGAGCGGCGCTAGCGCGCGGGCGGCGGGCCTAGCGCCAAGCGCGGTTGTCCACCGTGTTCTCGTAGGTCGCGCCGGGGGCGACGAGCCCCCACCCCAAGGTCCACTGGTAGGTATGGTCGAACCGCTCGCGCGTGTACGGCTGCGGCGGTGCGTTCAGGATGCGATCGAGCGCGAGGTCCTTCGCCTCGAGCAGCCCACCCGCCTCCTCGATCAGGTAGTGCAGGTAGCGCCCGGGCGCCTGGTCTATCGCCGCGGCCGCCCGGCTCTCGGCCCGGAACATGGCCGCGAGGGTGGGGCCGTCCAGCGCGTCGCCGGCCGCTTCGCTGCGGGTCGAATGGGACTCGATGATGACGCGGAACCCCCGCTTCTCGGCGACGCTGATCCAGGGCTCCATGAGGCTCGCCGCCGCCACCTCGCCCGCGCCCAGGGCCTCCAGCCGCTCCTTCATCGTCCCGGCATTGACCCACTTGATCTGCTCGCGCTTCAGGAAGCCCTCCAGCATTTTCAGCATGGTGAAGTGGGAGCCGTTGTACGGGCTGACGGCGATCGGCTGATTCTTGAGCTGCTCGGGCTCGTAGATGCGGGCTTTCGGATCGATCGCGATCGCGAAGGTCGACATCGCCGAGCCCAAGGCGACGATCTTCGCCGGTCGATGCCCGGACTGGAGATTGGACTCGACCGCGCGCTTCATGATCCCCCACTCGCACATGCGGAACTGGTCGCACTGGCCCTGTTCGTAGAGCGATTCCATGGTGCGCTGGAAGACGTTGTCCCGCAGCGCCTGGTGGTCGGAGTCGCGCTGCCCGGTACCGGGCGTCTTGAGGATCTCGACGTCCAGCCCTTCGTCCCGGAAGAAGCCCTCGTCGCGGGCCACCAGCAGGGGCAGATCGTGGATCGCGTTCATCATCGACGCGCGAACTCTCTTCAGTGTCGCCGTGGCAGCAGTCACACGCACGTCCTTTCGCAGATTGGATGGATTAACCAGTTTGATCTCGTTCCGAAGCAAGCCGCACCACCCGCTGCGTCTCGACTTCGCCACCGCCAGGATCGTGCCGTCCTCGCTAGTGATTAGACAACAGGAGGATATATGATGCAATTTAAAACGCTTCATCAATTAATGAGTATCAGTCATGAATATCAACTCGCGCCAACTCAAGTCTTTTTTGCTGGTCGCGCGGCATCGGAATTTTTCGCGCGCCGCGGAACAACTGTTCATCACCCAGTCCGGCTTGAGCGTCCTGGTGCGAGAGCTCGAGGGACAGCTCGGGTTCCGTCTGTTCGAGCGCACCACCCGCCGGGTCGGGTTGACCGAATTCGGCACGCAGTTTCTGCCCGTGGCCGAGCGCTATATGCAGGATCTGGAGGCCGCGGTATCGCGCATCGGGCGTTCGGCTTCCGCGGCGAGCCGATACCTATCGGTCGGGGCCACGCCGCTCATGGCGGCGCACCTCCTGCCGGCGGTGATCGCCGAATTCGGCGCCCGCAATCGCGAATTGCGGATTCGTCTCTTCGACGCCGATCGCTCGACGATCAGCGACCTGGTGGAAGGCGGCAAGCTCGACATGGGTTTGGGCATGTTCCTCAAGCCGGCAACCGGCGTGCGCCGGATCTCGCTGTTTCGGTTTTCGCTGGTCGCAATCAGCGCCGGGGAGGCGTCGCCGTCCCGGATCCAGCGCGTCGGCTGGTCGACGCTGGTGGCGTCCACGCTGATCGGGCTGCCCCCAGACAATCCGATTCAGCAACTCATCGAGCGGCATCTGTTTCGTGCTGGGCGGCGTAATCCGCCCGACCTGGTCTTCAACTACCTTGAAACGCAGATCGCGATGGCGGAGGTCGGTGCGGGCACCGCGATCCTCCCCTCGTTTGCACTGCCGGCTTGCCGCAACAGAAAGGTCCTCATCAATCAGGTGGTGAAGCCGATCGTCCACCTGGATCTCTATGAGATCCGTAACCGCGGCATCAAGCTGCCGCCGGGAGCGGATGAGTTCACGGCCTTTCTCCGGGAGTACGTCGCGAGTTGGGCGCACCGCGCGGGACTGCTCTGAATGGTTCTCGGACCGATTTTCCCAGGGTCCGGAGAGCCTGCGCCGTCTACGGGCCGCCCGATGCGGCGCCTTCTCGTGTACACCTGGCAATCTTCGCCAGCTGTGGCTAAGATAATAGCCACTAAACGACTTAACGGCTAAAATAATGGCCAAACTATCCGCCCTCCCGGCCGCGAGCGTAGCTCATCTTGAGCGTCTCGGTGGCCGTATCCGGATCGCGCGGAAGCGCCGCGGCCTGTCCGCGCGGGCGCTCGCCGAGAAGGTCGGCGTATTTCGCAAGACCATCGAGGCGCTCGAGGCCGGAAAGCCCGGCGTGTCGATCGGCGCCCTCGTCACCGTGCTCTGGGTGCTTGGCCTCGACCCCGGCTTGCTAGCGCTCGCCGATCCTGACGCCGACACGCATGGCAAGGCCCTCGAGGCGGCGCGCCGGCCCAAGCGTGTGCGGATGACCGTTACCGCCAAAGAAGATCGCCATGACTTCTGAGCGGGTGCTCTACGTCCATATCCAGCTGCCCGGCACGTTGGACACCGTGCCGGCAGCGCGGCTTCGCGTCGAGAAGGCCGATGACGGTAAGCGCATTGGGTACTTTCGCTACGGCGATCGCTACCTCGAGCGCGACAACCGCGTTGAGCTCGATCCCTTCCGGCTACCGCTTTCGCGCGAGACGTTCGCCATTACCAAGCTCAACGGCATCCCCGGCGCAGTGCGCGACGCGGGCCCGGACTACTGGGGACGGCTCGTGATCGAACGCCTGCTGGGCAAGAGTCCGAACGACTTGGACGACATCGACTACTTGCTACACGGGCCGACGGATGGCGCGGGCAATCTGTCGTTCGGCCTCGACGTCGAGCCCCGTTCAGCGGCACGCCCGCACAACCGCACGCAGCAACTCGCGGAGTTGATCGCGGCCGCTGACGCAGTCCAGGACGGTCGACCGGTGCCGCCGGAGATCCTTGAGCGGCTCGAGCCGGGGACAAGCATGGGCGGTGCGCGTCCGAAGGCGACCGTGGAACACGAGCGCGCGCTGTGGCTCGCCAAATTCCCCGCGCACCGCGATCGCATGAACGTGCAGCGCATCGAGCACGCAACCCTCGAGCTTGCGCGTCGCGCCGGCATAGATGCCTCCGGCACGCAGCTCGAGCGCGTGGGCGAGAACGATGTATTAATGGTCAAGCGTTTCGATCGTGAATGGAACGGCGTGGGCTATCTTCGCCACCGACTGGTGAGCGCGTTGACCGTGCTCGACGCGGAAGAGGGCGACGTCGATCGCGGTCGTTGGTCTTACCTGCTTCTCGCAGACGAGTTGCGCCGCTGGTCGACGCGCCCGCAGCGAGATCTGCGTGGACTCTTTCGTCGAATGGTGTTTAACGCCTGCGTAAGTAACACCGACGATCACCCCCGTAACCACGCCCTCGTGCGGCAGGCCGATGGCTGGCGCCTCGCTCCCGCGTATGACCTTGTGCCGCAAGCTGCGGTTGCGCAGGAGCGGCGCGATCTAGCGCTTGCCGTCGGTGAGTACGGGCGCGCGGCGACTCTCTACAACATCCTATCGGCGTGCGGGCGTTTTGGACTCTCTGGCGAGGAGGCGCGCGCCGAGTTCGATACCGTCGTAGCAGTCGTGCGGACGTGGCCGGAGGTTTTTCGCGAACTCGGCGTAGTGGGGTCCGACGTGGAAGCAGTCACACGAGCGTTTCTCTACAACGGATTGTTCGCTGAGACACCGTTCGAACCGCCACCAGTCTGAAGGGCGGTGCTCGCGCTGCTGCACCTCGCGCTACCAAAGCTTGAGCGTGCTCGGTGCGAACAGCTCTTCCACGCTCACCCGGCGCGGAATGACGTGCTGGTCGACCGCGAATTGAACGATTGCTTCCAACGCCTTCCGATTGGCTTCGACGCCGAACGGAAAGGGGTCCTTGCCGACCGCGCCGCGCAGGCCGATGGCGGTCTGGTCCGCGGGCGAAAGGTCCTCCCCCGCATCCAAACGGGCGAGATAGCGGGTCTTCGCCGCCTGGAAGGCACGGCACAGCTCTTCCGCCAGCCAGGGCGCGGCGTCCAAGACCGAATTCTTGATCACCACCCCGTGGTTGATGGGGTAGATCCCGGTCCGGCGGAAGTATTCGAACCCGGCGTTGCGAGCGTCGGGGATAAGCGGCCTGATGTCCGGGGAATCCACGCGGATGTCCCCGATGGCAGCGTCGATCTTGCTCCCGCCCAGCAGCTCCGCCATCGGTCTGCCGCGGTACGAGAGGTCGACGTTGGCGGGCGCCCGATACTCCTGCACGTGCTCGTCATCGGTCGGGGCCCAGGTGATCTTGCTCAGGTCGACGCCGTACTCGGTTTGCAGAATCCCCCGCGCCCAGAGGCCGGTCGTCACCGTATACCCGCGGTTCACGCCGACCACGCGGCCCTCCAAGTCCCGCGGGCCCTTGATTCCCGACTTGACGTTGTAGAACACCGCCCAGTGGTGGAAGTTCCGCGTGAGAAACACCGGAATGGCGGTGATCGGCTTGCCGTAGGCCAACGCGCAAAGATAGGTGGTGAAGGCCATCTCGCAGATGTCGAAATCGAGGCTTCGCACCATGCGTCGCATCGCCGCGGTGATCGGGTTGACCTCGATCTGCTCCAGCTGCGCTCGCCCGGCGGGCACGCTGCCGTCTTTCAGGGCCTGGGTGAGCCCGTAGTTGCCAATCGCGATCTTCAAAGGCGGCACTGGTGTGGCTCCGTTTGATGCGGTGTCCTGCGCCTGCGCTTGGGAGTGCACGGCAAGGTGTGCACGGCAATCCCTCGCTGGAGGCACAATTCCGAACCCGCCGCGAGACGATAGCCACTTCTACGTGCCACCGCAATTGATCCGAGACAACGCCTGGCGGCCCGGATGCGGGCCGCCGCAGCGGCCTGAGCGCCCCGGCGGCGAGGCGCGTCCGTGAGATCGGTGTGCGTCTTCTGCGGCGCCAATGCGGGGCACCGCCCGCTCCTCCCCGAGACCGCGCGGCGCACCGGCAGGGTGATCGCCGAGCGCGGCCTCACGCTCATCTTCGGCGGTGGTCGCGTCGGGCTGATGGGCGCCGTATCGGCCGCCGCGCGCGATGCGAACGGCCGGGTGGTCGGCGTCATTCCGGCGGCACTGCAGAAGAAGGAGCTCGCCTACGCCGGTACCGAGCTCACTGAGCTGATCGTTGTGAGTTCGATGCACGAGCGCAAGGCCCGCATGGCCGAGCTCGCGGACGGCTTCATCGCGCTGCCGGGCGGCTACGGCACGTTCGAGGAGATCTGCGAAATGATCACCTGGGCCCAGCTCGGCATTCATCGCAAGCCGTGCGGATTGGTGAACGTGGCCGGCTACTTCGATGGGCTGCTCGCGCAGTTCGATCGCGCCGTCGAGGAGGGCCTGCTGCACGCCCCCCACCGCGGCCTGGTCGTTGCGGCGGCCACGCCCGAGGCGCTGCTCGACGCGATGGGCGCGTGGACGCCGCCGCCGCTCGAGTTCCAGCTCGACTGGCGCAACACGTGACGCGAGCGCCGGGCGCGCCACGCATGACGCTGCGCGAGCGTATCCGGCGCCTGCGGTTCTATTACAAGTCGGGCGAGGTATTTCGCGAGCGGCTCGCCGAGCCCGCGCTCGCCTGGTGGCTGCCGCTCGCGCCGGCGGCGCGCGCGGTGGAGGTGCGCTTCAAGTCCGGACGCCGCTTTCGCATGCAGGCCGCGCACTGGCCGCTGCTCCCCACTGCCTGTCGGCTCGAGCGCATCGGCGCCGAGTTCGAGTTTCTGCCCGATGCGAAGTGCATCCGGTTGGACGGCCTCACGCTTTACTCGCCGCTGTGGAGCCGCGACGAGCCGAGCTACTACCAGGAGGTGCTGATCGACGATGTGTACGGCGTGAAGCGGCGCGACCTTGCCGGCCGGACGGTGGTCGATGTCGGGGCCTACGTCGGCGAAACCGCGATCGCGTTCGCGCGCCGCGGCGCGACCGTCCACGCCGTCGAGCCGTCGGAAGCGTTCTGCCGTTTCATGCGCCGCAATCTCGCCGCGAACGGCCTCGCTACCCGGGTCGTCCTGCACGAGGTCGGCCTGGCCGAACGGGCCGGCGCGACGCAAACGCGTCACGACCGGCTGCAGTTCGTCGAAGGCGTCGAGTACGCGCTCGCGCGGCTGCCGCGGGCGGTCGAGCTGCTCGAGCTCGATTGCGAGGGCGCCGTGTACTATCTGCTTGCCGACCCGCGCTTTCTCGCGCATCTCGCGCCGCGCGAAGTCCGCATGGAATATCACTGCGGCCCGGCGCCCGTGGTGGACGCTCTCGAACGAGCAGGCTGTGCGGTCGAACTGCGGGCGCCCGCCGGGCCGGTGGGGCTCCTCACCGCCAAGCGCAAGGCGCCGGCCGACCAGGATGCCCGGGCCGCTTGAGATGGGCGCCATCGACGGCATCGCTGCGAGTCTCTCGGATTGTCGATCGGCGCCGTCCGGCGCCGGCGGCGGCGAGCGCTAGAATCCGGCTCATGCCCGCGCTGAAGAGCAGCGTCAATCCGCGCGCCGAAGAGTTCCGCACCAATGCGGCGGCGATGGCCGCGCTGGTCGCCGACCTGCGCGACAAGGTCGCGCAGGCGGCGCTCGGCGGCGACGAGGCGGCCCGGGCGAAGCACGTTGCGCGCGGCAAGCTCCTGCCGCGCGAGCGGGTGCGCGAGCTCCTCGATCCCGGCTCGCCGTTCCTCGAGCTGTCGCAGCTTGCCGCGCTCGACATGTACGACAACGAGGCGCCGTGTGCCGGCGTGATCACCGGGATCGGCCGCGTGTCGGGCGAGGAATGCGTGATCGTCGCGAACGACGCCACCGTCAAGGGCGGCACCTACTACCCGATGACGGTGAAGAAGCACCTCCGCGCGCAGGAGGTGGCGTGGCAGAACAACCTGCCATGCATCTACCTCGTGGACTCCGGCGGGGCGAACCTGCCGCGCTGGGAAGACGTGTTCCCCGACCGCGACCACTTCGGCCGCATCTTCTACAACCAGGCCAACATGTCGGCCGGCGGGATCCCGCAAATCGCGGTGGTGATGGGGTCGTGCACGGCGGGCGGCGCCTACGTGCCGGCGATGGCCGACGAATCGATCATCGTCAAGGGCGAGGGCACGATCTTCCTCGGCGGCCCGCCGCTGGTGAAGGCGGCGACCGGCGAGGTCGTTACCGGCGAGGAGCTTGGCGGGGCCGAAGTGCACACCCGCCAGTCCGGCGTGGCCGATCACTACGCGCTGAACGACCAGCACGCGCTCGGGATCGCGCGGCGCATCGTCGCGAACCTCAACCGCAAAAAAGGGGTCGCGCTCGCGCTCGCCCAGCCGAGCGACCCGCTGTATCCCCCGGAGGAGCTGGGCGGAGTGATTCCCACCGACGTGCGCAAGCCCTACGACGTGCGCGAAGTGATCGCGCGCATCGCCGACGGCTCGGTGCTCGATGAGTTCAAGCAGAATTACGGCGCGACGCTCGTCACCGGCTTCGCGCGCATCTGGGGCTATCCGGTCGGCATCGTCGCCAACAACGGCATCCTGTTCTCCGAATCGGCGGTGAAGGGCGCGCACTTCATCGAGCTGTGCTGCCAGCGGCGGCTGCCACTCCTGTTCTTGCAGAACATCGCCGGCTTCATGGTCGGCAAGAAGTACGAGGCGAGCGGGATCGCCAAGGACGGCGCGAAGATGGTGACCGCGGTCTCGTGCGCAGCGGTGCCGAAATTCACGGTCATCATCGGCGGCTCGTTCGGTGCCGGCAACTACGGTATGTGCGGCCGCGCGTACGGCCCGCGCTTCCTGTGGATGTGGCCGAACGCCCGCATCAGCGTCATGGGCGGGCAACAGGCCGCAAGCGTGCTCGCGACCGTCAAGCGCGACGGCATCGAGGCGAAGGGCGGCAAGTGGTCGGAGCAGGACGAAGCGGCATTCAAGGCGCCGATCGTGGAGCAGTACGACCGGCAAGGCCACCCGTACTACGCCACCGCCCGCCTGTGGGACGACGGCGTCATCGCACCCGAGGACACGCGCCGCGTCCTCGGGCTCGCCCTGTCGGCCGCGCTCAACGCGCCGGTCGAGGCGACGAAGTTCGGCGTGTTCCGGATGTAGGCGCGGCGAATGTCGCGCCACGAGGCGGCGATCGAATGGTGCCGGCTCACCCCGGATCTCGATCATCGCACTAGCTCCAGCGCGGCCAACTCGGTGGGTACCGCAGTCGTCATCGAGCTGGCGTGCGACTGACTCCTCACGACCATCACCCATTCGCCGCGAACCAACCTGCCGCGCCATGAGCTACGAATCGATCCAAGTCGACAAGACCCCCGCCGGCGTCGGCATCGTCTGGCTGAACCGCCCCGAGCTGCGGAACGCATTCAACGAGACGATGATCGCCGAGCTCGCCACCGCCTTCCGCTCGCTCGATGCCGACCACGACGTGCGCGCGGTCATCCTCGCCGGCATCGGGCCCGCGTTCTGCGCCGGCGCCGACCTCAACTGGATGAAGCGGATGGCCGAGTACACGTTCGAGCAGAACTACCACGACGCGCTTGGCCTCGCCGGCATGCTGCACACGCTGCACACGATGACCAAGCCGACGCTCGCGCGAGTGCACGGCGCGGCGTTCGCCGGCGGGATGGGGCTGGTGGCGGCGTGCGACATCGCCGTGGCCGCGATCGGCGCCGAATTCTGCCTGTCGGAGGCGAAGATCGGCCTGGTTCCGGCGACGATCTCGCCGTACGTCATCGCCGCCATGGGCGAGCGCATGGCCTACCGTTACATGCTCACGGCGGAGCGGTTCGACGCGGCCGAGGCCTATCGCATCGGCTTCGTGCAAGACGTGGCGCAGCTCGAAGAGCTCGACGCCGTGATCAACCAAATTCTCGGCCACCTCGTCGCCGGCGCCCCGGCCGCACAGACCGCGACCAAGGAGCTCATCCGCGCGGTGGCGCGCCGGGGACTCACCGATGAATTGATCGCCGACACGGCGACGCGGATCGCGACCGCTCGCGCCTCCGACACCGGCCGAGAAGGCATCCGGGCATTCCTCGACAAGCGCAAGCCGGCCTGGTTGGCCACGGCGGCGGGCCTTGGCGAGTCGGGCTCGAGAGTGCGGCGACGCCCGAAAAAAAAGGCCGGCTGAATCCAGGCGGGCGCGCCCCGGGCGGCGTTGCGGGCGTCACGTCAGATGGAGTCGAATCCCCCGCGGCGCGGCCGGCGCTTGCGCGCACCACAGCTCCCGCGGGGCGTCGGGCATGCAGAACTCTACCCTGCGACCAACGGATTAAAAGCCAATATCCTTGCCGGGCACGACTTGTTAAATCAACCCCCTGCAACGCCTGCCATCGTCATTTGCAGCCCCACTCAGGCTCGCGAAGCCCCAAAGCGAGCCCGCTCTGCTACAAAATCGGCCGGACGCGGTGCCTCCGCAGGCTGACATATCTGGTCGCAGGGGTGACGTTCTAAAGCAGCGTTGAGACCGCCCGGCCGCACCGCCATCAACTTCGCCAGCGCAGAGGCCAGCGCATCGAGCGCCTCCGCGCCCGGCAGAGTGACAGCGAGACGGAGTTTGCCATCTTCGCCTGTCTCCACGCATTGGCGAAGTCCGGCCTTGACCGCGGAGACGGCCGCTGGCGCAGGCTCGGTTGAAGCCGATGCCGGCATCGAGGGGTCGGTTCAATTCCCATCTCAATGACCGCGCTCAACGGGCCCGGTGCTACCCCGTAGCGCTAGTGCGGCAAGTTGTGGAGGACAGACGACAGTCGGTCGCCGTCAAACTACCGGCACCAGAGACGAAACGCGAAACCCTTCGCGCTTATCCTTTGCGCCACGTATCGATCGAGCTACTCATCAGTGCGAGCGCGGCTGAGCGGAAGGACCCGGGCGCGTGCCCGAGCGACGTCGATCGTTACGATGGCGCCGTGCTCAAGTTCGATGCGCAAGCTTTCGATGGCGCTGATGACACGCGCACCGACCGCCGCCGGAAGTACATCGGACGTTCTAAGCTGGATCACGCTCGGACCGTTGGCCTGGGTCGCGGCAAGTAGTGCACCGTAGTCAAGGTCGTGAGTAAACACGGTAAAGCCGTTTTGTTCGGCCCACGCCATCAGTTCACGATCAGTAGCCGTCCGCGCACCGATGGCGATCCAATGTTTGGCCGAAATCCCCGCCGACTCGAATCGCTCGACCCAGGTGGGCGAAAGATTCATGTCGACCAGAATCTTGATCACGGAATTGTAAGCTCGCGTTCCTCGGCTCGCCAAGCAGCATAGGTGAGCGCCTGCGCGATGTCCTCGCGCTCCAAATACGGGTATGCAGCCAGAATCTCATCGTGTGTCCGGCCAGCCGCGACCAGACCGACAATCATTCCGACAGTGACACGCATTCCGCGAATGCACGGCTTTCCGCCCATCACTTGTGGGTCTAGGGTGATGCGGTCGAGCTGGTCCATGGCGTGCTCCCGGCCAATCCGTATTGCCAGCGGTTGCATAGCAAATTATAACGGCGTTCCCGTCTGCTACCCTTCCACCCTTGCAGCGGCGCTGCGAAGCTAGGCTGGCCGGTCATGACGACTCTCCCCACCGCCACCCGGCCCATGTTCGTGATGCTCGAGAACGTCGAGCTCGTCGATGGATACTACGACGGACCGTCGCGCGGCACGAGCGCGCTGCCCAACACGTTCGAGCCTGTCTGGGGTCAGCTGTACCGCACCTCTCGGCGCGCCATGTAGAGCGCGAAGAGCTCCCGGTTGAGCCGCCGCAATCGCTCCCGCTCACCGGCCAATCGTCGCTGATCGCCACGCCGTTCGAGCGCGAGGAGCGCGACGAGGAGGCGCGCTGCACTTGCCGGCGGTGAGTCCGGGAACGCGACGTCGCCGAGCTCCTTCCCTGCCACCGGGTGCTCGACAAGGAACCACGCCGGAAACCAGGCGGGGAGCTCGTCCTCCGCGACGCTTTCCCAGTCGCAGGCGCGCTCGAAGGCCTGCCACTCGCGCTCGAGCGGCTCGTCCGCGAGCGCTGCGCGGACCGCTGCCAGCCGGTGCGGCGCGTGCCAGGCGAGCGCGAAGAGCGTCGGCTGGGCCGCAACGAGCCCGTTCTGGCGGTAACGCGCTACGGTGAGCCACTGCAACGGATCCGAACGCCGGGTCGCGCCGGGGATCGCAGCCGCCGCGGCCTCGGCCTGCGCCCACTCGCCGCACCGCAGGCACAGCGCCGCGCAGTGCGACTGCGCGTGCGCGGGCTCGTAAGCGACGCCGCGCGCGTCCTGCGCCATCTCGCGGAAAAACTCGGCGACGAACGCCGACGCCGCATCGCCGAGCACTTGCCTCGCAGCCGGAGCGAGCTCTTCGTCGAGCCATCGCACCGTGAAGAGGATCGCCTGCGGATCGGTGCCCGGCCGGCGCCACTCGGCGAGCCTACGCACCGATGTCCGAAGTGCAGGAAGCGCCGGATGGTCAGGTGCCTCGCTTCGCAGCCGCTCGAGCGCCACGCCGGCCCGCGCCGCGTCGCGCGCCGCGAGGGCGTCGATCGCGTCATTCGCGAGCATCACCGCGCGCGAGTCGAGGAAGAGATCGAGCTGCATGGCGCGTCGCCTCAGAAGAGCGTGACCCGATCGCTCCGCCACGCGTCGAACTCCGGCGGCAAGAGCTCGACAATCGCGCGTCCCGACATGCCGTAGATGTCGTACGTGAGGTCGAGCTGCTGCAGCACGCGAACGAAGCGCCGCAGCGTGCCTGGGTGCTCGGCGGCGGCATGCGCGCCGCGCTTCGGAAGCCCGCGCGAACGGTCGAGGTACAGCGCGTTCAGCGCCTCGATCACACCGCGGCTCGCGATCAGGTCCTGGCGGCTGGTGATCTCCTGGTACACGCTCGGCTCGACGTGCAGGGGGCCGGAGAGAACGAGGATCGCGTGTCCGCGGTGGCGCCGGTAGACGGCGAGCGGACCGAACAGCAGGTGCCGGTACCGGTAGCGGAAACCGAAGTCTGGCACGTGCCGATAGTCGCGCCCCGGCCGGCGGGTACCGTCGGCGCGCCGCGGTGCGAGCTGCTCGAAGTAGTGGAGCGCGAGCCACGTCCATAATCCCCGGTTGCCCTCCACCTCCTCCGGCGCGAGCGGCGCGAGCCGGGTCCACAGGTATTCGCCGGCGCGCCAGCGGGTGGCGAACCGCACCGGCTCCACCTGCACTTCCGCCGAGAGTTCCTCGGTGCAGGCCGGGTCGGTCAGCAGTTCGAGGGGCGGATCCCCGGTACCCCCTGCGCGCAGCACGTCGAGGTACGCGCGGAACCGCTCGATCCCGGCGCCGTTCAACGCACGGACCGTCGTGCCGCTCACCGTTCGCTCCTGCCGATCGCGCGCTCGAAGCGCACGCGCGCATCGCGCGCGCGGCAGAACGCCTGCACCGCCCGCTCGATCCACTCCTCGGCCTGTGCGCGCGCCTCCTCAGCCGAGACGCCGATGCCGCGTTCCGGCGGCGTCTCGACCCCGGGCAGGCTGCACACGTAGCGCAGCCACAGGCTCGTCCAGTCGGACTCGTCGAACTCGGGATCGGTCTGCTCCTCGACGACGACCGCCTCGTGGAGGATGCGCCGCACGACTTCGGGATAGACGAGCGCGAGGAACGAATCGCCCGAGCGCGCTACCTCGCCGAGGTCCGCGACGCGCTGGTTCAGCTCGAGCACCGGCCAGTCGGAGACGTCCAGCCGCCAGATGCGCTCGCCGAGATCGCGGAACTCAACCGGCAGGAGCGACTGCTTGTGGGCGAGCGACTCGTCCGGCTGCAGCGGCACCAGCTTGTCGGCAACGCCGAGCAGCAGGCCATGGCGGGCGTCCACGACCTTCAAGCGGAACTTCGGCAGCGGGCTCGGGGTGATCTCGCGCAAGGCGAGGTCAGGCGGGAGGACTCGCGCGCCCACCGTGCCGAACTCGAAGCGCATGTAAGAGGTTGCGTTGTATGCCTCGATGTACACGTTCGACTCGGGCGGGAAGCCGGACTCCGCGAGATCGAACTCGGCGTCGAACCGCCAGCCGCCACCCGGCGCCGGCAGGAGCCGCACGGTCACGCGCGAGCGCGAGATGCGCTTCCGCCCCGTGTAGTTGAGGCGCCGGATCACCCCTCCTCCTCGAGCCCGACCGTCTTTACCCGCACGTCGCGGCGCGGATCGAAGCCTTTCACGACGAGGTGGAACGCGGGATCGTCGATCCGGAGCACGATCGCGTTCCGCTCCCGCCGGAGTATCTCGGCGCCACCGGCCTCGGCGACGATTGGTGCCCGGTCCATCTCGAAGTCGAGCGTCTGGTAGAGCGCGAACGGGTTGCCGCGGCGCACCTCGTAGGCAGCGAGCACCGCAGCGAAGCGCGGCGGGCGTGCCCCGTTCCCGCTGCCCGCCACGCGAAAGCCGCCCGCGAGCTTCTGCAGCTCGAAGAAGCGGTCCCTGCCGGCGGCCTCCACCGCCGGTGTCTCGCCGATGCCATCGACGCCGGCGCGCTGCGGACCCTGCGGCGAGCGGTTCTTCACCGTCTCTTCGGTCGGCACGTCAAGCGAGAAGAGGTGCCGCAGTAGCGCGAAATCCCGGCCTGCGACCGGCCGCGTCAGGATGCGAACGATTTCGCGCGGCGCACCCTTCACGTAGCGCAGCGTGAACGGCCCGTGGCGGTAGCGCTCCTTGAACCGCGGCGAGCGCTCCTGCCACTCGGTGTGCGCCGGGTTCTCCGAGTCGCCGAGCAGACCGGAGAGCGCGCGGTCGCGCACGCTCACGATCGCGCGCACGCCGCTCTGGAGGCCGCTCCGCACCCCGGCGACGGTGATGCCGTCGCGAACGAAGTGCTCCTCGCCGCCGGCGAGCGCGTCGTCGCGCTCGAGGTAGACGTCGAAGGCGGCGCAGGCCGGCTCGCCGGCTGCAGGTTTGACCCAGACGGGTACCCGTACCGCGACCGGGTCGCCGCGGTTGAACGCTTCGCGCAGCGGCGCGAGCGCTTTCTCGATCGCGTCGTCCGCCGACCAGCGGGGCGCGGCGGTCGGCAGTGGCTCGGGGAGCCTGGCGTAGCGCTCCACCGGCAACCCGAGTCCCCAGTGCGCGAGCTCCACCAGCCGCTGCAGCCTCGGCGCCTCCTGCCAGCCGACACGCCCGAGAAAGCGGGCAAGCGTAATGGCGTCGAGGACTTCGCTCCGCCCGTCATGCACGACCCCGACGACGAGGTCGCCGGCGAGGATCGGCACGAAGTAGTGCCGCACCACAGACGGCAGGAGCTCGCCCGCCGTGAGATCGGGCTCGGGCTGCGGGATCACGACGGAGAGGCCAGGCTCGCTGCCTCGTTCGATGCCGAAGTCGCGGCAGAACTGCGCGGCGAGCTCAGCATCCTCGACCGGGAGCGCGAGATCGCCCTCGAACCGCCCGAAGTAGCCGTAGGGGTAGTAGCGGGCGCCGTCGAGGCGGTGGATCCTCAGCACCGCCTGGCCCATGAGGAGCGCGCGGCCGTCGTCGCGGCGCACGGTGACGGCGAAGAACGCGTTCAGCCGCGACGCAGCGGGGAACACCGTCTTGCCGAGGCCCCAGCGGCCGAGCTCGGAGGCGCTCTTGCGTGAGCGGCCGACGTTGCGCCAGAAGTAATAGAAGTCGTTGCGCGTACCGCCCGCATCCAGCGCCTCGTCCTCGCTCTGCCGGGGGCTGCCCTGAAGGCCGCGCGTGCCGAAGTCCTCGAGCAGCACGAATCCGAGCGGACTCTCAGGCGTGGGGAGCTCGGCGAGCCCGCTGCGGTCGGCCGCGAGGTGCGGCCAGAGCCCGGCGAGGTAGCGGTCGCGTCGCTCGCCTTCGAGCAGCGCCGTCGGCGGGGGAAAGACGATCCGCACCCGCACCTGCATTCCGGGTGCGCGGGCGTCGAGCGAGTTCTGGATCGCCTCGCGCACCAGCGCATCCGCCAGGCTGCCGAGCGCCTCGGTGGAGAAGAACTCGCCCTCGATCGGGTCGATGTTCATCTCGCCGGGCTGCATGCGGCGGAAGCACCAGACGGGCGGCGTGCTCACGGCGACGGTTTTGGTCGGACGGACGGGTTCGGCAGCGCCATTTTCGCCGATGCCGCACGACGCGCGCTTTGAGAGAAGAGCGACCGAGACCGAGGCGTATTTCGTCGTCCGGGGGGCCGCTACGATCTCGCGCAGGGAGCCCTTTACCGAGGGCCCGGCCGCGGCGATGACGCTGCCGGCTCCGCCAACCGATGGCGCGGGGAGCGCTACGGGGGCCCGGTGGAGCGCCAAGTCCGTGATTGACTGGTAGGGCGTGCAGGAGTCGAACCTGCGACCAACGGATTAAAAGTACGTCTGCACACCCAACCGCTATTGAGCGGCTTGCTCACGGACGTTGCGTGCGTACGACGACGTCGGCGCTGGTGGGCAGCAGGCGGGCGCGCGCTTCGAGTGCGCGGCCCCGGTAGAGCAGATAGATCGCGATGCAGAGCGTCAAAACCTGCGTGCCCACAAGCAGCAGAAATCCTGCGGCAAAGCCGCTTCCCGTGCTGGCGCCGGCGCCGATCACCGCGCCCATCGCGAGCGGCATGAGTGCCGACAGGAGATTGCCAACCCCGTTGATGAAGCCGTAAGTCGATCCTACTGCCGCCTTCGGCGAATTGTGCTGCACCAGCGTCGGGATCGCGGATCCCTGTAGCCCCCAGAACGCCTGGGACGCGATGAGCCAGAATGCGACCGCGATCGTCCCGTGTGAATTGAGCAGCAGCAGCACCGAGATGCCGGTACCAAGACTACCGACCACGAAGATCAGCGGCACCCGATGCGATGGCAACTTGTCGATGACGTAGCCGCCGAGGAAGCCGGACGCGATGCCCATGACGAACGGCAGCGCGGCAACGATGCCCATGTTGCGGATGGAAAACTGCTGCACCTGCAACAGGTAGCTCGGAAGCCAGCTCGAGCTTCCCCACAGGTACGCCAGCGTGGCAATCTCGATCAGCAGGATCGCCGCGAGATGCGGCGTTGAAAATGCGAGCCGGATCGTCTTGCGGACCGTCTGTCGCTGCGGCCTTCCCGACGCTTCGACCGGCGCTGCGGCGGTTGCCTGTCCCGAGCGGTTCGCCGATCCCCGGTTGATGAAGAAGTAGATCAGCGGGAGGCCGATGAGCGCATTCAGGAAAGCAAGGACGATGAATGAGCTGTGCCAGTCCCACGCGTACACGAGGTAGGTAACGAGCGGGATGCCGATGGCGAGGCCGCCCGACACCCCCATCGAGCTCACGGCATTGGGCTTGCCGACCTCGTGGTCTCCGAAGTGCTGCCGGATGTACATCGTCTTAAGCGAAAACAGCGGGCCTTCCGACGCCCCGAGCACGAACCGGAACGCGAGGAGCATCACCGCTCCGATCGCGTAAGGCGATATCAGCGTCAGCGCCGCCCACGCAGCGATGCTCACCGTAAGTCCCCTACGCACGCCGAGAATCGCCTCGTAGAACGGCGTGAGGAAGAACGCGGCGATCCCATAGCCGACGAGGAACGTGGTCATCAGCGCGCCCTGCACGACGCGGTTCCCGGCGATACCGAAGTGGTCGGTGAACGCGCGATCGGTGATGAGGACCGAGGCATTCACCCGGTCGATATAGGAGATCGCGACCAGGACGAGCAATGCGACGACGCCCAGCCAGCGGTTTGCGGCTTCGGACGGCGCGGGACCGAGTGCGGTTGGATTCGAGCTGACATTCATGATCGTGTCTTCCGTACCTGCAGTAGGATATTCCAGAGAAACGTGCGGCGCGGTCGATAATGTATCCGGGTTCAGGCCAGAGGAACGCGTCACGCGTCGTAGCCGTGGTGGCGATGCCGCCTTCCTTCAGCCACTCGTTCCCGCGCGCACCGATCTGGACGCGGCCGTGCGCGTGCGGCGCGTACCCTCGTCGTGCTGCAAGGCCAATTTCCGCCCAGCGTACTGTCGAAAGCGAGGCTCGCGCGTGTACACATGAACGAGGGCAGCCGCCACGTAACCATAGCGCCCGCAGTTTGCGCGCACCGACCGCGGTCAGATCGAAGCCGCCGAGGTCCACGAACCCGACCCGCGCGGCGGTCGGCAAATTGGCCCGCTGATTTTCCTTGGTAGGGCGTGCAGGGTCAAACCTGCGACCAACGGATTAAGGTCATCGATCGGAGCAGCATCCTGGAGAAATCGACATGCGCTACGAGCTCTACTACTGGCCCGACATCCAAGGTCGCGGTGAATTCGTCCGGCTCGCGCTCGAAGCGGCGGGCGCCGACTACGTGGACGTAGCGCGGTCGACGCGGCGCGGCATGGGCGTGCCCGCGCTCCTGCGCTTCCTCGAGGGGCGCGCCATACCCCACCGACCGTTCGCGCCGCCATTCCTCAAAGCGGGCAATCAAGTAATCGGCCAGACGGCGAACATCCTGCTATTCCTCGGACCGCGGCTCGGTCTTGCGCCGCGCGGCGAGGCCGATCGGCTGTGGGTGCATCAACTCCAGCTCACCCTCGCCGACTTCGTGACCGAGGTCCACGACACCCATCATCCCATCGCCGGCAGCCTCTACTACGAGGATCAAAAGCCGGAGGCGCGACGCGCCGCAGCGAGCTTCATCGGCGAGCGCCTGCCGAAGTTCCTCGGCTATTTCGAGGGCATGCTAGAACGCAATCGGCGACGCGGCGGCTACCTGGTCGGCGGACGATTGTCCTATGTGGACCTGTCGATCTTCCAGGTCATCGAGGGGCTGCGCTATGCGTACCCGCGGGCCATCGCACGGCGAGCCGCCAGGTACCCGAGGCTGATCGCGGTACGCGATCGGGTGGCCGCGCGCCCGCGCGTTGCCGCCTATCTCGCCTCGGATCGACGCGTGCCGTTCAGCAACGCCGGCATCTTTCGCCACTACCCGGAGCTCGATCGCACCGTCTCCAAACGCTAAGCGCCGGGCATCTGCCGGGACCGATCAAGTTCACGGTGACCCCCGCGCGGGCGTTGTTCTGCGCCTGAGCGGCGCGTCGATCTCTCCGCCACGCGCGGGCGCATGACTGGCTAGCGTGAGGGGGACCGAGTGGCGTGGGTACGCTATCGGTCATCCTCTCTGGTACGGCTATTGAGGAGACCGCGGATTTCACCGCTCGGATGCAATGTCGTGTGCACGTTCGCGTACGCCGCCCCCGCCCGGATCGCCTTCAACATTTCGGCGAAACCAGCCGCTGCGGCGTCGATACCCTGACCCGGCAGCGCAATCACATCGGCCGCGGTCAGCGTTCCCGTGATGGTCGCCGGGAAGGGGGGGCACGCCTGCGGCGTTGGAACGGTGGCGGGCGCGTTCCCAAGATTCGTGCACAGGAAGAGCACGATGCCGCCAGTCGTCGCAGGGCGGCCGAAGTGAATGTGGGACTGGAGCGCGGTCGACGAGAGATCCCGGTACGTCAACTCATATTCAATCGAGGTCTGATCGCGAATTCTCGCCCTGAACTCTCCGCTCCCCGTTGAGTTGATGGTCGCCGGCGTTTCTTGGTAGCCAATGAGCCGCGCAGTGACCGCGTCCTCGTCAGCACTAGCCGACGACGCGAACATCGTCACCAACGCCGCCGCGAGGACACCTGAAAACCTGCTGCTTTGGTTCATCGTGTACTCCTCCTTTGGTGGGACGTTTGGCGTAGTTACTTCATAACGCGGCCTAACCGACAACTACCCCCCGCTCGCGATGGGGTGCCGGAGGCCACAGGAATCGATCGGTCGGTGCGCCCCGTCTCGGACGGGCCAATTCCCTGAGCCGGTCATGGTTTCCTCCGCCGACACAACCGTTCGCCCCGGGCGACCGAACGTATTTATCCTAGGTTCGGTTTCCGCAATGTCAACCGACTTTGGTGCGCAATTCGCGCCGCGGCCGCAGGCGTGGGGCGCGACCGCCTCGCGCCGGCGCCGACGCGGCGGGAGGCCGAAATTCTGCAAGCGACTCGCCGCGCGGCGCGTCGTCGAGCCGACAGGGAAGCAAACCCCTTATTCCATGAGCGCGGCGGCGGACCGGTTTCGCCCCCAATTTGATTCGGGCACCCGTGTTGCGGATCGGTGACAACGCCTCATTTCCT
>Ga0187846_10000330_pt1 | contig 27875 bp, 23 predicted proteins | sample TC_taG_FD_161473 | JGI IMG/M metagenome (GOLD analysis project Ga0187846, IMG submission 161473) | Biofilm microbial communities from the roof of an iron ore cave, State of Minas Gerais, Brazil - TC_06 Biofilm (v2) | ecosystem: Environmental > Terrestrial > Deep subsurface > Cave > Wall biofilm... | reverse complement strand
GCGACCCCACCCTTCAGCAGGGTGCGAAATCCCTCCACCAAGCTAGCGGGCCAATCGGAAAGATTGGCCAGGGTGCGCTTTTTGACCCGGCCCTGCTCGCGATAGCTCTCGCGCAAGAGAATGGCGGGGGGCGAGCTGCGATTGGGGACCGATTCGACATACATGGGCGCATATTGACGATCCCATCATCATAACGCAAGCCTATTCGTCGCCATTTACATGGGTACACGGTGCGACCCCAAATCGACTACATGCCGCGGAAACACTGGGGTTTCACGCCCTCAGAAGTAAAAACTTCGGGCTAGAGACGCCCCGACGCGTCGTCATGTCGATCGAGACCAAGAAGGGGGAGATCAGGGAGCTATGAGCCACCAACTCTGACGCTCCCCTCACTCGACTGCGCGATCCGTGGATCGCGCGTGCTTCAGGTGGAGAGCGTTCAACCGGGACCCGTCGGAAGGCTGGACGTTGCCATGACCCGACGGGTTGCATAGCGAGCTCTTCACGAGCCCGTCCTGATCCAGCATTGCGGTAGAGCAGCCGTCGCCGCGCACAAGTCGAGGCGGAACGGCGGCACGAACAGACAGAGGCGGCGCTAATCCGCGACATCGGTCGCAGCACGATCGGGGCTGACGTGTCGGGAGGAAAGTCGCGCCGTGTGGCGCGTTACAACGAATTAATGCGGGTGAAAGCCGCCTGTCACCTTGCTGGGCCATTTAATGGCCGATCCACTCTCGCTCGACATTGCAAACGGCGAGTAAACCCCGCCTCACAGGAGGACCAATTGGCCGAATTAAAAAACAAGTGTACCCCTCACCCGTGGTTAAACAGAAAACGCGCTGCGGCGATCGGTTTCGGTCTCGGCGCAACATTGGCTCTTTCGCCGTTCGTTTGGGCTGAAAATCCACCGATCGCGGACACCCCCTCTACAGTTTCGCCTGGGGCGCCGCAAACGCTGACCTCTCCGGTCGCTCTGATCCAACAGCAAAGCTTTGCACCGCTTGTAAAAAAGGTTTCTCCGGCCGTGGTGAACATATCTGTTTCGCAGAAGGCCGATGCCGACGCCATGGTGCAGGAGCCGGAAATAGCCCCGTCCCCTGGCTTTCCGAACTCTCCGTTCGACGAGTTTCTCCGCCGCTTCTTTGAACAGCAAGGCCCGGGAGGCCAGCGGCATCTCTTTCCACAGAATCCGGGCGGACAAGCCAAGCGCATTGCGCTCGGTTCCGGCTTCATCGTCGATCCATCCGGCTACGTTGTTACAAATAGCCACGTGGTCGGCGATGCCGCTAAGGTCGAAGTGACCTTGCAAGATAACAACAAGTATACCGCGAAAATTATTGGGCGTGACCCTAAGACCGACATCGCAGTGCTCAAGATCAACGCGGACAAGCCGCTCCCTTATGTAAAGTTCGGCGACAGCAGTGCAGCCCAGGTCGGAGATTGGGTGATGGCCGTCGGTAATCCGTTTGGGCTCGAGGGGACCGTGACCACTGGGATAATTTCCGCCCGCGGACGGGATATCCACTCGGGCCCGTTCGACGACTTCCTGCAGATCGACGCGCCGATTAACCGCGGAAATTCCGGTGGTCCAACCTTCAATCTCGAGGGCGAGGTGATCGGCATCAACACTGCGATCTATTCGCCGAACGGCGGCAGCGTCGGCATCGGCTTCGCGGTGCCGTCCAATGTTGCCAAGACGATCGTGGCCCAGCTCGAAGAACACGGCAAAGTCAGCCGCGGCTGGCTCGGAGTGCAGATCCAGGAAGTAACGCCCGCGATTGCGGCGAGCCTCGGCCTGCATGGTGAGCAAGGAGCCCTCGTCGCCGTCGTGGCCTCCGGCAGCCCCGCGGCGAAAGCCGGCATCAAACAAGGCGATGTGATCCTGTCCTTCAATGGGACCGAAGTAAGCCACCTGCGCGACCTGCCCCTGGCGGTTGCCGCAACCGCACCTGACACCGACGCGACCATAACGATATGGCGCAGCGGGCAGCCCGTGCAACTGCAGGCGAAAGTCGGAGAACTCGCCAACGAGCAAGTTGCCTCGGCCGATGGTAGCGAAGACGAGGGCCAGCCGATGAAGGCAGAGGCGATGGGCATGCATTTCGCCCCGCTGACGGCTCAGCTTCGGCGTGAACTCCATGTGGGCAAGGATGTGCACGGCGTGGTGGTTATGCGAGTAGACAGCGGCAGCGTCGCCGAGGATGTCAGCCTGAGCGAGGGCGATGTACTCGTCGCTATAGACCAGCAGCCCGTCAACACACCGGAGGAGGCGGCCGCGAAATTACAGGAGGTCGCGAACTCGCCAAAGAAGAGCGCACTTCTGTTGTTGAATCGTCATGGTGTCACGCAGTATGTCGGCGTGAACCTCGGCGGGAATAACGGCTAGTGGACGCACCTAACAGAAGAGTCCAGATTTTGGTTTTCCCCGGAGCGCCAGCTGTGCGAGTGTGCGGCATGCGCAAGGGAATTACCGTCGAGGTCACAGCGGCGGATCGGGCTCGCTTGCAGTCGATCATCCGGGATCGCAACAGTCCGCAGAAGCACGTCTGGCGGGCGCGGATTATTGTTCTGACTGCCGACGGCGCGGGCACGACCGCCATTACCCGCGCGGTCGGCAAGGGCAAAACCGTGGTCTGGCGCTGGCAGGAGCGCTTTATGCATCAAGGGGTCGAGGGGCTCACCCGCGACAAGACCCGACCCTCGCGCATCCCGCCTTTGCCGGCCGAGACCGTTGATCGCGTCGTTGCCCTGACTAATCAAACGCCGCCGCATGAGGCGACCCATTGGACCGCGCCGGCGATGGCCGAGGTGGTTGGGATCAGTCCCTCTTCGGTGCGACGCATCTGGAAGGGGCACGGGCTGCAACCCCATCGGGTGCGCTCGTTCAAGCTCTCCAACGACCCCAAATTCGCCGAGAAGCTCAAGGAGGTGGTCGGTCTCTATGTCGATCCGCCGGCCCACGCCGTCGTGCTTAGCCTTGACGAGAAAAGCCAGATCCAAGCGCTCGATCGGACCCAGCCCGGTCTGCCAATGAAAAAAGGGCGCTGCGCCACCATGACCCATGACTGCAAACGCCATGGCACCACCACCCTGTTCGCCGCCCTCGATATCCTCGAGGGCAAGGTCATCGGCCGCTGCATGCAGCGCCACCGGCACCAGGAATTCATCCGCTTTCTCAATGCCGTCGAGCGCCAAGTGGCGGCCGACAAGGCGGTCCATGTGGTCCTCGACAACTATGCTACACACAAGCACCCCAAGGGGCGCGGCTGGCTCGCACGCCATCCGCGCGTCACCTTCCACTTCACGCCGACGTCGTGTTCTTGGGCCAACGCGGTCGAAGGTTGGTTTGCCAAACTCACCAGGCAACGCCTCAAGCGCGGCGTCTTCACCTCGATCGTCGAGCTGCAGACCGCCATCAACCGCTTCATCGCCGAGGCCAACGACAAACCCAAGCCGTTCGTCTGGACCAAATCCGCCGACGCGATCCTCGCCGCTGTCCAGCGTGGGAGACAAGCGTTAGAAGCGATCCACTAGATCCCCGTTGGTTAGCCTCCTCGGGTTCACCCGAGGAGGCTAAAGTTTCAAAGCCCGCAACAGGCGCTGCTACGGCTCGGCTTGGCTGAGCCGTTTACTTAGGCACGGTTTAAATTCGGACGATTTTACCTGGATTCATAATGTTGTCCGGGTCGAGCGCCCTCTTGATCGAGCGCATCACGCTGAGCGCCTCGCCATGCTCGCTCACCAGAAAATCCATCTTGCCATATCCCACCCCGTGTTCACCGGTGCTCGTTCCCTCCATCGCGAGCGCGCGAGCGACCATCCGGTCGTTGAGACGGCCCGCCTCGGCGATCTCTTCCGGCTGCTGCGGATCGATCATGAAGACGAGATGGAAGTTTCCATCGCCAACATGACCGACGAGCGCCGACGGGATTGGTGAACTTGCGAGGTCCCGCTTGGTCTCGCTGATGCATTCGGCGAGCCGCGAAATCGGCACGCAGACATCGGTGGCCCAGCCTTTCGAACCCGGGCGCAGCGCCAGCGCGGCGTAATACGCATCGTGCCGCGCTTGCCAAAGCTTCGAACGCTCCTCGGATGTGGTCGCCCAGCGGAAATCGTTGCCATCGTATTCGCGGGCGATTGCTTTTACCGTCTCCGCCTGCTCTGCTACCCCGGCCGGGCTCCCGTGGAACTCGAAGAACAGGGTGGGAGCCACTTTGTGGTTGAGCTTTGAATAATTGTTGATCGCGGCCATCTGCGCTTCGTCGAGCAGCTCGATGCGCGCGACCGGGACACCATTCTGGATCGTCAGAATCACGGTATTGACGGCGTCTTCTATGGTCGGGAAATCGCAAACCGCCGCCGAGATCGCCTCGGGTATACCGTAAAGCCTAACCGTCACCTCGGTAATGATGCCGAGCGTACCTTCCGAGCCAATGAAAAGGCGGGTCAGATCGTACCCGGCCGCAGATTTGCGCGCGCGGTGTGCGGTCTGGATGACCCGCCCGTCGGCCAGCACTACGGTCAGCGCGAGTACGTTCTCGCGCATGGTTCCGTAGCGCACCGCGTTGGTTCCCGAGGCGCGGGTGGCGGCCATCCCGCCGAGCGACGCGTCGGCTCCCGGATCGATCGGGAAAAAAAGGCCGGTATCACGCAAATACTCATTGAGCTGCTTTCTTGTGACGCCGGCTTGGACAACCGCGTCCAGATCCTCCGCGTTAATGCGCAGAATTTGGTTCATCTGCGACAGGTCGATGCAGACGCCGCCCGCCAGCGCGGAGACCTGCCCCTCGAGCGAAGTGCCTGTCCCAAAGGCGATGACCGGCGTCTTGTGATCGGAGCAGAGCTTGACGATCGCCGAGACTTCCTCGGTGTTATTAGCGAAAGCGACCGCGTCGGGTGAGTGCGGCGCATGATAGGACTCGTCTTTGCCGTGGTGGTCGCAAACGGCTGTTGCGGTGGAAAGGCGATCCCCGAGGAGCTGGTGCAGCGCGGCGAGCAAGGACTTGTCGATAGGCTCACGGTGAAGGGCGGGTGCAGGCATGACTGTCGCCGAAAATATCGAAAACCAACCTTCAAGAATTACTCCGCGCGGGAGGTTGGGGCAACCGGGATCCAAAAGCGCGGCAGCGAGCCCTCGCTCCGGGGCGGCATTGAGCAACCATGGGGGAGGCACCACTTTTCTCGAAATCGCGGTGGCGAGCTGGGGAGGTCGTGATGACGCTGGCGGCGGTCACGCTCGACGACAAGTACGTTCTCGATAAGGGGCGCATCTACCTCACCGGTACCCAGGCGCTGGTGCGCCTGCCGATGATGCAGAGGCAGCGCGACATCGCTCAAGGGTTGAATACCGCCTGCTTCATATCAGGCTATCGCGGTTCGCCTTTGGGCGGGTTCGATCAGGCTCTTTGGGGTGCGCGGCGCTTTCTCGAGAAGAGCCACATCCACTTCCAACCCGCAATCAACGAGGAACTCGGCGCGACGTCGATCTGGGGGAGCCAGCAGATCAATTTGTTTCCCGGTTCCAAATACGACGGGGTCTTTGCCTTGTGGTACGCCAAAGGACCGGGCATCGATCGCAGTGGCGATGCGCTGAAGCACGGGAACGCCGCCGGCTCGGCGCCGCATGGCGGGGTCCTGCTCCTGGCGGGCGATGATCACACCTGCAAGTCCTCGACGCTCCCGCACCAGTCCGAATATGCCTTCATGGACGCTGGCATTCCGGTGTTGAACCCGTCGGGAGTGCAGGAGCTGCTCGATCTCGGCCTCTGCGGCTGGGCGATGTCGCGCTACTCGGGTTGTTGGGTCGCCTTCAAGACGATCGCGGAGATGATCGACAGCTCGGCCTCGGTCGAGATCGGTCGGGAGCGGATCGCGATTGCGCAGCCCGGGGATTTCGAGATGCCACCGGGCGGGCTCAATATCCGCTGGCCCGACCAGCCGTTGGAGCAGGAATACCGGCTTCACAAGTACAAGCTTTACGCGGCGCTCGCCTTTGCCCACGCCAACCGGCTGGACCGGATCGTTATCGACAGCCCGCGGCCCCGCTTTGGCATCGTCACGACCGGCAAATCCTATCTCGACGTGCGCCAAGCACTCGACGATCTCGGGATCGACGACGCGCACGCCGCCGAGATCGGCATGCGCCTCTACAAGGTGGCGATGTCATGGCCGCTCGAACGCGAAGGTATCCGCCATTTTGCCGAGGGGCTCAAAGAGATCCTCGTGGTCGAAGAAAAGCGCGCAGTCATCGAGAACCAGTTCAAAGAGCAGCTATATAACTGGCGCGAAGACGTGCGCCCACGGGTCATCGGGAAATTCGACGAAAACCGCAACTGGATCCTGCCGTCGAATGGCGAGCTGACCCCGGCCCAGATCGCGCGGGTCATCGCCCAGCGCATCGCGCGCTTCCATACCTCGCCGCGCATTGCCGAGCGTATTGCCTTTCTCGAAGCCAAGGAACGCCAGCTCGGCGGCAATGTCGTCCCGTTCAGCCGCACGCCCTACTTTTGCTCGGGATGCCCGCACAACACCTCGACCAAGGTGCCGGAAGGCAGCCGGGCACTCGCCGGGATTGGCTGCCATTACCTGGCCCAGTTCATGGACCGGTCGACCGCGACCTTTACCCAGATGGGTGGTGAAGGCGCGCCGTGGATCGGCCAAGCGCCGTTCACCGAAACGCCGCACGTCTTTGCCAATCTCGGCGATGGCACCTACACCCATTCGGGCGTATTGGCGATCCGCGCGGCGGTTGCTGCCAAGGTTAACATTACCTATAAGCTGCTGTTCAACGACGCCGTCGCAATGACCGGCGGACAGCCGATCGACGGCGGTCTGACCGTGCCGGCACTGACCCGTCAACTCGCAGCCGAAGGGGTCGGGCGCATCGTTGTCGTAACCGACGAGCCCGACAAGTATCCCTCGAGTGCCGATTTTGACCGCGGGGCGACCGTGCGGCACCGCGATGACCTGGATGCGGCGCAGCGGGAGCTGCGCGAGATAAAAGGGGTCACTGCGATCGTCTACGACCAGACCTGCGCCGCCGAGAAGCGACGGCGGCGTAAGCGTGGTCGATTTCCTGACCCGGCCAAGCGCGTCTTTATCAATGACCTGGTCTGCGAGGGATGCGGGGATTGCTCGAAGACCTCGAATTGCCTTTCGGTGGTGCCGGTCGAAACCGAGTTCGGCCGCAAGCGCGCGATCGACCAGTCGAGCTGCAATAAGGATTATTCTTGCGTCGAAGGGTTTTGCCCGAGCTTTGTCACCGTGCACGGCGGCACCCTCAAGAAGCGCGCCGCCGGCGATCTCGACGAGGACGCCTTGCCAGCGCTTCCGGAGCCGGCCCATCCCGCTTTCGACGAGCCCTATGGCATCCTCGTGACGGGTGTCGGCGGGACAGGTGTCGTAACCATCGGAGCGTTGCTCGGCATGGCGGCCCATCTCGAAGGCAAGGGCTGCACCGTGCTCGATATGACCGGTCTCGCGCAAAAGGGCGGCGCCGTCTACAGCCATATCCGCATTGCCCGGCGGCCTGACGAGATCCACGCTGTGCGTATCGCTGCTGGTGGCGCGAGGCTGCTCCTTGGCTGCGATCTGGTTGTCTCTGCGAGCCAGGATGCCTTGTCAAAACTCCAATCGGGTCACAGCCGCGCGATCGTCAACAGCCATGAGACGATCACCGGCGATTTCACCCGAAACCCCGACCTGGCATTTCCGAGCCGAGCCCTGCAACGGAGCATCGCCGACGCCGCCGGCGAGGATAAGGTCGAACTTCTCAATGCGACGGATCTCGCCACCGGTCTGCTCGGAGATGCAATCGCAAGCAATCTCTTCATGCTGGGCTTTGCCCACCAGCGGGGCTTAGTACCGTTGTCGGCCGAGGCCATCGAGCGCGCCATCGCATTGAACGGTGTCGCCGTCGAATTCAACCAGAGCGCTTTTCGTTGGGGACGCCGCACGGCAATCGATCCAGCGCTGGTCGAGGCACGCGCAATGCCGCAGGCTGCTATGCCGCCAAGCCACCGCTTGTCGGACACCCTCGACCAGGTAATCAGCCGTAGGGTCGCTTTCCTGACGGAATACCAAGACGCCGCTTACGCTGCACGCTATAGCGCAAAGGTTGGGCAGGTCCGCGACGCCGAGGCTGAGTGCCTGCCGGGCGAGACAAGCCTGACCGAAGCCGTGGCGCGCTGGCTCTTCAAACTCATGGCTTACAAGGATGAATACGAAGTCGCCCGGCTCTATACGAACACCGACTTCCTGCGGCGCATCGCCGATCGGTTTGAAGGCCCCTACAAACTCAATTTCCACCTGGCGCCGCCCCTCCTCGGCGAGCGCGACCCGGAGACCGGGCATCTGCGCAAGCGCAGCTTTGGACCGTGGATGCTCTCGGTGTTCGGTGTTCTAGCGCGCCTGCGCCGCCTCCGCGGCACTCGCTTCGACATTTTCGGCCACAGCGAGGAGCGGCGGCTCGAACGCCGGCTGATTGGCGAATACGAGGCGCTCGTTGACGAAATCCTCGCCAGCCTGTCGCCGGCAAATCACGAGATCGCAGTCGAGTTGGCTGGTTTGCCGCTCGAAATCCGTGGCTTCGGCCACGTCAAGGAAGCAAATCTCGCGCATGTTAAAGCGCGACAAGAGGTGCTACTAGTTCACTTCCGCTCGGCACAGCTACATGCTGCCGCAGCCGAATAACGGCTACGCTCACCTTCGTCATCCCGCCTCGAAAGGCAATGCGATGAAGCGGGTATTGCCCTCGCGCTCCACTCGCACCAGGGCATTCTTGTGCCCGCTCTTTTTGGCGACGGCCACTTTTTGCTGCACTTCTTCCAGGGATCCTACCGCCTCGTGACCAATGGCGATGACGAGATCCCCTGGCCGCAACCCCTGCGTCGCCCCGGGACTATTTTGTGGGACGTCGGTAATAACGACGCCCTTCGCCGTCTCGGGTAGGGAAAACTGCTTGCGGAGTTCGGCTGTCAGCTTGGTGAGCTTGAGGCCTAGCGCGTCGATGCTCGGGGGTGGTTTCGGCTTCTCTGGCTCGCGCGGGGGCGGCGCTGGACGATTCGGGTTCAGAGCCGCGACCTTGATTTCGACTTCTTGATCTTTGCCGTCCCGCCACACCGACAACTTGACTGATGTGTCCGGCGCGGTATCGGCGACGAGGCGCGGAAGCTGCCGGCTCCGATCGATCGGCTTGCCGTCAAAAGCAAGGATCACATCTCCCGGTTGCAGCTTCGCCTGCGCTGCCGGACTACCGGGATCGATCGCTCCGATCATCGCACCGCGACCTTTATCAAGTCCGACCGCCTCGGCAACGTCATCAGTGACCGGTTGGATGCGTGCGCCAATCCAGCCGCGCTCTACTTTCCCGGTCGCTCTCAGCTGATCGATAATCGGGCGCGCAAAGGCCGACGGGATCGCAAAACCGATGCCTATCGAGCCACCCGACGGCGAAAAAATTGCCGTGTTGATGCCGATCACTTCACCTGCGAGGTTGAACATCGGTCCACCGGAGTTGCCGCGGTTGATTGATGCATCGGTCTGCAAAAAATCGTCATATGGACCGGAGTGAATATCGCGCGCGGTGGCCGAGATGATGCCCGATGTTACCGTACCGCCAAGACCGAAGGGGTTGCCGATCGCGAGTACCCAGTCCCCGACCCTGACCTTGGCTGAATCCCCCCAAGAGGCTGCCGGCAGCGGCGCCTTTGGTTCAACCTTGAGGAGCGCCAGGTCAGTCACCGAGTCGCGGCCGATCACCTCAGCCTGCAAAGTCGTGTCGTCGGACAAGGTCACAGTGATCTGCTCGGCGTTGGCAATCACGTGGTTGTTGGTAACAATGAAGCCGGAGGGATCGATAATGAATCCCGAGCCTAATGAGGCAGCCCGCGGTACCGATGGATTAGCACCTCCTGGCGCTCCCTTCTCGCCGAAAAAATCGCGAAAGAACTCGTCAAGCGGTGCTCCCGGGCCAGGCAGCTGTGCTTCCGGCCCACCTTTGGGCCCCGACAATGCGGCCGCTTGGGTGGTTGAAATGTTGACGACGACTCCGACCAGCCTTGTCGCCAGCTGAGCGAAGACCTCCGAGAAGGGCGTCGATTCTTGTGCCTCGGCCCGAGCCGACGCTGCTGCTAGCAGCGACAGCGCCATCAGCGCGGTTCGCGTCACGCTCCGGCGGCCGAAAAACATCACGCGAACTCTCCTCCGCGCAAGCCATTCCCAATACACCCCTCCCTGTCGAGGAGGATAGGGCACTGGTGTTTCCGCGGCGCTCGATATGAAATGCGGGCGAGCTTGGCAAGACGGAACGGCAACGTGAAAAGGGGCGCTGAAAGCGTAATCGACGAGACCCTAAGGGCGCTGTTCGACGCCGCACTCGCCGCCGCCGACCCCTCCCAGGCGCTCAGACGGCGAATACCCGCGCCGCCCCATGGGCGTACGGTGCTGGTCGGCGCCGGGAAAGCCTCGGCAGCAATGGCGCACGTATTTGAGACCTTATGGTCCGGTCCTCTCGAAGGTCTTGTCCTCACCCGCTACGGTCATGCGGTACCCTGCGACCGAGTTGAAATCGTCGAGGCGAGTCACCCTATACCTGACGCAGTAGGCGAGCAGACGGCACACCGTATCCTCAACTTGGCCCGCAGTTTGGGACCGGACGATCAGCTTGTCTTCCTCGCGTCGGGCGGAGGCTCGGCGCTGCTCTCGCTCCCCGCTCCCGGGCTGACCCTGGACGACAAGCGGACGGTAACCCATTCGCTCCTACGCTCGGGCGCAACGATCTCCGAGATTAATACGGTCCGCAAGCATCTTTCGGCAATCAAGGGTGGCAGGCTCGCCGCCGCCGCGGCGCCCGCGCGGATCCTCACCCTGGCGGTCTCCGATGTGCCTGGCGACGACCCATCGGTTATCGCGTCCGGACCCACGGTCCCTGATCCCACCACGTTCGCCGACGCCCGCGCCGTGGTCGAGAAATACCGCATCGTCGCGCCGAGGGCCGTGGCGTCGCATCTCTCGGAAGAGGTCGAAGAAACGCCAAAACCCGACGACCCGGTTTTTGATCGGGCGAAGTTCGATCTTGTCGCGAGCCCGCAGCGATCGCTTCAATCGGCCGCTGCAGTTGCGATGCAGCGCGGAATCGTGCCCATCGTGCTCAGCGACCGGATCGAGGGCGAAGCTCGTCAGGTCGGGCTGGTCCACGCGGGGATCGCACTTCAGGTTCGTGCAGGAAAATTTCGAGTGGGCGACCGCCTGGTTTCACCCCCTGCCGTGCTTCTGTCGGGGGGCGAAACCACCGTGACGGTTACCGGAAAGGGCCGGGGCGGGCGAAATGTCGAGTTCCTGCTCGGTCTCGCAGTGGCGCTCGACGGGGCCGCCGGCATTTCAGCACTCGCCTGTGATACAGATGGCATCGATGGAACAGAAGATAATGCCGGGGCGCTTGTCTTCCCGGATAGCTTGGCGCGAGGTGCTGCCCGTGGCATCTCGGCGCGCATCGCGCTTGCCGAGAACGACGGATATGGATTTTTCTCTGCTCTTGGTGATCTCGTTGTGACCGGTCCTACTTTGACCAACGTCAACGATTTTCGAGCCATTCTGGTTCTCGACTGACATGAGGCTGGGCAACAACATCGACATGCGGCGCCGGCGCAGCGCAAAGATCGTCGCGACGCTCGGACCTTCGAGTTCGAGCCCTGATCAGATCCGCGCGCTGTTCGAGGCGGGCGTCGATGTCTTCCGGCTGAATTTTAGCCATGGTACGCACGATGACCACCGTGCCCGGTTTGCAGCGATCCGGCGGGTGGAGAGCGCGACGGGGCGGCCAATCGGCATTCTCGCAGACCTGCAGGGACCGAAGCTTCGCCTGGGCACATTTGCCGAAGGCCCAATCGAGCTTACCGCCGGCGCGCCCTTCCACCTCGACCTAGATCGGCAGGCCGGAAATGAACATCGCGCACCCTTGCCCCACCCGGAGATTTTCGAAGCGCTTCAGCCTGGGACCGAGCTTCTCCTCGATGACGGCAGGGTAAGACTTGAGGTCGAGGTTTGTGGGGGCGGTTTTGCCGATACCCGATGCCTGGTCGGCGGTACCCTGTCCGACCGCAAGGGCGTAAACGTGCCGAATGCGGTGCTGCCGCTGTCGGCGATCACCGAAAAGGATCGCGCCGATCTCTCTTTTGCCCTAGAGCAGGGCGCAGATTGGATCGCATTCTCGTTCGTCCAGCGTCCCGACGATGTCGCGGAAGGTCGCAAACTGGTCGGCGGCCGCGCCGGCGTCATGGTCAAGCTCGAAAAGCCGTCCGCGATCCAGCACCTTCCAGAGATCATCGAACTCGCCGATGGGCTGATGGTCGCGCGCGGCGACCTCGGCGTCGAGATGCCCCCAGAAGATGTGCCGAGCGTGCAAAAGCAAGTGGTTCACGCCTGTCGGGTTGCCGGGAAACCCGTTGTCGTAGCGACGCAAATGTTGGAATCGATGGTCTCAGCGCCAACGCCAACCCGGGCCGAAGCCTCGGATGTCGCGACCGCGGTGTACGAGGGAGCGGACGCCGTTATGTTGTCTGCAGAGACCGCTGCAGGACGCTATCCGATCGACTCGGTCGTGATGATGAATCGCATTGCATGTCGAGTGCAAGAAGATCCGCTCTATTACTCGATGCTCGAGAGCGCGAGCATCGAACACGAACACACGACTTCCGATGCGATCAGCGCCGCGGCCTTCCAGGTCGCCCGTCTGGTAGACGCAGCGGCGATCGTTTCCTATACAACCTCGGGAGCAACTGCTCTTCGCGCAGCACGCGAACGGCCCGCAGCTCCGATCCTGGTGCTGACCTCGGATCTCGGGACTGCGCGCCGGTTAGCCGTTTTGTGGGGTGCCCATTGCGTGCACACCAGTGATGTCAAGAGTTTTTCTGATATGGTGCAGAAAGCGGTGCGAATCGCTCACCGCGAGAGGATCGCGGAGATCGGCCAGCGAGTTGTCATTACCGCCGGGGTCCCGTTTGGAACTCCCGGCGCCACAAATATTCTTCGGATTGCCTGGATCGATCGCTGAATTATTTTGGCCTTTCCAACAAGCGTGCTTAAGACATTCGAAATCGGCGCCTGAATTTGCAGGTGAGATTCAGGTTTGAGCGAACCTTCCGCTTAGACTCTCGTTTATGGCGAAAAAGCAGATGGCCTATCATCGATTTGTCCAGTTTACCAAAGGGTGTTACACCTGCCGGTGATGTGAGCTGGCGAGTAGACCCTGCTTGCCGCTTACACCGTCGGGGAAGCTTCGCGGCATCGACCTCATGGATCTTTCAGTCGTCATTCCGGTGAATAACGAGGCCGAAAATATCGCCGCGCTCGTCGGCGAGATTCGCGCCGCACTCGATGGTTTGGTCGAGTACGAGATTCTCTGTGTCGATGACGGCAGCAGCGATGCGACTGTTGCCGAGGTCTCTCGGCTCGCCTCCAGGACGCGGCAATTGCGGTTGGTGCGTCACACGCAAAATTGCGGGCAGACCGCGGCGATCCGCACAGGGGTCCGGGCGGCACATGCGACCTGGATCGCGACGCTCGATGGAGACGGGCAAAACGACCCGGCCGACATCCCGACAATGTGGCGTCTGGCTCGCCGAGCTCCCGCGGAACCACCCCTGATGGTCGTCGGTAATCGAAAGAAGCGCCGAGACCATTGGTCCAAACGGTGGGCTTCGTGTGTTGCCAACGCGGTCCGTCGCCGGCTGCTCGGGGACCATACACCGGACACAGGATGCAGTCTTAAGCTATTTCCTCGTTCACTTTTTTTGGATCTGCCGTTTTTCGACCATATGCACCGGTTTCTCCCGGCTCTGGTGTTGCGCGAAGGGGGAACGGTGCAGTCTGTGCCGGTCAACCATCGGCAGCGTCAAAGAGGCGTGTCGAAATACGGCGTGTTCGATCGGCTGGGTGTTGGTATCGTGGATCTTCTGGGTGTCATGTGGCTCAAACGGCGTGCTGCGCATCCAGACCTCTTGGACGAGGCGGCGCATAATGCCGATGTCGCTGCATCAGGCGTGTCGACCGCCCCAGTCGCTTCGACACTGCGGTGAAGACGAAGGGCAGACCAGCCGCAGCTCCTGGCCTGCCGATGCTCGGCCTTCGCCGGACCATCAGGCTTGCCTTGCTCGGTTTGGTCGTGGTCGGGGGCGCATTGGCGTGGCGCTGGCGAGCTATTCTTCATCCGATGACAATCACCGCGGCGATTGACCGCTACCCGGCAGCTCCGCTCGGGTTTCTCGCTGTGCACATCGCCGCCAGCCTACTCTTTATCCCACGCACATTGCTGGCAATCGTCGCGGGGCTGCTGTTCGGGATAGGGTGGGGGGTAGTCTGGGCCGCGTTCGGCAGCGTCGCTGGCGCAGTGGCGGGATTTCTCTTGGCGAGGTACATCAGTTCGGGTCTGATAGATCCCGGACGCATCGGACCCATCGGCATACAGATTGAGCGTGGCGGCTGGCGCGCCGTAGCGGGGCTAAGGCTAATCCCGATCATGCCGCATTGCGTGGCTAATTACGCGCTCGGGCTAACCCGGCTGCCCCTCGCAACCTACGCTCTGGGTTCTCTACTAGGCCAGCTGCCGTTGACCATCGCCTATGTCGATCTCGGGGCAACTGGAGGACGTCTAATGCAGGGCAGCGCGAACTGGATCGAGCCCACCTTGATCGGCGTCGCGGCATTGTCGTTGTCGTTATTGATCCCCGCTATCGGCCGCCAGCGAGCTCGCAAGCTGTCAGCGCTTTTGGCGCTGGCCCGCCGGTAGCCCAGTCGAGGAGCTCGACCGTGTGCACCACCGGCACGTCGCAGCCGGAAGCAAGCTGAATGATGCATCCGATATTTCCGGTTGCGACGAGATCGGGCTGGGTGGAGGCGATGTTGGCGAGCTTGCGGTCGCGCAGCACCGATGCGATCTCAGGTTGCAGTAAATTATAGGTTCCGGCCGAACCGCAGCAGAGATGTCCTTCCGGTACATCGAGGGACTCGTAGCCCGCCGCGGCGAGCAGCGCCTTGGGGCCGGCATGGAGGCTTTGCCCGTGCTGCATGGAGCACGCAGAATGATATGCGACCCGACGTTCGACGGCGCCGGCAGCAGGTATCCGCCGGGACAATCCGAGCGTTTCAATCACCTCAGTGACATCCCTAGCAAGCCCGGCGATCCTTGATGCCTTCTCGGCATAAGCTGCGTCTTCACGCAGCATAAAGCCGTAATCCTTGACCGTTGTGCCGCAGCCCGAGGCGTTGATCACGATCGCATCTAGCCCGGCGCCAAGCCACTCGCGTTCCCAGGCATCGATGTTGGCGCGCGCGAAACCAAACGCGGAGGTTTCCTGACCGAGATGATGGGCAAGCGAACCGCAACAGCCGCTGCCTCGGGCGACAACGACTTCGCAACCATGGCGGGTCAGTAACCGAATCGTCGCCCCGTTGATCTCGGGCGCCAGAACCTTCTGGGCGCAACCCGGCAAAAGCGCGACCCGCATTCGCCGCTCGCCTTCGGCCGCGAAGAAACGCGAGCGAGCGATTGGCGAGGCAGGTGGAACGGAAGCGGGCACGAGCCTAAATAGCGGTGCAAGGCGACGGGGTAGAAGATGCGAAAACGGCTTGGCGACAGCCGCGCAATGGAGCGATAGCCGAAAGAGCCGGGGACGTGACAGAACGGTGGCGAGAAACCGCCGCAGCGCACGCTCATCCCACGGCCGGCGGTAGTGCTCTTCGATCCAGCGCCGCGCGTGGTCGATGAGATGCATGTAGTTGACGCCCGAAGGGCACGTCGTCATGCACGCCAAGCACGAGAGGCACCGGTCGATGTGCTTGACGGTATCTGCGGTGACCCGCCCATCGCCTGCCAGCATGTCTTTGATCAAGTAGATGCGGCCACGCGGGCTGTCGAGCTCGTCACCAAGCAGAAGATAGGTTGGGCAGGTGGCGGTGCAGAACCCGCAATGGGTGCAGGTCCGCAGCACTTTCTCCGATTCTGCGGTATCGGGATCGGCGAGCTGCTCTGTGGTGAAATCGGTCCGCACCCGCTCAGCTCCTCTCGGCCGCCGCTCACGGACAGGCGCGGCAGACCCCGTCAAAACCGAGGTAGGTCGGGAAACGGCAGCCGGCCGGCGTGAACGTGAAGGCGCCCGAGCTCGGCGCAGCGATGCAGTTGCGGGAACACCTTGCCCGGATTGAGCAGGCCGTCCGGGTCGAAAGCGCATTTGAGCCGCTGTTGGTGCGCCAAATCGCGTTCGTCGAACATCGTCCCCATCAGGTCGCGCTTCTCGACCCCAACTCCGTGCTCGCCAGTCAAGACGCCGCCGACCTCGACGCAGAGCTTGAGGATGTCGGTGCCAAATGCCTCGGCGCGTTCAATCTCGCCCGGCTTGTTGGCATCGTATAGCACGAGCGGGTGAAGATTGCCGTCGCCGGCGTGAAAGACGTTGGCCACCGCGAGCCCGTGCCGTTCCGAAAGCGCGCTTATCCGGGTCAGGACCTCGGCTAGACGCGCGCGCGGGATCGTGCCGTCCATGCAATAGTAATCGGGAGAAATCCGCCCGACGGCCGGAAAGGCGGCCTTGCGCCCTGACCAGAAGGCGAGCCGCTCAGCCTCTTCGCGGCTGAGCCGGATCTCGCTCGCTTGGTGGTCGCGGGCGATCATTTCAACCTGGCGGATCAGATGGTCGACCTCCGCCGGCGCGCCGTCGAGCTCGACAATCAGCAACGCCTCGGCATTGAGCGGGTAGCCAACCTTGACAAAGGCCTCGGCCGCGTGGATCGCGGGCCGATCCATCATCTCCATACCGCCGGGAATGATGCCGGCGGCGATTACCGCGGCAACGCAGTTCCCTGCATCCTCGGTCGTGGGAAACCCGATCAACACGGCTCGCGCCGTCGCCGGCTTCGGTAGAATGCGCACGGTCACCTCGGTGACGACGCCGAGGAGCCCTTCGGATCCGGTCATTACACCGAGCAGGTCATAGCCGCCGGGATCGTGGTGCTTTCCGCCAAGGCGGATCACCTCGCCTTCCATCAGCACCATCTCGATGCCGAGAATATTGTTGGTGGTGACCCCGTATTTGAGGCAGTGCACCCCGCCGGAATTCTCCGCGACGTTGCCGCCGATCGTGCAGGCAATCTGGCTCGACGGGTCCGGCGCGTAATAAAAGCCGGCCTTTTCCACAGCCTGGGTGATCGCCAGGTTGGTGACGCCGGGCTGGGCGACGACGCAGCGGTTGTCGTAGTCGATATCGAGGACGCGGTTGAACTTGGCCATACCGAGCAATACGCCGTCGGCGAGCGGCAACGCTCCGCCGGAAAGCGAGGTGCCGGCGCCGCGCGGCACGACCTTGACGCCATTCTTCTGGCAATACCGCAATACCGCGGCCACCTGATCGACGCGCGTCGGCAGCACCACGACCATCGGCAATTGATGATAGGCGGTCAGCCCGTCGCTTTCATAGGCGCGGCGTTCGGCCTTGGAAGCGATGACACCTTCGCCGGGGACAATCTGTCGCAGCGCATCGACGATCTCGGCGCGGCGCCGCAGCACCGCGTCATCCGACGCCGGCATCTCCATCGCGGTGTTCCGCCCCGATTGGCGCCGCGCGGGCTCAGCCCTGACGCGCTTTATACCGCGGGTTGGCCTTGTTGATGATAAAAGCGCGCCCCTTGCGCCGCACGATGCGGCAGTTCTTGTCGCGTTTCTTCAGCGACTTCAGCGAATTGACGATCTTCATGCCCGTGTCCCTCACGAGGACTGGAACATAGGGAACGGGCTGGGCGAAGTCAAACCTGGGCGGGGTCACGATGCCGCAGCAAAGTTGCGCGCGCCGCGACGCAACTCGGCGACGTCGTTGCGGCCAGACAGGAACGCTTTGATGTTCCGCGTCGCCTGGCGCAGACGCTGGCGATTCTCGACGAGAGCGATGCGTACAAAACCTTCGCCATATTCGCCAAACCCGATCCCCGGCGATACCGCGACATTGGCTCGCTCGAGCAGAAGCTTCGAGAAGGCAAGGCTGCCGATTTCCTGAAAAGCCGGAGGGATCGGCGCCCAGGCGAACATCGTCGCTTCGGGTTCGGGGATTTGCCAGCCGGCTTGGCGCAAGCCATCGATCAGCACGTCGCGGCGGGCGCGATAGCGCTCGCGTATTTCGACGACACAGTCCTGCGGGCCATTTAAGGCCGCGGTAGCCGCCACTTGGATCGGCGTAAAGGCACCGTAATCGAGGTAGGATTTGACCCGCGCCAATGCCGCGATCAGCCGCGCGTTTCCGACGGCGAAGCCGATGCGCCAGCCCGCCATCGAATAGGTCTTGCTGAGGGAAGTAAACTCGACCGCGATGTCGCGGGCACCGGGCACCTCGAGGATCGAGGGCGGCGGATTGTCGTCGAAATAGATCTCGGCATAGGCGAGATCGGACAACACGATGATGTTGTGCCGGCGGCAGAACGCGACGAGCTCGCGATAGAAATCGAGATCGACGGTTTGGGCAGTCGGGTTGGCCGGGAAGTTGAGGACAATCGCCAGCGGTGCCGGTATGCTGTGCTGGACCGCCTTCTTGAGCTCACCGAGAAAGTCGACGTCCGGTCCGACCGGCACATGGCGGACCGCGGCGCCCGCCATGATGAATCCGAAGGCGTGGATCGGGTAGCACGGGTTTGGGACGAGGACGATGTCGCCAGGTGCAGTGATCGCCTGGGCGAGATTGGCCAGCCCCTCCTTCGAGCCGAGGGTGACGATGACCTCATGTTCCGGGTCGAGCTCGACCGCGAAGCGGCGAGCATAATAGGCGGCACAGGCGCGGCGCAGGCCGGCAATGCCGCGCGATACCGAATAGCCGTGGGTCTTGGGATTTTGCACCGCTTCGACAAGCTTGGCGACGATGTGCGGTGGCGTTGGGCCATCGGGATTGCCCATGCCCAGATCAATGACGTCGAGCCCAGCGGCGCGTGCCTTGGCTTTCAGCGCGTTGACCTCCGTGAAGACATAAGGAGGGAGGCGCTTGATGCGGTAGAACTCTTCGGACATGGCAGCTCGAGGCGAGTCGGACGCCGAAGTCTAGGCCGATCGGCCCGCGCTTGGCGAGGGTGATGGTGCCGCAGGGCGCACGTTTCACATTCGCTGACCGCTGATAGGCACGCGCGGCCACAGCACGGTTCATGACCCGAACATGAACTTGACCGAGACGACCACTGCCCTTGCCGCCTGCGGCGCGGTGTTGATCGTCGCCGTCGTGCTGGATCGCCGGCCGTACCGGCCGGGCAGATTCAACTACATCCCGCTAATGATCATTTGTCTGGCGGCATGTTTGGTGCTGGGCCGCCACCTGTTGAGCTTGCTTCGACCCGGGTGACCACGGCGGAGCGACCTCGTCAAGCATTGGGTTCAGCGACAGAATCGGAGGTCGTCGCGTTCGTTCTCGTAGTCCTCCATCGCCTGATGGAGAACATTGTCAGCAGGGAGAGCCCGCAATGCCTCGGAAATCTTTTTTAGAGTGGGCTCGTCGTAAGCGACTATTTTTGGGCATTGGCACGCCGTCGAGCGCGGGCTGTCGCAACCCGAAATGACCAAAAGCACGGCCAAGGCCGCGAACCCGAACCCTGCCTTCAACCCCATACCCGTGCTCCCGTCGCCTGAAGGCACGATGACCAGAGCCGGCAACGCGATCAAGCAACAAACAAACGGGCTCGCGAGGGCTTCTCAGCCACGCGGCGGCAATCGGCGTCCGAGTTGAACCCGTACGTCACTCAGGATATCGGTCACCCGAGAGATCGCCGAACGCATCTCGGCCTGAAATTCGCGCTCCTCCCGGTGCTGGTCGTCGATGGCGTGCTCGATCGTGGCGATGCGCAATTCATGCTCGCTGACCTTGACGGTCAGATCGGCACGGACCTGTTGAATGTCCGACCGCAGGCTCAAATAGCTGGTTATCGCGCCCCCTCCCATGGTCACCAGAATGACGGTTGCCTGTAGCAGGTGCCCGAAATTGATTTCCGGGCTAAACCTTGGCCATATCCGATTGTCGTCCGTCATCTTCCCCGACCAACGATCCTGATGCCGCCGGGGCCAAAGCTCAGTGTCTTGGTCTCGCCGGCGATGTGCAGGCTGCACTCCCCGGTCAATTCGTCGGCAGTGACGATCTCGCCAGGGACATCGGTGTAGTTGTCGGTGCGTACGATCTTCCAACGGCGCTTGTCATCGCTGCTGTGCCAGGATTCGAGTTTCACGGGTGCCTCTATCTGATGGGTGGGGGGTAGTCGCGGACGAGCGGTCCGCTCACTGCGATCCGACTAGGGTCCAGGCGAGGTTGGCCAATGTCGGGTCCGGGGTGGACGGGGCGACGACGGTCAGGACATCGCCGGTCATGAACGTGGTTGCCGACGGCATCGCAAAGGTCGCGGTCGTCGACGAAGCCGCAAACTCCATGGTTCCGACGTTGGTGGCGTTCTTCTTGATGGCGTAGGTCGTCGAGGCCGCGGCAGCCACCCCGGCGGTGCCCTGGGAGCCGACGAGCCCGGCCGGAAACGTGACCGTCGCGGCAAACACGTAGCGCTGGACGACGAGACTGGCGCTGCTGGTGCCTGTAAAGGAGCCCGACACGGTCGTCGACACCGCGGCTTTGCCCGAGCCTGTCACCGTGTAGGTATAAGGCAGCACCTCTGGGAGGTTCTGTAAAGCCCCGCCTACGATATTGAACGACAGGAATTTCAGAAATATGGTCTGGCCGATCACTGTACCGGGATAGGAGAAGCGACCAATCGACTGGTCGATCCGCGCGAATTGCGTCCCAGCCGGATGATTGGCGGCTACCGTGCCATAGGCACCGCGATAGAGTGTCGTCAGGTTATAGTGATTGACGCTGGTTAGGTTCGCGGTCTGATAGGCGAATAGCTCGCCACCAACATAGCACAGGGTGACGAGGTTCGCCGCGTCGGTGGCCGAGACCGAGAACAGCTGACCGCGACTTTCGCTGACATCGACCGAGCAGGTGTCGGTGAGGTCGGGGCGGCCGCCGCTGTCGCCGATCGTTGCGGTCAAAACGCCCTGGATCGCCGGACCAGAAACCGTGCCCGCAAAAGCGTAAGAATCGCCGTCGCTCGAGATCCAAACCTGTGCGCCACCCCAATTCGGGCTGCCTGACAGTGCAATCCAAATTTCAAGATCGCCTGACAATAACGCTGCTGGTGGCTCGAAGATCAGCGGTGTGTTGACGTTGCCCGGCGCCGCGCTCCAGTTCGGCACGAAACCGCCGACCGCACCGCCGCTCGCCTGCTTCACGGCCGGGGCCACAATGCCACCGCCCACCCCGAGGATCGACGGCGCGGCGGATGGCGAATAATTGGCCGGCGGGTAGAGGACAGTCGCCGAGTAGTCACCAAAGAAATCCTCGGCGGTAATCGACAGCATGCCTTCGTCGTCTTCCTCGACAGCTGTGATCCGTACCGTCAACCCACTGGCGCCCAGCCGCGAATCTGTAATCTGCACCAGATCCATCGGCTCCAGTAGGACGTATTTCCAGCCGAGTCGGAACGTGTAGGTATTGCGGTAAAGGAGCTGGCGCTGCAACAGCAGTTGAGCGACCATCCCACCGACATAAAGCGGGTCTGTGATCAGCCGCGCCTTAGTACTGGTATCGCGGCGCACACCGTAGAGATCGATGGAGCCTTGGTCAAATGCCTCGGCGATCGCGGTATTGTAGTTGTTCTGCCGGTCGAGGCACTCGACTTCGATCATATTATTGGCGTCAGCTGGCGTCGACCGCACGATGTGCAGTGGATCGTCCATAAAGCCGCCAGTGATCGGCGTCGCACCGGAACGCAACGCAGGACCCCCCGGTGTGACCCCGAGATTGATGCCGACACTCGATTGCTGAACAATGTAGTCGTCCTCGCCGAGACTGTAGATCGGCGTAGTGTTCGGCATGAAATTGTGGGTCGTTGTCGGGCCCACCGCGGTCGCGGCAATTCCTCCGCCACCGGCTTGGCTGATTGTGGTACTGCCGGTCGGATGCGACTGAATTATCATGACTCCGTCGAGACCGGCACCGGACGCGAGGAGGCCGAACCCGGTGACGTTGGCGTCGCCGTTGACGGCTTGCGCAAGTCCGGCCATCGCTCCCGGCATCTGAAGATTTGCCAGCGTCGTATAGGAGACCGTGTAGGGGGAGCCGCCATTGAAGGCGGGATCGGTAAAGGTCAGACTGATCGTGTCACCGCCCGCCTGGGTGGGCGCTCCATTGAAGCTCACCAAGGTGAAGGCGTTGGTGACCGGATGGTCCCCATAAGAGACGATCTTTAATTGCGCGCCAGACCACACAATCGCACTGTTGGTTACTTTCGTGATGTCGGCGAGCGATTGCTGCGCCTCCTGCTGCTGATCGAGCAGCGGCGAGAGGAACAGGCCGACTGCTGCACAATAGTTTGCGTATGACGAAGCAGCGTCGGATGTCATCGCCGGGTCGAGATTGGCCGCCGGAAAATTCGCGCCATAGCGCGGATTTGTCAGAAAATCGCTGACGATTTGCGCCGGATTGGCGTCGTAGCCGTTGGGTGAGGCACCCGATATGCCGGCGCCGACACCAAACACCTCAAAATTGAAATTCGGCAGCGTCGCGGTGTTGCCGAGCTGATAGTTGGCGAAGACGATGGTCGCGGTAGCGGAATAGCCAATCGCCTTCGCGGGGTGAGCGCTTGACCAATAGGGGTCGATCGTCTGCCCGTCAGCACCGAGATTGATGCTTGAGATGCTCGGCAGCCCCGCAACGGTTCCAATGTTCTTGTCCCACCACGCCAAGCCTAACCCGGCAATCGGCCCCTGGCATATCCCCATGATAAACGAAGCCGAATACATGTACTGCTGGCCACCACCTTTGCCGCCTCCACCGCCTTTACCTTTGCCTCCGGCTTGCTTGCTGGGCGTCGCAATGAAATCGTCATAATCGAGCAGGTTTGGACTAACCTTGGTCGTGCCGTAGATCAGCGGGATGACACCGCCCGCCTGAGAAGTCTGGAATTGCAGCGAGCCGACAGCGCGCTGCTGCTTGGCGTTCGAGCCGCCGCCTAGAATTCCGCCCATCAGACAAACGGATCAAAAAAACGCACTGGCCGCCCCGCCAGCTGCGGCTGCGTCGCATCGGCGTATAGCACGCCAGCATTGTGCCAAGCGTGGATGACGCGCGGCCATTCAATGACGATCGCACCATGGGCGAAGCAACGCCCGAATTTAAAGAGTGCAATGTCGCCCGAGCGTGGCGGCCCCTGGATCTCACACGCGTATTGCATCATTCCTTCGAGATACCGCTCAATATCGCGATGGAGATGCCAGTCTGGCGAGTAGAAGGGGACTTCGATTTCCGGAACGACGTCCGCCGCCTGATAGACCTCGGCGAGCATCATCAGGCAATCAGTTCCAGCCCCCTTGACCCGGCCCATGTGGTGATAGGGCGTGCCCAACCACCCCCGGGCCTCCTCGATGACCCGGAGCCGCCGCGGGTCAGTCATACGGCGGTCTCCGGGGTCGGGATGTAGGGAAAACCACCAAAATGGATGGCGTTGTTGAAGACGTTGGTACAGGTTGCGAGCGTGCGATCGCAACCTGGAAGGAGCTGGAATTGATCGCCGGCGATTACAGGCGACAGAAAGGCAAGCTTGACCGTAACGGCGGCGCCGCTGACAAAGGACGATATCGTGCGGCTGTAACCGGTATTGCCGCCGGTGACGCCGATAATCGTCCCTTGCGCGTAGGGCGTGGTCGTCGTTGGCACCCCCTGAATGACGGTCGTCGTCGATCCGCTGCCGGCCGAGAATGTTGCAGCGAGACTTGACCGGTTGAACAGGCACATCGCATCGCCAAAGATGTGGGTACAGCTCGATTGCCACAATCGGCGCGGCATCTGGATGTTGAGCAGCTCGAGATGTGAGCGGCATTTCATGTCGATGCCGGTACGGCTGCAATCGATGTCGGAGATGCGCCCGGAAAACAGGATCACCGTCCCGGCGCTGGTGTCGCCGTAACCGCCTCCGGCAGCACCCATAAAGGCGCGCTCCAACTGCAACAAAGCGCCGTCGAATTGTCCTTGCCACGCGGCCTCGAGAAACGGCGTCGAGCCGACGAGGTCGGTCGTCTCAGGGTAGATCTTAATGTCGAGCTCGTCGACCTGGGTGCCGATCACGACGTTGGTCTTTGACCGCTCGAATTTCGGCCCCGCCGTGAACAGGAAACCATTGGCGGCGATCGAGGTCGGCCCTGCCGAATAACGCAAGATCGTTGTGCCGCCGACCAAGGTGAAGGTGTAGAGGTCGGCCATAATGAATCGTTCGCCGCTGTTGAGCAGCGCAATCAGGGCGGCCGAAGCAGGCCTCACGACCGCACCGAGATGAAGGTCAGCTTTTTGAGCTGCCACAGCTGAAACATGAAATTCTCGAAAGCGTAGCTGTCGTCGATGAAGCGGCACCGAAAGTAATAACTGTAGTCCGCAGTGATAATCAGCCCGCTGCCCGGTGCCGTGCTGAATGTCACCAATCCGGTGTTCGGATCGACGCTGTAGCTTCGTGGGCTTTGCGTGATGCCGTCGAGGTAGACCGCACCGACGACGTCGGGCGCTAAGATGGGTTCCAGAAAGCCACCACCGGGCAGTGTCGTGCCCATCGCCCGCTGCAGCTGGAAGACGGTCGTGCTGGCGTTGCCGACGCCGATTTGCTGTCCAGTGACCTGATCATCGCTCGGGTCACGAAACAGGAATGTGCCGAAGGCACCCTGGCAGAGCATGAAGAATCCCATTAGGGTTCTCAGCTCGTCGTAGCCGGCGGCCGGGTTGTCACGAAGTAAATCAAAAACCAGCGTGAACTGCCAAAGCGGATAGGGATAATCGAGCGCTCGTAATTCCCGGCCGGACACTGCCCGCTGGATGCGGGTCTGGAAGGTCGGCGTCTTTGTGACGCTCCAGGCGAGACCGGGTAGCGACGGGAAAACTCCGATGTCGGCCATCAGCTCGTCCGCAGCATCGATCCATTGCGCATCGCGTTGTTGATCGCCGCAACGAGCGTGCTGCCGTTGCTGCGAAAAAACCGTGCCACGTCCTGGCTATCCATCGCTGAAACGCCAAAGTTGACGACGACGGGAGCGCCTCCGTTGCTCGTATTGGCGCCATTGGGCGTGGTAATCAAGTTTTGCAAACCTTGAGAGATATTCGCGGGCAGCACCATCTCATTGCTGTGCAGCTGCGCGAACACGCCTCCCGGCCCGAGGCTCGGGACTGCCCACCCACCCTGCGCGCTCGGCACGATGCCTCCATGCTCAAAGCCGAACAGAGTCCCGATCCCTTTGAACAGGCTGCCAAGGATTCCTGCGGAGCCGAGCAGGCTGCCGAGCCCCAAGCTATCGGCGATCCTCCCACCCAGCACCTCCTCGCCGGCGCCGGTGAGACCCCCTGAGAAGTCCTGATCTCCGCCGCCTGCGAGGAGGCTTGCACCAAAGAGATTGCCGATTTGACCAAAAACTCCCTTCACTGCCGAGTTGACGAATTCGGCAACGATTGACTGAGCGAGGTTCGCCAGCGCCTTCTGCACTGTTGTCGTCCCCAGGATAATACCGGTAACAGAAGTATCGATGGCGCGCTCGACCGGAGCAACCAAGTCGTCCCATGCTTTTTTGTTTGCTTCTGCCAGCTTGGTATCGAGCGCTTGGACCTCGCCGACATACTTCTCGTAGGCAAGCTCCTGCTCCTCGATCAGCTTTTGCTGTGTACGGACATCGTTCTGCGCGGCGTCGAGTTTCTTTTCGTAATAGGCCTGATCGTAAGACCATTTGAGGTCAAGGAGTTCTTGTTCCTGTCGGACCTGTTCCGTAGCCGAAATTCGGCCTAGCGCGGCCTCGTCATCGATCGCTGCCTTATAGTTGGCGAATTTCGCATCGGCGACCTTTTGATCCGCCTTGAGCTGGTCGAGCTGGTCCCGTTCGCCTTGCACAGCGAGCTGCTTTTCGAGTTCATAAATGTTGCGATCCACCGCTAAGCGGGCATTCGATCCGGCTTCGGTCAGCGCCAGCTTATCTTGCCAGAACTCCAGCTCTTCGCTCTTTGACTGGCCGAAAAAGCTTTGCTCTGCCAGCAGTTGCTCCTGCAGCTCGGCGCGCCACGCCGACAAGCTGTCAGTGGATCCGCCGCGGGCCGACGCGCCATCCCGCCGTGCCACTCCCGCGCCGGCACTGCTGTAGTTCCCGACGGTGGCGGTCGGGATCACACCGTCGCCGACCGACCCGGCAAGACTTGCGGCTTTGGACTGCAGCGCGCCAATGCTCGATCCGACCTGCGCGGCAGCGGTGCTGATCTGCGATTGCGCCTGCTGGGCGGCGGCACCCAATCCGGCGAGCTGGGTTCGCATCGCATCCGTCGCCGCCTGAACCGAATTTGTCGCCGCCTCCATTCCCGATTGGAGGTCGTCGGTTTGGGCGTTGATGACGACGCTGGTTTCAATGTCGGCCATGTAGCGCCCTCAATGAGGTGACGAGCTGAGGCGGCTCATTTCCTGCCGCTCGGGCCGCCTTGCGAGCTGCAGTCTTCACGCTTCCGCTGGTTCCGAAGCTCGAGAAAATCGAGCACCACCTCCGGCAGACCGGCGTGAACATCGCCGACGCCAAACCCGGGGCCGAGCTCCGCCAGGATTCCTTGCAGATCCGCGCGCGCTGCGCGGCCTGGCCCGGAGCGGGCCGATGGTGTCCGGCAACGTTGATGTTTGCCGACGCCGAGATAGGCTCCCACCAGGATGTGTACAGGAGGATGCTCGGCCCAATATGCGGTGAGCTCTTCGACATCGAAGAGCGTCATTTCGTCGATTACGGAGTAGCTGTAGCCACAGGCGGTTGCGAGGAGGCCATAGATATGTCCCCAGCCGGCCTCGCCTGCCGCACCGGGTCCGATGGTTGTCTCGCGACCGTCGAGCCCGCCGCCCCCGGGCCGCTCCCGGGGGCCGCCACTTCCCCCAGGCTGTTATCCCGCAGCTTTAGCCCGGAGCCAGTCAGAACTGCATTAAGTACGGCACTGGCATTCCCAAGATCGAGTAGATTCTCGACCATGTCTGCCGTTGCCTCAGGGTAGTTGCGTTGCAATGCCGCGGCGACGATTTCGACGAGCACGCCGATCTGGGTCTCGCCCATGGATGCGCCTATTTCGGTCAATTGCCGCACTTTGGGCATCAGCCGCCGGAGCTGGCCGAGCGTCAGCGGCGGAACCAGCCAATCCCGGCCGCCCATCGCAATCGTCACCCCGGGAAGCATTACTCTACCGTACTCAGATAGCCGATCGTTCCGGAGGCATCAGCGAAAGCCGAGAAATCGAGCTCTTGAATCATCCAGTCATCGACTTTGGTCGGCAATGACAACTTGTCGGCCATGCAGGCGTTGAGACGCAGCGCCGTCCCGTTGCCGGCATAGTTAGTGTAGAACGTCGCCTTGAAGGTCGGAGTCGTCCCCATAACCTGGTTTGTGATCGCGAGCTTGCTGCCCGACGTCGTTAGGTTGTAGGTGTACGAGATCAAGACGCCGGCATTCGCATCGGCCGACGAAAAAGTATAGATGCCAGTGGCAAAATTTACAGAATACTGCCCGGCTGCAGACGGCGTCGTCACCCGGTTGAAGCGCTTGCCGCTGACAGCGTAGACGACGCCAAGGTCGTCGTTGTAATTAGTTGCGTTGGCGACAGTTACTGTATAAGGCGTGGCAGCTGGGATGCTAGCGGCCTCGAGCTGTGACACCGCAAATTGGCCGGTTGCCGGGGTAAGGCCAAAAAAGATGTCGGAATATAGCAATCCGAGGATCTGGGCGAATTTTGCCTTACCGGTGATCTTGCCCTGACCGCGCGCGATCGCCA
>Ga0187846_10000329_pt1 | contig 28059 bp, 22 predicted proteins | sample TC_taG_FD_161473 | JGI IMG/M metagenome (GOLD analysis project Ga0187846, IMG submission 161473) | Biofilm microbial communities from the roof of an iron ore cave, State of Minas Gerais, Brazil - TC_06 Biofilm (v2) | ecosystem: Environmental > Terrestrial > Deep subsurface > Cave > Wall biofilm... | reverse complement strand
CGCCCTGCTTCCGGCGCTCTTCGCAACCGTGGCGCCGCCCGGCGCGACCAACATCCCGACGACGATCGGGGCCATCACCTTCGCCATAACGATCGTCTGCGCGGTTGCGGCCTGGAGCGCCCGGGAGACCTATCGCGTCCACCTGAACGACCTCGGTGAACGGGAGGCGATCCCTGTTGAAAAGCAGGAGTACGACCGAATTCGGGCGCAGGCCGTTGCCCACGCGAGGATGGCCAAGGCATCTGCCTGAGCACCAGCGTCCGCCTGGCCCTGCGGGCTGCGGGGCCAGGCCTCTGATTTCTTCCGGCGGCCTGCTTCCTCTCGCCGACCGGGGGTACTTCGTGGCGCCGCGCAAATCGGAGCCGCTAAGCGAATGGTGCGCGGCGGTTGATCACGACACTCTCTTCAACTGAACGGGGCAGCCGTATGAGCAAGGCACGGATTGCAGTTGCCGGCGCCGGAATGATCGGCCTCGCCCACATCGACGTGACGCGACAGAGCCCGACTTGCACGCTATCGGCCATCGTCGACCCGGCGCCGGCCACGGACGCCATTGCCGCCGACGCCGGCGTGCCACTGTACAAGTCGCTCGATGAGCTGTTCGAGAAGAATCGTCCCGATGGCGTGATTCTCGCGACGCCAAACCAGTTGCATCTCGAACACGCGCTGAAGTGCATCGCCGCTGGTGTGCCGATGCTGTTGGAGAAACCGATCACGGCGACCGTTCGGGAAGCCGAGGCGCTGGTGAAAGCGGCCGACCAGGCGGGCGCGAAGATCCTGATTGGCCATCACCGAGCACACAGCCCGATCATGGGTCGCGCGAAGCAGCTGATCGACGAGGGGCGGCTTGGCGAACTCGTTGCGGTGATGGGCAGCGCGGTGTTCTTCAAACCCGACCGGTACTTCGCGGACGCGCCATGGCGCCGGGAAATCGGTGGGGGGCCGATCTTGATCAACATGATTCACGAGGTGCACAACCTACGCATGCTGTGCGGCGATATCGTCGCGGTGCAGGCATTTTCCTCGCACGCTACCCGCGGCTTTCCGGTCGAAGACACCGTCGCCATCAGTTTGCGCTTCGCGAGTGGCGCGCTCGGTGCATTCATGCTGTCGGACGCCGCTGCCTGCGCGCGCAGCTGGGAACAGACGTCGCAAGAGAACAAGGCCTATGCGACCTATCCCGACGAGGACTGCTATGTGATTGCCGGCACCTTCGGTTCGCTCTCGATACCGACGATGCGCTTGAAGACCTACGCCAAGGCGGAGGATCGTTCGTGGTGGAAGCCGTTCGAAGTCAGCGTCGCCGAGATGACGCGCGACGACCCGCTCGCGCATCAGATCGAGCACTTCGGCCGCGTCGTTAGAGGGGAAGTCGAGCCTATCGTCAGCGCCCGGGACGGCCTGCAGAACCTCCGCATCACCGAAGCCATCGCCGAAGCAGCGCGCACTGGTTCGATCGTCGACACGGCCCCGACCTGATTGCATCGCTTCGCGGCAACCCAAACTCGCCGCACCCCCCACTGTTTGCAGACTCGCGCCTGTGCCGACTCGCGCCACCGGTGAAAGGCGGAGCGAAATCACCTGGAAACCGCCGCGATACAGGTCGATCGCTAAGGAACGGGCGCGATACGCACAGGGATGCGTTGAATGTCCGCATTCATGGCGTTTCCGTTCACCGTGATCTCGGCAACCGCGGTGTAGCGGCCAGCGGCAAGCTTGCCGTCGAAGTCCATCTGAAACGTCGCATCTTCGGCCGGGGTAGCCGTGCCCGCGAGCACGACCTTGCCCTCAGCGTCGAGCACCATGTATCGGCACTGCGGTGCGGCCCGTTGCAGTATGTCGGGTGAGACCGATTGCAGCGGCTGGCGAACGACCTCGTAGCTCCGCTGGAATTTCATGATCGTCTCAATGTCGGCAAAAAGTCTCAATCGACCGCCTTTCCCCTCGACCTTGGTGATGAACGCCCGGCGCGGAATAGCGTATGCATCGTAAGAGCCCACACCCAACGGATAGCTCAGGTCGCGGAAGACATCGAGGCTAACGCTGTCGGTCGACCAGCCTTTGAGCGCATAGGGTCCATTGGTGACGAGGAAGTGGCCGTGGGCCCGGTAGAAGGCCGCAAGCGCGGCCCATCGCCTGCGCGCCTCATTCACGCCCACCAGCGCTCGCAGCGAATCGGGGCGGTATCCCTCACGTTCGAACGTCGCAACGAGCGACGCCAGTCGTTGATTCAACCGGTCGGAGCGCACGAGATCGAGCCATTCAACACCGCGACGCTCAGCTTCGGCTTGCGAAAATGCCGCCCAGCCGCGGCTCACGGCCTCCTCCATGAGGACGGTCAGATGCCAAGGTAACGTGCTCCAGGGGGGCGCGAGCGCCGCGTCCTGTTCCGGGTCCTCGGGCGTGCTCGTCGTGTAGACGTCGAAGACGAAAAGTTCGCGGACCACATTGATATCGCCGACCCGGAACGATTTGGATTTCGTGTCAGTCCCGGCGAACCTGATGCCGGCCAGGTGTTGGCGCATCGGCGCAGTCGCGGCATCGATGATGGGGTCGTAGTGCGAACCCTCCGTCTCGTTCTGGACGCCCCAGCGATAGGCAAACATGTACGCAAACAGGATATCGGCCACGCTCATCGGCGTTCCGTCATGAAACGCCGAACCGAGTACGCGATAGGTCAACTTCTGCTTGGCGAGCAGGCCCGCCGCGACCGGCCGCATGCGGCCGGTCCCCGGCTCGGGCAGCACCGCGTCCTCCGGGATCCTGAGCGGGCCCGCTGCCGCTGCGGCAGGCTGCGCGGAGGGGCGTCGCTCGGTGATCGGCTCAGCCAGGATGGAAAGGCTGATGAATGTGTAGACGACCATGAGGGCGGTCAGCGGTAGCTGCGTTCGCAGGGCCGCGCGGCGGGTCTCGAACATCCGCATGGACTTGGCGTGCGCCAGATAAACGGCCGCGATGTGCCCCGCGACGATGGCGGCCACCGCCGCGTACCACGCAAAGCGCGCGCCGACGATCCCGATGTCAACCCGATAGCCCGCGGTGCCAAAGAGATCCCAGCCGTATCCGAACGGATCGGACAACAGGGGCACGATGTACTGCCCCTGGACCAGCAGATAGACGAGGTAGTGGGCGAGGTGGTAGGCAATCGCGATCGGAACCAGCGTTAGCGACATGCTCCGCGCGATGTTCCAAGTTGAGCGGCATCCTGCCACCGCCGCGCTCATCACTGCGCTCACCCCGAGATAGGCGCCAAAGAAAAGCGCCCAGAAGACGGCGAGACCGATCGTTCTGAACGCGGTCGCTGCGAAGTCGCCGAGGCCGGGCGCGAGCGCAACGAGAGCGGTTTCGATCTCGGTCCATTCGGGGGTGCCGAGTGCGCCGTCATAGAGGACCATCGACAGAACCAGGAGAACAAAGGCCGTCATCGACGTCGAGACGGGACGGCTGTCGAGTAGCCCGGCCCCGAACGGCCGCAGCGCGAGCTCCCATTGCTGGGAGCTGGCGCGGTGGAAGCAGTCGTAACAATCGATGCAAGACCCATCCGGGCGGCGGCAGTGGGCGTCGCATTGCTCACACAGTGCCGGCTCCAGCACTCGCACTTCGGTCGGTGCAAACCGGGCAAACAGGCTGAAGATCACGGTGAAGAACTCGCCGTGCCGGAGCCATGCCTCGCTACCGTACACGGCCATGCCGGTCCAGGTGAGAACGGAATAGCCGACCAGCAGCCACGCGATATGTGTCGGCACCGCGGGGCTGGGGTAGACGAGTTCGGTCCAGGAGAAGGCGAGCAGCAAGGCGAAAGCCGGCCAGACGCCGAGCGTCTCGGGATACGCCAAGCGAATAGAAAGATGATGCCCGCGGCGCACGCGCCTATAGACCGACTCCGCCAGGTCAAAGAGCGTCCGCCACGGGTTGACTGTCACCCACAGATTGCCAATGAACGCCGATACGTAGGCCAAGCCGACCCAGCCGATGATCCACACCATAGTCGGTGCAATGTTCTGGTATGGATTTGAGTTCCCCCGGAATCCAGCCAGCACCGTCACGAGTGACAGGCCAAGCACGACGAGCTTGAGCAAAAGAGACAGGACGGGAGACGTGATCAGCCGGCCGAGCGAATGCCCCCGGAGGTCGACATGCGGGTAGCCATCGGTTCGCGGCGCGCGGCGCACGAAGAGGCCGACGACGACGAATGAGAAGACGACGGCCGCCGCCGCGCCGAAGAGGTAAAGCGAGAGCGGCAGCGGGAGGTCATAGCGCTGGCCGAAACCGTGGGCACCGGCCGGCGCCGGCCCGCAGCAGGTCGCGGCCGCAACCACCAGCCACCAGACCGCCGGCGCGGCTGGACCGCGCGCGCCCGCTTCAGCGCGGATAGACCTCGACGTAGACAAGCGGGCTGTCCTCGCGCGCGTGATCGTTCGCGCGCACCACCGTGTGGGCGTGGACCGGAAACCTTCCGGTCAAGCGCGCTGTGAAGGTAACGCTGCCGGCGATACCGGGCTGCACCCGCCACTCGATGTCGTAGCCATGCAGGTGGAGGAGCATCGGCTGATCCACTGTCCACCGCAACGTTACGACGTCCCCTTGCTTGACCCGGATAAGCCGCATGCTCTCGGGCACACGGCCCTCTTGCAATTGCAAGTCGAAAGTGAGCTCAGCGGCTTGGACGTCGAGCGCGGCGGCGGTCGCTGCAAAGGCCAGCAACGCCAGCACCACGTGCCTTCGCATCACGGACATGAGCGCTGCACCGTCGGCATTGCACTGCATGACGGCGGTCCAGCTTCTAACGAACGTCCGAGATGCGATTGAGCACCCAGCCGGCGCCGTCGGGTGACGGGAGCAGTGCCGGGTCCCCTATTGCATGCCACATCAGCCGTCCGAATGGGTCGGAGAAGCCGGCGATCGGATTCCACGCCGCGCTGGGCGGCGTATCGATACCAAGCGACAGCCAGCCGTTCCACGGAAAATCCTTAAGCTTGACCGTCCGGACAAAGATCCAGGAATTGAGCCCGGCGATGGAATCGAAGGCGATATTTTCAATTCCCGCCGAGTAGTCGACGTTGATGTATTCACGCTTCACCGTGTAACCAGCGACCACCGAACGGCAGCTGCCGGTGAGCGCGGAGACGAGATCGCGTTCCAGGTTGATTCGCTCGACCGTGCCCGCAACCGCACCCGACTCGAGACTCTCAAGCGCGGCCCGGACGCGAATCTGCTGGCGCGGGTCGTCGACCGACGGCGCAAGGAGCAGCGCGGCGCGGGACCAACCCGATCTCGCCCACGGCGGCGCAACCCAACCATTGGTCGTCATCGTCGACGAAGCGGCGAGATCGGCGGCACTCACCTCATCGATCTCGACGTCCCAGGTCGCACCATGGGTATACCAATCCGCACGGACGAGGCGCTTCGCGAGCGCGCTCGCGGCGCGTACGCGCGGGCGCAGCGCCACGGTTGCCCCGGCGCCCGCCGAATTGCCGACGAGACGCACGCTGGCGGCGTCCGCCAGATCGGCGTGGTACAGGTAGTCGCCGTCGTAGGGCGTGACCGGATAGGGATGAAACTTCAGCTCGCTATGCCGCCCGGCGATTTCGCGGACAACAGTCTGCGCAAGGATGCACGCTGCGGCATGGTCCCGCGCAAGTGCTGATTCCGGATTGACGCGCACGACGACGAGCGAACCGAGAGAGTCGACCGCCTGGATCGAATCCGGCGCTGCGCTGGTGAAGCGCGGCGCCGGTCCGATGTAAGCCTGGATCTTGCCTTTAAACAGCAAATCGGCTGCCCGACCCGGGGCCATGGCTTCGATGCGGATCTCGTGCGGATAGTAGGAGGGATAGACGGGAAATTCATGACCGCTTCTCGCCACGCCGATCATTGCCGCAGTCGCGAGCAGCACTGCGAATGAGGCGAGACCCTTCATGGAAACGCTGGAGCGGATACTGGTGGCTTCAACCGCGGAGCGTGCGCATCACGTCCTCGTTCCCCACGGCGTCCTTGGGCGTGCCTTGGAAAATGATCTCGCCTCGATCGATGGCGTAGAGGCGGTCGGCGACGCGGATGGCGGTCATCAGATTCGACTCGGCGATCAGTAGCGAGACCCCCATCGCCTTGATCTTGTTGACCGCGTCGATTAAGCGGGTGACGACCACCGGTGCAAGCCCCTCGAAGGGCTCGTCGAGCAACAGGATCGACGGCGAGAGCGCCATCGCGCGCGCCACGGCCACCATCTTCTTCTGGCCGCCAGAGAGGTGCAGACCGCGCCGGTCCATGAACGCCTTGACCTCCGGGAATATGCCGAAGATCCGCTCCTCGACCTCGGCACTGCCGGAATGCCGGTCGCTCTGGCGGGCCGGCCGGGCGAGCCATTCGCAGATGTGAAAGTTCTCAGCGACGCTGAGATCGGGAAAGATTCCGGCGTCCTCGGGTGCATAGCCGAGGCCAAGCAGTGCGCGCTGGTACGTCGGCATGCGCGTTATCGTGGCGCCATTGAAGCTGACCGCGCCCCCCCGCGCCGGCAGGAGCCCCATGATTGTTTCGATGGTAGTGGTCTTGCCGGCACCATTGCGTCCTACTAGCACGACCGACTCGCCGCCCGTCACGCGCAAGGACACGCCTCGCAGCACCTGGACCGCGCCGCGGTAAGTCTCGATGCGATCAACTTCCAGCATGCCCGGTGTCCCCATACGCAGCCTCACCGGAGGGGTGCGTTCCAATGAGCGTGGTCGTGACCGCGTCGTTGCGGCGGATCTCGTCCGGCGTCCCGTCCGCGAGAATCGACCCCTGGTGCATGACGACGACGCGCTCCGAATACCGAAACACGATATCCATGTCGTGCTCGATGATGACGACCGTTATCCCTCCCGAGCGAACGATCGAGCTGACGATGTCCATGATCGGCGCTTTCTCTCGCGTTGACACGCCGCTCGTCGGCTCGTCGAGGAACAGAAGCTTCGGCCGCAGCGCGTAGGCGATGGCGACGTCGAGCAACTTGCGCTCGCCATGGGAGATCGTACCTGCCGGCACCGTCATCTGGCGATCGAGCCCGAAGCGCCGGAGCACGTCATGCGCTTCGGCCCACACCGCTTGGTCGCTGCTTGCCAGCGACGTGAGCTTCGCGGTCTTGCCCTCACGCGAGAAGATCGAGAGCGCAACGTTGTCGGCGCAACTCAGCTGATCGAACAGGTTGACGATCTGAAAGCTCCGCGCGATGCCGGCTTTGATGCGTTCATACGAGGACGAACGGGTGACATCCGCGCCGGCAAAGATGATCTGGCCGCTGTCGGGCGGCAGCAGGCCGCTGACGAGATTGACTAGCGTCGTCTTGCCGGCGCCGTTTGAACCGATCAGCGCGAGCACTTCGCCCTGACTTACGTTGAAGTTGACACCATCGACCGCGCGGTTGTCGCCGAACGATTTCGCTAGCGCCTGAGTGGCGAGAAGATTCATGTCAACTTGCTCTCTTCCACTTGGAGGTCAGCCACTCGACCGCGCCCATGATCCCGGTCGGCAGCGCGAGGACCAGCACGACGAGCACCGTGCCGAGCAGCAGCTGCCAGTAAACGGTGAATCCGACCGCGTAGGTCTTGAGATAGGTGAAGGCCACCGCGCCGACGATGGGGCCGACAAACGTCCGGAACCCGCCGAGCACGGTCATGAACACGATTTCTCCGGAGAAGGTCCACACCAGGATGTCGGGGCTCGCGAGCCCATTGAGCGGCGCCCACAGCGCGCCTGCCACGCCGGTGAAGACGCCCGAGATCACGAATGCTATCAGCCGGTAGCGCCGGATGCGGATGCCGATGAATTCGGCGCGGGTCTCGTTGTCGCGGATCGCCTGCAGCGCCTTCCCGAACGGCGAATGTACGATCAGCCACATGAGCAGCACGCAGGCCGCGAAGACCGCAAGCACGTAGTAGTAATAGCGGTGCGCCAGAAAGTCGATCTTGTCGCCGGTCGGGGCGGCTCCCAGTAGGGTCGGCGTCGGCGCCCGCAGGCCGTCTGTGCCCCCGGTCACCCAGAAGAACTTGAACGCGAGGCTCCACAGGACCTGCGAGAGGGCGAGAGTGAGGATGCCGAAGAAGATGCGCGTATAGCGCACGCAAACGTAGCCAAATAGCACCGAAAGAAGCGCGGAGGCGAGCACGGAGCCGGCCAGGAACAGCTCCATCGAGGCGATCTTCAGGTATTTGACCAGGAACGCTACCGTGTACGCGCCGCCGCCAAAGAAGGCCGAGTGTCCGAATGAAAGCAGGCCCGTATAGCCCAGCAGCAAGTTGAAACCGAGCGCCCCGATGGCGGCGATGAGGCCGTAGGTGAGCGTCAGCGTGTGGAACGGATCGATCACGAACGGCGCGGCGAGCAGCAGCACTGCGGCGGGGACGATCCAGGCGAGGAACCGCACGGTCGGGCCGACCTTGGAGGAGGCAGCGGCAGTGTCCATGCTCATGCGCGGCCGAATAGACCCGCGGGACGGGCGAGCAACACGGCAGCCGCGATCAGGTAGAGGACCGCGAGCTCGATCTCCGGGAACAGCGTGATGCCAGCCTCGCGTACCACCCCCACGATCAGGGCTCCGGCAAGGGCCCCTTCTAGGCTGCCGAGGCCGCCGATGACGACAACGATGAAAGCGAGGACGAGCGCGTCCACGCCCATTCCCAGCACGGCCGACTGGCTCGGTACCACGATGGCACCGCCAAGCCCGGCCATGAAGCAACCGAGCGTAAACGCCTGGATGTAGACGCGGTTAACGTTGACGCCGAGCGCCGAAGCCATGCGTTTATCTTGCGAGGTCGCGCGCAAGATCACCCCAAAGCGCGTCCGGTAAATGAACGCCCACAGGAACATCGCGGCGAAAATGCCGACCGCGATGGTCACGAGGTTGTACGCCGGGTAACGATCCTCACCGATGGCGATGCTGCCAAGGGCGGCGTAAACGGTCGTCGCAGAGAGCGGGTTGGGTCCCCAAACGAGGCGGATCAAGTCCTCGAGGATCATGAGCAGGCCAAAGGTCATGAGCAGCTGGTATTCCTCGGGACGCTTGTAGAACGGCCGCAGCAGCGTACGCTCGATGAGCGCGCCGCACGCCGCCGCGGCGATCGCGCCGGCGGGCAGCAGCAGAAACAGCACGGCGGTCGGCGCGTGCGCTGCGAGCGCGAGACCGATCGCCCAGGCCGTCACGAACGCGCCCAACGCGTAGAGGTTGCCATGCGCGAGGTTGAGGATGCGCATCACGCCGTAGATCAGGCTGAGCCCGCCCGCGATCAGAAAGAGGACCGAGCTGTAGAGCAGCGCATTGAGGATGTGAATGAGGTACACCGCCATGCGTACGTTTCCTTGTCAGTGGTTATCGGTACGGGCTTGGCACACCCTGATCAGGGCGCTGGCCCGACGCCGTCACGGGCGCACCTGCGACACGATGCTCGACGATTTTCACTTCTGGATTCACGCTATTTCCATCAACGAATAACGCGATCGCGATGGTATATACGCCAGGACCGCGCAGCGCCCCGAGGGGCACCGCAAAACGCCCATCGCTGCCGAACCTCCCCGCGCCCGTGCGCGACACTTTGCCGTTGGGCGCGACGATAATATAGCGGCACTCCGGTTGGTCATGGTCGTTGGCATCCCCTCGCGCGGTCCCCAGCGCGACACGCTCGATCTCGTAGCTGCGCTGGTACCGGGAGATCCGTTCGACGTCGGCGCGGATCTCGAGTCGATCCCCGCGGTCTTGAATCGTCGCGGCGTATGCTCTGAGCGGAATGGCGTATCCGTCGAAGGAGCCCACGCCCTCGGGATAGCTTGCATCGCGGAACACCTGCAACACGACCCCGTCGGACGACCAAGATTCCAGCCGGTAGGGACCGTTGGTCTCGAGAAAGTGCCCGTAGCGTGCGTGGAAAGCCCCCAACGCCTGCCAGCGCCGCTGCGCCTCCTCGACGCTGACGAGCTCCGTGAGTGCAGCCGGCCGGTAGCCTAGGCGGCCGAATTCCTCGACCAGCGCGGCGAGGCGCAAGCCGGTCGCTCGGTCGCGGACGAGATCGAGCCAAGGGATCCCGCGGCGCTTCGCCTCGCCCTCGGAGAACGCCGCGATGCCGCGCTTGACCGCTTCCTCCATCAGTACGATCAGTTCCCAGGGCAGGGTGGACCACGGCGGCGCGACGGCGGCCGCTTCCCACGGGTCGCTCGAGCGGTGGTTCAGGTAGACATCGACCACGGGTACGCGATAGTGGAATTGCAGATCGTCGCCGAAGTTTCGGGATTCCGTCGTCACCCCGATCAGCTTGAATCCTGCAAGCCATCGCCCCAGGGGCGCCATCGAGCGCGCGACGCCTGGATCGAAGCTGCTGCCGTCGTCGGGGCGCTCACCCCCCCAGCGCGCGGCAAAGATGTAGGGGTAGATCAGGTCCGCGAAATCGGTTTGTGTGCCGTCGTGAAACGCCGAAGTGACCGCCGAGTAGCGAAGTCGCTGCTGTGCCGTGATGCCGGCACCGACTCGGCGCAGAAGCCCGCTGCCCGCTTCGGGGCGGACGGCGTCGCCCGGGACCGTTACGCTTCCGGGCGTCGCCTCAGCGCTTATGCGCACCCGGTTTGCGATCCAACTCCCGCCGTACGGTGCGGGCAGGAGCGCCGGGTCGCTGACCGCGAGCCATAGCAGCCGGCCAAACTCGTCGCCTAGGCCGCCGATCGGGTTCCATGCGGCGCGAGGGGTCGACGCGACCCCGAGCCGCAGCCAGCCGTTCCAGGGGAAATCCTTCAGCTTGACGGTGCGCGGGAAAATCGCGGCCAGCAAACCGGCCTGCGAATCGTAGCCGACGTTCTCGACGCCTTTCGAATACTCGGCGCTGAAATACTCGCGCCGCAAGGTATAGCCGAGCACCACCCGCTCGCAGCCGGCGACCAGTGTCGTGACGAGCGCCCGTTCCAGGTCGATACGCTCGGCCGCGCCGCGGTAGGCACCGGTCACGAGGCGGCGGTATGCGGTTTCGGCAGCGGCCGCTGCGGTCGTTCCATGTGCGTGGCCGGCGTACAGGAGATGTGCTTGAAACCAACCTTGCTTGGTCCACGGCGGCGCGAGCCAGCCTCCCGGACTGGGTACCGCGGGATCACCGAGCTGATCTATGTCGATTTCCTCGAGCGTGGCATCCCCCTCGCCGGCGTTCGCCTTCCAACCCACAGGGACCAGCGTCTCGGCCAGCCGTCCGATGGCGCGCAGCCTCAAGGCGTGGCCGGCAGGCGCTGCGCCGGACTGCGCCGAATACTGTGCCCGTGCGCGCCGCGCGAGGTCGAACTGCTCGAGATAGTCCGCGTGGTAGGGCGTGACCGGATAAGGGTGCGGGACATAGCTCGTGCCGCCCGGCGCGAGCGCGCCCAGAATCCGGCCTGCCGCGGCGCAACGCGTCTGCGCGCTGCTGCTCGCGGCCGCGTCGAACGTCAGCACCAGATACGAGCGCAGCGAGTTGACGGCGATTGCGTCAGCGGCCACCGGACCGCCGGCGAAGACATCGTCGCCGACGTACGCATGGACCCGCGTCCTCGGCCAGCCCGCGGCAGCGGCGGTGCGGTCCAGTGTCTCGATCCTGATCTCCTGCGGATAGAAGGAGGGGTAGAAGGGGGCTTCGTGCCCGGCGTACGCGGCCTGCCCCACAAGGATCCCAGTGACGAGCAGGCCCGCCATGACACTACCGGTCGGGTGCGCAGAAAGACGCACGCCCCCACCGGCAACGAGCGGGCGCCCCTGGGGCGCCCGCTCAATGCAAGCTGCTGCGGCTTCCGGCGTCAAGGCGGGGCACCAGGCCCCTAATTACGCTTTCGCGGTCGGCCAGGTCTGCTCGATCCAGGTGTAAGTCGACGTCGGGTCGCCCTTCGGCCAACCGGGGGGCGCCGTGATGTTGCGGATCGGGATGGTGATAATGCGATCCGGGTCGAGGATCGGGAACGGATACTCCGGCACGTTCTTGCTGAATCCGGTTATGGTGTCCTTGTAGCCCTGGTGGTTGTCCGGCCGGATGTAGACATAGCCTCCCGGCGCCGAATAACCCATCCCTTCGAGCTGGCTGATGATCGCGTCGTCGTCGGGCCATCCACCGAGAAAGTGATTTGCCTTCTCGATGGCCATCTTCAGCATTTGCGTCGCCGTGTACGCCCCCTCGGCTTGGAAGTTTGGATATTCCTTCCAGCGCGTGTAGTACTTCTCGACGAACGTCTTGTTCGGCGGCCAGCGGTTGCCTGGCGGGTACGTGAAGTAGTAGTTCGCGTGGACGCCGGCGATGACGCCTTCGGGATGATCCTTGCCGATCGCGTGCGGCGCGACGCCGAGTGCGAGCGTCGTCGCGAACTTCATCTTCTCGAACAACCCGTATTGCAGCGCCTGCTTGTACATCGCGACGTAGTCCCCGCCCCACACGGAGGAGACCAACAGATCGGGCTTGGCGGCGATAGCCTTTGTGATGTGCGAGCTGAAGTCGGTCGTCCCGAGCTTCGGCCAACCTTCGGAAACGACCTGCGACTTCGGCAGCACCTTCTTCATGATGATGCCGAAGTGGTCAAAGGCGTTGCGGCCGTACGAGTAGTCCGGATGGATGTGCGCGATCGTCTTCACATCGGGCCAGGTCTGGGCGACGGCGAGCGCGCAGGTCGCACCGTCAGCCGACTGGATATTGGTAATGCGGAAGACATAGTGCGGATTCGGTACCGCCTTGTCGAACAGGAAGTCGGTGCAGCCATCGACGAAGATGGTCAGAACCTTCAGCTCCTCGGCGACGGGCCCCAGCGCCGGCGAGTTACCGCTCGACGTGATGCCGCAGAAGAAATCGATCTTCTCCTGCAGCTTCAGCCGGCGTAGCTCCTTGACGTTGCCGTCGACACCGGCTGCCTCGTCAGCCTTGAGCACTTCGATCTTGCGCTTCCCGAGCAGCCCGCCCGCAGCATTGATTTCTTCGGCCGCGAGAACCTGGCCCTTGTACATCGGCTCGCCGAGCACCGCGGCCGGGCCGGTGAAGAACGTCATGTGCCCGATGCGATAGGGCGTGCTCGGAATATTGCCCTTGGGCTTGTCCTGGGCCTGCGCGGTGCCGATCAGCGGCAGCGAAGCGCCCGCGGCGCCGAGTGTCGCGCCGACGCCGACACCGACACCGAGACTACGCAGGAAATCCCTGCGATCGATTTGTCCAGCCATGTTTACCTCCTCCTGGGAACGTTTGGGTACGACGGTGGAAGTCTCAAGACTCAGATGGTCTTTTACTATCGGGTAGTCTTTTTGGGGAGTGGAATAGCCTCTGAACTATAATACGACACATTTGTCAACCCGGGTCGAGCGACGCGTTTAGCCCGGACCAACCGACCGGCCGCGGAGGTGACACGGAGGGTCCTCGCCATGTCTCAAGCAGTGATTCGGGTGCTGCGCGGCATCGCCGGCGCCTTGCGGTCCCGGCCGGGAGTATTCGCCGGGGTCGCGGCAGGGGTGTTCGCACTCTATGTTCTCTTGCCGCCCGCATTACTGTCGCTGGTACGTAAGCCCTTTGACTACTTCGCGTTCAACGCCTGGCTCCCGGAGCTACCCCACTACCTCCTGCAGGGCGGAGTCCCCGTACAGCGCAAGCTTGAATTTATTCCCAACCTGGCGCTTTTCTGGTTCAGCGCCGACAGTCCGTACGGCGGCGTGGACTGGGGCTTCGCTGTCACGGTGGAGGACCTGCTGCGTTTCCTCCTCCTGTCACTGCTATTCGGTACCTACTTTGTGCTGGTCGTTCGCCTGCGGGATCTCGCTCCAGGCAAGGGCTTGACCGCGAAGTTCAGCCGCAGTGGCGGGGTGTCGGGTGCGCTGGCGGGCGTGCTGGGCATCTCGACCGGGGGGTGCACGGTGATGGGCTGCGGCGCACCCGTGATACCGGTCGTCGGCCTCGCGTTCGTCGGCCTCTCCAGTGGGGCCCTCGCACTGCTCGCGGAGCTCTCGCGCGTCGCGACTGCGCTCGTGTTCATGGCGGTGACGGCCGGCGTGGTCTTCTTCGGCTGGCGGGCGGGCCGACGCGAATCGAAGGGCAGAGGAATCTGAACGTCCGAGCGAGCTGCGGCGCAAGGGAACGTCCACCCGGGTAGGCGGCTATGACACCGCAGTGCGCCGTGTAACACGCGGTCGTAACTGGGGCGGCACGCAGCCGCGGCACGGACAGCGGGGCGAGCTCTCGCCGTATGGCTGACCCCGGTGCTGCGATCGGGCGCTCTCACCGCGCAAGGCGCTCGCCGCTGCTTCGACCAAAATGTTACCCTGCTCGCCCCTGTCCCATCTCAACCGAAGCCGAAGATGACCCGACAGGCGCGGGACGCAGCCCTTGCAGTCTTCGCTCGTTTCGCCTCCGCCGTCAGCCTCCTGTCGGCGCTCGGCAGCTGCGCCACCATGCCCGCAGAGGATCCGCACGTCGCCGCCGAGCGCAACCAGCACATCATCGCGAGTCCGATCCGCACCGACCAGGACCGGCGCCTGGACGCGGCGCGCCATCCCGCCGAGTTCCTGGCGTTCACGCAGGTGAAGCCGGGCATGCAGGTGCTCGACGTGTCAGCGGGCGCGGGCTACACCTCGCAGCTGCTCGCGCTCGCCGTCGGCCCCAACGGCATGGTGTGGGCGCAGCGCCCGCAGCCGGGCGCGGCCCTCACCAAGCGGCTGAGCGACCAGCCGCAGGCCAATCTCGCGGTAGTGATTCGTCCGTTCGAGGAGCCGGTGCCCGATCTGGCGCCGCCGCTCGATCTGATCACCCTCATCCTGAACTACCACGACCTCACCTACCTCCCGGTCGACCGCGCGAAAATGAATCGGCGGCTGTTCGCGGCCTTGAAGCCTGGTGGCCATTTCGTCGTGATCGATCATTCCGCCAAAGCCGGCGCCGACATCGCCGTCGGGAAGTCCCTGCATCGGATCGACGAGGCGATCGTGCTCACCGAGGTGGAGCAGGCGGGGTTCGTCCTCGATGCCGAAAGCGACTTCTGGCGCGACCCGGCCGATACGCGCGAGCAGTCTTCCAGCGACGCGAAGATCCCCACCGATAAGTTCGCGCTGCGCTTTGTCAAGCGGTAAGGAGCGAAACCGGATCAGGGACGGAGGCCGGCGCGAACGCCCCCACCTCAGGGGTTCCGGCGCAGGGATTCAACAACGGCTACCAGATTCTGCGGCTTCACGCGAATGAGGCCGCCGCGCGGGCTGTCGATGTCGGCGATGAGTAGAAAGGAGATCGACACCACCAGCGGTAGAACCAGAAGCAGAACGGCCTCGGCCTTTGGTCGTCGCACGCCGTAGCCGATCAACAGGTTGCAGCAGATCGCGATGGCGGCCATCAGGCCCCATGCCGCAGCGGGGATTCGGTTCCACCAGGCAGCCTGCGTGTAGCCCTCGGAGTTCAGCACGTCGTTCATGCCCGCAACGACGAGCGCGATCGGGACGCTCGGCTGCGCCACGGCTGGGACCTGCACCGCGGACCACAGCTCAGTCTGCAATTGAGCGGTACGCGCATTGATCTCCCGCAGCTGCTGCTCGTCGCGCGTCGCATAGAACAAGACCCGCTGATCGAGGTAGTTCCTCAGCAGCGCGCGCACTTTCGCCGCATCGGCTGCAGGCAGCAGGCCGGCCCGGAGGTATTCCGTACCGATCGCGTTGGCCTCTGCCTCCTCGTAGTTCTTGCGCTGATCGTACCGGTTTATGGCCATCGAAAAGCTGAACCCGATGATGAGGCCGAGCAGGGTCAGCGTCGCGGCCAGAACAACGCCGAAATCCTCGCGTGCATCGGCCGCCAGCTGCATCGCCGTTGCGAAGGACGCCCCGATCCGTGCCGCGAGCCACAGCGCGAAGAAGGAGAGCAGGAAGACATACAGCGGGGAGTCGATTAAGTTGTTCATGCGTAATGGCTCGAACCGTGAGCTAGCAAATGTACCGCACGTTGCGGCCTGACGAACCGAGTCGGACGGCGCAGAGCGGGTCGGGTGGCAGGACTAGACTTGGCGGCAGCGAGCGCTCAGGACAATGGTCGCTCGCCGAGGCGGCGAGATCCAAGGGTCGGCGCGCCGGCGGCCGAGGGGGACCGGTCGCAGCACGTTGCAACAGAGCCGGGCTGAGGCGATACTTAACCGCATTCGGGCGCATGGCAGCGAAAAATGAGCGCTCGCGCCAGCCGGCCGACGCTATTAGCTGAAACGATCGCACCCCAGGCGGGCGCCCGGCATTTGCGGGCGAGCGGTGCAGATCCATCATCCGTGACGAGGAGGAGACCATGAGGTTAGGTTGTGCCACAACGATTGGCTGTCTGGCCCTGGCATTGAGCGGACCTTTGTTCGCGCAGCAGCCGATCGTCATCAAGTTCAGCCACGTGGTGACCGACGACACGCCTAAGGGCAAGGGAGCGTTGAGATTCAAGGAGCTCGCCGAGGCGAAGACCAACGGCCGGGTCAAGGTCGAGATCTATCCCAACAGCCAGCTCTACAAGGACCGGGAGGAGCTCGAGGCACTGCAGCTCGGCGCGGTCCAGCTGCTCGCGCCGTCGGTGTCCAAGTTTGGGCCGCTCGGGGTGCGACAGTTCGAGGTGTACGACTTGCCGTACATGTTCCCCAACCAAGCGGTGCTCGACCGCGTCACGGACGGTCCGGTGGGGCAGGGGCTGTTCAAGCTGCTCGAGCCGAAGGGCATCATCGGGCTCACCTACTGGAGCAACGGCTTCAAGGAGTTCTCGGCCAACAAGCCGTTGCGGAAGCTCGACGACTTCAAGGGCATGAAGATCCGCATCCAATCCTCCAAGGTGCTCGAGGGCGAGATCAAGGCGCTCGGCGGGATCCCGCAGGTGCTGGCGTTTTCCGAGGTCTATACCGCGCTGCAGCAAGGCGTGGTGGACGGTGAAGAGAACACGGTTTCGAACAAGTACACGCAGAAGATGCACGAAGTGCAGAAGCACCTGACGATGTCCGACCATGGCGTCGTCCTCTACGCGGTCATCGTCAACAAGAAATTCTGGGAGGGCCTGCCGGCCGATATTCGCAAGCGTGTCGCGGAGGCGATGACCGAGGCGAGCCGGTACGAGCGCGAGATCGCGCAGAAGGAAAACGACGACGCGCTGGAGAAGATCAAGGCCGCCAAGACCACCGAGATCTACTACCTGCCGGCGGCGGAAAAAGCGATCTGGCGCAAGGCGATGCTGCCGCTCTACGAGCAGTACGAGCCGGTGGTCGGCAAGGACCTGCTGCAGTCGATCGAGAAAACCGTCAACGAATCCGCGAACGCCCGCAAAGGGTAAGCGCCCGTCAGCGTGCTCGCGCCGGCTAACCGCGAGCCGGACCGGTCTCGAACGGCGCGGTTTGCGGGGATCCGCGTGATCAATCGCGTGCTCGATCGCCTCGAGGAGTCGTTGGTCGCGAGCTTCATGGCGCTCGCGGCGGTGGTCATCTTCATCGCGGTGCTCTACCGCTACACGGCATCCATCCCCTGGGTCTGGCAGTACACCCGCCACATCGACATGACCTGGGCGCAGGAGCTATGCATCTATCTCTTCATCTGGATGGCGAAGTTCGGCGCGGCGTACGGGGTGCGCACCGGCATCCACGTCGGCGTGGACGTCGTGGTCAACCACGTCTCGGAGCAAAAGCGGCGGGTCCTGGTGCTGTCCGGGTTGCTCGCCGGCGCATTCTTCACTGCCGTCATTGCGGTGCTGGGCGGGCGGTTCGTGCGCGATGTATTCCTCACCGGCCAGGTGTCGCCGGATCTCGAGATGCCGATGTGGATCGTGTACCTCGCGATCCCGCTCGGCTCGGGTCTGATGTGTTACCGCTTTCTGCAGGTCGCGTGGACTTTCTATCGTACTAACGCATTGCCCAAGCACGAGGCGACGCGCATCGAGGGAATCGAACCGCAGCAGGGAGAAGGGGCCAGGGCATGAACGGCTGGATCATCTTCTTCCTGCTCATCGCGCTGATGCTCGTCGGGATGCCGATCTCGATTGCACTCGGTCTCACGGTGCTCGCCTTTCTCTTTACGATGACCACAATCCCGATCGAGCTCGTGTCGCAGCGGCTCTTCACTGGCCTCGACTCGTTCTCGATCATGGCGATCCCGTTCTTCATCCTCACCGGCAGCTTCTTGACGCATGGCGGCGTGGCGCGGCGGATGATCCGGTTCGCCACGTCGCTCGTCGGCCACCTGCACGGGGGGCTGGCGATGGCAGGGGTGTTCGCGTGCGCGCTGTTTGCCGCGGTATCGGGCTCCAGCGTCGCGACCGTCGCCGCCATCGGATCGATCCTGATCCCGGCGACGCAGCGCGCCGGCTACCCCAAGCGTTTCGGGGTCGGGGCGATCGGCACCGCCGGGGCGCTCGGCATCCTGATCCCGCCGTCGATCGTGATGGTGATCTTCGCGGTGACCACCAATGTTTCAGTGGGGAAGCTCTTTATCGCGGGTGTCGTTCCGGGGCTCCTCCTGGCGGCGATATTGATGAGCATCACCTGGATCATCGCCAAGCGCAACGACTACCCCCGCATGCAACGCGCGAGCTTGCGGGAAATCCTCGCCGCCTTTCGCGAGGCGATTTGGGGGTTGCTGCTGGTCGTCATCATAATCGGTGGCATCTACGCCGGCTTCTTCACTCCGACCGAAGCGGCGGCAATGAGTTCGGTGTACGCGTTCGTCATCGTCATCTTCGTGTACAAGGAGCTCAAGCTCAGAGACGTGGGCCGCGTGCTGCTCGCCGCCGCAAACATGAGCGCCATGCTGCTCTACATCATCACCAACGCCATGCTGTTCTCGTTCCTGTTGACGAGCGAACACATTCCGCAGGCGATGGCGCAGTGGATCATCGACCAGCATTTGTCGACCTGGGTGTTCCTGCTTGCCTGCAACGTCATGCTGCTCGTTGCCGGAAACTTCATGGACCCCTCGTCGATCGTGCTGCTGCTCGCACCGCTCCTCTTTCCGGTCGCCATGACGCTGCATGTCGACCCGATCCACTTCGGCGTGATGATGATGATCAACATGGAAGTGGGGCTGCTGCACCCACCGGTGGGACTCAACCTGTATGTCGCGAGCGGCATCGCCAAAATGGGGCTCACCGAAACGACGAAGGCATTCGCCCCGTGGCTGATTGTCATGATCGCCTATTTGCTGTTGATCACCTACGTGCCGAACGTCGCCATCTGGCTTCCCAACCTGGTCTACGGCACGAGCTCGTGAGCGGCATCGGGAGCCGAGCGGGTCGCGGGGCCGCGGCACGGCGCGATCGCGAAGGCGGCAGCTAGCGCAACGGCGCGAATCCGCGGCGGACGATCGGCCAGATCGACGGCGTAGTCGTCGCGGTGGTCGTCGATGCCCACGATCCAGAGGGCCGCGGGCGAGTCCGAGTCAAGCTGCCGCGAGGCGCACGTGATGCCGGAGTATGGGCTCGGCTCGCGAACGCGCCGGATAGCGCGCCAGGAGCCAAGCCACAGCTCGGCACGCAGGACGAGGTGCTGGTCGCATTCGAGGAAGGAGACCCGAGGCGTCCGGTCGTAGTCGGCGTGCTGTGGGGCGAGAGCCCTCGGCCGCCTGCCGCCTCGGGAGTACGGACGGTCCACCTTCCGACCGGGTCGATCCTGCGCGCGATTCCTGAACGAAGTGAGCCACGGCCCCAGTGCGCCTTAACCGCCGAGCTGCTGCAGCAAGTCGCCCCTTGGCTCGCCTCCATGGAATGCCTGCTACGGGTGCTCGCGTTGCTGAAACCGCTGGTCGATATCATCGACCAGCTGCCCTCGCCGTCGCCGGCGTCGCTCGCGCAGTTCGCCAAGGCGGCAGCGGCGCTACGTCCATGTCTGCCGATCGACACGCCGGCGACGGCCCTCCCGCTGGTGCGTGACCTGCTCTGCCTCAGCCTGCAATCCTTACGCTGTCTGCTGGACCAGCGCTCGGCGCCGATCGAGCGCGCGGACACCGTGGCCGGGATTCAGGGCGTTCTCGATCTTGCCCGACCCTTCTTCGATGCCGCGGGCCTGCCACCGGTGCAGCTGTCGACGCTCGCCGATACGAACGCCCTACTGGGCGATATCAACGCGCTGCAGGGAATGGCCGACGCACTCGGCGGGTGCGGCGCATGATGCGCCGCGATCGAGTCGATCGATGCGGGTTCCTGGAAGTCGACCTCGCGCCGCTGGTCGCCGGCGCAGCCCGCGCCCTCTAGCGCGCGCGCGCCAGGTGCTTGAGGCGAGCCTCTTCTTCGATCTCGGATTCGACGTCGCGTCCCATGACTTGCTGCAGCTGCTTCTCGTCGAGCTCCTTCTCCCATTTCGACACCACCACGGTCGCGACGCCGTTGCCGATTAAGTTGGTGAGCGCGCGCGCCTCCGACATGAAGCGGTCGATGCCGAGGATCAACGCGAGACCCGCGACCGGGATCTCGGGAATTGCCGACAGCGTCGCCGCGAGCGTAATGAAGCCGCTGCCGGTCACGCCGGAAGCGCCCTTCGAGGTGAGCAGCAGCACGCCGAGGATGGTGAGCTCGTGGACCCACGTAAGATGGGTATTGGTTGCCTGCGCCACGAAGATCGCGGCCATGGTGAGGTAGATCGAGGTGCCGTCGAGGTTGAAGGAGTAGCCGGTGGGAATCACCAGGCCCACCACCGGCTTCGAGCAGCCGAGCTTCTCCATCTTCACCATCATGCGCGGCAGCACCGACTCGGAGGACGAGGTGCCGAGCACGATCAGCAGCTCCTCCTTGATGTACAGGATGAACTTGAGAATTCCGAATCCGGCCCAGCGCGCGATGAGCCCGAGCACGACGAAGATGAACAGGAGACAGGTGAGATAGAAGCTGCCCATGAGCTTCGCGAGCGGCAGGAGCGACGCGATTCCGTACTTGCCGATGGTGAAGGCCATCGCGCCAAAGGCGCCGAGCGGCGCGAGGCGCATGATGAACCCGACCAGGATGAACAGCGCGTGCGCCACCTCGTCGATGAAGGCCACCACCGGCTTGCCTTTCGCCCCGGCGGCGGAGAGCGCGAAGCCGAACAGGAGCGAGAACAGCAGCACCTCCAGGATATCGCCCTTCGCGAAGGCATCGACGACGGTGTTCGGAATGATGTTCATCAGGAACTCCACCGTGCTCTGCCCTTTTGCCGCCGTGGTGTAGCTCGCGAGCGCCTTGGTGTCGAGCGTGCTCACATCGGCGTTCATGCCGACGCCGGGTTGGAGCAGGTGCACCACCACGAGACCGATGGCGAGCGCGAACGTGCTCACCACCTCGAAGTACAGGAGCGCCTTGGCGCCGACCCGCCCGACTTTTTTCATGTCGTCCATGCCGGCGATGCCGGTGACGACGGTGCAGAAGATGATCGGCGCGATGATCATCTTGATCAATTTGATGAAGCCGTCGCCGAGCGGCTTCATGGCGGCGCCGGTCTCGGGCCAGAAATGGCCGATGAGCACGCCCAAGGTGATGGCGAACAGCACTTGCGCGTAGAGGTGCTGGTAGAGTTTTTTGCGCATGATGGGTCTTTTCCGCTCGCGAATTGACGCAATGGCGCCTGCGGCGCCGGCGCCCGTCGGGGAAGGATCTAGTCCAGCGGTTCCAGCTTGATGATCGAGGCGCCGTGGTTGCTGCCCACCCAGAAGGTGACCGGCGTCGTCGAGTTGTCCACGAACACCCGCCGGACGTTGGTCGGCCTGGGAAGCAGATACTCGGTGAATTGTCCGGTCTTGGTGTCGAGGCGCAGGATGCGATCGCTCAGCATCGAGCCGGTCCACGCCTCGCTGTTCTTGTCCAGGGTGACGTCGTAGGGCGCCGACCATGGGGTCGGCGCCTCCCATTCCTGGAAGCGTTCGGTCCGCGTGTCGAATACGGCGACCCGGTTGGCGCGGTATTCGGCAAACCAGAGGCGGTCCTGGGCGTCCATCATGCCGCGGCGCGGGCCCGAGGCGGGGGTCGGCGTCGGGTAGAGCGTGACTTTCCCGGTCTGCGCGTCGATTCGTCCGATGTGCTCGTTCGCGATGTCGGTGAAGTACGCGTTGTTATGCGAATCGGCGATGACGTCGTAGATGTTGTGCGTCTGCTTCGACTCCTTGAACGGCTCGAAGGTCTCCCATCTCCCGGTCGCGAGGTCGACGCGGTGGACGCCCGCGAACCCGTTGTTCTGCGTCCAGATCTTGCCGTCCACCGCGGTGTGCAGCGGGCTCGTCATGTTGATCTGCGTGTTGTCCCGGTTCAGCTCCGCGGGCAGGCTCCACACCTGCATGTTGGCGGTCTTCTTGTCGAATTTCGCGATCGCGCCCTGATACATCAGGCCGGCCCACAGGTTGCCGTCCCGGTCATCCCGCAGCGAGAGGAGGCCGGTCGGCCACCCTTTCTTCAGCTCCGGCACCGGATATTCGGTCACCTTGCCGGTTTTCGGGTCGAGCATGCCGATGTACTGCTCGCCGAAGCTGGAATACCAGGCCTTGCCGTCCGCATCCACGACGACGTCGTGCGGCTCGATGGTCGGCCGGGGCAAGTCGTACTCGGTGATGATGACGTGCGTTCCCCTGCCGGTCGGCCGCGGAAACGCCTGCAGTGGATACTCCCAGCTCGACGCCGCGCTCAAGTTGATCGTGCTCAGCCATTCGGCCTGCGCCCGCTGAAAGCGCGCCCGCTCTTCACCGACCAGCTCGCGGTCGCGGTCGGCAAGGCGCTTTTGCGGATGCAGCGGCGTGCTCTGATTCGCGTAACCGGCCATGCGCTGCAGCGTCTGCAAGAAACCGGCGGTGTCGTATTTCGACCGCACGATCCGCTCCAGGGTGTGGCAGCCGACGCAGTTGAGGAGCGTGCGCTTCTGCTGCGGCGTGCCGGGAACGCTCGCGATCCACTCCGCATTGCTGAGCTGGGACGCGAGATCTGGCGCCTTGCGCAGCTTTAGATCGACGACGGCGGTCTTGTCTGGGGTGACATCGGCGCTCGTACGGCCGTTCAGGTCGTAGCCGGCGGCGCGAACGCGGAGCAGGTACTCGCCCGGCTCAAGCTTGGAACGGAGGAAGCGATAGCGGCCCTCACGGTCGCTCACCACGGTGATGGTAACCGTGGAGGCCGCTTTCTTCGCGCTGACCAACACGCCCTCGAGCGCCCCGTCTTCGGTGGTGCTCACCTGTCCCGTGAGCGCGATGGCCGACTGCGCCTCGGCCTGGGCCGCAGCGGGCCCCGACGCGCCGGCCGCGGCGACAAGGACAACCAGGGTCGCGGCGATGGGCGAGAGCAGGAAGCGCAGCGATCGCATAGGTCCCCCCCCCCGTGCTAGTTGGCGTTCCCGCGCGTGCGGGGCGACGGTCGCGGTGAAGTATGCGCTATCGCGAATGGGCTTTCAAACGCGCCGCCGTTCGGCAGGCGTCTAGCGCAGGCTAGAAACTGGGCTCGCCCCGGACCGGCGGCAATCGCGCCGCCTCGCGCGCCGCCTTCCGGTATTGAACTGAGTACACTCCAGGGTGCGTCTGCGACGTAACCAGCATGGCTAGCCACTTCATCGACTTTCGCCTCTTTGGCGACCAGTTCTCGACTGCCGAGGCGCGCGCGGTGTTCGATGAGCTCGCGATGCTCCAGCGCTGGCTCGACGTCGAGGTCGCGCTCGCCGCGGCGCAGGCCGAGCTGGGTGTCATCCCGGCGAGCGCTGCGGCGGCGATCGCGCGCAATGCGCGCGTCGAGCTGCTCGACCTCGATCGCGTGCGCCAAGACTTGAGCACGACCGCTCATCCGATCGTGCCGATCATCCGCGAGTTGGAGCGCGTCTGCGGCCCCGGCGGGCGCTGGGTGCACTGGGGCGCCACTACCCAGGACATCATCGACACCGGCACCGTGCTTCAGCTCAAAGCGGTCCACGCGATCGTGCGGCGCGATTTGGCAACGCTGATCGGCGTGCTCGCGGATCTCGCGGCGGCCCATCGCGACACGATCATGGCCGGGCGCACCCACGGTCAGCAGGCGCTGCCGATCACGTTCGGCTTCAAGGTCGCCGGGTGGGTCGCTGAATGCCTGCGGCATCTGACGCGGCTCGATGAGGCCGCACCGCGCCTCTTGGTCGGCCAGCTGGGCGGCGCGGTGGGCACGCTCGCCGGATTCGGCGAGCGCGCCGAGGCGGTCCAGCGCCTCGCCCTGCGGACGCTCGGCCTCGCCGTACCGTTGATCGCGTGGCACTCGGCGCGCGATACGATCGCCGAATTCGTCGCGCTGCTCGCCCTGATTGGCGGGACGTTGGCCCGCATCGCGAATGAGGTGGTACAGCTGCAGCGCTCGGAGGTGATGGAGTTGGAGGAACCCTTCACGCCAGGCAAGGTGGGCAGCTCGACCATGCCGCACAAGCGCAACCCCGCCCACGCCGAGCGGGTGGTAGCGATCGGGCGCCTCCTGCGCGGCCTCGCTGCCACCGGGCTCGAGACGATGGTGGCGGCGCATGAGCGGGACATGAGCGTGGGGCGCGCCGAGTGGGTGCTCGTCCCGGAGGCTTCCTGCTTGGCTGCCGCCGCCCTGCACTGGACGCTCGTCGTCGCGCGCGGGTTGCGCGTGAACGTCGATCGCATGACCGAGAACCTCGGGCGGCTTGGCGGGCTCCTCCTCTCCGAGTCGGTGATGCTCGCCATCGGCGGTGCGACGGGGAGAAACGCGGCCCACGACATCGTCTACGAGGCGGCGATGGCCGCCCTCGACGGCCAAGGGAGCTTTCGCGACCGGCTCCTCGCCGACGGGCGGGTCGCCGCCTCACTCGGCCCGGCCGCGCTGGACGCACTGCTCGATCCGCGCCGCTACACCGGCCTCGCCGGCGCCTTCGTCGATCGTGTGGTGGCCGAAGCCGGGCGGCTCACCGGCACCGCGGGCTGACCGGCGGTTGCACGGTGCTCGCGCCACGGCAGCGCACGCTCGCGTTATCGCCCCAGGGCAGCGCTGCCGGACGCGTCGCGCGCCGGCACCGCCGGTCAAGAATCTGTCACACGCCCGATCTAGTCTAAGCTAGCTGAGCTAGTCGGCGGCGGGGGGGCGGCTCTGCCGCTGCGACGACTCGCCAAGCGAAGCGCGTGAATCGGGAGCTCATGAGTCAGACCTTCCGCCGGCCCGTCTCGTCGCGCTGCCGCTTTCTGCGCGCGCTCGCCGCCGGCAGCGCGCTCGGCGCCGGGGGTATCGCCGAGGTCCTGGCGCAGGGCAAGCCGCCCGCCATCGTTACGCCCGATGCCGCGCGGCCCCAGCTGCCCTGCGGGGTCATGGCGGGTGATGTGACCGGCGATCGCGCCGTCGTGTGGAGCCGAACCGACCGCAGGCCTCGCGCGCGTCGTGGAAGCTCGTTGCGAGCGACATGCCGATCTCGATCGCCGTGCCGGATCTCAATCCGGATGTCCCCCAGGGCACCTATGAAGCGTGGGCGAACGGCGACCAGGATGCGCCGCTTGGCCGCGAACTCGAGCTCGCGGAGATCCTGTCCTTCATCAAGGCGAACGGCATCCGGAACGTCGTCTGGGTCACGGCCGACGTTCACTACGCGTCGGCGACCTACTACGATCCGACGCGCGCACGGTGTAGCGACTTCAAGCCGTTCTGGGAGTTCGTCGCCGGGCCGATCAACGCCGGCACGTTCGGGCCGGGCGAGATCGACCGAACCTTCGGTCCGGATGTGCGGTTCGTGAGCATTCCACCGGGCATGAAGCAGAACCGCGCGCCGGCCGAAGGCCTGCAGTTCTTCGGCACCGGCAAGATCGACGGGGCAACCGAGATGCTGTCGGTGTCGCTGCACGACGTGAACGGTAAGTCGCTGTGGCGCGTCGCGTCCACCTGCCGCCCGAGGCGTGAGGGCGTTTGGGGCCGCGGCAACTTGCGGGGCTGACGGCGTCGCCGCAGCTAGGCGTCCAGTCGCCGCAATGTGCGCTGCAGCTGTACGAGCGACCACTTGCCACCGCGGGGTGCCTTGATCGCCACGCTGTTGAGCGCCTCGACCATTGCCCGCTGCGTCAGCCCGGCTTGGCGGTAGCTCCGGAGCGTGCGCCGGAGCGACTCGGCAAACGCGTCCGCCTTTTTCTCGCGCGCCTTGTTGTAAGGCAGGAGGACCGCGGGGTTGCCCACCGGTTCACCGCGCGCCTTCTTGGCTGCCAACGCCTTCTTGGTCCGCTCGGAGATGCGCTCGCGCCGGTGCCGCGCCATCGCGGCGAGCAGCTGCAGGGTCAGCTCGTTCGCCTCCGGAAGATCGGCGCACACGAAGCGGACTTTGGACTCGAGCAGGCGCGACACGAGCCGCGTGTTGGCGCTGAGATAATCGAACCTCGCGATCAGGAGCTTCGCATTGCGTTTCTTGGCGACCGCAATGGCGTCGCGCAGGGCAGGTGCGCGTTCCGCGGTGCTGGCGCCTGTTGCCCCACGCTCGCGGAACTCGGCGAGCAACTTCCACCGGCCGCGGCCGAGATAGCGCAGCACCGCCTCGCGCAGGGGATCGAGGCCTGGACGCAAGCGATCCCGGGGGCTCGCGCGGTAGTAAGCGACGAATCGACCGTCCATTCGCAAACCGTTCTTCCTAAATGACTACTACCCGTAACTCTACTACGTTTGTAGTCAATCGGGAGGGCGGTACGGCTGGCGGTGGCACGGCAACGCACCCCAGCGTGAGCGCCGTGCGACTCGGCGCCGTCCCGACTTCGGCGGTGAATAGATCACAACGGCCGTGGCAATCCTCGCGAGGAGCGCGGCTCAGGCTTCCGCTAGTCTGGGCGCCAATCGAATCGCACAGTTCGCGGTGACCCAGGTCCGACGGCGACGATCATGGACGCGAAAGGTGGACCTCGTCGGTGCCACGCACCGATAACTAGGAGTGCTGGATGGTCGATCTGGTCGGCAACAATTGTTGACAGTGGCCGCTCGGAGCGCAGGCACTATGGTGGACAAGGAATGACGGTGCACCGGCGGACGGGGCGGTCCGACGAGCGCCTTGGTGGCGCTCTCACACTGTCAATAGGCCACAAGTTGGTACGCCAAACGTATGAGTTCCGCGCGTTCGGGATCGCGCCATAATGGGCTGCGACTACCGCCGGAGCGGGCACCTCGCCGGGCGTCTGATCGGTGCGCTCGGTCGGCAGCGGGCGATGGCGCTGGGCGCGTGGATTTTCGTCGGGAGTGGGTAGCGTGGTGGCGCGCAGGTTAAATGCTCTCGGGATAGCGCTCCTCCTCTTTGCGCACGCCGCGGCGGCGCAGACGGACGAGGGCGGGCCGGTGCGTCTCGAGCCGACTGCGCCGCAGAGCGGTGCGCTGCGCGATGCGGATCTCGGCGACACGGATTGGCGCGGCGCCGGTTCCGCCGAGGTGCGCCTCGAGCCGACTGCGCCGCAGAGCGGCGCGCTACGCGATGCGGATCTCGGCGACACGGATTGGCGCGGCGCCGGTTCCGCCGACGCATTGCCGCCGGACGAGGCTGGGCGCAACGTCCTCGATCCGACCACCTGGCGGAACACCGTGGTGCTGGATTCGGATCCGACGAGTACCGAAGCGCCCGGGTCCAATGCGGACGAGCCATCGGCGGTCGCCGACCGGCGGCGCGACGGCGCCGAGCCGCTCACCCCGCGCGACGGCGTCGCGCTCGAATCGAGACCCTGGAACACCCCGATGCCCGGGTTCGCACCACGCGCTGCGTTTGCGACGAAACATGCCTCGTACCTGGCGGCTGCTTGGGAAAACCTCCCGGGGTGGCGCGAAGAGGCGATGCTCGGGGCGTGGAGCACCTTCGTCCAGGGCTGCGCGGCACTGGTCCGGCGCGCGGCGTGGAAGGAGACGTGCGAGCGCGCCGCGGCCGAACGGCCCGCGAGTCCGGCTGCCGCGCGCGCGTTCTTCGAGCGCGAGTTCGAAGCGTTCCAGGTCCGGGCCGCCGACCGTGCGGAGACCGGGATCCTCACCGGCTACTTCGAGCCGCGGCTCGAGGGCAGCCGGGTGTGGACGCCGCGCTTCCGCTATCCGGTCTACGGCGTCCCGGATGACCTGCTGTACCTCGATGCGCGCCTGCTCAACACCCGCCGGCCGCCGGTCTATGTCCGGATCGAAGGACGCAATGTGCTGCCGGTGGACGGCGAGGCGGTCGCGGCGCACC
>Ga0187846_10000328_pt1 | contig 28115 bp, 26 predicted proteins | sample TC_taG_FD_161473 | JGI IMG/M metagenome (GOLD analysis project Ga0187846, IMG submission 161473) | Biofilm microbial communities from the roof of an iron ore cave, State of Minas Gerais, Brazil - TC_06 Biofilm (v2) | ecosystem: Environmental > Terrestrial > Deep subsurface > Cave > Wall biofilm... | reverse complement strand
CGAGCTTGTACGGGCTGCCGCAGTACTCGTTCGATATGACGAGCCTGATCGCACGCCTGAATGTCGAGCACGTCGATCTGCTCGGAACGTCGATGGGGGGTCTGATCGGCCTTTCGCTGGCAGGACAGTCGAATGCGCCGATCGGCAAGATGATCCTGAACGATATCGGGCCGCGGATGCAATTGGATGCGCTGTTGCGGATCGGAGAGTACGTCGCCGAGCCCCCGAACTTCGCCGATCTGGACGAAGCTACCCGGTACGTGCGGTCGATTTCGCTCGGCTTCGGGTTGCGCACCGAGCAGCAGTGGCGCCAGCTGACCGAAACGGCGACGCGGTTCGATGGCTCGCGCTGGGTGTTCCGCTACGACCCTGGCATCGCGCTGACGCTCAGGGGCACCTCGGCCGAGACGAACGCCGCGGTCGAAGCGAAACTCTGGCAGCTGTACGACGCCGTTCGTGGTCCGGTGCTGGTCGTCCGCGGCGCCGAGTCGGATCTGCTGTCACGCGCCGCCGCGGTCGAGATGACGCAACGCGGGCCGCGCGCGCAACTGGTCGAGATCGAGGGCGTCGGCCACGCGCCGATGTTCTTCGATTCGGACCAGATCGGGATCGTGCGGCGCTTCCTGCTGTCGACGTGAGCACGACCGAACTCGCCCACTCGCTGCAACCGCGCCACGTAACGCTGATTTCTCTGGGCGGCATCATCGGCGCTGGCCTGTTCGTAGGCAGCAGCGCGGCGATCCACATGGCGGGCCCATCGGTACTGATCAGCTATGGACTGTCGGGAATCCTCGTATTCCTGATCATGCGGATGCTGGGCGAAATGGCGGTTGCCCGTCCCGGCGTCGGTACCTTCGCGGAATATGCGGCACTGGGCCTCGGGCCATGGGCGGCGTTCCTGACGGGATGGCTCTACTGGTATTTCTGGGTGATCACGGTCGGTGTGGAGACGATCGCAGGCGCCACGCTGCTGCAGCATTGGGTCGCGGCGCCGGTGTGGTCGATCGGCTTGGTGCTGATTGGCGCGATGACTGCGACGAACCTGCTGTCGGTGCGCACCTATGGCGAGTTCGAATTCTGGTTCGCCTCGTTGAAGGTTGCCGCGATCGCCGCTTTCATCATGGTCGGCATCGGTTTTGTACTCCTGGTCGGCCCCGGAGCGGGCGCTGGGCTGCACCAGATGACCAGCCATGGCGGCTTCTTCGCCAACGGGTGGAGCGGGCCACTGACGGCGGTTCCGGTGGTGATCTTCTCGATGATGGGAAGCGAGGTCGCCACGATCGCCGCCGCCGAAACCCGGGATCCAGCTCGCAACGTCACGCGCGCTGCGCGCACGGTCTCGCTGCGCATTCTCGTCTTCTACGTGGCTTCGATCGCGATCATCATCAGTGTCGTGCCGTGGGACAGCGTGGTTCCGGGCGATTCGCCCTTCACCCGGACTTTGCAGATCATCGGAATTCCGGGAGCGGCCGCCTTGATGTCGGTGATCGCGGTCACGGCCGTGCTGTCGTGCCTGAACTCCGGCCTGTATATCACCTCCCGCATGCTGCACGAGCTAGCCCGGCGAGGCGACGCGCCGGCGCTGTTTGCCGCAACCTCCGCGCGGCGCGTCCCGCGGCTCGGGATCCTTTTTGGGACCACCGCCGGACTGGGCGCCGCGCTGGCATCGATCGTCTCGCCCAATGGCGTGTTTCTCTTCCTGATCAACACCTCGGGGGCCATTATCCTTTTCATCTACATGGTGGTCGCGTTCGCCCAGATCCGCTTCCGCCGCAAGCTGGAGGCATGCGGTGAGCAGCTGCAGCTGCGAATGTGGCTGTTCCCGTGGCTCAGCTACGTGGTGATCGCCGGTGTCGCAGTGGTGCTTGTACTGATGGCAATGACCCCGGGGCTATCGGCGCAGCTCGCCCTGAGCGCGCTGAGCGTGGCAGTGGCGCTGTGGCTGCGGCAGCTGTTGGCGCGCCGGCGGCTGGTGAAACCGGCAGCTGCCCGCCAATGAAAGGCATCAGCCGGCGAGGGGATCCTGGCGATAGAAGCCGGCGAGTAGTTCGTACCACTGCGGGAACGCGTCGAGCAGCCGCTGCGGGCTGACGAAGAACGCCTCGCTGGAAACCGCAAAGAACTCCGCCTGGTCCTGCGCAGCATATGGGTCGAGCGGCAGGTGTGCGTAGTACGGATCGGCCCGGTCCGACTCCGGATCGACGTCGGCCGGCAGGTCCAGTTCCACCAGGTCGACGGCGGCTGCGAAACGCTGCCAGGCGTCGTCCAGCACGCTGCGCCAATGATGAGGCTCAAGGCCAGCGTGCAAGCGCCGGTCCAGCGGGGGTAAGCCATCGGCCTGGCCATCGAGCAGGTCGAGTTTGTGGGCAAACTCGTGGATCACCACGTTGAAGGCCGGATCGTCGTGCGCAGCGCTTCCTCCATCCGGATACCACGAGACGATCACGGGTCCCCCTTCCCAAGCCTCGCCGGAGGCGGTCTCCTCGAACTCGTGCACGAGACCGGACTCGTCCTGGATGCGCCGCCGCGCCACATATTCGGAAGGGTAGACGATGATTCCGCTCCAGCCGCGGTACCAGTCGATTCCGAGCCGAAGGATCGGCAGGCACGCCTGCGCCCCGATCGCCACCTGGATCGCGCCAGTCAACTCCAGGCCGCCGGCCCCACTCATCACTTTGGTCGCCAGCAGCCGGCTGCACAGCTCGCGCAGCGTCCCGTCGGCCTGCGCATCGAAGCGCCGCAGGAACGGAAGGGCGGCGAGCACCTCGTTCCACAGCGGCGGCGGAATCTCGACGGCGCCGGAACCGAGCGAATCGAGCAGTCGGGCGAACATCTGCGAATATTGTCTCAGGTACGGTGCCCGGTTTCCCGGTGCATAATGGCCGTCAAGTCGCCGCGACAAATCGAAGCGATCGATGTGACGCAACAGCAGCAACCGCACGCGCTGCCGGCCGAGTCGGCGCTGGATGCATCGGCGGCGCGGGCGCTGATCTTCCCGCTGTACGAAGGCCGGCTGTTGCGCACCGGCGAGCCATTCGCCGAGCATGCAGACGGCGCTGCCGCCATCGTGCAGTCGATCCGCGGTGCACCGGATCTGTTGGCGGCCGCATACCTGTTTGGCGCGCACGAGGTGCTGCGCAACGCCGACGAATGGATCCGCGCTCGCGCGGGCGCCACCGTCGCCGTGCTGGTGGCGGATCTGCGCCAGCTGATGCTCCTGTCCGACAGCGTTCGTGCCCACTGGAACGAAGCAGCAGGCGGGCAGGGGCGGCAGGAGCCCCAAGCGGAGGCGCTGCGGCGCATGCTTCTGGCGATGGTGAACGATCCACGCGTGGTCGTGCTGCGCCTGGCTTCACGCCTGCAGACGATGCGCTACCTTTCCCGCGTGCCTGCCACGCCCGCCGGCGCTGCGGTTGCGCGCGAGACGTCGACACTGCTTGCACCGCTGGCCAATCGTCTCGGGATCTGGCAGTTGAAGTGGGAACTGGAAGACCTGGCGCTGCAGTTGCTGGAACCCGAAACATACGAGCGAATTGCAGGTCAGCTGGAGCAGAGCCGGGCGCAGCGGGAGAGCACTGTCGAGGAAGCCTCGCAGCGTTTGCGCGAACTGCTGGGGGCGGCGGGGATCGAGACGGAAATCAGCGGGCGGCCCAAGCACATCGCCAGCATTCACCAGAAGATGGTCGGCAAGGAGTTGACGATCGAACAGGTTCACGACTTGCTGGCCTTGCGCGTGATCGTCGACGAGGTTGCCACCTGTTACGAAGTGCTGTCTGTGGTGCACTCCGCGTGGCCGCCGATCGAACGCGAGTACGACGACTACATCGCGCGCCCCAAGCGCAACGGCTACCAGTCGTTGCATACGGTCGTACGACCCCCCGACGGGCCGTTCGTCGAGATCCAGATCCGCACTCGCCAGATGCACCAGGACGCAGAGCTCGGCGTTGCGGCGCACTGGCGCTACAAGGAGGGACGGCGCGAAGCGGTGGCAAGCTACGACGAACGCATCGCCTGGCTGCGCCGGCTGTTCGATTGGAACGAGGATGCGGAGGCCGCGGCACGCGCGTCACGGCCGCAGGAGGGAGCCGGAGGGGAGCGTGTATACGCCCTGACCCCGCAAGGGCGGGTGATCGAGCTGCCACCGGGAGCGACGCCGATCGACTTCGCCTATCACGTGCACACGGAGCTTGGACACCGCTGCCGCGGTGCGCGCGTGGACGGTGCGCTGGTGGCTCTGAACACGCGCCTGCGCACCGGACAAACGGTCGAGGTGATCGTCGCGCGCAGCGGCGGGCCGAGCCGGGACTGGCTCAACCCCGAGCTGGGATACGTGGCGAGCGCGCGCACGCGCACCAAGGTGCGGCAATGGTTCAACGCGATCGAGCACGAGCAGACCGTGGCCGCGGGAAGGGAGGCCGTGACGCGCGAGTTGCAGCGCCTCGGCCGCACTGCCGTGAATCTGGAGGATCTTGCGGACCGCCTGGGTTTCGCCTCGATCGACGAGCTGTGTGTGGCGATCGCGCGCGAAGAGCTCGGTCCGCGCAGCATCGAACAGGCACTTTCCGGGACCGAACCGCCGGCGCGGGAGGAGCCCGTTGTGGCGCCGCCCCGCGCGCCGAAGCCGGCGCAGGGACGCGTGCTGGTGGTCGGCGTCGACTCCCTGATGACGAGCCTCGCGCAGTGCTGCCGTCCGATTCCCCCGGACGAGATCGTCGGATTCGTGACGCGCGGCCGCGGCGTCTCGGTCCACCGTGCTTCCTGCGCAAACGCTCGCGCACTCGCGAAACGCAACGCCGAGCGAGTGATCGAAGTGGCGTGGGGCGAGGGCGGCGAGGGCTATCCGACCGAAATGTTCGTGCTTGCGCAGGACCGCTCAGGACTGCTGCGAGACATCTCCGAGGTGTTCGCGCGTGAAAAACTCAACGTGCTGGGCGTGAACACGCTGTCGGAAAAGGGCGAAGCGCGCATGCAATTCACGGTCCAGGTTGCCGACAGCGCGATCGCCCGCCGGGCGCTCGCGCTGATCGCCGACATCAAGGGCGTGATCGTCGCGCGCCGGCGCTGATAGGCCGACCGGCCGGAGTGACCGGATGCGGTGGAGCGAAGTAAAGTGCCCGGGACGGCGCGGCTTGCAAGCCGCGCCGGCTCTGGCGGCGCGAAGCGGTGCTTCGCGAAACCCCGCCTCCGCCCCCCGTGATGGCGAAGGGTGTGCCCTGAGCGGAACCGCGCCGGTCGCTCCGGCCGGTCGGCCTATCACCGCCGGGCTGCCGGTCAACGCTCGGGAGTCGCCAGCTGCGCGGCCAGCAGATCGAAATGCCTTGCGTAGCGCGGGTTGATACCGTCCAGGGACAGCCAGATCAGGAAGTCGGCCGTGTTGAAATCCGGATCCCACGCCGGCTCCCCGCAGACCTTGGCGCCGAGCCTCAAATAGCCCTTGATCAGCGGGGGAATCTCGAAGCTGCTGGCACGCGGAATGCGTGCGTGCGGGAACGGCACGCGCGGAAAGACGCGGTATTCGGGACTGGCCAGGTAGCCCTGCAGTTCGTCCCGCAAGCGCGCCGCCTGCATCCCACCATCGGCCAGCGGCGCACTGGCGCAGCCGATCAGGTGGCGGTAGCCGGCGCTCTTCATGTACTGCGCCATGCCTGCCCACAGCAGCAAAATGGCGCTGCCGGTTCGATAGTCGGTGTGCACGCACGAACGGCCGACCTCGATCAGCGATGGCCGCAGGTGCGTCAGGCGCGACAGGTCGAATTCGTTCTCCGAGTACAGCTTGCCGAGCTTGCGCGCTCTGTGCGGGGGCAGGATTCGATAGGTGCCGACCACGCGTGTAGTGTCGTCATCGCGCACGATCAGGTGGTCGCAGAACGGGTCGAATTCGTCCTGATCGATCGCGTCATCGGTCGGCCCCAGCTGTGCTCCCATCTCCTGCGCGAATACTTCGTAGCGCAGGCGCTGTGCATCCTCGATGTCGGCCGGGCCGCGCGCCAACCCCACCGAAAGGCGCGGCTCCCGCTGCGCCTTCTCGATGCCAGGGTCGGCCCGCAGGGCTTGCAGAGGATCACGAAGTGCCATCGATTCTCCCTTCCCCCGGTACCTCACCTTCGAGGGACGTTCGTCTCCGGTGCACACTGGCGGCACCGGGCGCGTCCTCTACGTTAGCCAGGTTCGTTGTCGCGCACGTGAAGCTTTCGTTGCGCTGGCATGACAAACCGTACCGTCGGGCCATTGTAATGCGTCGTGTATGATGAAACGCCCGCAGGCGCGTAGCTCAGCTGGCTAGAGCACCACCTTGACATGGTGGGGGTCGTTGGTTCGAGTCCAATCGCGCCTACCACCGTTACCCCGATGCCCCTGATATCCCTGCCGGACGGCTCGCACCGCAAATTCGATCGCCCGGTCACCGTCGCCGAGATCGCTGCTGCGATCGGCCCCGGCCTGGCCAAAGCGGCGCTGGCCGGCCGGATCGACGGCCGGCTGGTCGACACCTCCTTCCTGGTCGATCGCGATGCCAATGTGGCGATCGTCACCGATCGCGATGCCGATGGTGTCGAGGTGATCCGACACTCGACCGCGCACCTGCTCGCTTATGCGGTCAAAGAGCTCTTTCCGGATGCCCAAGTGACGATCGGGCCGGTGGTCGAAAACGGCTTTTATTACGACATCTCGTATCACCGCTCCTTCACGCCCGAGGACCTGCAGGCGATCGAGCGCAAGATGGCCGAGCTGGCGGCGCTGGACGAGCCGGTGCGCCGCGAGGTCTGGCAGCGTGACGAGGCGGTACGGTTCTTCGAATCGATCGGGGAGCGCTACAAGGCCGAAATCATCGCCTCCATCCCGCCGGGAGAAGAGGTTTCGCTGTACCGCGAGGGGCGCTTCGTGGACCTGTGCCGCGGGCCGCACGTGCCGTCCACCGGGCGCTTGAAGGTGTTCAAGCTCACCAAGGTGGCCGGTGCCTACTGGCGCGGCGACAGCCGCAACGAAATGCTGCAGCGAATCTACGGCACTGCCTGGGCACGCAAGGACGAGCTGGACGCCTACCTGCACATGCTGGAGGAAGCCGAAAAGCGGGATCACCGGCGCCTCGGGCGGGAACTGGATCTGTTCCACATGCAGGAGGAGGCACCTGGGCTGGTGTTCTGGCATCCGAAGGGGTGGGTGATCTGGCAGCAGGTCGAGCAGTACATGCGCAAGGTGTACCGGGACAATGGCTATCAAGAGGTCAAAGGGCCACAGTTATTGGACCGCAGCATCTGGGAGAAGACCGGGCACTGGGAAAACTTCCGGGAGAACATGTTCACGACCGAGTCGGAGAACCGGCATTACGCGCTCAAACCGATGAACTGCCCCGGCCACGTGCAAATCTACAAGTCCGACCTGCGGTCGTATCGGGAACTGCCGCTGCGCTATGGTGAATTTGGCCAGTGCCATCGCAACGAGGCCTCGGGCGCGCTGCACGGGATCATGCGGGTGCGCGGCTTCACCCAGGACGACGGTCATATTTTCTGCACCGAGGATCAAATCCTGCCCGAGTGCGCCGCTTACACCGCGCTGCTGCAACGCGTGTACCGCGACTTCGGATTCGACAACATCGCCTACAAAGTCGCGACCCGTCCGCAGCGCCGGATCGGATCCGACGAACTGTGGGACAAAGCCGAGCATGCCCTGATGGAATCCTTGCGGCAGTCCGGCTGCGAGTTCGCGATCGCTGCAGGCGACGGCGTCTTCTACGGGCCAAAGATCGAATACCACTTGAAGGACTCGATCGGACGATCCTGGCAGTGCGGCACGATGCAAGTGGATTTCCTGATGCCCGGCCGCCTGGGAGCGGAGTACGTGGCCGAGGACAACACCCGGCGCGTTCCGGTGATGCTGCACCGGGCGATCCTTGGATCACTCGAGCGTTTCATCGGGATCCTGATCGAGCACTATGCGGGGGCGCTGCCCGTCTGGCTGGCGCCGGTGCAGGTGGTCGTTGCCAGCATCAGCGAGCACCAGCGGAGCTACGCCTTGCAATTGGCCGAAGAGCTGAAAAAACAGGGGGTTAGAGCCGCAGCGGATTTGCGGGACGACAAGATCGGTTATAAGATTCGCAGTCTTGCCCTGCAAAAGCTACCTTACATCTGCGTCGTCGGAGACAAGGAATTGCAGGCAGGAACGGTGGCCGTGCGAGCTCGCGGAGGTGTCGATCTGGGCGCGATGTCCCTGTCGGACTTTGCAGAGCGGCTGCGGCTGGAAGTCGAGCGGCGGAGCGCGAGCTCCGGCAGTTGACGGCGGCGTCGAACGCGCGCTACTGCGGGCGTCAGGCCAAATCACACTGTCGGACTCGAGCTTGCGGCTCGATATTTTTTCAGGAGGTTTGCAACCATCGCTCAAGAACGTGCGCACCGACTCAACGGCGAGATCAGCGTTCCAGAGGTTCGGCTGATCGGCAAGAGTGGCGAGCAATTGGGAGTGGTCCGCAGCGGCGAAGCGCTGCGGATGGCAGAGGAGGCTGATGTAGATCTGGTCGAGATTGCACCGACCGCTGTTCCGCCGGTATGCCGGCTGATGGATTACGGCAAGTTCCGCTACGAGGAGCAGAAAAAGGCGCACGAGGCCAAGCTCAAGCAGAAGCAGATCCAGATCAAGGAGATCAAGTTCCGACCGGGAACCGACGAAAACGACTACCTCACGAAGGTGCGAAAGCTGACGGAGTTCCTGGAAGAAGGTGACAAGGCCAAGGTGACGATGCGCTTCCGAGGACGCGAAATGGCGCACCAGGAACTGGGGCTCAAAGTGCTGGAACGGGTCAAAGCGGACCTGGAGCTGATCAGCCAGGTCGAAGCGATGCCCCGGCTCGAAGGGCGGCAGATGGTCATGGTGCTGTCGCCGAAGCGGAAGAAGTAACGAGGAGGAGATAACCAGGAAAAGATAACGACAAGTGTCGCGGGCAGTGCAAGTTCCGCCGATCGGGGCGGGCGCCTGGCGGCATCGAAGAATGGAGTACGTGTCATGCCGAAGTTGAAGACGAAGCGAAGCGCTGCCAAGCGCTTCACGGTCCGCTCGAGCGGATCGATCAAGCGTTCCCAGGCGTTCAAGCGGCACCTGCTGACCAAGAAGAAGACCAAGAACAAGCGTCATCTGCGCGGCCTGGTCGAGATCCATGATTCGGACCGGAAATCGGTCCGGCGCATGCTGCCGTACGCCTGACGGGAGGCTGCCGCATGCCACGCGTCAAAAGAGGTGTCACCAGCCGCGCGCGCCACAAGAAGGTGCTGACGCAGGCCAAGGGCTATACGCAACGCCGCAAGAGCGTTTTCCGCGTCGCCAAGCAGGCGGTAATGAAGGCGGGACAGTACGCCTACCGCGACCGGCGCCAGCGCAAGCGCGTGTTTCGTTCGCTGTGGATCGCGCGCATCAACGCGGCCGTTCGCGAACACGACCTGTCGTACAGCGCCTTCATCGACGGACTGCGCCGCGCGGCGATCGACCTGGACCGCAAGGTGCTGGCCGACATGGCCGTGCTGGACAAGCCTGCGTTCGCGGCGATCGTCGAGCGCGTCAAGTCGGCGCGCAGCGCCTGACAGGCCAACGAGCCTTGGCGCGCCTGCAAGCCGCGCCCGATGCAATCGATTGACGAGCTGATCGCCGCCGCACGCAGCGCTTTCGCCGCGGCGGCGCGCCCGGCCGACCTGGAAAACGAGAAGGCACGTTTCCTGGGCAAGGCCGGGATCCTGACGGAGCGCCTGAAGTCGCTCGCGCGCCTCGATCCGCAGATGCGCCGCGAAGAGGGCGCGCGCCTGAACGTCGCCAAGGAGGCGATCGAGCAGCTGCTGAACGAGCGCCGCACCGAACTGGCCAACGAAGCGGTTTCGGCGCAGCTCGGTCAGGAAGCGATCGACGTGACGCTGCCGGGCCGCGCGCGCGGCCGCGGCGGCCTGCACCCGGTCATTCGCACCTGGATCCGGATCGAGGAGATTTTCCGTTCGATCGGTTTCGACGTTGCCGACGGCCCCGAGATCGAGACCGACTGGTACAACTTCACCGCCCTGAACCAACCGGAGAACCACCCGGCGCGCTCGATGCAGGACACCTTCTACGTCGACGCACTCGATCCGCAGGGCCAACCCCTGGTGCTGCGAACCCATACCTCGCCGATGCAGGTGCGCTATGCGCGCCAGCACGGTCCGGCACTGCGCGTGATCGCCCCGGGCCGTACCTACCGTGTGGACAGCGACGCGACCCACTCGCCGATGTTCCATCAGGTCGAAGGGCTGTGGCTGGACGAGGACATCAGCTTCGCGGACTTGAAGGGCGTGTACACGGATTTCGTGCAACGCTTCTTCGAAAGCGACGATCTGCGCCTGCGCTTCCGACCGTCGTACTTCCCCTTCACCGAACCGTCGGCCGAAATCGACCTGATGTTCACGAGCGGAGCGCGCAAGGGCCAATGGCTCGAGATCTCGGGCGCAGGCCAGGTGCATCCGACAGTGATCCGCAATTTCGGCTTCGATCCGGAGCGAACGATCGGTTTCGCCTTCGGCTCGGGGCTGGAGCGCTTGACGATGTTGCGCTATGGGGTCGACGACCTGAGGGATTTCTTCTCGGGGGACCTGCGCTTCCTGCGGCAGTTCCAAGGATGAGGATCCCGGAGCGCTGGCTGCGCCAGTTCTGCGATCCGCCCATCGATACGCACGCTCTTGCAGAGCGGCTGACGATGGGCGGGTTGGAGGTCGAGTCCGTCGAGGCGGCGGCGCCGCCGTTTGCAGGCGTCGTGGTGGCGCGTGTGCTCGAAGTGGTGCCGCATCCGAACGCCGAGCGCCTGACGTTGTGCCGAGTCGATGTCGGCGCAGCCGAGCCCGTGCAGATCGTCTGCGGCGCGCCCAATGTCGCTGCCGGTCTGCGGGTGCCGTGCGCGTTGCCGGGCGCACAGTTGCCGGGCGGCATGGCGATCCGTGCGGCGGATGTGCGTGGCGTGCGATCCGCCGGGATGCTGTGCTCGGCGCGCGAGCTGGGCTTGTCGGATGATCACGCCGGTCTGCTCGTGCTGCCGGGCGATGCATCGATAGGACAGCCGCTGCGACAGGTGCTGGACCTGGACGAGGCGTGCCTGGAGATCAAGGTCACTCCCAACCGCGGAGACTGCCTGAGCGTACTGGGGGTCGCTCGCGAAGTCTCGGCGCTGACGGGCAGCCCGCTGCGCGAGCCGACTTTCGAACCGGTGGCTCCAAACAGCGACGAGCGACTGCCGGTGAGCATCGAGGCGCCCGACCTGTGCGGCCGCTTCTCGGGGCGAATCCTGCGTGGCCTGGATCCGCGTGCACGCACCCCCGCGTGGATTCGGACGCGGCTGGAGCGCAGCGGCCTGCGTTCGGTGTCCGCGCTGGTGGACATTTCCAACTACGTAATGCTCGAGCTCGGGCGCCCGACGCACGTATTCGACCTCGCGAAGCTGAAAAATGGCCTCGTGGTTCGATGGGGGCGAGCGGGTGAGCACCTTCGGTTGCTGACGGGCCGCGAAATCGCGCTCGATCCCAAGCTCGGCGTTATCGCCGACCGCCGCGGAGTGCAGTCGCTGGCCGGCATCATGGGCGGTGAATCGACTGCGGTGACGCTGGACACCAGCGACATCTATCTGGAGGCGGCGTTCTGGTGGCCGGAGGCGATCCAGGGGCGCGGGCGCCGGCTGAACCTGGCCACGGATGCGGCGCATCGATTCGAGCGGGGCGTCGACTATGCGACGACCGTTGCACATATCGAGGCGGTCACCCGGATGATCCTGGACACGTGCGCCACCGCGCACACGCGCGTCGGCCCTGTGGATGATCGGATCACGCGTCTGCCGTCGCGCGCGCCGATTCGGATCCGTGGCGAGCGCTGCCGCAAGATGCTTGGGACACCGGTCACGGATGGCCAAATCGCCGAGGTCTTCTCCAGACTGGCGCTGGCTTTTCGGCCTGTTGCGGGCGGTTTCGAGGTCGATCCGCCGCCGTACCGTTTCGATCTGCAGATCGAAGAGGATCTGATCGAGGAAGTGGCGCGGATCGTCGGCTACGAAGCCATCCCGGCGCACCCGCCGCGCGAGCCCGCTCGCATGGTCGAGCTGCCGGAGACGGTGCGTCGACCGCACGAGTTGCGCGCCCGCATCGTCGATTGTGGCTACCAAGAGGTGATCGGCTACTCGTTCGTGGAGGCGGCGCGCGAAGCCGATTTCGGATCGACCGGTGCGCCAATCGCGGTCGTAAATCCGATCGCGGAACAGCACGCGGTAATGCGCACTACTCTGTTCGGGGGGTTGGTCGGGGCGTTGAAGCACAACCTGAACAACCAGGCCACGCGCGTGCGGATTTTCGAGATCGGACGTGTGTTCCGGCGGCAGCCCGACTTACCCGAGGGACCGCTTCACGTAGCCGGGGTAGCGCAGCCGACCTTGCTCGGGGCGCTCGCGTACGGGAACGCTGACGACGAGCAATGGGGCACCCCCGCGCGCCCGGTCGACTTCTTCGACGTTAAGGGGGACCTGGAGGCGGTGATCAGCCCGCTGCAGGCCCGTTTCGAAGCGGCCGCGCATCCGGCATTGCACCCTGGTCGGTGCGCGCGGATCGAAGTCGGCGGCTGCAGTGCCGGTTGGATCGGCCAGTTGCACCCGCGTCTCGCACGCAAATATGGACTTCCCACCAGTCCCGTGCTGTTCGAGTTGGCGCTCGATGCAGTGCAGGAGGTCCCGTTGCCGCGGGCGGCTCCGATCGCCGAGGTCCCCGCGGTTGTGCGGGATATCGCAATTTGGGTAGCCGAACAGCTTCCCGTGGCGCGCGTCTTCGAGGAGATCGCTCGCCTGTCGGCCCGCGACAACCGTTTGGCGGTGCTGCGCGAGGTTAGGCTTTTCGATGTATTCCGCGCCGGTGCCGGAACCGCCGAGCAAGGCTCGAAAGCGCCCGCTAACGTCTTGTTAAATAAGGAGAAAAGTCTTGCCTTCCGGTTGGTTCTGCAAGATACTCGTCGCTCGCTTTCGGACTCCGAAGCGGATGCCGCCCGCGGCGCGATCGTGCAGCATCTCACGAGCGCACTCGGTGCTCGCTTCCGCGAATGAGCAGCGCGATGGCCGCCGAACCGATGACCTCGTTCAAGTTTCCGGAACTTCCTCAAGCCGCGCGGCCACGCGGCGAAGCCGACCGTGGCAGCCGCACGCTTACGAAAGCCGAGCTGGCCGACGCGTTGTTCGAACGGCTCGGATTGAACAAGCGCGAAGCGAAAGACATGGTCGATGGTTTTTTCGAGGAAATCAGCCAGGCTTTGCAGAGGGGGGAATCGGTCAAGCTGTCGGGCTTCGGCAATTTCCAACTCCGCAACAAGCCGACGCGGCCAGGGCGCAATCCGAAGACCGGAGAAGAGATCGCGATCACGGCGCGCCGCGTCGTGACGTTCCACGCGAGCCAGAAGCTCAAGGCGGCGGTGTCGCGTGCCACCGAGCGCTGACCGAGGGTCCTTCGCGGGCGCGATGCTGAGCTTAGACGGCTCCGGCTCGCATGATGCGGACGGCGTGCTGCCGCCGATCCCGGCCAAGCGTTACTTCACGATCGGCGAGGTAAGCGAGCTGTGCGCCGTCAAGCCGCACGTGTTGCGCTACTGGGAGCAGGAGTTCACGCAGCTCAGACCGATCAAGCGCCGCGGCAACCGCCGCTACTACCAGCATCACGAGGTGCTGCTGATCCGCCGGATCCGTTCGCTGCTGTACGAACACGGTTTCACCATCAACGGCGCGCGCAACCGCCTCGAGATATCCGGCCCGATAACCGTGACGCGCGATTCCGCCGGCAAAGCGCCCGCTGCTAGCGCGCTGCGGTCGCGCTTGCAGGAGATTCGTGCGCTGCTGCAGCGTCGCGACTGACCCGCACGGTACAATCGGTCCTACGTCGGGGCGTAGCGCAGCCTGGTAGCGCACTTGCATGGGGTGCAAGGGGTCGCGAGTTCGAATCCCGCCGCCCCGACCAATATCCAAGCTGCTTTCCACGGTAGCCAGACAGCTTGCTCAACAGCGCGCTTCGCCCAGTTTGCCGACTTCCCCGATGAAGCTCGTAAGAATCGCGGTCGCGATAGCGGGCTACCCTGCGATCTTCCTTCTCGGCACGGTCGCCGGCTGCGGATCGATGCGCCAGGGCGAATCCACCTCGCGGTGCACCGACTGCGCCACGGCACTGTATCGCGACAGCGGCAGCGGAGGAACCATCTACAGCGTTGCTTCGGCGGGCGAGGACGCTGTTGGGCGCGTTGCACACAGGTACTGCATCGAGCACGGACTGGAACAGCCCACGATCGGCAGTCGAACTGCCTCACCGCTGGGCTCTGGTTTCTGGAACTACGATTTTTCCTGCGCGGGCGCAACGCCGGCACCGCAACAGCCGAGCGGCGGCGACACGGAAAAGTTCGGTACGACCTGTACCAGCATCGGCTTTCAGAAGGGAACGCCCGACTACGGCAATTGCGTCCTCAAGCTCATGGAAATGAACAGCGCACAGGCGGACGCAAATGCGCGCCCGTCGCCGCAACAACTGCTTCGCCAGCAGCAGCGGGAGCACGCAACCCGCGTCATCCGTCAAGGACTCGACGGCCTGTCGGACGAACCCCTGCCCGGTTGCGAGGCGGCGGCGACGATGACGATCAAACTGCCTTGCGGCGACATCGTTTCGTGTACGAAGAAGGGTGACCAGGTCAGCTGCGATTGATCCCGATGCACATTCTGGTCAGCAACGACGACGGCTATCTCGCGCCCGGCCTGCGAGCCCTGGCCGAGGCGATGCACCCGTTCGGCGAGGTGACGGTGATCGCGCCCGAGCAGAACTGCAGCGGCGCCAGCAATTCGCTGACGCTGACGCGACCTCTGTCGGTGCGGCGCGCCGAAAACGGCTACCTGTTCGTCAACGGAACGCCGACCGACTGCGTCCACATCGCTTTGACGGGATTGCTGGAGCGGCGCCCCGACCTCGTCGTGTCGGGAATCAACGACGGCCAGAACATGGGAGACGACACGATTTACTCCGGCACGGTGGCCGCTGCGATGGAAGGCTACCTGTTCGGGGTGCCGGCGATCGCCTTTTCGATGGTTCAGAAGAGCGTCGAACACCTGGACAGCGCGGCGCGTGTATGTGCGTCGATCGTGGCGCGTCTGAACTCGAATGTGCTGCCCCGACCGTTCCTGTTGAACGTCAACATTCCGGATTTGCCGTACTCGCAATTGCGCGGGCTCGCGTGCACCAGACTCGGCAAGCGCCACCCGTCCGAACCGGTGGTGCAGGCGCTGAGCCCGCGCGGCGACACGATCTACTGGGTCGGTGCCGCCGGCGAGGCTGCCGATGCGAGTCCCGGCACCGACTTCCACGCAACCGCCAACGGCCAGGTTTCGATCACTCCGCTGCAGATCGACCTGACCCATACCGGGCAGATCGAGGCAGTATCCGGATGGCTCGGACAGGGGCGGCTTTGACCACGCGCGCGGGCACTGGCCTGACCTCCGAGCGGGTTCGTGCGCGCATGGTTGAACGCGTCCAGCGGCTGGGGGTGAGCGATCCCCGCGTGCTCGCGGCGATGCTGAGGATCGAGCGCCATCGTTTCGTCGACTCGGCGCTCGCCAGTCGGGCATATGAAGACACCGCGTTGCCCATCGGTTTCGGCCAGAGCATCTCGCAGCCCTACACGGTGGCGCGCTGTGCCGAGCTGGCGCTAAGCGGAGCAGGGGATCCGAAGCGCTCGACGGTGCTGGAAGTGGGCACCGGGTGCGGTTACGCTGCCGCGGTGCTGAGCGAGCTTTTCGGCGTCGTCTATTCGGTCGAGCGGGTCCGGGCTCTGCACGACACCGCGCGTGAGAATCTGCGCCCGCTGAAGATTGCCAACTTGCGCCTGGCGTTCGGTGACGGCATGCTCGGACTGGCAGCGGAAGCTCCGTTCGGCGCAATCGTTTCCACCGCGGCCGCGGACGACATCCCGACGGCGTGGGTCGACCAGCTGGCGCCGGGCGGCGTCATCGTCACCCCGCTTGGCCGCAGCGCACAGGTCCTTTCGGTGCTGTCAAAAGACCTGAATGGGCGTATCGACCAGCGCAAGCACGAGAAGGTACGCTTTGTACCGCTGTTGCACGGAACCGTGAGGGCGAGTTGATGCGAACCGAATTGCCGGCCTTTGCCCGATCGCTGCGCTCGTTGCTGGCTGCTGCTCCTGCGATTGCCTTGACCGCCTGCATCGTCTCGCCGACCCAGACGGCACCGATCGAGGAGCGCTCGAAGGTCGTACATGTTGTTCCCGCCCCGGCGCCGGCACCGGCACCGGCCCAGCCGCGCGAGGCACACGGGGGAATGTATGTGGTGCAGGCGGGCGATACGCTGTACAGCGTCGCCCTGGCGTTCGGGCGCGACTTCCGCGACATCGCGCGCTGGAACGGACTGGACGAACAGGCATCGCTGCAGCCGGGGCAGACGCTCAGGGTCGAGCCGCCGCCAGAGGACACGGCAGCGGTGGCAAGCCCGGTAGCGATCGCGCCGGCCGAGAAAGTCGAGTCGCGTCCGCTCGCGCCGAGCGAATCGATCGTTGCGCCGCCCGGCTCCATGCCTGCCCCGACCACCGGGCAGCCCGCCGGAGCCGCGCCGGGACCCGGGCAGATTTCGGGTGCCGCGCCGGCGACTCCGCAGGGTTCTGCTCAAGGCGCAGCAGCAGCGGCGCCGCCCATTGCGGCGGCTGCTTCAGGGGCGAAAGCGGCGGCTGAACCGCAGAGCGGGTGGATGTGGCCCAGTTCGGGCAAGCTGCTGGAGCGTTTCGACGAGGCCAACAACAAGGGCATCGACATCGCGGGTAGCGTCGGCGATCCGGTGGTTGCCGCCAACGACGGACAAGTCGTCTACAGCGGCAGCGGACTGCGCGGCTACGGCAACCTGGTGATCATCAAGCACACGGACGACTACGTATCGGCGTACGCGCACAACAGCGACAACCTCGTTGCCCAGGGACAGATCGTCAAGCGCGGACAGCACATCGCCGATCTGGGCGCGAGCGATGCGCCGTCTCCGAGGCTCCACTTCGAGATCCGGCGGCGCGGCACGCCGGTCGATCCGCTGGCGTATTTGCCGCCGCGGTAGATTTTGTTGACTCCGATCCTTGCGTTCGACCTGGAGACCGTTCCGGACGTTGAAGGGTTGCGGCGACTGCGGCCGCACTGGTCCGGGCTGGACGACCGGACAGTTGCGGCGCAGGCGACGGCCGAGCGACGCGAACGCACCGGCAGCGATCTGCTGGGGCTGCATCTGCAGCGCGTGGTGGCGATCGGGTGCGCCTTCCGTGACGAATCGGGTTTTCGCGTTCGCAGCCTGGGAGCGCCGCTCGACGGCGAAGCCAAGCTGATCGCGGATTTCTTCCGGCTGATCGATCGCTACGCTCCGCAGCTGATCACCTGGAACGGCAGCGGATTCGATCTTCCGGTGTTGCACTACCGTGCGCTGGTCCACGGCGTCGTGGCGCCGCGCTACTGGGACCAGGGCGAAGACGACCCGCAGGCGCGCCACAGCAATTACCTGAACCGCTACCACCTGCGCCACCTGGATCTGATGGACGTGCTTTCGCGCTACCAGGGGCGGGCCGCCGCGCCGCTGGACGAGGTCGCGCGTCTGTGCGGCTTCGCCGGCAAGCTCGGCATGGACGGCTCCAAAGTCTGGGAAGCGTATTGCAACGGTGAGTTGGAGCGGATCCGTGCCTACTGCGAAACGGACGTTGTCAATACGTACCTGCTGCATTGCCGCTTCCGCAGGATGCGAGGGCAGCTAGACGACGACGCCTACGCCCAAGAGCTGCGGCTGGTGCGCGATAGCCTGGCCGCAGCGGGGGGAGTGGTCTGGCAGGAGTTCCTCGACGCGTGGCCGGCGCCACCGGGGCCGTGAGGGCGCAGCGGGAGGACCGGGTCGAGTCGCTCGACCAGGAAGGCCGCGGGATCGTACGGGCCGACGGCAAAACCGCGTTCGTCGAAGGCGCGCTGCCCGGCGAGCGCGTGCTATGGGAAACCATTCGCGCGGGTTCGAGATTCGATGTCGGGCGCCTCGTACGCGTGCTGCGCTCGAGCAGCCAGCGCGTGGAGCCGCGCTGCCCGCACTTCGGCCTGCACAAGGGCGCTTGCGGCGGCTGTTCGATGCAGCACCTGGATGCTCGCGCGCAGGTCGCGATCAAGCAGCGTGTGCTGGAAGACGCGCTGTGGCACCTGGGGCGGCTGAAGCCCGCGCAGATCCTGCGCCCGATCGCTGGGCCCGCGTGGAGCTACCGCCACCGGGCGCGCCTGTCGGTGCGGTACATCGCGCGCCGCGGCGAAGCGCTGGTCGGATTTCACGAGCGTGCCAGCAGCTTTGTCGCCGATATCCGGCACTGTCACGTGCTGGCGGAGCCGGTCGGCTCGCTTCTGATGCCACTGCGGAGTCTGGTCGGATCGATGCAGGTGCGCGCCAGGCTGCCGCAGATCGAGGTCGCCGTGACGGCAGACGGTGCACGCGCGCAAGCGGTACTGGTGCTGCGCGTGCTGGACGCGTTGTCGGAATCCGACCGGTTGCTGCTGCAGCGCTTCGCCGCCGAGCACCACGTGAAGATCTGGGTGCAGCCCGGCGCGCCGGCAACAGCGGCACCTCTGACCAGCGCCGACCGCTTCGAGCCGGCGCTGCAGCTGTCCGAGTTCGGCTTGGAGGTGCCGTTCGCACCGACGGATTTCACGCAGGTCAACCACGCCGTCAACGAGGTGCTGGTCAGGCGTGCGTTCGCGCTGCTGCAGCCGCAGCCGCACGAGCGGGCGCTCGACTTGTTCTGTGGACTGGGGAACTTCACGCTGCCGCTGGGCACACGTGTCGCGCGCGTGCTCGGCATCGACGGCAGCCCCGCTCTGGTCGATCGCGCGGAACGCGCGGCGCGAGCCGCGGACCTGCGGTCCAGCGTCGATTTCATCTCGCAAGACCTTGCTCGCTGGACTGGCGAGGAATGGGAAGGACTGAACCGGCGCCAGGGCGCAGATTCCGCGTTCTCGCTCGTGCTGATCGATCCCCCGCGCGAGGGCGCGCTGGCAGTGGCGCGGGCGCTGGCGGCAAGCGCCGTGCGCCCGCGGCGGTTGCTGTACGTCTCCTGCAATCCGGCCACGCTTGCGCGAGACTGTGCGGTGCTCGTGCACGAAGGGGGCTGGGGTTTGGCTGCAGCCGGAGTCGTCAATATGTTCCCGCATACCTCGCATGTCGAATCGATGGCGTTGCTGGAGCCGGGGGCGCCGCCGAGCTGAGCGTTCCGCGCAACCGCAAACCAGTACGCAGATCTGGCACGGCAGCCGGGTGTGCGTGCTACACTCGTCTGTTGGATTGCGCCGTAACCCATTCTTTTCATTCATTTTTTCTATCCCCGAATGGCAATCGAACGAACACTGTCCATCATCAAACCGGATGCGGTCCGCAAGAACCTGATCGGTAAAATCCTGGCCCGCTTCGAAGCGGCCGAAATGCGCATCGTGGCGGCGCGAATGGTTCGACTCTCGCGCGCAGAGGCAGAGGCGTTCTATGCCGTGCACCGCGAGCGCCCGTTTTTCGCGGACCTGGTCAAATTCATGACGTCCGGTCCGATCCTGGTGCAGGTACTCGAAGGCGAAGACGCGATCAACCGCAATCGCGACCTGATGGGAGCAACGGATCCGAAAAAGGCCGCACCGGGCACGATTCGCGCCGACTTTGCCGACAGCATCGAGGCCAACGCGGTACATGGGTCCGACGGCGTGCAGACGGCGCCGGTGGAGGTGGCGTTCTTCTTTTCGACCCTGGCGCTGATGCCACGCTGAGGGCGCGGCTCCAATCATGAGCATGGTGAATCTGCTCGACCTGGACGGGGCGGCGCTCGACGAACTCCTCGCCTCACTCGGGGAGCGGCCGTACCGCGCGCGCCAGCTCAAGCGTTGGATCCACCGGCATGGCGCCGCGGATTTCGAGTCGATGACCGATCTGGCGCGGTCGCTGCGCGAAAAGCTGCGCACCTGCGCCGTCATCGCCGCGCCCACGATCCTCTCGGACTCGGTTGCGGCCGATTCGACGCGCAAATGGCTGCTGTCGGTGGGCGAGCGCGACGCGGTCGAGGCTGTCTATATACCGGAGACGGATCGGGCCACGCTGTGCGTTTCGACGCAAGCCGGCTGCGCGGTCAACTGCGTGTTCTGCTCCACCGGCAAGCAGGGTTTCAGTCGCAATCTGACTACCGGTGAGATCGTGGGCCAACTGTGGCTTGCCGAGCACCGATTGCGGGCAGCGGCTAAGGCGGATCACATGCCGCCAGCCGGCACCCATGCGGTCGGCGCTGCACCGGCGCAGGCCGATCGGATCATCAGCAACGTTGTCCTGATGGGGATGGGCGAACCCCTGCAGAACTACGAGGCGGTCCTGCGCGCGCTCCGGCTGATGCTCGACGATGACGCGTACGGCCTGTCGCGCCGCAGAGTCACGGTCTCTACCGCTGGCATGGTGCCGCAGATCGACCGCCTCGCGCGCGACTGTCCAGTCGCGCTCGCCGTTTCGCTGCACGCTCCGGACGATTCGCTGCGCGACGAGCTGGTGCCCTTGAATCGAAAGTATCCGCTGCAGGAGTTGATGGCTGCGTGCCGCCGCTATCTGCGCAGCGCGCCGCGCGATTTCATCACCTTCGAATACGTGATGCTCGACGGCGTCAACGACGGCGACCGGCAGGCTCGCAGGCTGGTCGAGCTGGTCGCGGATCTGCCGTGCAAGTTCAACCTGATCCCATTTAATCCGTTTCCCGGTGCCACCGTGCGGCGCTCGCCGCCCGAGCGCATCCGCGAGTTTGCGGCGCACCTGCAGGCCGCCGGAATCGTGACGACGACGCGCCGCACCCGGGGCGACCAGATCGATGCGGCGTGCGGGCAGCTGGCCGGTGCGATCGACGATCGCACCAACGTCGCAGCGCGCGATCATGGAGCTCGCACCGTCCCGGTGCGGGTCTGGGCCGAATGACGGCATTCGCACTGTGGCGCGCCCCGCGTGCTGTTTCAGCCCTCGGATGGGCTGCGTTCGCCGTTGCCATCGCAACCGCCCTAGGCGGCTGCAAGACAACGACCACCGTCGTCGAGAAGCCCGAAACGGCAGCGACGACCGGCGCCGGCTCCGAAGCGGATCCGCACCGGCGCGCCAAGGTGCGCCTCGAGCTGGCGGCAGGCTACTACCAGAAGGGACAGCTCGACGTGGCGCTGAACGAAGCGACCGAGGCCGTCCGGCTGGATCCGGATCTTGCGTCCGCGTACAGCATGCTCGGATTGATCCAAATGGACCTTCAGCAGAACAGACAGGCGGAAGATAATTTCAAGCATGCGCTGCAGCTCGCCCCGAACGATCCGGAGTCGAACAACGACTTCGGTTGGTTCCTGTGCCGCACGCGCCGCGAGCGCGAAGCTGTCACCTATTTCGACCGGGCCGCGAGCAACCGCCTGTACAGCACTCCTGCGATGGCGCTCGAAAACGCGGGAATCTGCTTGAGGCAAATCGGCGAGGATCAGCGTGCCGAGGAGTACCTGAAGAGGGCATTGGAAGCCGATGTAACCAGCCCGGTGGCGAAATACCAGCTCGCCAGGCTGTATCTGGATACGCACCGCGCCGACCGTGCCCAGTTCTATTACGACCTGCTGACGCAGACGGCCGAGCCGAGCGCGCAGACGCTATGGTTGGGCGCGAGAATTGCGCACGCCCGCTCCGATTCGCAGACCGAACGCCGCCTGAGCGATGAGCTGCGCGGCCGCTTTCCGAACGCGCCCGAGACTGCGCTGCTGAATCGCGGGGCGTTCCATGAATGAGACGCTGGTGGAGCAGCCCCCACCCCCGCAGGGCGCGGAGGAGGTTGCCAGCGCGACGCCCGGCGGGTTCGGAACAGCGCTTGCGCAGGCACGCGCTCGCGCCGGCTGGACCGTCGAGCAGGCAGCGGCGCGAATCCATCTGAACCCCAGGCAATTGCGGGCGATCGAAAAAGAGGATCTGCAGGCGCTTCCGGCTGCGGCCTACGTAAACGGCTTCGTGCGCAACTATGCGCGCGAGGTGGGGATCGATGCGGCCCCACTCGTCGAGGATTTGAACGCCAAGCTCAAGCTCAGGGGCCTGGCAGTGCAGGAACTCGACCTCGGACCGAGCGGCACCATCAGCGGACCGGTCCTGGACGACCGCGGCTGGCGCCATCTGGTATTGGCGCTGATCGTGGCGGGTCTGCTCTGCGCCGGGGGGATCGGGGCCTGGAGGATTTCGCATACCGAGCGCGCCGCGCACGAAAGGGCTGCGGCTGCGGCTGCGACCGCGGCGCCACCGGCCACGTTGCCGGCGAGCCCTCAAACGGCTGGCGCTGCTGCGGTCGCACCGACCGGGGCCAGCGCGGCGGGTAATTCGTCGGCCGCAAACACTGCCACGGCGCCGCTCGAATCGAGCACGGCCGTTGCCGTTGCCCCGGCGGGCGCGAGTGGTTCCGGTCCCCAGAGCGCCGCAACGGCAGTGGCGACGACGGCCACGACGGTGGCGACGGTGGCGACGGTGGCAACGCCGACGAATTTGGGCAGCCAGTCCGAACCGGCAGTGCCGCCTGCATCTTCTGCATCCGCCCCGGGCGATATCGAGTCGAAAGCCGCAGCCGCTGCAAACTCCCGGCTGCCCGTCGTGGTGCTGCCGAGGGGCGGCGGGCACGGCAGCGGCCTGTTGCTGCGTTTTGTCCAGCGTTCGTGGGTGCAGGTGAGCCGCCCGGATGGGCAGGTGCTGCTTTCGCACATGGGCGAACCGGGTAGCCTGGAGATGGTGAACGCCGCGGCCCCTCTGGTTTTGATCGTCGGCCGTGCCGATGCGGTGACAGTCGAATACCACGGGCAGCCGGTGGATCTGAAGCCCTACGCCAATTCCGCAAGCGGCGTGGCGAAGGTGCTGTTGGCCGATGCCGGGGCGGGCAATGGAGGTCAGACCAACCGATGAATGCGCCGGACAAACCTCCTGTGTGTGCGCCGCAAGCCGCAGGTGCGGCTCCGCGCCGCCGAACGCGTCAGGTCGAGTTGCGCTGGGCCTCGCACGCGGTCCGCTTTGGCGGCGATACGCCGGTGATGGTGCAGGCGATGACGAATACCGACACCGCCGACCCGGTGGCGACCGCGGTGCAGGTGCGCGAGCTGGCCAACGCCGGGTCGGAAGCGGTGAGGATCACCGTGAACTCGCCGGAAGCGGCGTGCGAGGTGGCGTACCTGCGCGAATTGCTCGACAAGGGCGGCCTATCGGTGCCGCTGATCGGTGACTTCCACTTCAACGGCCACAAGCTGCTGACGCAGTTTCCCGATTGTGCGCAGGCTCTCTCGAAGTACCGGATCAACCCGGGCAACGTCGGGCGGGGTGCGCGCGGCGACGACAATTTCGCGCGGATGATCGAGGTCGCCTGCCGCTACGACCGGCCCGTGCGAATCGGCGTCAATTGGGGCAGCCTCGATCAGGAGCTGCTCGCCCGGCTGATGGACGAGAACGGCAAGCTGGCCCAGCCGCTGGACGCCTCGGCGGTGCTGCGCGAGGCGCTGGTGCGCTCGGCGCTCGACAGTGCGCGCCGAGCAGAGGAGCTGGGCCTTCCAGGGGATCGGATCTGCCTCTCGGCGAAAGTAAGCGCCGTGCAGGAGCTGATCGCGGTGTATCGGGAGCTGGCACGGCGCTGCGACTATCCGCTTCATCTGGGGTTGACTGAAGCGGGAATGGGCTCGAAAGGCATCGTAGCGTCGACCGCTGCGCTTGCGGTGCTGCTGCAGGAAGGCATCGGCGACACGATCCGGGTATCGCTGACGCCCGAACCGGGCGGCTCGCGCACGCGCGAGGTTCAGGTCGCGCAGGAGATCCTGCAATCGCTCGGGCTGCGCGCGTTCGTTCCGATGGTGGCCGCGTGCCCGGGTTGCGGGCGCACCACCAGCACGGTGTTCCAGCAACTGGCGGCACGGGTACAGGGGCATCTGCGCGAGCGGATGCCGGAGTGGAAGAGCCGTTACCCGGGAGTCGAGAACCTGACCGTCGCGGTGATGGGCTGCGTGGTCAACGGCCCGGGCGAGAGCCGCCACGCCGACATCGGAATCAGTCTGCCGGGAACAGGCGAGCAGCCGGTCGCCCCGGTATTCATCGACGGCGAGCGGCGCGTGACGCTCAAGGGCGAACGCATCAGCGAGGAATTCGAGGCGATCGTCGAAGACTACGTGCAGCGACGCTTTGGCCGCGCGGGCCGCGTGGATTGAGGGGTGAGCTCCAGGATCGCCGCGGTGCGCGGCATGAACGACCTGCTGCCCGCGCAGGCGCAGCTGTGGGAGGCCTTCGAAACCTGCGCCGTGCGAGTGCTGCAGGGCTACGGCTACGCGCAGATCCGCACACCGGTCGTGGAACCGACGGCGTTGTTCCGGCGCGGCCTCGGCGAGGTGACCGACATCGTCGAGAGGGAGATGTACAGCTTCGTCGACTCTCTCAACAGCGAGGCGCTGACACTGCGGCCCGAGAACACCGCGGGCGTGGTGCGAGCCGTGATCGAGCACAGCTTGCTGTACGAGGGGCCCTGCCGGCTCTGGTACATGGGGCCGATGTTCCGGCACGAACGGCCGCAGCGCGGCCGCTATCGGCAATTCCATCAAGTCGGCGCCGAGGCCCTCGGCTTTCCGGGACCGGACGTGGACTGCGAGCAAATCGTGCTGCTCAAGCGCCTGTGGCACGAATTGGAGCTGCCGGCGGTCCGCCTCGAACTGAACTCGCTGGGGCAACCGGCAGAGCGTGCGCGTCATCGCACCGAGCTGATCCGGTACCTGGACCAGCATCATGGCCAGTTGGATGAAAGCGCGCGACGCCGCCTGCACTCCAATCCGCTGCGCATCCTCGACACGAAGAATCCATCGATGCAGGAACTCGTTGCCGGTGCGCCGCGCCTGCTCGATTACCTGGGAGAGGCATCGCTCGCCCATTTCGAACGTCTGCAGCAGCTGCTGCGATCGGCCGGGGTCGAGTTCACCGTCAACGCCCGCCTGGTGCGAGGCCTGGACTATTACAACCTGACCGTATTCGAGTGGGTGACGGACCGGCTTGGTGCCCAGGGCACGATCTGCGGCGGTGGCCGCTACGACGGCCTGATCGAGCTTCTGGGCGGCAAGCCGGCGCCTGCCTGCGGCTTTTCAATCGGCATCGAGCGTGTGATCGAGTTGATGCGCGACAATGCGGACGCAAAGGCGGTCCCGCTGTGCCAGGTGTACGTGCTGCACCAGGGCGCCGGAACGTACGAAGTGGCGCTACGGGCAGCCGAAGGCCTGCGCGACCGCGGACTGCGCGTGATCCTGCATTCCGGCGACGGCAGCCTGAAATCGCAGATGAAGCGCGCTGATGCCAGCGGAGCGCGCTTCGGCGTGATCATCGGCGAGCAGGAGGCTGCGCAATCGACGGCGGCGGTCAAGGACCTGCGCCTGTCCGGCAGCGGCGGCGAAGCGGAGCGGCAGCGCACCGTTGCGCTGGAGGAGCTGGCACCGATGCTGGCAAAGGAGCTCGCGCAGTCGGCTGGCCCTGACAGGTCGGCGGCGGTTGCCGGCATTGGCGGCATTCAGGCCGGATAGTTTCGCTTGCGGAAGACGGAATCGAGCACATGTCATACGACCTTCAGGAACAGGAACAAGTCGAAGCACTCAAGGCCTGGTGGAAGGCCAACGCCAACCGGGTCACCTGGCTTGCAGCCGCCGTGCTGATCGTGATCCTCGCGTACCAGGGGTGGTCCTGGTACCAGAGCCGGCAGGCCCTGGCAGCCTCGGCCCTGTACGAGCAGTTCGACCACGCGGCAGAATCAAAGGATCCGAAGGATGCGGCCAAGGCGCGCGAGGTGGCCGGGACCCTGATCGAACGTCACGCTTCGACCGTGTATGCCGCGATGGCGGCGTTGCGGCAAGCCAAGTCGAATGTCGACGCGGGCGATCCGAAGGCCGCCAAGGCACAGCTCGCCTGGGCCGCGGATCACGCGTCGGCGCCCGAGCTGGCGCTGCTGGCGCGCGTCAGGCTGGCAGGGTTGCAGCTGGACGAGAAGGCGTACGACGAAGCGCTGAAAACGCTGGACGTCAAGGTTCCGGACGCATTCGCAGCCGAATTCGCGAATCGGCGCGGCGACGTCTACGCCGCGGAAGGCAAGGTGCCGGAGGCACGCGCCGCCTATTCCGAGGCGCTTGCCAGGGCCGGCACGCTGCCGATCCGTTCGATGATTCAGCTCAAGCTCGACGCGCTTCCCGCCGGCGGAGCGTAGCAAGTGTCCCAGCACCAGAGCATTTTTTCGCGAGCGCCGCTGCGGTGCGGACGTCCGCACGGATGGACTGGAGCCGCCGGCCGCGTTGCGCTTCTGGCTTGCCTGCTGGCAGCCTGTTCAAGCACGAAGAAGGTGGAACCGGCGGCGCTGACGGAGATCAAGTCTCCGCTGCCGATCCACATCGCCTGGCGCGTGCACGTCGGCGAAGGCCAGCGCAGCTTTCTACAACCGGCCGTGGTGCAGAACGCCATTTACGCCGCGGCCGCTGACGGTTACGTGTTCCGACTGGAACCGGACAGCGGCCGCCAGGTATGGCGGGTGCGCGCGCCGGTGCACCTCGGCGCCGGGGTCGGGACCGACGGTTTCGTGGTGTCAGTGGTGGGCGAACGCGGCGAGGTGTTCGCGTATTCGGCCGAGGGCAAGCTTCTGTGGCAGCGGCAGGCGCCGAGCGACGTGGTGACCCCGCCGTTGGTCGGGCACGGTCTGGTGATCGTGCGCTCGACCGATCAGGCAATCACGGCCTTGGACGCGGAAGGCGGGGAACAGAAATGGGTCTTCCGCCGTCCGACGCCGCCGCTGGCGCTGCGTGCGTCGACCGAGATGGTCTTTTCGGGCGACAACGTAATTGCCGGGTTTCCTGGTGGACGTCTGGTTGCGATCGCGCTGGCCAACGGCGCATCGCGGTGGGACAGCGCTGTGTCCGAGCCAAAGGGTGCGACGGAAGTCGAACGTCTGGCCGACGTGATCGGGTCGATTGGTCTGGAGGGCAACCAGGTGTGCGCCGCCTCGTACCAGGGGCGGGTGGCGTGTTTCGACACCGGCACGGGCGAACAGCAGTGGGCACGCGAAATGCCCGCTGGGGCGGGTGTTGCGATCGACGGCTCCCAACTGCTCGGGATCGATGCGGCCTCGACGATCCAGGCCTTCTCGCTGGACGGCGGCTCCCCGCGCTGGTCGTGCAAAACACTCGCCAACCGTGGACTGTCCTCGCCCGTGGCGGAGCAACGCTGGGTCGCGGTCGGTGATCGCGAAGGGTATGTCCACTTCGTCGACGTCAGCAATGGCCAGCTCGCGGGGCGCGTCAGTCTTGATGGAAGCGCGATCGTGGCAGCGCCGCAGCAGGCCGCTGGCGGGCTTCTGGTTCAGACGCAGGGTGGTGAGGTCGCACTGCTGATGCCGAAGGGCTGACTGACATCCGTCGCAGTCTGCCCGGAATGAGGCCATGAAACCGGTCGTCGCACTGATCGGCCGCACCAACGTCGGCAAGTCCACGCTGTTTAACCGGCTTACCGGGTCGCGCGCAGCGCTGGTGGCCGATTTTCCCGGTCTGACCCGCGATCGCCAGTACGGCGAGGGCCACATCGGCCCTTTGCCTTTTTTGGCCATCGACACCGGCGGTTTCGATCCGGATTCCAGCGAGCCATTGCAGCGGGCGGTCAACGAGCAGACTGAGATCGCGATCGCCGAGAGCGACGTACTGCTGTTTGTCGTGGACGTGCGGGCGGGGCTGACTGCCCAGGATTCGCACATCGCGCAACGCCTGCGCAGCAGCGGCCGGCGGATCGTGGTGGTGGCCAACAAGGCCGAAGGGCTCGATGCGCAGGTGGGCGCGGAGTTTCACGAGCTCGGTCTGGGGGCACCGTGCCTGATTTCTGCGGCACACGCGCAAGGCCTGGGGGATCTGATGCAAACCGCGCTCGCGAGCATCGCCGAGGAGGCGGGCTCGCCCGCCGAAGCGCGGTCAGGCGCGAAGGCGGGGACGCGCGTCGCGATCGCGGGCCGCCCCAACGTGGGCAAGTCGACACTGATCAATACGCTGATCGGCGAGCAGC
>Ga0187846_10000327_pt1 | contig 28152 bp, 19 predicted proteins | sample TC_taG_FD_161473 | JGI IMG/M metagenome (GOLD analysis project Ga0187846, IMG submission 161473) | Biofilm microbial communities from the roof of an iron ore cave, State of Minas Gerais, Brazil - TC_06 Biofilm (v2) | ecosystem: Environmental > Terrestrial > Deep subsurface > Cave > Wall biofilm... | reverse complement strand
AATCGGATCAAGACTATAGACGCGATTGGAAATATCAAGGTCAGCTTGTGTCCCATCTCCTCCTCTGATATACTTTGAGATGTAGACAACGTACAGACATCAAAAGGATTGACAGAAACAAAAAAAATGCATACTATTTCTCCACTGCGCCTGGCGCCTGCTACGCAAGTCCTTGCACCCTCCGCTACACTGATGATGAACGAGCTGGTAGCAAAGCGGCGGGCTGCCGGGCGTGAGACGATTCACCTTGGTTTCGGCGAAGCCACATTCCCATTGCACCCTCTACTGCACACAGCCTTGACCAGGGCGACCAGGCACACTGGCTACGCTCCTGTGGCTGGCTTGCCTGCGCTTCGCCGGGCAATTGCCGAATACCTGGCACGCACGCGTGCCCTCACTTACTCCTTTGACCAGGTCATCGTGGGGCCTGGAAGCAAGCCATTGCTCTATGCACTGCTGCATATCCTCGCAGGGGACCTGCTCTTGCCGGTCCCTTCATGGGTTAGCTATGCTCCACAGGCAAAGCTAGCAGGCCGGAGAGTGATTGGCGTGCAAACCGACCCAAACGATTGCCACCGTTTGACTCCTCAAGCGCTTTCGCAGGCATTGACCAAGGCTCGCAGAGATGGAGTTGATCCCGCTATCCTGCTCGTGAATACTCCAAGTAATCCGACCGGGAGCATGTTTGACCGCTCCGATGCGGAGGCAATTGCCTTGTGGGCGCGTGATGCAGGCATCACGTTGATCAGCGACGAGATTTATGCCGAGCTTGCTCATGGCTGGCGCGAACATATCTCACCGGCACATTTCTATCCTGAAGGCACTATTGTGACCGGAGGTATCTCGAAAGCATTCTCCGCCGGTGGTTGGCGGCTCGGGTACGCAGCGCTCCCGCCAGGTGAGGGAGGGGCGCAGGCAATCGCTGCCCTACGTGCATTCGCAAGTGAAGCCTGGTCAGCTGCGGCAACTCCTATACAGGAAGCAGCCATCGTCGCCTTCACCCCGAACAGCGAAATAGAGCTATATGTACAGCGCTCGGCACGCATTCACGGTTATGCTACTCGCCTGCTCTACGAAACTCTCGTGAATCTTGGCGTTGCTTGCCCAGGTCCAGCAGGAGCGTTCTACCTCTATCCAGATTTCTCTCCCTGGCGTCCAGCGCTCATGGAACGAGGCATTAGCACAAGTGAGGAGCTGGCATATTACCTGCTGGAAGAGTGGGATATCGCTACTCTGCCGGGTACAGTGTTTGGTGAACGGCCAGAGACACTCCGTTTGCGACTGGCAACAAGCATGCTCTATAGTCCAGAGGGCGTTGACTCAGCGGATGAGCGCGAAGCAGTGCTCTGGCGATTGCTAGCTCTTGCAGACACCTTATCTCTCACAGGCAGCCTTGGCGGACCTGTCTTACCGCTACCAGGGCTAGAGCGTGCTCAGGCGAGGTTGACTGAGTTCATTCAGGCTTTGGGGAGCGCCTCAAACCCTCTTCTTTAAGCGAGAGTATATTTGATTTCAGGAGGAGGCCAAATGGAATTCGCAAAACTTTCGCAATATTTTGAAAAACTCGAAGAAACGAGCTCCAGGCTGTCTTTGATCGCGATCTTATCAGAACTATTTAGTTTGATCAAAACTCCTGATGAAATAGAAAAAGTTTGCTACCTTGTTCAAGGCAGGATTGCACCGTTTTATGTAGCGCTTGAGATAGGAATGGCAGAGAAAACTATTGCCAGATCAATTGCCATCGCGTATACCACAACGCAGCAACACGTTTTATCACTCTACGCTTCCCTTGGAGACCTGGGACTGGCTGCAGAACAGCTCGGTAAAGAAGTATTACAAGGACATAACGAATTAAGTATAGACGAAGTATTTCATGTTTTAACGACCATTGCGCAAACATCAGGCAAAGGGACTGTTGAAAAAAAGATCTCGTTGCTGGCTGACCTGCTCAATCAAGTAGATAGTTTGTCTGCGAAATATGTAGTGAGAATTCCATTGGGGAACCTGCGCCTTGGCATCGGCGACTCGACCATTCTTGACGCATTGGCAACAGTAAAATTTAGCGCTAAACAAAATCGCAAAGTATTAGAGAATGCTTATAACAAAACATCAGACCTGGGGCTCATCGCCAAAACTTTATGGCAGTATTCTTCGCAAGAAGATGCGCTACGGGCCATTGAAAAATTAGATGTACAAGTTGGGAAACCGATCCGCTCAGAACTCGCCGAACGCTTACCCGGCCCTGAAAAAGCAATCGAGAAGATGGGTGAGGTGGATGTGCAATACAAATATGATGGCTTTCGCACACAGATACACAAAGATGGCAATGTTGTTTCGATCTTCTCACGTAACTTAGAAAACATGTCAGATATGTTCCCGGAACTCATTGAGGGAACGCGCCAGCAAGTACAGGCCAACACCGTAATTCTTGATGCAGAAGCATTAGCTTACAATCCAGAATCAGAAGAATTTCTGCCATTTCAGGAAACAACCAGAAGACGGCGCAAACATAAGATCGAAGAAATGGCCAAACAAATGCCTCTTAAAGCATTTGTTTTTGACATCTTATACAAAGACGGAACGTCGCTGATTGATAAACCTCTGGTTGAACGTCTAAACATCCTTAAAGAAACTATCAAATCTGATGACATCCTGATCGCGGCAAGCGATCAGATAGTCAGGGATGCCAAAACACTATCGCTTCTATTAGAAGAAGCTATCAGCAAGGGACTGGAAGGCGTTGTGATTAAAAAGCTCGAAAGTCCCTACGAAGCAGGCGCAAGAAGTTTCAACTGGGTGAAATTAAAGAGACACTCGCGTGGAGAATTACAGGACACCATTGACTGCGTCCTCCTGGGATATATTTTTGGCAAAGGCAAGCGTGCGGCGTTTGGAGTAGGCGCACTCCTTGTTGGTCTCTATGATAAAGAGCAGGATATATTTGTTACTGTCACAAAAATTGGCACCGGTTTATCCGACGCAGAATGGCAAAGTATCAGCGAGCGCACTAAGGGACTGGTAGTTGATCATAAACCGGCCCGTGTCTCATCGCTTATTATACCAAGCGTTTGGATCGAACCTGAAATTGTGATCGAAGTGTTGGCCGACGAGATAACTCGCTCCCCGATTCATACCGCCGGAAAAGTTGGCAATGAACCGGGTTACGCACTGCGATTTCCCAGGCTCGTTTCATTCAGAGATAAAGACAAAAAGCCCGAGGATGCAACGACGGTAGAGGAGTTACTCGAAATGTATCAAAGTCAGGGGAAGAAATAGCGTTGTGAGTATCTCAGCCCTCTGAACGTAAATCTACCATGTGGTATGATAAAAACTTACCAGTTACTATCTTACTGAAAATGTCGAAAATCGTCATTCCGTCCATAAACGTACTAGCTTCAGGATATTCTGTATGAGCCTGCCACCGGTAAAATCCTGCTTCAGCCCTATTACAACCCCACCCCACGGGCGCGATAAACTTGTGCTGAGTGGCAGCGTAGTATCGGGCCACAGCACCCATCGTTGGGGAAAAGTAATAGAACTCCTTGCCGGTACCAGGCCACGTAGATTCCTCTTTTGTCTGTGTATATCACTCATGCTAGCCTCCTTCCTCCTTCCTGTCCGGGTATCAGCTCAAACAAGGTCTACAAACAATACCTCCACCGTGAACCCTACGCTACAAGTAGTCGCTGGGTTCGATGACTACTCCAGGCTTGGCTACTGGACCCCGGTACAGATTACACTGAGCAACGATGGGCCTGACTTCAAAGGCGTCATTTCAGCTACGACATATACAAGCCCATCGCGGTTTGGAACATCCATTAGTAGCATCTTGCCCTGGAGTTACCAGGAGCCTATTACATTGCCGCATAACACCCAGCAGCAGATCAACATGTACGTTCCTTTCTATGAAAGCCCATCCACTCCACGTGGCATCATAGCAACACTAAGCGCAGACAACGGCAAAGTGATTGTCACCCAAACGGCTGTGCCAGTCACGCTAAGACAGGGCACTCTCCTTATCGGTATACTCTCTGATCAGACTGCACAGGGTGCAGGGTTAAATCCCCTCAATGCTGTTACGCTACCTGATCCGAACAGGCCAATCGAATTGGCAACCCTGGACGAAAGCACGCTTCCAAATATGGCTGAGCCCCTCGGAAACTTTGATGTTATCATACTGGATGACTTCACTACGAGCACCCTCAATGCCGCCCAACTAAGCACATTGCAGACATGGATTAACCAGGGCGGTGTCTTGATCGAGGTCGGTGGCCCGCAATGGCAGCGCACACTTGCCCCGCTGCCACCTCAGCTCTTGCCAGTAGTTATCGATGGTACAGATACGCTCCCGGCTGGCACTCAACTGCTGCCTACTGGCAGCCCCACCATAGCAGAGACCGGACAACAGCCGCTACCAGGTACACTGCAGCAATCCATACCGGTCAGCACAGCAACCCTCCCTGAGAAAGGTGATGCCAGGCTGGAGGCGTTCTCGAATCTTGATACTGTCCTGGCATCTGGCAACATCCCGTTAATCGTGCAGGCACATCAAGGACAGGGAGTCATCTGTTATCTTGCCTTCGACCCGGCAACCGGGCCTCTCGTAGACTGGCCTGGAGCCATCGCACTGTGGAAAGGCGTACTTTTGCGAACTCTTGGCGACCAGTCCCTGTTTTCCGGCACTGCTCTCACATACAGAAATGGACCTGGCCAATTGTTCTCGCGAGGAGGAATATTGCAAATCCTCCAACCGGTGACGCTTCTTCCAGTTTGGGAATTTCTCGTCTTGTTGCTCGGCTATATCATCTTAATCGGGCCAGTATGTTTTTTAATTGTGAAACGACTGAAACGCCCTGCCTGGAACTGGCGCATTGTACTTAGCAATATCCTTATCTTTTCCCTTCTCACTTATGGACTTGCCTACTTTCAAAAGGAAGCATCCATCAACAGCATTTCTATTATCCAGCTCAATCAGGGTGGGAACTTTGCTCATGTGACGACGTTTTACAGTGCTCTTATTCCTGATCAGGGCAAGATCCAGGTCAATATTCCTGCTAGAAGTCTGACACAGCCAATAGCTAAAGAACTTTTTCTCAGTGACTCTGGTGCATCAAATAGTGATGAACAGGCTGCCATTACAGTTGGACAGAACGAGACAACTGTAAACTTGCTGCATGCAGGTGGATGGTCGCTATATCCCATTGTTTCGGAGGCAGACCAAAAAGCGCATGGTGGCCTTGTCTCCCACCTGGCACTCCGCAATGGCACACTTTCAGGAACAATAGCAAATACGCTTGATACCTCTCTCAGTGATGTGTATGTCTTAATGCCTAATAGCTTTGCCTATATCGGTGGTCTCCCGGCAGGACAAACCCAACAGGTGAACGTTTCTCTGCATAGCACGCCTCTTAATACAGGCACCACTCTCGCTGATCAAATTGCAGGGGACAATCACCTGCCCGTCCCTTATATTCCGTACGCCAGTGGCTCACAGCCACAGAATGATTTCGAGCGTCACCTGGCAATTTTATCGGCTCTCAGTGGAGAAGGCTTTTCCTCAAGTCCCTGTAGCGGTCCATGTAGCACTCAAGCCATCGTCAGCAAACATGAGATAATTATCCCGCCTGCTGGTGTGCCGAAACTGAACCCCATAGACGATAGCGACCCATTATTAATAGCAGGGGCACCAGCGACCTTGATCGGCTGGGCCGATCAACCTGTGGCTGCAACTAATGATGTCATCATCAATGGTGCAAGTCCTGGCGGCAGCCACGATAGCCTCATCCAGATGCCCCTCAATGTTGACTTCTCTGCAGCATTGAACCTTCCCCCCGGCCTTATCACCGCACAGGTAATTAATGCGCAGGGGGATGCGCTGGGGGATGAAGTGCAAACTATCTTGCCCGATGTTTATACTATTAGCTCAGGCAGCATTACCTTTGAATTCACATTACCCAATGCAGGGGCCTTACATACCAACAACATGACGATTAGCGAGCCTGTTATTGCCCGGCTTACCGGTCCTGGGGCCATCAGTCCCATACAAGTACGCCTCTATAACTGGAATACGAGTTCTTGGGATGCTATTGCTCTCAGCAATAATACCTTTACAACAGCGAACGCTAAAGCGTACACTAGTCCTGATGGCCATATAATGTTGCAAGTAGTTGATCAGAGTTCCTCTTCCGGGACAATCTTATTTGGCAAACCAGCATTGAGCCTGAACGATGCTGTCAACTAATGGCACCGTTCTTACCCGTCTCACCAACGCTGCTGCGCAGCTACCTTGCTGGTTGAGTGGGACGAAAGGAGAAGGACAAAGTTTATGACCAGCATACATAGGCGGCGAAGTTGCACCAAACATATCCTGGCCTTAGCCGGGTCTTGCTTCGTGCTGGCTTTAGTCTTCTTTGTCTCTCCCACATCAGCACGCGCATATGCAGTAACAGGAGGAGGGGGACCCTCGTTTCAGGTGAATGCCGGCTTTGACACCCATTACCGTAGCGGGAACTGGGTCCCAGTGCAGATCACGATCCGCAATGATGGCCCCGATTTCAACGGGACCCTTTCACTCTCAGCACCTGCTCCCCTGGGGAGTAACAACCAGGGCATCCCATTAAATTACCATGTCTCCATTACAATGGCTAATGGTGCTCAGAAGCAGGTGACAATGTATATGCCGCTCTATTTCGATGTACAAAGCCTAGTAGTGAAGTTGCTTGATAGCAGTGGTAGTACCCTTGGATCTCAGACCGCCACACTCAATCCACTTATGTCCGGGGATGTTTTAGTCGGTATCCTTTCTGATCAGATTTCAGGCTTTGGGCCGCTAAGTCTGGCTCCAGTGCCCAACCAGAATGGTTCAGTCATCATAGAGTTTTTGAATGCGAGTACTGTGCCCACCATGGCAGCAGCGCTCAAAAATTTCAACGCCATCGTGCTGGATAACTTCACAACGAGTAGCCTGAGTGCGGCGCAGTTAAGTGCTCTGCAATCCTGGGTCAATCAAGGTGGATCCTTCATCCTGGTCGGTGGTCCCGAGTGGCATCGCACACTGGGCGCATTGCCTGCGGGGCTTGTACCAGTGACGGTGAATGGCACGACGATCATACCTGCAGGCACCTCTCTCTTGCCTCTCGGTGGACCTCAAGTGAGTCGTCCCGGACAAAACAACCTGCCTGATGCCGTCCACTTCCCAGTTACAATTAGTACAGCAACAACGATGCCACAGGAAGATCACGGTAAGAGCGAGGTTGTCCTCGCGTCTCCCACAGCACCTTTAATTGTGCAGTCACACCAGGGACAGGGAACTATTATTTACCTTGCCTTCGATCCTACGCTCGAACCCATCCTCGGATGGCAAGGAACAAGCGTTCTCTGGGAAAGTCTTCTGACGCGCAGCCTGGGCGACCAGCTACTCTTCCATGCCAGTATTTCCACTGGTATCTTGGGCTCCAATCAATCGCTGCCATCGCTTTTAGCCAGTAGGATGAGCGCATTATTGCAATCGCTGCTCCCGGGTACGATCCCTTCTCCGTGGTGGACTCTTGCTATATTGGTCGCTGGCTATCTACTGGTGCTTGGACCCGTGCGCCTCCTGCTAGTTGGAAAACTGAAACGCCGCGATTGGAGCTGGCGCATCGTAATGAGCAGCATCGTCATTTTCACTTTACTCAGCTACGGACTCGCCTTTAGGGAGAAAGGAACATCCATTTTGAGCAATAGCATCACAATAGCTCAGCTTGGCCAAAATGGATCACCCGCCTCCATTAGAAGCTACCTGGGTATATTTGTGCCGAATGAGGGTGATTTTCGGGTCAATATCCCTGGCAATGGACTGGTACAGCCATCACCTGATAACCTCTCTTTATTTCAGGGCCAACTCACTAGCCCGACAGAACAATCACCTGCAACGGTTACACCGGTGCAGGGCGGAACTGATGTGAGCCTGCAAGACGTCAATATCTGGACGTTGCATGCCATCCTCTCGGAACAAGAGCGACATATGTCCAAAAGCCTGCTCTCTCAGCTTACACTACAGAATGGTATCCTCATGGGCACGGTGACAAACACGCTTGGTTACGCGCTCAGTGATACCTACTTATTGATGCCCAGCCAGGTGTTCAGCCTTGGAGACCTGGCTGCAGGAGAAACAAAACAGATTCGGCTTAAGTTGAGCAATTCGCCGCCTCAACCCAATGCAACTCTCGCGGAACTGCTTTCCTTGAACAACGGCTTACCTGATCCTTACTACTCACTACCTGCATCACCACCCCGGACGGAGCGGCAACGTCACCTGGCAATTCTGTACGCACTCGATGATGTAGGTTTCTACTCTTTCCTATCCCCATGTAAAGGCTCATGTAATCCGTCCGTACCACTACTACCGGCTCCGCTGGGCACTAACCCTGCAACAATCGGTAGGGGCGCGACATTCGGCAATGGTCTAAATATTGTACCTACTCCTGGTTGGGAATACACGGGTGCAACAGACCACGATCCACTTCTTGTGCCTGGCTCCCCGGCCACTTTCATCGGTTGGGCTCAGAATCCGCCGGACTTCGCCGCAAACGTGTCTGTCAACGACATTAATCCCACGGGGTTCAATGAGACGCTTATACAGGCGCCCCTGGACGTCAATCTTGCAGGTTCGCTAAACTTCCCGCCAAACTTCATTGAGGGACACCTGATTGATGCTGAAGGTAATAACATTGAGACCCCGCTCCCAGGTGTCTATACAATTTCAACCGGGAAAGTGACTTTTGAATACAACGTGCCTGATATTGCCAATTTACAGATCAATGGCCTGACAATTACAGAACCCGATAATATCATTACACAGGTAGGAAGGTCTGTAGATGCAGGCTCCTTGCCTTTCCGCTTATACAATTGGCATTCTGGTTCCTGGGATGCTATCTCACTCGATCAGAGCACCTTTACAACAAACAATAGTAGTGCGTACATTGGTCCGGCTGGACGTATTTTGTTGCAGCTTGCTAACAAGGACAATTCACTCGGTATATTTGTATTCGGTAAGCCTTTACTCAACCTGCAAGGCGTTGTATTAGGCAACCCGCCAGGGAACCGGCAGGCCTGATCTAAGGAGCGCGTACAGTCAAGTTATGATTAAAATCCAACATATCTATAAACGTTATCGCTCTGTTCATGCTCTGGAGGATCTCAATCTTGAGATACCGCAAGGAGCTATCTATGGCCTGATTGGTCCGAATGGCGCCGGTAAAACCACCTTGTTGCGTATCCTTGGAGCATTGATCCCACCCACTGCAGGCCAGGTCTGGTTTGATAACGAAGAGATCACCCAATCGCCCGCAGCCATACAGCGCAAAGTCGGCTATATGCCGGACTTCTTCGGCGTCTATCCCGACCTGACATCAGCGGAATATCTTGAATTCTACGCTGGTATTCACGGCATCTCACGCAGCAAACGCCCCAGTACTATTGCAGATCTACTCGAACTGGTTGATCTCACCTCGAAACGGGATGCTCTCGTTGAGACCCTATCACGTGGTATGAAGCAGCGCTTGTGCCTGGCGCGTGCTCTGATACACGATCCTGATGTGCTCCTGCTTGATGAACCAGCCTCGGGATTTGATACGCGAGCCAGGATGGAGTTTCGCGAACTACTACGTACTCTGCAAGGTATGGGCAAAACCATCGTCATCAGCTCACATATCCTTCTCGAACTGGCCGAGATGTGTAGTGATATCGCCATTATTCGAGCAGGGCAGCTACTCATGGCAGGGGATGTTGAGCATGTCACGCATAACTTGAGCGGAGGGCCTCGCATAGAATTGCGGGTATTGGAGCGTGCTGCAGACGCAAGGCAGTTGCTTAAAGATATGCCAGAGATCAGTACTATCATGGATGAGAATGATGTTGGTGAGGTCATAAAGGTGGGATTCACTGGCGATGATCAAGCCTTATATCGCATCCTCGCCGCACTCATGGCACACGACATACCCGTTGTATCCTTCGCACCACATAGAACTATTGACCGTCTAGAAGAAGTTTACATGAGCATTACAGAAGGAGTTAGCTCCCTATGACTTTTACAGCACTGCTCGCCAAAGAACTGCGCTCGCACCTGCGACGCGAGCGTTTCGTCTGGGTCATCATTATCTATTTGTTGATAATGGGATTGCTAGGCTTTGGCTATCTCCAGCGACAAAACGCATTCAGCCCAGGATACCAGAGTTACGTGCTCAGCCAGATTGGAGCACAACTCTATGCCTTGCTTTCACTCGTTCAACTCTTCTTGATCGTCTTTATTGCCCCTGCCTTTACCTCTACCGCTATTAATGGTGAGAAGGAGCGGCAAACCTTTGACTTGCTCTTGTGCTCTAAGCTTTCTGCCTTTTCTCTCCTTGCAGGAAAGCTTATTGCAGGGCTGGTCAACGTACTCCTGCTGATTGCCGCCTCTATTCCTCTTTTCAGCCTGGTTTTCTTCTTCGGAGGAGTCGCCCCCACACAAATCCTCAGCACGATAGTTGTTTTTGTTATGACCGCCATCGTAGCCGCAACGTTTAGTTTATTTTGCTCGACTATCCTGCATCGCCCTACCGTTTCGACGGCAGTGGCCTATACGTTCTGTGTCCTCTGGATGTTCTCATATTGGATCGTGTACTTTCTGATAGGAAGCCCATTGCTTAGCAACTCCCGCTTGTCTGTATGGATTCAGTGGTTGAATGTCTCGAATCCAATCTCAGCACTTAATAGTATAGTGAGTGGTATACAAGCTGGAGCCGTTAGCTTTTCCTTGTTCCGTCTTCCCTTCGCTCCTTGGGTCGCCTTTACTCTAGTGTGCCTTATGCTAACCATCGTCTTTTTTCTTCTTAGTATCGTGTTCGTCAAACCAAACCCGCTTGGCCGCTTCCTGTCCTGGCTTCGTTTCCTGGACAAGAAATTTAGACCATCGACGCTATGAAAGGCTAGAGCATTATGGCAACTATTGCACCTTCACGCCATACAGCACCTTCTCAGAGTGCCGCTGCTGGTAAAGGGCTGACCGAAGCCCTACGCTCCTGGCGTAGACGCTTATGGATACAGCAGATGCTACACTGGACAGAAAACGGAGTAATTGCAGGTCTCACACTTGCTTGCCTCCTGCTACTTATATCGCGCCTCACTCCCTGGGATGGCGCTATCTATTGGGCCGTTGGAGTCGCTACAGTTTCCCTGCTCTCCGCATTAGGAGCTGCTTTATGGTATCGCCCCTCCTTCGCTCGCAGCGCCCACCTGGTTGATACACAACTGGCATTACACGATCGCTTGAGCACAGCCTGGGAACTCCGCACCGATTCAGCCCCCATCTCCGTACTACAACGGCACGATGCACTCAGGCAACTGGGCAAACATACACCCGGTGCAGTAATCTCCTTATGGCCAAAGCGTATTCGCCTGATTACATTCGGCGCTGTTGCAATCGTTCTCGCTTTGCTCTTATTACTACCCAACCCGATGAATACATTGCTCAAGCAGCAAGCTGCATTTCAGAACCAACTGGCCAGCCAGATAGCAGCAATCAACCAGATACGTAAAGAGATCGATAACCAGGAGGCTATTTCAGCGCAGGAACGCACTCAGATCGATAAAATCTTACGTGAGGCCATGAACCAGCTTCAACAGGCTAAAAACGGAGCTCAGGCACAACAGGTCCTTGCTCAAGCCCAGGCAAACCTCAATCAATTGCGTGACCCGCAAGCAACCAGCAAAGCGCTGGCAAGTGCAGCGGCCAGTTCTTCACTGGCAAAGAGTTCCAATGCGAATTTAAGCGCTGCAGGCAAGGCGCTTGCTACGGGGGACAGCAAGGGCCTGGATACTGCTCTTCAAAATCTCGCATCTCAGATAAGTAGCATGACCCCAGCGCAGCGTGCGCAACTGGCACAGCAAATTGAGCAATCAGCTAATCAAGCGCTCAACAACCCCGCGCTCAGCTCTGCTCTGCACCAGCTCGCGAAGTCTGTTGCTGACGGAAGCCCTGGCGAGATTTCTGACGCAATTAACGCCGTCGAGACTGCTGCAGCCCACGATAGTGCTACTCAGGCCACTAACAGCAGTATCGATCAGGCGTCTCAAACCCTAGAAAATGCAGCCAATACGCTTGCATCATCTACTGACAACACTAACAGCCAGGCTTCTGGTCAATCTCAGACCCCTGGCCAGGGACAGAATCCAGGGCAAGGTCAGGCGCCCGGCCAGGGGCAGGGTATTAACGGCTCTGGGGGGCAGAATAATGCAGGGAACAAACAAGGAAAGAACGAACAGGTATATGTTCCAGGGCAAGTAGGCAGCGGCACCAGCACCATAACCGCCAACGGCGATAATGGCACTGTCCAATCTGGCAGCCCTGTTCCCTACTCACAAGTGATTGCACAGTACCAACAAATGGCTCATGACGCCATTGACAATAGTAGCATTCCTCCTGATTTGAAAGACCTCATTCAGGGTTACTACAATTCGTTAGAAGGGCAACAATAACCGCATGGCAAAGAAAAGTGAGGGCACTTCACCACTGACCGGTGTAAATCCAACAACCGAAGCGCAGCCTGAAGACCCCGGTGTGCAAATTGAAAATGAGGCTGCCACACCCTCTGGCCCCCTCTCCATCAAAGATGGAGAGGGGGAAGGGGGTGAGGCCGAGGGACCTGGCGAGGCTGATATCCAGGCATTCATTGATATCGCCCAGCGGTTGGAACACGAACTCTGCTCAATCGTGGTCGGACAAGAACAGGTTATCCGGGAACTACTCCTGGCCTTACTTGCTGGCGGCCATGTATTGCTGGAAGGGGTACCTGGCCTTGGAAAAACATTGCTTGTGCGAACGCTTTCGGACGCGCTTGCGCTGAAATTTACGCGTATCCAATTTACACCAGATTTGATGCCAGCCGATATTGTAGGCACAACCATCGTCACTGAGCAATCAGACAGCAACTCTGCAGGGAGCCGGCGTGTCTTCACTTTTCAACCAGGCCCCATCTTTGCCAATATTGTTTTAGCCGATGAGGTAAACAGGGCGACGCCCAAAACACAATCGGCTTTGCTCGAGGGCATGCAGGAACATACTGTCAGCGTGGGAGATGCCACGCGCCCCCTGCCCAGCCCATTCTTTGTAATGGCAACACAGAACCCGCTGGAGATGGAGGGCACCTATCCACTGCCGGAAGCCCAGCTTGACCGCTTCCTGCTCAAAGTTCTCGTGCGTTTTCCGCTCGCCAGGGATCTCATGCGCATTATCGATACTACCGTTGGCACGCAGACACTACGTGCCGGCAAGGTCGCCTCTGGCGAACAATTGATGCAGTTAATGGAGACTGCACGCGCCGTTCCAGTGGCAACACACGTCAAAGAGCACGCGGTACGCCTGCTACTGGCAACACATCCAGATCAGGAGGATGCACCCGAACAGGTACGTAAATTCGTTCGCTACGGCGCCAGTCCTCGTGGCCTGCAGGCACTCATCATGACTGGTAAAGTCCGCGCCCTGCTAGAAGGCCGGTACAATGTTTCCACGGAAGACCTGCAGGCTGTTGCCTTTCCAGCGCTCCGCCATCGTATCATCCTCAACTTCGATGGCTTAGCCGATGGCATCACCCCGGAGGATTTGATCGGGACCATTATCGAGGAGACAGAAATATCATAGAGCACAATTCACCCAATAGCATACGCATCGAGATAGCCCATCAAGTAGTTGAGCGCAAACAGCAAGAACTGAGCGAGCATCTTATTGCCGCTGCATGTTTTGGCTCAGCGGCCCACTATGCTGCTCAATTATATTCTGATCTTGAGATGCTCTTGATTACAGATGACACTTTGCCAGCAAATGGAGAGATATTCTTCGAGCAGGGTATCATGGTCGATTGCGACATGCAGCCTGCCTCCCGCATACTCGCTGCTGCCCAACGCGTAACCAGGCGCTGGAGTATCCAGGCAGACCAGTATCGCCATCATCTCGTCATCTGGGACCCTGAGCAGTTCTTTCCGCGCCTGTGGGCCGTTGCCAACGACTTACAGCCGGAAGCCTTCGCTCAGGCGCAGCAGGTAAACTGGTGGGACGTCTACGAAATGCGTGGCAAAGTGTTCAATGCTCAGTTAGCCCAAGATCACCCTCGAACCATCTATATGGGCTGGGGATTTGCTTATTCTGCAGCGATGCATATTGCCCTAAAGGATCGTCGGCCCTACGAGAGCGAACGCACCATCTGGCATGACGTCTCCGCAAGAGGATACGGCATGAAAGAGCTGGTTGACGTACTCACAAAAGGAGATCTCGCAAAAGTAACTGAAGTCATCAACAACGTATGGGAGCAAATCAAGACATGGGGAGCACCTGAGGAGTAACTACTGATGGCCAACGAGAGCAGCACAGCGCGTTTTCCACTTGATGCTGATACACTACAACGCCTGGATACGCTGGCGCTCATCACGCGCAAAGCAATGGCTACAGGACAACCTGGCCGGCGTCGCTCTCCGCTCGCAGGCTCATCGACGGAGTTCGCGGACTACCGTCGCTACACTCCAGGCGATGACTTCCGTCGCATCGATTGGCGAGCATACGCACGGCTGGAACGGCTTTTCCTGCGTGTATTTGAAGCCGAGGAAAACCTGACTGTAACGCTCCTGATCGATTGTTCCGACTCTATGCAGCATGGAAATCCATCAAAATCCTCATTGGCGATCTCTATAGCGGCTGCATTAGCATACATTGCGCTCAAATGTGAGGATGGCGTCATCGTCGGTGCACTCACTGATCGACTTGCCGCACAGCGCCGCGCAGGCAGCGGCAAACATGCTATCTGGGCGGTCGGGGAATTTCTCAGTCGCTTGCCACATTCCGGCACAACCGACTTGAATCGCGCATTGTATGATCTCAACAGGCTAGTAGTAAGCCCGGGACTCACCATCGTGATCTCCGACTTCCTGGCTCCTGGCGGCTATCAGACCGGAATACGCGCCGTGCGCCAGTTACGTCAAGAAGTGGCACTCCTACAGATCCTTGCACCGGACGAGATCGAGCCAGACTTACACGGTGACTGGCATCTCCGTGATAGCGAAGGCGCTGGCAGCGTCGATATAAGCAGCACACCCGGTGTACTACAGGCATATCAGCAGCGACTGCTCGCATTTATGCAGGAACTGGCCTCATTTGCCCATGCTCACGCCATGACCTATGCCATGATTCCCAGCAATACTGCTCTTACTGATGTCGTACAAAGACTGCTAAGACAGGTAGAGATTGTCAAATGAAAAGATTGAAAGCCACACCTCCAATGATGCTGAGCATCTATCCTACGGGTCAGGTGGTGTGATATGAGCCTGCTTATTCCGGCGGCACTCGCCTTTAGCATCATCATACCCATTATCCTCCTGCTCTATTTCATGCGTCCTAAACGGCAAGAGCGAGTGGTGAGTAGCACACTCCTCTGGCGGCAGGCACTGCAGGATCTGCAAGCCAGCCGCCCCTGGCAGCGACTGCGTATCACACCACTCCTCCTCTTGCAGGTACTGGCAGCGATAGTGATCGTGCTTGTGCTCGCACGCCCAGCAATCTTTATACGTAGCCCCATCGGCGGCAACGCCATCATCATTTTACAGGCATCGGCCAGTATGCAGGCCACTGATGTCCCTCCCAGCAGGTTTGAGGAAGCTAGAAGCCTCATCGCGGACTTGATCGATGGGCTTGGACCCGGTGACCATCTTTCAATTATTGCCATGGCACGTACACCACAAATAGTGATCGCCTCTTCCTCAGATAAAAACCAGCTTACTGCCGCACTTCAGAGCGCGAAAGTCACAAATCAGGATGCCGATCTTGAACAGGCTCTTTCACTGGCAACATCACTTGCCGCTGGTCACACAGACGAGCAGGTTTTAGTCATTGGAGATGGGCATGTCCTGTCACCCGACCAGGTACTTGTGGTTCCTTTTCCCGTCCATTACTTGCAGGTAGGCACCGATGCTCCGAACGTCGCAGTTTTAGCGCTCGCCTCGCAAAGTATCCAGGGCCATCTCGTCGCCCTGGCCCAGATCGCTAACTATAGTCATCAGCAGCGATCAATTCCAGTCGAGTTATACGCTGACGGCAAGCTGGTAAGCGTACAAACCGCAGTCCTGGCAGCCGGAGCCAGTGGGGCGCTCCAATGGGGCCCATTGCCGCCAACAACTCGCTTCCTGCACGCACGCATCATCTCTCAGGATGCCATGACAGTTGATCACGAAGCATGGGCCATCGTTGGTGGATCGATGCATGGCCGCGTACTGCTGGTAACCAGGGGCAACAGCTTTCTTGAAACTGCATTGCGTATACAGCCGAATATCGATCTGCTCGAGACGACTCCCGACAAATATGTAAACGCTGGTAATTTTGACCTGACGGTCTTCGACGGCTTTGTTCCTTCGAACCTCCCGGCGGGCAATATATTTTTCATTGACCCGCCAGCAGGCTTTTACATTTTCGGCAAGTCGGGTTCCGAGATAAATATCAGCCACATCAGCATGGGCAGCGACAGCCAGGGCCTGCTGAGCCAGGTCGATCTCAGTAGCATCCATGTGCTGCATATCAGCCATCAAATCACCCCGGCATCATGGATGCAATCAGTCATTGTGGCGCCCGCAACCCCGCTGCTGATAGCAGGAGAGAAAGATAACAGGCGCATGGCCGTACTGAGCTTTAACTTGCATGACTCTGATCTGCCTCTACAGCCAGCGTTCCCCATCCTCATCTATAACCTGGTTAACTGGTTCCTGCCACCTCCCGTTCCAGGAAATGGGCAGATTGCGCCCGATACACCTGTCACTATTCAGGCATGGCCAGGTACAGATCGTATAACCATTGCTGCTCCAGGGCAGCAACCTGTCACCGTTGCGCCTCCATTTCCAGCGACAGCCTTTAATCAAACGAATGAGACCGGCATATACTACGTGACACAATACACCCGGGATCAGCAGCTAAATGGCGCCTTCGCCATTAACCTGTTTGACCCCCTGCAATCTCGCCTGGCGCCCGCAGCCCTGCTTCCAATAGCCCATAGCACACCATTTGACTCGGGAGGCACAACAGTGCCTCGCGCATTACGCGAAATCTGGCCCTGGATCGCAGCCTTCCTGCTGCTCGTACTTTGTGCTGAATGGTGGTTCTTCAGCCGCAACTATACAATGCGCGGTGTTCCGGCGGGCGCGATAAATCGGGCCCATACAGATCGCGGGCGCGATAAACTTGTGCTGAGCCCTGTCCTGAGGAACGAAGGAGCAGCGAAGTATCGGGCCGCTACGGCAATTGCTACTATACAGAACCAGGTATTAGCTCAGTACAGAGTCATCAGGAAGCGTGTCACCAGGATGACAAAACGCTTGAAAGGTAAGAGAAATGCTAAGTTTTGAGCAGCCGCTGCTGCTACTCCTCTTAATCCCCATTGGCATTCTCGTCTTTCTTACCTGGCGACGGATGTCCCTACCGTTTCGCAGGCCCCAGCGCTACATCATCTTGGCCACACGGCTGGCGCTCTTCACATTGATTGTCACGGCACTGGCTGGCGCAACAGTGTCACAGTCCATCTCGCGCCAGGCTGTCGTTTTTGTCGGTGATCTCTCAGCCAGTACAACGCCACAACGAGCTTTTATGGAACAATGGATCAACGACGCCATCCGGCATAAGCGACCCGCTGACCAGGTTGGTATCGTAGCGGTAGGTCGCAACGCGCTGGTTGAGCAGTCGGTCAATACGCAGATCGACTTCTCCCAGTTTGAGTCCACCCCTGACACGAACTATACCGACCTCGCTGCTGGACTGCGACTGGCGGCAGCCATCCTCCCACAGGACAGCGAGCGGCGCATTGTGCTCTTGAGCGATGGCCAGCAGAATCTGGAGGATGCGCTGCCGGAAGCGCAACTCTTGCAAGAGCAAGGGATCCGGCTGGATATTGTTCCCCTCCCCACATCTAATGGCCCGGAGGCACGCATTGACGGCCTTAATGCACCAACTACATTACATACCAACGAGCATTTTCTACTTCACGTCCGGCTCTTCAGTAGTGTAGCTCAACGTGTCACACTTCGCCTCTACCTCGATCAGGCACTCTTATTACAGCAATCGTTTCAACTGGACATCGGTGAGCAAGAGGTAACATTCACCCTACTCGCCCCGCCAGCAGGTTTCCACACCTACCGCATCACAATGGATGCTCCACTAGACACGATCAGCCAGAATAACGAAGCCGCTGCCTTTGTCAACGTGCAAGGGCCTCCACATGTACTCATTATCGAGGGCAAACCAAACGCAGGGCACAACATCGCCGCCGCACTTCAGGCCACACAGGTCAACGTCACAGTTGGTATCCCCTCTGATGTGCCAATAACCCTGGAAGGGCTGGCTAACTATAATGCAGTTGTGCTGGCTGATGTGCCGGCAGTAGAGCTGGGTCTTACGCGCATGCAGGTGCTCCAGTCATTTGTGCGTGATCTTGGACGTGGCCTCGTTGTCAGTGGAGGTGAGAACAGCTACGGCGTCGGTGGCTACGCAGGCACACCACTGGAGGAAACCTTACCGGTGAGAATGGATATACCGCAGCACAAAGATACCCCCACTATCGCCGTCGTCCTCATCGTCGAGAGCCTGGAGAACGTGTCTGAAGTCAATATATCTAAAGAGGCCGCCAAGGGGGTTATTAACCTCTTAACTCCACGCGATTACATAGCTGTTTCAAAAGCGGGTGGTAACCTGTTTATTCCTATGCAACATGTCACAAATAAAGCAGCAATCGACCAGGCCATTGATGCAATGCTACCTGAAGATCCTCTAAGTTATATACCAGACCTGGCCGCTGCTGAAACGGCGTTACTGCATACAGACGCAAAAATCAAGCATGTGATTCTATTGGGCGACGGTGATGCTACGGATAGCTATTCAACACAGGTGCTCAAAATGGCAAGCGAACAGATATCCGTATCGGTAGTTGGCACGAACATAGGATCGTTTCAAGATTTAACGATGATGCAACGGATTGCTACCTGGGGTAAGGGACGCTTCTACCAGGCTGATGACCCAAACAGCATCCCACGCATTTTACTCGATGAGACACGGCAGGCCGCTCGCCGAGCAATCATCGAGGAGCCTTTTGTTCCCGCCATCGTCGCGTCCCATCCTATCTTAACGGGCATGGGTTCGCTTCCGCAGCTAAATGGCTACGTCGCAACTACGCCCAACCCAGCAGCTCAACTGGTACTTACCAGTCATCTGGACGACCCTGTCCTCGCCGTCTGGCAGTATGGTCTTGGCCGCGTCGTTGCCTGGACAAGCGATGCACTCGGCCTCTGGACTGCTAACTGGTTACGCTGGAGCAATGCTGCTCGTTGGTGGGCCAACCTGGTTACCTGGACATTATCTACACCTGATAGTCAGCTCATCGTAAACGGAGAGATAGTCAGCGGAAATGGACATGTCATTGTCGATCTTCCCCCCGGAACTTTTTCTGCTCCTGGATCTGTAAATCAGCAGCAAGTGCAGGTCAAGATCATCGCGCCTGACCTCTCGCAGCAAACGATAACGTTGCAACCCACCGCACCCGGTCGCTGGGAAGGGACATTCCCCACCACACAGGTTGGCGCATACCTGTTGCGTGTCACCTGGCAGGCACGCAACAGTGCCAGCGCAGGCGCCTCTAGCGAATTGACTACAACTGCCGGGCTGGTAGTACCCTACTCACCCGAGTTTCAAAACTCTGGAACAGACCTGCGTTTTCTCAACCTGCTCGCCCACGCAGGTGGTGGAAGCATGCTTGGACCAAACGATAATTCCTCGGCTTTTTCTCCAAACCTGCCGCCCGTTTATGCAGCGCTACCGATTACATTCTGGCTATTCGCTCTAGCGGCGCTCTTGCTGCCCATAGACATCGCAGTACGCCGCCTTTCGAGCCTGGAATTCCTCGCGGCCGGCTACCAGTGGATTATCTCCCATCTCGGGTTACGCAAAGCTGCACAAACGAAGCAAAGTACAGACAACCGGCTACTTGGCACTATACGCTCCCATCGCGAGAAACGTAGGAACCTTGCGTCAAGCCTCAAATCGCAGGCTCCCCCTGCCGGGATGCTCAATGCCGGATCAACAACCAGCCAGTCCCAGCTCGATAAGCAAGAGGCCACAGCTCTGAAGAAACAGCGTGAGTCTCCAGCGAAGCAAGAGGTCTCGACCACGGAAAAGCTATTGGAGGCAAAACGCAAGCGAACAAAGAACTAGCGGCGTTCCTACATGCGAGGATCTGTTAGCTGGAGACGTATCCTTTGCTCCTGTTTTCTCTTATACTTTCTAGAGAAGGCGAATATCCTCTTGGATTTCATGAATGAATAATGAGCAAACTGGCAGGAGTCCTGGCCAGTTTGAACACGAGGAGAAGAAATGAGTACACACGATGATGAGAAGCACACGATACTGACAGAGAGGCGAGGGACGACTTTTGTTGTAACTATCAATCGACCGGAAGTAAGAAATGCGCTCGATCAGCCAACAGCATCTGCATTAGCCCAGGCTTTTCGTGCATTTGACCGCGACGAGACACTGGCGGTCGCGGTCCTGAGCGGAAGCGGCGGGACCTTCTGTTCAGGCTTCGATCTCAAAGCAGTCGCTGATGGCACGCGGACGCCTCGTGTGAGCGCAGAGGGAGATGGGCCTTTGGGCGTCACACGGATGCTGCTCTCCAAACCGGTCATTGCCGCTGTCGAGGGCTACGCGGTCGCCGGGGGACTCGAAATAGCGCTCTGGTGCGATCTGCGTGTGGCGTCTGAAAATGCGATCTTTGGTGTATTTAACCGTAGGTGGGGCGTGCCACTGGTCGATGGTGGCACGATTCGCCTGCCACGCCTCATTGGACAAAGTCATGCGCTTGACTTAATTCTCACAGGGCGTGGCGTGTCAGGGCAGGAGGCATTGACCATGGGGCTTGTCAACCGCCTCACCCGGCCTGGAGAGGCTCTTGCTGCAGCACTCGCCCTCGCAGGCGATCTTGCCCGTTTCCCTCAACAGGGATTGCGTTCTGATCGGATGTCAGCCTACGAGCAGTGGTCCCTTTCGTGGGTGGAAGCGCTTGGCAACGAGACACGCCGGGGCCTGGAAGTGCTGCACTCTGGAGAGGCTGTAGAGGGGGCGCGTCGTTTCTCTGCCGGCCATGGCCGGCACGGCAGCGCAAGCGACATCTAATCCCCTTAACCCCTCAATCAAAGCTTCATGGATTTGAGAAACTCGTTCACCTTGTCCTGGTTGATCTCCGCCTGCTCTGCATACTCCAAAATCTGCTCTTTCTGCCGGGCATGCATCTGCTTGATCAGTTTCCGCTTCGAGAGGTCTATCCCTTTCGGCGAGGATTGGCTGATCTCGTAGAGAAAACCCATCATATCCAGTAGTTTTAGCTCATCGTGCAGTGACTGGTCCTCTTCAATTGCAAAAGCGCTCAGGATATCCTGTTGGATAGCCTCGATAGCCTCTCTTACAGCCGTAGTTTTGAAAAAAGGCAAGATGTCGCCAATCACCGCTTCATGCACATCGTGCACTAATGCCAGTGTGACGAGTCGATCCCGTTTTTCCTGCGGGTAAGCATTAAATGCCGACCAATAAAGCGCCAGGAAAGCCACTGCCACAGTATGCTGCCCGACATTCCATGTCCCAAACCCGGAGACGCTATACACTCTGGGGATATTGAAAATATTCATCAGAAAGTCCAGATTCGGATGTTTCGAGACATGACCCAGCATGCCCTGCGGGGTAAATATGTTCTCATAATCAATATGTTCACTCATGCGTGTACCTCGACTTTGTCGCACAAAAATTTTGCTCGCACCTTTTCATTTCCACGTATAAGATCATTATATGCCCCATCGTGCCTTATCCGCACGGATTACTATCGAATTTACCATACATTCGCATCTGGGAGTCGACTGATGAAGTACCATCTTTCCGTTTTGATCTTTCAAGAGTAGAATAAGACCATAAATGGCATTTCATAAATGGAAATCCTCCCGTGTCTGAACGAGACTTGCCGTTTTCACCTTGAAAGTATATAAGGAGATAAGAGATGCTTTCGGATAACTATAAGACCATGATTACCGATGAGTTTATGCAGCAGATGAGGTCCACTACCAGGAATTATTGCATCGTTATTTTGAAAGCTGGACCAAAGAGACATGAGGATGGAGTCGAAACAATCATTTGGGAACATGGACGAAGAAATCATGCCCTCCGCGCAGATGGAGTGTTATCGATTGTGTGCCCGATCGCTGATGGAAGCGATGTCGCCGGTGTGGGCATTTTTAATGCTTCTGTCAAAGAAGTCAAACAGATCATGGACGAGGACCCTGCCGTACAAGCAGGAGTGTTGATCTATGAAACACATGCCTGCCGCAGTTTTCCTGGAGACTGCTTACCAAAGGAATAACAGATTGCCATCTCGAATATAGCGTAAAGATGGTGACGCAATACCCTTGCCAAGAACTCTTTACTGGCGCATATCTCCCCTTTTTGGCGATTAATCAAGTCAAACCACGATTACTTCTCAAGACTTCAGACCGATGATGCCGTCTTCTGCAATCTGTTTCCCCTCAGTATCACAGTGATATACTGGAGGCAGGGTCGGCATCGTGGGCGAAGCACCGAACGGAACCACCGGAACGAAAGGAGATTACAGTTTCATGAGCCTTGATGTGTTTAAGCTCGATGGCCGCGTAGCCTTGATAACAGGGGGTAATCGGGGATTAGGATTTGCCATGGCCCAGGCACTGGCCGAAGCCGGAGCAAATGTTGTGGTTACGAGTCGCCAGCAGGAGAGAGCGTTGGAGAGTGCAGCAACCCTGGCCGGAATCACAGGACAACGCACCATGGGCCTCGTTGTCGATGTCACCGACGCACAACAGGTCGAATCTATGGTCCAGTCCGTAGTGCAGGAATTCGGGCGCATTGACATCCTGGTCAACAACGCTGGCATCAACATCCGCAAGCCTGTTGAAGAGTTTGACGAGGCCAGTTGGGACCTGGTTCAAGAGACCAACCTGAAAGGTCCTTTCCTCTGCTCCCGGGCAGTGGCTCGCTATATGAAGGAGCAGCGCTATGGCCGCGTAATCAATATGGCATCCATGATTGCGCTTGTAGCGTTGCCAGAGCGAAGTGCCTATTGCTCCAGCAAAGGTGGCCTCGTCCAGCTAACCAGGGTGCTGGCGCTTGAATGGGCCCCTTACAACATTACGGTAAATGCGCTGTGCCCCGGTCCGTTCGCAACTGAGATGAATATCCCCGTAATGAATAACCCGCAGGCTAACCAGTTCTTTCTCGATCACATCCCGCTTGGCCGCTGGGGTCAGCCAGAAGAACTTGGGGGAGCAATCGTCTTCCTGGCCTCGCATGCATCCAGCTTTATGACCGGCGCGGCCCTGGTCATCGATGGCGGCTGGATAGCCGGGTAGAGATAGCATCATGCGTATTGGCCTTTCCGTGTATGGCACGACCTTTGGTATGGGAATCCACCCGGCATCCGGTCGTGCTATGATTAGCCCGCAGCAACTGCTAGACATGGCCATCTCCGCAGGCCTGGAGGGAGTCGAACTACCCGCCTCCTGGTTGCATGATGAAGAAGTAGCCTCTGTGGCGCATTATGCCCATGAGAGGGGGCTGTTCATCACGCTTGAGACCGAGGGGTACGATCCTGGCAAACTCGCAGCGGCCATCGATCTCAGCGTACGGCTGGGCGCTGGCACTATGCGCACGATCGTCAGGGGAGCGAAGCCTGGCGGTGACCGGCGGCCTCTGGCAGGTCGCTGGCAGTCATTCTTGCAAGAAGTACAGGCCGGACTGCGGCAGGCGACTGTCATTGCGGAACGAGCCGGTGTAAACGTGGCAGTAGAGAATCACCAGGACCTTGCCTCTGAGGAACTACTATGGCTATGCGAGTCCATCGGGTCGCAGAGTTTCGGCATCACCCTGGACACAGGCAATACACTGGCTACAGCGGAGGAGCCGCTGGACTTTGCCAGGCGGGTAGCACACTACATAAAGAATGTTCATTTGAAGGACTACTGGATTTACCTGAGCGAGGAAGGCTATCATCTTGTGCGCTGCCCCCTTGGGCAGGGGGTTGTTGACTTCCCGGCCCTCTTTGAAATCTTAGCAGAAGCTTGCCCAGACGTAACCATGTCCATTGAACTCGGTGCATTGGAAGCTCGACACGTTCGCGTGCTGGCCGAGGACTACTGGCCCGATTACCCACCTCGTTCGGCAGCGCAGCTCGCCCGTGTGTTGCGCTTCGTTCAGGCAAATGCCAGGCCGCCTGGAGATTGGCGAACCCCTTTCGAACGGCACGAGCCAGTTGAGGCGATCATTGCGTACGAGGATGGGCAACTGGCCTCCAGTATTGCTTACATCCTGCCCTTGCTGGCGGAGGTCAATCGTCGTTAACAGGAATCTTCCGACACATAAGAATACGCATCAATCTAACGAAAAGCTCATCACCATCCGTAGGGGCGAGGGTGGTGGAGTGGGGAAGGGTGGGCCTTCATGGTCGCCCGCCGTGGGTCGCCTGGAGAACCTGGCTCGTCGATGAATGGCCAGCATGCCCCACACGGGCGACCGTGAAGGCCCACCCCACATCCACCCAACCGCCCTCGCCCCCACGGAATCCTGATCATGTGTCTCAGGTTGATGCCTATCGGAGTCTTACCACACATAAGTGAGAGGTACATGATGACAACCGTAGATTTGACGGGAAAGATAGCACTAGTGACCGGCTCCAGTCGTGGGCTGGGTCGTCATTATGCTTTGCACCTGGCCCAGGCGGGTGCCGAGGTGATCATTCACGATGTGAACGAGAGCGCAGCAGCAGAGTTCGGAGAGGCTCCTTCGGGGCCTGCGGTGGCAGACGAGATCCGCGCCCTGGGTCGCCGCTCCGCTTATTTCTCCGCCGACCTGACCGATCCTGCGCAGGTGGAAACACTCGTACAACAGGCGCTGGAATCGTTCGGTCACCTTGATATCCTTATCAACAACGCTGGCGGAGACATTGGCGCCCGTACCCCCAAACCCGACCCCAACGATGCGCTGGACATTCACCCGGACGACATCCGGTCCGTGGTCGAGCGCAACCTGCTCACCACCATGTATGCCTGCAAGTACGTGGGCACCCACATGCGAGAACGACGGTCTGGCAAGATCATTAACGTGGGATCGATTGCCGGGCACATACCTGTACAAACCGGCATTATTTACGCGGCTGCCAAGACAGCCATTGCACATTACACGCGCTGCCTGGCGGAGCAGCTCAGACCTTATGATGTAAATGTGAACTGCATAGCCCCCGCGCCAACGTACACAGGCCGGTTTCTGTCTACGCGTACCATTGCCAGCCAGGAAAGGCTGTCCCGTCTCCAGCAGATCGCGCAGCCTGAGGATATGGCCCAGATCGTGCTATTTCTGGCCGGGTCCCAGTCAGATTATCTCACTGGCGAGACGATTGTGTGTTGGATTGGGCAATAACAGCTATTGTGCCAGTGTATGCGACGAAATTGCTCCCGAGACCCCTGCAGCGGTGTTCGTAAAGATTGAGCCGACCACCTTTTTCCCTACAGTATCCAGGAGAAAGAGCGAGCTTTATGCCTTTTATGATAGAATGAGAGCAGAAGCGCCTCTTCACGTGAGGTGAGGGAACGTTGTGTGAGCGATCAGAGAACTGCTGCGAGGAGGAGTCATGATCTTCTTGCTCATCTACTGGTTCCTCTTTTTTCTCTGTTCCATTGCCCTGCTTGACTGCATAGCTGCAGCGGCAACCATCGGGTGGCGCTACAGCCTCGCGGCTCAAGACCTCTCCCAGGGCATGCCTGTCTCTTCGCTCTCGATGATCGTGCCACTCAAAGGCGTCGATGACCTTACGGCAGCACACCTCACTGCTCTCGTCGAGTCGAGGGTGGATGTTCCTGTCGAGTTCCTGTTTGCGCTGGAGTCTGCTCATGATCCTGCATTTGCCGTCTGCCAGCAGGTGCAGGAACACCATTGCGAGAAGGATATTCGCCTCATTGTCAGCGGATCTGCTGCTGGGCGGATGGGCAAACAACATAACCTGGCCGTGGCGAGCCAGCAAGCCCGCTATGAAGCCATTGGTTCCATGGATGCGGATGTTCTCGTCGAGCCGGATACCCTGGCGGTTGGACTGCGCTATCTGGCTCTTCCTCAGACAGGTGTGGCCTATTTTCTCCCTGCTTACGTTGGTCCTGGTCCAACAGGCGGGCTTCTGGTCGCCCTCTACTCCAATTACTACTACCAACTCTACATGGGAGCTTTGGCTCTGAGCAGCAATGCCCCTTTCATCACTGGCGCTTTGTGGTTCATGCGCCAAACCACCTTACGCCTGATCGGGGGCCTGGAGCAATTCAGCCTCACCGTCAGCGATGACGCGGCCATCGGTCGCGCGATACGCAAGCAAAACCTGCGTAATGTCCTCATCCCCCACACGGTCAAGATCCCCTTCGAGCAACTCGACCTACTACAAGGAGGAAACCATCTCCTCAAATGGATGGCCATGTTGCGTGCAGAAGGCATATTGCCTTTTCTCACCATCCTGCTCTTGTGGCACCCCATCCTCTGGTCATTCATCACCTTCCTGGTGGGTCTGCTGCTCTTTGGCATCCACCAACCAGCCCTGATCACGGGAGCTGTTTTACTGGTCTGTGCCCTGCTGGTAAGACTCGCAAGCGCCTTCCTCCTCAATCGTCGTGTCTACGCTCTCCCTGGGCTGCGCTCCCTGTGGTTGTTGCCAGTCTATGAACTGCTGGCGGTACCCATCCTTTTCGGGAAAGGAGTCTTCCAACGGACCCTCCAGTGGCGTGGGAGGCGCTACCGCCTGGGTCGCCATGGGATGATCCAGGAAGTACGCGAGCAGGAGGGTGGCTCCTCGTAGCCGCAGGGGACCCCTATGTGCCCTCTTCCGACAAAGCATCATCAATCGCTTCGTCCTGCGTGAGTGTTGTTCCTGTATTCCATTCCCTTACAAAAGCAAGCTCGTCAAGTGCCGCTTTTGCTCTGGCAACGACCTGCTCGAATGCCTCGCGCTCGGCTGGTAGGAGTTCTGTCTGTGTCTGTTCGCGCAGGGTTGCTGCTGCAGCACACAGGCGTGTCGCTTGTGCATAGTGCCCTTCAGCACAGGCAGTGGCGGCATAGCCATCCAGGCACGAGGCAATGTAGGTAGGGCTGCCGAATGCACGATAGAGCACCAGCGCTTCCCGGAAGCGCGCTTTGGCCAGGGAATAGTTCTGCTGCTGGCGAGCCAGGTCTCCGAGCAGGGTCGTCATAATGGGGATATCCCACGTTATCCCGATAGCTTGTGCATTGGCCAGGGCTTCTTCTAAGAACGCAGTGGCGCGTGCAGCGTCACCCCGCAATCCTGCCAACCACCCAAGAAGGTGCAGGGAAGCACTCAAGAGGCCGCTATGCTCAATCATCCTGGCATGCCTATAACTTTCCGTATAGGCAGCCTCCGCCTCATCGAGCTTACCGCTCGCCTGGGCGATCATACCGAGCGTAGCGTAGGCATTGCTGATGCCGTTCTGGTCACCAATGCTCTGGGCCAGGTGCAAAGCTTCTTTCGCAAAAGCTTCTGCGTCAGGCTCCAACTTTCCGTGGCGCATCATGGTTCGTCCTATGCCGTAGAGCAACTGGATGCGTAGTGAAAGTGGCGCGGTGTGTTCTCCCTGCTCTCTCGCCCGCTGGTCCAGCGCCAGCATACGTTCGTACCACATCTCAGCCTCGCTCATCTGGCCGCGGACATGCCAGAGGCGTGCGAAGCATGCCAGCCGCAGGCCCAGTTCTGCCTCTTGTCTCTCCTCTGCCCACTGCAGCGCCGCACGGGCATTGGGCGATTCCTGTGTCAATGCCAACACAAAGTGTGCATCGCGCACTCCCGGCTCCGGCCCGAAGTGCGCTAAGACGGTCTCTGCCAGGCGGGCGTAATAGGCGGCATGCCGGCGCCGGCACAGCTCCTCCTCCCCTGCTGCGTGCAGCCGTTGCAGGGCATAGTCTCGAATCAGCTCCAACATACCAAAGCGCACTGCGTCACCTGCCGATATCTCCGTTTGGACGAGGCTGGCATCCACCAGGGCAGCCAGAGTGCGAACAGG
>Ga0187846_10000326_pt1 | contig 28275 bp, 28 predicted proteins | sample TC_taG_FD_161473 | JGI IMG/M metagenome (GOLD analysis project Ga0187846, IMG submission 161473) | Biofilm microbial communities from the roof of an iron ore cave, State of Minas Gerais, Brazil - TC_06 Biofilm (v2) | ecosystem: Environmental > Terrestrial > Deep subsurface > Cave > Wall biofilm... | reverse complement strand
GCGCGTCGGCTCAGGCCCGCCGGGGAACTCGGCGAACGCTGCAGCCGCTCCAGTTCGACCCGCTCGGACACCGCCACGTCAATCGGTCTCGCGTGGTTGGCCATGGACCTTCCTCCCGGAAGTGTACCTGGCCACGATGTTAACATGACTTACGTTACGGAGCACTAGCGGCGCCTTCGCTGCTCGGGTATGTGCGCAGCGCTCCTCGCGAGTGGTTCGACCGGATCGTGCTGGAAGGCGAGCCCGACCGAGGAATGCCCAGCTACAAGTCCTATCCCCGTGTGGTGGCAAGTTTGGACGCCATCTACGCCTATCTCAGGGCGCGTGCCGACGGGGTTGTCGCGCCCGGTACGCAGCCAGCTGCCTCGTCTCCGTCTACGAACTGACCGCGCGCGGCGCGGACGTCTCGGCGGTGTAAGCGGCGGCGGAATTCGGCCGCGAGACGGCGGAGTAAAATTGGCGTTTTCGCGGCGCCAGCCGCAGCTGCTCGTGGAGGCTTCGATGAATGCGCCGACCGTTTCCGTCGCCCCGCTCAAGCTCAAGGATCCGAAGCTCTTCCGCCAGCGCTGCTACGCGGCCGGCGAATGGCTCGACGCCGACAGCGGCAAGACCATTGCCGTCACCAATCCGGCCACCGCCGAGCTGCTCGGCACGGTGCCCAATATGGGCGCGGCCGAGACCCGTCGCGCAATCGAGGCAGCGAACGCCGCGTGGCCGGCGTGGCGCGCGAAACTAGCGAAGGAGCGCGCGGCGATCCTGCGCAAGTGGTCCGACCTGATGCTGGCCAACCAGGAGGACCTCGCGCTCATCATGACCGCCGAGCAGGGCAAGCCGCTCACCGAGTCGCGCGGCGAGATCGCCTATGCCGCGTCGTTCCTCGAGTGGTTTGCCGAAGAAGCGCGCCGCGTGTACGGCGACACGATTCCCGGCCATCAGGCCGACAAGCGGATCATCGTGATCAAGCAGCCAATCGGCGTGAGCGCAGCGATCACGCCGTGGAACTTTCCGGCCGCGATGATCACCCGCAAGAGCGGCCCGGCGCTCGCGGTGGGCTGCCCGATGGTAGTCAAGCCGGCCTCGGCGACGCCGTTCTCGGCGCTCGCGCTCGCCGAACTCGCCGAGCGCGCCGGGGTGCCGAAGGGCGTGTTCAGCGTGCTGACCGGCTCGGCCGCGGCGATCGGGGGCGAGATGACCGCCAACCCGATCGTACGCAAGCTCTCGTTCACCGGCTCGACGGCGGTCGGGCGGGTGCTGCTGCAGCAATGCGCCGGGACGATCAAAAAGACCTCGATGGAGCTCGGCGGCAACGCGCCGTTCATCGTGTTCGACGACGCCGACCTGGACGCCGCCGCCGATGGCGCGCTCGCTTCGAAGTACCGCAACGCCGGCCAGACCTGCGTCTGCGCCAACCGGATCTTGGTGCAGGACAAGGTCTACGACGCGTTCGCCGGCAAGCTTGCCGAGCGGGTGGCGAAGCTCAAGGTCGGCAATGGCATGGAGCCGGGCGTGACGATCGGGCCGCTAATCGATCGGGCGGCGGTGGACAAAGTCGAGGAGCACATCGCCGATGCGGTGGCAAAAGGCGCCAAAGCGGTGCTCGGCGGCAAGCGGCACGCGCTGGGCGGGCTGTTTTTCGAGCCGACGATTCTCGCGAACGTCACCACGACGATGAAGGTGACGAAGGAGGAAACGTTCGGGCCGGTCGCGCCGCTGTTCCGCTTCCAGACCGAGGACCAGGCGATCCGGATGGCGAACGACACCGAGTTCGGACTGGCCGCGTACTTCTACGCGCGCGATCTAGGCCGCGTGTGGCGCGTCTCCGAGGGCCTCGAGTACGGCATGGTCGGCGTGAACACCGGCCTCGTCTCGACCGCGGAGGCGCCCTTCGGCGGCGTCAAGGAGTCCGGTCTCGGGCGCGAGGGCTCGAAGTACGGCGTCGAGGAGTACCTCGAGATCAAGTACCTGTGCCTGAGCGTCTGAAAAAAGGCCCAAGCGCCCGTCTGTGGCCGACACGACGATGACCCCAGGATTGAACGAGCTGTTCGAGGCCGGTATCCGTGCGCACAAGTCGGGCCGCCTGCAGGAGGCGGTGCGGCTGTACGAGCACATCCTGAACTACGACGCCAACAATCTCGGCGCGCTCAACAATCTGGGCCTGCTGTGCGCGGAAATGAAGGATCTCGAGCGGTCCGAAGAATTGCTAAAGCGGGCGATAGGATGCGCCCCGGGCGACGTAAATGCCTACAGCACGCTTGGCGCCGTGCTCAATGCCCAGCGGAAGTTTGACGAAGCCATCGCCTGTTGCGAACGCGGCCTGCGCCTCGCTCCGGACCACAACCAGCTCGTGAGCGCCCTCGCATCGAGCCTGAGCGGGGCGGGGCAATACGACGCGGCGATCGCGCTCCTCACCAAAAGAATAAGGGCGCGCCCGCGCTATGCGGAGGGGCGGTATTTGATCGGGATGCTATACGCCAAGCTCGGAAACTACGACGAGGCAGTGAGGTACTTCAGAGAGGCGACGCGCCTCAACCCGAGCGACGGTGTGTCGTCCGTTTCGGCGGGCGAGTGCTTGCTCATCGCCGGCCGGGCGGACGAGGCGATCCGCGAGCTCGAGCAGGCATTGGCGTTGAATGCGTACGATGTCCGCGCCCTCGCCCTGAAGACCCTGGCGCTGGCCGAGCTCGGCAGAACGGCAGATGAAAAATGGCTCGCCGACCCAGAGCATTTCATCCATCTTCATCACTTGACCGATCTTGGCTGCAGCGCGGAGGACGTTGCGATGCTGAACCGCGGGTTGGCCGAATTCGTCGCGCATGACCCGGGCATGCGGGAGAACCCGCCGGAATATGCCACGGCCAACGGCTGGCACAGCACCAAGAACCTGGCCGACTACGACAACCAGGCCATCGCGCGGCTGAAGCAGATCATCGTGCGCGCGTTCGAGGAACGATCAAAGGGCCTGTCGCAAGAAGATCCATCCCATCCGTTCGTTCGCAGTGCGCCGCCGAAATTCCATCTTGACCTGTGGGCGGTGAAGATGGCGGGCGGCGGCAAGATGCTGCCGCACATTCACTGCGATGGCTGGCTGAGTGGGGTCTACTATGTCGAGGTGCCGAGCATTGTCGATGACCCGGCCGCCGGCGGGGCGGGTTGGATCAAGTTCGGCACGCCAAGAATTGACATCAAGCTCACCAAGGAGCCGATCACGAGGACGGTCAAACCCGAGCCCGGGCTCCTAGTCACTTTCCCATCCTACTTCTGGCACGACACGGTGCCGCTGCCGCCGGAGAGCGCGGCGTCACGCGTGTGCCTGTCATTCGATCTGCATCCGCGCAAAGGGACGCGACATTAGGCCGCTTCCAGGCCGGCCCGAGGCGCGCTCGCCAAGCGCATCGCCCCGAGCTGGATCGCCATCCAGTCCGCGGTCTGGTCGCGGTAGCGGTACCAGAGATTGTTCACGACGTGATTTCCGCCATCGATGATCGACAGCACGCACGGTCCGGACACCTCGGCCGCCAGCGCCTCGGCCTGCGTCGGCGCGGTCAGTCGGTCGCGGTTGCCGGCCACGATATAGATCGGGCAGGTGATGTTCTTCGCGATGCCCTTGAGCGACATCCGCACGGCCACCTGGCCGGCGGCCTCCAGATTGGCGCTCTTCGAGCGCACCCGGAACGTCTCGACGTTGATGACTGGCCGGCCCTCGAAGCTTGCGCTGCGCTGGTAGGGTCCGGATAACGCGACACAAGCTTTGATCCGCCGCTCGAAACACGCGGCGCGCGGCGCGTAGTAACCGCCGAGGCTGACACCCCAGATTCCCAGCCGCGAGGCATCGACGTCGGAGCGCGTTTCGATCCAGTCGATCACCGCCTTCACCGGCCGCTCGTACTCCGGGCAGATGGCGAAGTCGTACTCCGCCTCGCCTTGCCCGGGCCCGTCGAAGGCGAGCGTCGCGAGCCCGCGAGCGAGAAACCGATTCTCGTAGTCGTCCATCTCTTCTTTGGCCGAATCCAAGCCCATGCACATCACGACGATCGGCGCGCGCGCGGCGCCGTGCGGCTTGCGCAGGTTGCCGTACAGGCGCTTGCCTTCGTACGGGATCGCCAGCCGCTCGCCCGGCGGACGCAGGTGCGGCAGCGCGAGGTTGCGGCACTCGACCGCCTTCAAATGCGCCGCGCGCATCTGCTCGAGGTCGTTCACGAACAGGAACTTCGCGAAGTGGTAGCACACCGCCGCGCGCGTGAGATGACCGGCTGCGCTCAGATTGAACCCTTGCGCCAGCGCCTCGCGCCCCAGGCGCTCATGCACCGCGGCGCGCGCGCACCAAGCGCTGCACCAGTCCTCCCAGCGGTCGAGCGCCGCGGTCACGTCCTGAAAATCGCTCATTGGCACCCCGTTCGCCACAAATCGCGGCGCCCAGTGCGCGATCGCTGCTTCGACTCTCGAGTCCTTCGTCATGGCGGCCTCTCTAGCGCGGTCAGGCGGCGTGAACAAGCGTGCGCGACGTGAATGATACGACGGCCCGCACGAGCGGCCGGACGACTCGCGTCTTTAGCCGCGGCATCGACCTCGGGGCGGCCCGATCCGCCGCTTGCCCGATCCGCTCGCCGCCCGGCCGGGTGCCGCAACCGCGAATAGCGCCAATCCGGGCAGGCAATACTTCATGCTTTTGGCATATGGGTTGCGGTCCCGGGCGGCGTTCTGCGATAACTTAATGGGCTGTATGGCCGTTGGGAACGGCCGTTCGCTAACAGCTTGGTGTGGGCATGAACCCATTCGATCTCGATGACAGGGTGACCGCGGCGATCATCGCCGCCGTGGGCACCATGGTCGGCGCCTTGATACAGTTGCGCATCGCCTGGCGCAAGGAGGTAGCCGAACGCGCCCGCGGCGCGCCGGTCACGAAGAAATCGCGCCGCGGCCCGGTGCTCGCGGTCTTCGTGCTCCTGCTCGGCGCCGGGGTCGGCGGTTTCGCGTTTTCCCGCTACTTGATGGCGCAGTCCGATCAGGAGTCGGCCCTGCTGCGCGGCGAGCTGCAGGCCAAGCTCGCGCAGATCACCGCTACCGCCGAGCGGCTGGAGCGGGTGGCGCTCAATGATCACGGCCCGATCGGGCATGTCGAAGACGGGCGCCACGGCGCCGCGGCGGCGGCGACGGTCGGGCCCTGTCGCCTGCGCGCGCCGCCGTCTGCCGACGCGGCGCGAACCTGCGCCGAGGAGGATGCGCTGCGGGTGACGCTGTGCGCGAGCGTGCCGGCGTCGGCGATGGTGACCGATGTCGCCCTCTACGCTCGGCTCGATGACTCGGAGCAGCCTTGGACCGAGTACCGGGCGGCCGCCGGTCAGGAGTTCGGACGCGCGCGGTTCGCCGACAAGCCCTTCGAGCGCGCGGAAGCGGACCAGACGAAGCAGGTCTGCACCGGGTTCTCGTCGTGGGACGGCGAGCACCCCTATAGCGCCCGCATTGTCGTGACGTACACGCCTGCTTCGCCCGCGGGGCGCGAGCTGTCGCACACCGCGGTGGCGCCGACCTTGGAGCGGATGCAGTAGCAATCCGCTCGCGCTCGAGGGGTTCGCGGGCGCCCGCTCTCATCCCGGCGGTTCGTTGGTCCCGGGTTGCGCAGAATCCGGCGGCCAGGCTTAATGGCGCCCGGCGCGCCGGGTCGGTGCGCCATGAGGCGCCCACATGACCCCGGACTGGCCCCAACAGCTGTACCAACTCCTGAAGCGGCAAGGCATCCGCCAGGTGAGCTTAGTGCCCGATGCCGGGCATGCGCAGCTCATCCGGCTGTGCGAAGCCGACCGCGATCTGCAGGTCGTGCGTCTCACCACGGAGGAGGAGGGGGTCGCGCTCGCCGTCGGCGCGTGGCTCGGTGGCGACAAGAGCGTGCTCCTCATGCAGTCGAGCGGTGCGGGCAACTGCATCAATATGCTGTCGGTGCTCGCCGTGTGCCAGGTGCCGCTCGTGATGTTCGTGACGATGCGCGGCGAATGGAGCGAATTCAACCCGTGGCAGGTGCCGATGGGACACGCGACGCAGGGCGTCCTGGAACAGCTGGGCGTCCTCGTCTCGCGCGCCGATCGCGCCGAAGACGTGGCGGACACGGCCGCCGGCGCACTGCGGATTGCCTACAACACCCTGCGTCCAGCCGCTGTGCTAATCGGACAGCGCGTGCTCGGCGCGAAAGACTTCAAGGACTGAACGATGGCGCAGCGCCCGAATCGGCGGGAAGTGGTCGCTGCATTGCTCGCGGAGCGGGGCGACCTGCTCGTGATCGCCGGTCTCGGCGCCCCGGCATGGGACGCGACCGCCGCGGGTGATCATCCGCTCACCTTTCCGCTGTGGGGCGGGATGGGCGGCGCGGCGCCGGTAGGGCTTGGGCTCGCGATTGCGCAGCCCAAGCGCCGCGTGCTGGTGCTCACCGGCGACGGCGAGCTCCTCATGGGCCTCGGCTCGCTCGCGACCATCGGCGCCGCGCGTCCCGGCAATCTCGCGCTGGTCGTGCTCGACAACGAACGCTACGGCGAAACCGGCATGCAGGAAAGCCACACCGCGCACGGTGTCGATCTCGCCGCGGTCGCCAGGGCGTGCGGATTTGCCGTCGCGTCGACCGTGACGGCGGTCGCAGGCGTCGCACCGCTCCGCGCCGACATCCATGCCGCGCGCGGACCGCTGTTCGCGCAGGTGAAGGTCGCGCCGGACAAGTTGCCGCTCGTCCTGCCGCCGCGCGACGGTGCCCATCTCAAGAACCGCTTTCGCGGTGCGCTGCTCGGCGCGAGCGCGCACGACCCCGGATGAAACGCGCACCGAGGTAAGCGCGCGCACACGCCGTCCGCGGTGGTGACGCATGGCAACGTACCCGGAACGCGATCCGGCGCGATCGCCGCCGGCGCGCCCCATCGCCCCTGAAAGCCGACCGGATTCCCCCGGCGAACGACCCGGTCAGCCGACGCTGCCGATGCGCTGCGCGGCGCCGTGCTTAACGAAACTTTACGTTAGGGAGAAACCACTGCAACCCCCTCCCCCTAGATTGCAGATCATGCCCGCACGGGGGTGCGGGCATGGATACCCAACTTTCCAACAGGAGCAAACGATGAATGACCAGCAGACCCCAGAGAATAGGGGCCAACCCCGTCGACCTTGGCAGTACGTGATCGGCGCCAGCTTGATCGGCGCCATCGCCGCCGGCCTCGGTGCGGCGAGCTTGGCGCGTGCCCATGACGGCTGGTACGGCGGCCGCCACGGCGGCCTCTACAGTGCCGACCCGCAGACGATGCAGAACCGTGCCGAGGCGATGGTGAAGTTCCGGCTCGCCGGTATCGATGCCTCGGAAGCGCAGCAAAGCAAAATCGCCGACATCATGGTGAGCGCCGCGCGTGACCTACGCCCGCTGCGCGAGCAGCAGCATGATGCGCACAAGGCGGCGATCGCGCTCTTGGCCAAGCCGCAGATCGACCGCGGTGCCCTCGAGGCCCTGCGGGTGAAGCAAATGCAGCTCGCCGACCAGATCTCGAAACGGGTCACGCAATCGATGGCCGACGCCGCCGATGTACTGACCGCCGACCAGCGCGCCAAACTGGCCGCGCTAATGGCCAAGCGGCACGGCCGTAGCGGTACAGGCTGAGGCCGGCTCGACCGCGAAAGGGGTGCCCGCGAGCGGCGCCCCTTTTCCCACTCTTGCCTCGGACCGCCGGGCGAGTGCCCGCGGCCCGATTTGACGATAATCGCGCTTAGGCGAGCCACAGCCCGACTCCCATGTCCGAACGCATCCTGATAATCGAGGACGACGACCGTCTCGCCGCCATGGTGAGCGAGTATCTCGGCGAGTCGGGCCTGCGCGTCACGGCCCGCGAGACGGCGATCGAGGGGATGTCGCTCCTCAAGCGCGAACCGTTCGACGCGCTGATCCTCGACATCATGCTGCCGGATCTCGACGGCTTCGAGGTGTGCCGGCGGGTGCGCGCCGATTCCGACATTCCGATCCTCATGCTCACCGCGAAGGGCGATGCAGCCGACCGCGTCGTCGGGCTGGAGCTCGGCGCGGACGACTATCTGCCGAAGCCGTTTAACCCGCGCGAGTTGCTCGCGCGCCTGCGCGCGATTCTCCGCCGCAGGAAGGGAAGCGGCGGCGGCATGATGCGCTTCGGCCGGCTCGAGATCGACCGCGGCGCGCGCGCGGTACGCGTCGACGGCGAGGAGCGGCCGCTCACGAGCTATCAATTCGAAGTGCTGGTCGCGCTCGCCGACCACGCCGGGCGCGTGCTGTCGCGCGAGCAACTGATGGACCTGCTGAAGGGCGAGCAGCTCGAGGCGTTCGATCGGTCGATCGACGTGCACGTGTCGCGCATCCGCGCCGCGATCGAGGACGATCCGAGGAAGCCGCGCCGGATCATCACCGTGCGCGGCGCGGGATACGTCTTCGCGCACGGCCAGAACGGCGAGACGTGAGGCGTCTCTATCTCAATCTCTATTTGACCGTCGTCGGCAGCCTGATCGTGTTCGCGATCGTGGCCGGCTATCTGTGGCGCGTTCTGGTGCACGTCGCACCGCCGCCGCAGGCCGCGGAGCTCGCCGCCGAGATCGCCCAAGGTGCGCTGCCCGCGGCGGACGCGCCGCGCGAAGCGCAGCAGGCGGCGCTCGAGCGCCTCGCGCGAGGGCGCATCAACATCGCGCTCTTCGCGCCCGACGGCACGCGCATTGCGCACGTCGGGCGGGAGCCTCTTGCGTCTCGATCGGGTGACCCGCAGCCGAACTTTCCGTGGCGCGGCCGGCGCATCTGGACCATCGAACTGCCCGATGGCCGCTCGCTCGCGGCGCGGTTGCCGCCCCCGCGCGAGCAAGCGTCGTTCGCCCCGCTCGGCCTGTTCCTTGCATTCGGCCTGATCGCCCTCGCCGTCGCCGTGGGTGCGTATCCGGCCGTGCGGCGAGTGACCGGCCGCCTGGAGCGTTTGCAGGTAAGCGTCGAAGCGCTGGGCGCGGGCAATCTTGCCGCGCGCGTGAAGGTCGAGGGGCGCGACGAGGTGGCGTCCCTCGCGGCGAGCTTCAATCGTTCGGCCGAACGCATCGAGAGCCTGGTCGCCGCCCACAAGTCGCTGCTCGCGAACGCTTCGCACGAATTGCGCTCGCCGCTCGCGCGCATTCGCATGGCGACCGAGTTGCTGAAGACGGATGCCAAGCCGGAGCTACGCGCCGAGTTGGAGCGCGACATCGCCGAGCTCGACGCGCTGCTGGACGAGATCCTGCTCTCGAGTCGGCTCGACGCGACGGACGCACTCGAAACGCGCGAGGAGGTCGATCTGCTCGCGCTCGCTGCCGAAGAGTGCGCACGCGTCGACGCAATGCCGAGCGGCGAGTCGACGACGGTGCACGGCGATCCGCGGCTGCTGCGCCGGATGATCCGCAATTTGCTCGAAAACGCTCGTCGCTATGGCGGCGGCACCCCAATCGAAGTCGGCGTGACGAGCTTGGACGGCGACGCGCTGCTGCGCGTGTGCGACCGCGGACCGGGCGTGGCGGAGGCCGAGCGCGAACGCATCTTCCAGCCGTTCTACCGCCCGGCCGGCGCGCGCGAGCGTGCCGGCGGCACCGGGCTCGGGCTCGCGCTGGTGCGCAGCATCGCGCGCAAGCACGGCGGCGAAGTGAGCTGCCTCGGCCGCGCCGGCGGCGGGACCTGCTTCGAGGTCTCGCTGCGGCAGTAAGAAAAGCCAAGGCGCCGATCGCCGGGGCGCTTGCCCCGCAGCGGCACTTCACTCGAGCTCGCCAATCGTCTTGGGCCAGCTCTGGTGCAGCAGCCGTGATAGCGCCCGGTCGGCGAGGATCTTCCCACCGGTCTGGCAGCGCGCGCAGTAGTTCGTCTCGCGCTCGGCGTGGACGATGCGCTGAATCGGCGCGCCGCACACCGGGCAGGGCTTCCCGAACCGCCCATGCACCGCCATGCCGGCGTGGAACGCGGTCACCTTCTCGGGAAAGCCGCCAGCGGCCTCCGCGCGGAGGCGTTCGATCCATTGCGCCAGGGTCGCGCGGGTCGCCTCGTACAGCCGCTCGATCTCCGCGTCCGAGAGCCGCGCGGTCAGCGCGACCGGCGACAGCCGCGCCCGATGCAGGATTTCGTCCGAATAGGCGTTGCCGATGCCGCTGAACAGGCGCGGGTCGGTCAGCGCCCGTTTGAGCGTGTGGTTCTCGGACCGAAGGCGCGGCGCGAATGCGCCGAGGTCGGCGCCGAGCACATCGATGCCGCCGGCGTCGAGCGCGCTCAGCGCCGCGACACCTTCGACCAGGTGCAGCGCCGCTCGTCGCTTGGTTCCAGCCTCGGTGAACGCGAGCGAGCCGTGCCGGAAATCGAACACTGCCAGCGTGCTCCGGCGCGGGGATGGCGCGCCCGGCATGAGCCAACGCAGGCGCCCGGCGATCATCAGATGAAAGACCAGAAACAGGTCGCCTTCGAGCCCGAGCGCGATGCGCTTGCCGATTCGGCGCAGGCCCACGACGCGCCTACCCTCGGCCGCCGCGATCGGCGGCAGAGCGGTGCGCAGGACGAAGGGCGAGCCGAGCCGCACCCGCTGCAGCGCTTCCCCGACCACGCGCCGCTCGAGCGCCTCGATATAGACCACCACATCGGGCAGCTCGGGCATCGGGGCTAGACGTTGAATCTGAAATAGATCACGTCGCCGTCGCAAACGACGTACTCCTTGCCCTCCAGCCGCATCTTGCCCGCCTCGCGCGCGCCGGCCTCGCCCTTGCAGGCGATGTAGTCGTCGAAGGCGATCACCTCGGCGCGGATGAACCCGCGCTCGAAGTCGGTGTGGACGACGCCCGCCGCTTGCGCCGCCGTCGCCCCGATCGGCACCGTCCAGGCGCGCGCTTCCTTCGGCCCCGCGGTAAAGAACGTCTGCAAGCCGAGGAGCGCGTAACCGGCCCGGATGAGGCGGTTCAAGCCCGGCTCCTCGAGGCCGGAGTCGGCCAGGAAAACCAGCTTGTCCGCGTCGCTCATGTCGGCGATCTGGGCCTCGAGCGCGGCGCAGATCGCCACCACCGGTGCGCCCTCGGGGCGGGCGTGCCCCACCACCTGTGCGAGGAGCGGGTTGCGGCCGAACCCGCCCTCGGCGACGTTCGCGACGTACATCGTCGGCTTCATCGTCAACAAAAAAAGCGGCCGCAGCACGGCGAGCTCTTCTTTGGAGAGCTCGACCGTGCGCGCCGGCTGCGCCTCGTTCAGCGCCGCCCGCACCTTCTCCAGCACCGCTACCAGGCGCTGCGCCGCCTTGTCGCCGCCCGCGCGGGCAGTCTTGCCGTGCTTGGCAAGCTGCTTGTCCACCGTCTGCAGGTCGGCGAGCGCAAGCTCGGTGCCGATGGTTTCGATGTCCGAGACCGGGTCGATCTTGCCCGCCACGTGGACGACGTTCGGGTCCTCGAAGCAGCGCACCACGTGCGCGATCGCATCGGCCTCGCGGATGTTCGCGAGGAACTGGTTGCCGAGCCCCTCGCCCTTCGAGGCGCCGGCGACCAACCCGGCGATGTCCACGAACTCGACGGTCGCCGCAGTCACCTTTTGCGGCTGCGCGATCGCCGCGATCTGCGCGAGCCGCGAGTCGGGCACCTCGACGATGCCGAGGTTTGGTTCGATGGTGCAAAACGGATAGTTCTCGGCCGCGATGCCGGCCTTGGTGAGCGCGTTGAACAGGGTCGACTTGCCGACGTTCGGCAGGCCAACGATGCCGCATCTCAAGCTCACGTTTGGCTTCCCGTTTCCCCGCCGTCGGACGCCGCAGGCTTGATGCTGTGGAGCCTCATCACCGCGGCCGGCATCTCGCCGGCGAGGATGAGCGGCGCCACTTCCAGCGCCCGGTCGATCGCCTGGTCGATCGGTTCGCGTTCCAGCGCCGGCGGCGGGGTGAGCACGTAGTCCGCGACGATGTTCTTGTCCCCCGGGTGGCCGATCCCGAACCGCAGCCGCCAGAACCCCTGCGTGCCGAGCTGCGCGGCGATGTCCTTCAAGCCGTTGTGGCCCGCGACCCCGCCGCCGAGCTTCAGCCTTGCGACCCCGGGCGGGAAATCGAGCTCGTCATGCGCGACGAGCAGCTCATCGGGCTGGATCTTGTAGAAGCGCGCGAGCGCGCCGACGCTCCTGCCCGAGAGGTTCATGTAGGTCTGCGGCATCACGAGCCAGATGTCGCCGGGCAGGCGCGCGAGGTGGGCATGGAACCTTGGCTCGGGGCGGAGGCTCGCCCGCTCGCGCGTTGCGAGCCGCTCGACGAACCAAAACCCGGCGTTGTGCCGATCGCGCTCGTGCTTGCGGCCGGGATTGCCGAGACCGGCGATGAGTTTGATGGTCATGAAGTGTGCGGCCTATAGCGGACCGCCGGGTAGGCAACGTGGGCGCGGGCGCCACCATCGCGCGGCGATGGCGCCGCGCACCGGGGCCAGCGGCCACGAGCACCGGGGCGGCCGGCACCGTGGGCGCGACTCGCCGCCGCCGCCGCGCCGCGCGCGCGCACGCTTCGACGACTATTCTTTTTTGCCCTTTTCGCCCTTCGCCGGCTTCTCGACCTTCTCGGGCGCGACGGCTTCCGGTTTCTCGGGCTGCTGCTTCGCCGCAGGCACCTGCGAGGCCGGCACCACTTCCTCCGCCGCCACGACCTCTTCTTCGACCGGCGCCGCCTTCGGCATCGACGCCGAGGCGACCACGGGGTTCTCGCCCCGGTACAGCACCGGCGCTACGCCGTTCGGGTACTGCAGCTCCTTGACGTGAATCGAGTGGCCGATCGTAATCTGCGCCAAGTCGACGGTGATGAACTCCGGCAGGTCAGCCGGCAGGCATGAAATGTCGACCTCGTTCATGACGTGGTTGATGACTGCGCCGGTCACCTTGACCGCCGGCGAAACCTCCGCATTCACGAAGTGCAGCGGCACTTTCATGTGGATCTTCTGGTCGGCAAGCACCCGCTGAAAATCGACGTGTTGCACCTCCAGCTTGTACGGGTGCATGTTGATCGCGCGCAGCAGCACCCGCTGCTTCTCGCCGTCGAGGTTGAGCATGATGACCGACGCGTGGAACGCCTCCTTGCGCGCTTGCTGGTACAGCTCGTTGTGGTCGAGCTCGATCCGCGTCGGCGGCTCGGCCCCGCCGTAGAGAATGCCGGGAACCCGCCCGGTCCGACGCAGGCGGCGGCTCGCACCCGTTCCCTGCATGGCGCGCTTCGAAGCGCTGATTTCGATCTGCATGATGCACTCCCGAGTTATGGGCGGACCCGCGACCAGGTGCGCGCCCGTGATGAAAGCTTCGTTCCTACTCCATAAACAGCGACGATACCGAGTCCTCGTTCGAGATCCGGAGTATCGTCTCCGCCAGCAGCCCCGCCACCGACAGCACGCGGATTTTCTTGCAGCCTTGAGCGTCCGCGCGCAGCGGGATGGTATCGGTCACCACCACCTCGTCGAGCTCCGATTCGTCGATCCGCTGGACGGCGGCGCCCGACAGCACGGCGTGCGTGCAATAAGCAAGCACGCGCGTCGCGCCCTGCTCCTTCAACGCTTCGGCCGCTTTGCACAGCGTGTTCGCGGTGTCGACGATGTCGTCCATGATCACACAAGCGCGCCCCTGCACCTCGCCGATGATGTTCACCACCTCGGACACGTTCGGACGCGGACGCCGCTTGTCGATGATCGCGAGATCGGACTCGAGGCGCTTCGCGAGCGCGCGCGCGCGGACCACGCCGCCGACATCGGGCGACACGACGACTACGTTCTCGTAGTTGTGCTTCCAGACATCGCCCAGGAGCACCGGCGCGGCATAGACATTGTCGACCGGCACGTCGAAGAAACCTTGGATCTGGTCGGCGTGCAGATCCATCGTGAGCAGCCGGTCAACGCCGACCGCCGCCAGCATGTTCGCCACCACCTTCGCGCTGATTGCGACGCGCGCCGCGCTGGGCCGGCGGTCCTGCCGCGCATAGCCGAAGTACGGCACCGCCGCGGTAATGCGGCCGGCCGAGGCGCGGCGCAGCGCATCGACCATGATCAGCAACTCCAGCAGATTGTCGTTGGTCGGGGTGCAGGTCGGCTGCAGCACGAAGACGTCCTTGCCGCGGACGTTCTCCAGGATCTCGACCATCACCTCGCCGTCGGAGAACTTGCCGACGACGGCGTGCCCGATCGGAATATTCAGGCGCTTGACGACGTTGTGCGCAAGCAGGGGATTTGCATTCCCGGTGAACACCATCAGGTTTTCGTAGGCCATCTTGGCTCACTGCCCCTCAAGCTTCGCCGGCACGGCGCTCGTCGGTTCTCTCGGTCGCAAAAAAAAACAGCCGCATGCGGCTGCCGACTCTCTCGGGCGGCTCGATCTAGCTAGGACACCGAAAGCTGGCTGGGGAGGAAGGATTCGAACCCTCGTATGGCGGAATCAAAATCCGCTGCCTTAACCAGCTTGGCGACTCCCCACCCGTTGAACCGCTAGTCGGGAGCAAGCGGGTGGCGATCCAAGCCGCGGACTGCAACACCACGCCACGCTCCGGGAACCTTTGCCGCGACCGCCCGGGCCTCGGCCTCGGTCGCGAACTCTGCGAACACACTCGATCCGGATCCGCTCATGCGCGCATCGCCGAAGGGTCCCAGCCAATCGAGCGCCTGCGCGACCTCAGGGTGCCTCGCCCGCACCACGGGCTCAAGATCGTTGTGTCCAAGGCCCGCGAAAAAGGCGCTAATTGTGAGCGGTTTCGTAGTGCGTGTCAATTCGCGTGCGGCGAAGATTTCCTTAGTGGAGACAGCTACTTGCGGCGTCACGACCAGATACCAAACCGGGTCCAAATCGAGCGGCGTCAGCACCTCGCCGACACCCTCGGCGAACGCGTTCCCGCCGCAGAGGAAGAAGGGTACGTCGGCGCCGAGTTGCAATGCGAGCCGAGCGAGCTCCGCGCGCGTGAGGCGGGTATCCCAGAGCTCGTTCAGCGCGAGCAGGGTGGTCGCAGCATCGGAGCTCCCCCCGCCCAGTCCGCCACCGAGGGGGATTTGCTTGGCGAGCAGGATCGTCGCCCCGGTGCGGCAGCCGGTCGTCCGCTGCAATAGCCGGGCGGCGCGCAGGGTGAGATCGTGCTCCGCCGGCACGCCGGCGGTCGGTCGCGCGAGACGGACATCGGCGTCCGCGCACGGCGCGAACTCGAGCCAGTCACAAAGATCGATCAGGCGAAAGACGGTCTGCAGCAGATGATAGCCGTCGGCGCGTCGGCCGACGACGTGCAAGAAAAGGTTGAGCTTGGCCGGGGCCGGCCAGCGGCGTGTCCAGTGCGCCGCGCTCATTGCGTCGGCGCGAGCTGCCATTCGTCGACCACCAGGCGGATGTCGAGGTCGCCGCGCATGAGCCGCATCCGCTTCGGCAGCCGGCCGCTTTGGTCATAGTCCGCGTATTCGATCACCCAGCCGAGCTGGCGCAGCTCCGCGAGACGCTCGCCGCTGTAGCGCGTGTCCGCCGCGACGCCCGGCTGCGCTCGGCCCTGCAGCCAATCGGACAGGCCGCCGAGCGGGAGCGCCCAGCCGAGGGCCTGTTCGGTGAGCCGCTCGGGATCGGTGGCGCTGTAGCGCCGGTCCTGCGACGTTACGAGCGTATAGACGCCGTCACGCCGCGTGATCTCGGCGATACCCTGTCCGAGCGGCGTCGAGAGCATGAGTTCATCGGTCGCATCGCTGTGGCGCCAACTCACCCGGCCGCTCGCCGACTCCGCGCCGTAGCGGACCGCGACGCGGCCGACGATGGCGAAGCCGCCCGGCGCCGGCGCGGGGGTCGGTACGCTCGCGCAAGCGGCGATGAGGCCCGCCGCGAGCACGACCAGGAAACGCACGGCCAGCGCCTACTGCTTCAGGCGCTGGACGGTCTTCACGAGCACATCGTTCGACGGCGCCTTGGCGAGGGCCTCGTCCCAAACCTTTTGCGCCTCGCCCTTGCGCCCGAGCGCCCATAGGACCTCGCCCAGATGCGCCGCGATCTCCGGATCGGGCCGGTCCGAATAGGCGCGCTGCAGATATTTCAGCGCCTCCTCGTTCTTGCCCTGGCGATAGAGCACCCAGCCCATGCTATCGACGATGAAGGAGTCGTCGGGCGAGAGCGTGAGCGCCTTCGCGATCAGCTCTTTCGCCTCGGGGAGGCGCTCGTTGCGATCGGCGAGCGAGTAGCCGAGCGCGTTGTACGCGTGCGCATAGTCGGGCTTGATTTTGATCAGCTGCCGCAGACTCGATTCCAGAATGTCGATGCGGTCGATCTTGTCGGCGAGCATCGCGTAGTCATACAGGAGGTCGGGATCGTCCGGCAGCCTGTCGAGCGCCTGCGCGACGATATCGAATGCCTCCTTCGACTGGTTGGCGTCGCGCAACAGCTGCGCCTCGGCGAGGATGAGCTGCACCCGCTGTTCGCTGGACGCGGCGTTCACCTGTTGCAGGAAGCTGCGCGCCCCGGCGAGATCGCCCTGCTTGAACATCACCTGCGCGGTGCGGACCTGCGCCGGCACGTACTGCTCGCCGCGCGTCACCTGCGCATACCACTTGAGCGCATCGGGATATTGTTTCTGCTCCTCCGCGACCTGGCCGAGGTAGAAGCGCACCGCGTTGCGATCGCCGTAGCCGAGATCGAGCAGCCGCTTCAGGTAGCCCGTTGCGCCGGCCCAGTCTTCGACCTGCATCGACAGCACCGCGACCGCAAACAGCACGTCGGCGTTGTCGGGATAGTCCTTGAGCAGTTGCTGAAACTGTCCGCGCGCCTCGGGGTACTTCTTGTCGGCGACGAGCGTACGCGCGTAGGCGAGACGCACCTCGCGCGCTTTGGGATGCGTTTTCAGGAACGTCGCGAGCCGCTCAATCGCGACGGCACTGGATTTCTTTTGCAGGAGCGAGGCTTCATACAGCGCGGCGATCTCCCAGTCCGGCGCGAGCTGCGCTGCCGTGCGCACCTCCTTCAGCGCGAGCTCGTTTTCGCCCGCGCTCGCCGCCGCTTGCGCGATCGCGAAGTGCGCCTGCGCGAGGTCCGCATACGGCGCGGCAAGCGCCTGGATGACATGCAGGTTGGACGCCTTGTCCGGGTTGGATGCGAGCAGGCCGTTCAGCTGCAGGAACCCATCGCCGCGATTCGTGCTTTGAACGGCGAGTATCTTTTGCAGGTACGGCTCGGCCTCGCCCAGGCGGTTCGCGCGGATCAGGAGACTGGAGGCCGTGCCGAGCGCTTTGGTGTTGGTCGGATTCGCGTCGGCCCACACCTTCGCCGACTCGATCGCCGATTCGGGCATGCGGGCGAACAGCGCGATCTCGGTGGCGCGTTCGGCGACGCGCGGGTCGCGCGTGCGCTTGGCGAGATCGGCATACGCCTGCGCCGACAGCGTGAGGTTGCCGCGCTGGCCGGCAATCTCGGCCAGCAGAAATTCATATAGCACTTCGTCGCTGAGGTCCTGTTTCGGCAGATCGGACGGCGCCGGGGCGTCCGCGGCATCCGCCGCGCCGGTCACCTGCGTGTCGCTGTCGGGCGCATCCTCGTCGACCTTGGTTGCCTGCGGCGAGGCGCACGCGGCGAGAAGCGCGCTCGCGACCACCAGGACCAGCCGGCGCAGCGCCGAGCACGCCGCCGAGCCGCTGCAATCTGGAAGCGGTTTGGGAGAAATCATGTAGGGGGGACCGCCAATGCCTGAAAGCTGGCGAGTTTAGGTATATTTCCGCGGCGCCACAAGGAATTGACCCGCAACGACCCGACGAGTTTCATGCCGGAGCTGCCAGAAGTCGAAATCACCCGGCGCGGCATCGAACCGTTCCTCGCGGGGCGGACGATTACCGCCGTGGCGGTACGTCGCCCGCGCCTGCGTTGGCCGATCCCGCGCAACCTCGCCGCGATCCTGACCGGGGAGCGAATTCGCGCGGTCCGCCGCCGTGCCAAGTACCTGCTGCTCGATTGTGACAAGGGGACCCTGATCCTGCACCTCGGCATGTCGGGGAGTCTGCGCCTCGTTCGCCCCGCGGAACCGCCCGGCCCCTACGACCACTTCGACCTTGCGGTGGGGGACGTTTCGGTGCGCCTGCGCGACCCGCGGCGATTCGGCGCCGTACTGTGGCACCGGGGCAACCCGGCCGCGCATCCCCTGCTCGCCGCGCTCGGCGTCGAGCCGCTCTCGAGCGAATTTACCGGGCGCGTCCTGCATGCGGCGACGCGGGCGCGCCGCGCCGCGATCAAGCAGGTGCTCATGGACCATCGGCTTGTGGTGGGGGTAGGCAACATTTACGCCAACGAGAGCCTGTTCCGGGCGGCTATCCGGCCGCAGACCCCGGCGCGGCGGCTGTCCTTGGCGGGCTACGAGCGGCTGGCGGCGGCGGTTCGCGCCACCTTGGAGGATGCGCTCGCCGCCGGCGGCAGCACGCTGCGGGACTTCGTACAGTCGGACGGCTCGCCCGGCTACTTTCAGCAACAATACTTCGTCTATGACCGGGCCGGGGCGCCCTGCCGCCGGTGCGCAACCCCGGTTCGGCGCATCGTCCAGGGTCAGCGATCGACCTTCTACTGCCCTCACTGCCAGCGCTAATGCGCCACCGGCGCGAGCGCCCTGGGCAGCCGCCCGGCGGTCCGGCCGTGCTACAGTAACCCCATGGATTTGTTGAATGTCCCGTCCGGAACCGGCGTGAGCCTGGTGAAGCGGTTCCAGGACTACAGCGTGTGGCGTGCGAGCGTCGCGAGCCAGATCGTCGCGTATCGCCAGTGGCTGCAGGAAAACGAGCTGGCGGAGGCGCAGACGGAACTCCGTGTGGTGCAGCTCCTCGAGCGCCTCAGCGAGGACAAGCTCACGATCGCGTTCGTTGCCGAGTTCTCGCGCGGGAAGTCGGAACTCATCAACGCCATTTTCTTCGCCGACTACGGGCGACGGCTGTTGCCGTCCTCGAGCGGGCGCACGACGATGTGTCCGACCGAGTTGCAGTGGGACCCCTCCCAGCCCCCCTGCATCAAGCTGCTCCCGATCGAGACCCGCGCCACCAACGCCACGACGAGCGAGTTCAAGCGCTTCCCGGAGGAATGGCAGGTCATCCTGCTCGACGTGAACGATGCCCAATCGCTGGTCGAAGCCTTTCACCAGGTGCGCGGGACGAAGCGCGTTCCGATCGGGGAGGCGAAGCACTACGGACTGTTCCTCGCTCACGATTCGAGCGAGGAGGCCGGATTCGCGGCCGACGGCATGGTCGAGATCCCGTGCTGGCGCCACGCGGTCATCAACTTTCCGCACCCGCTGCTCGAAAAGGGGCTGGTGATCCTCGACACGCCGGGCCTGACCGCGATCGGGACCGAGCCGGAGCTCACGCTCAACCTGTTGCCGAACTCGCATGCGGTGCTCTTCATCTTGGCGGTAGAGACCGGCGTGTCGAAGAGCGACGCGCAGGTCTGGAACGACTATGTTGCGCACGCGCCCGGCCGACAGAAAGGGCGCTACGTCGTCCTGAACAAGATCGATACGCTGTGGGACGGACTGCGCACCGAAGGCGAGATCGAGGGCGAAATCGCGAGCCAGATGAGCTTCGTCGCCGACGTGCTGCGTGTCCCGGCGGAGCAAGTGCTGGCGGTGTCGGCGCAGAAGGGGTTGGTCGCCAAGATCACCGAGGACGAGGTGCTCCTCGCTCGCAGCCGGCTGCCTGAGCTCGAGCATGCACTGTCGATGCACCTTATCCCCAGCAAGCAGGCAATCGTGCGCGAGGCGACCCGGCAGGAGATCGTCGATCTCCTCACCGGGACGCGTTCGATCCTCGAGGCGCGACTGACGGGGGTGCTGGAGCAGCTGTCGGAGTTCCGCAGCCTACGCGGCAAGAACCTCGACGTGGTCGAGGAGATGATGCGCAAAGTGCGCGTCGAGAAAGACGAGTTCGAGCGCGGACTCGCGCGCTTCCAGGCGACGCGGGGGGTGTTCTCCCAGCTCACCAATGCGCTGTTCACCCATCTCGGCATGGACGCGCTGAACGACCAGTCACGCCGCACGCTGAAGGCGATGAGCCGCAGCCGGTTCACCTTGAGCCTGCGCAACGCGATGGGCGACTACTTCCAGAGCGTGCGCGGCAAGCTGAACCGGGCCGCCGATACGATCGCCGAGATTCAGACCATGATGGAGGCGATGTACCGCAAGTTCAGCGCCGAGCACGGCTTGCGCCTGACCGGACCGCAGCCGTTTTCGCTGCTCCGCTTCCAGAAGGAGTTTGACCGCCTGGAGCGGACCTTTCACACCCAGTTCGACACCATCGGGAGGATGCTCACGAACGAGAAGCTGACCCTGATGCAGAAGTTCTTCGAGACCGTGGCGAGCCAGGTACGGCGCGTCTACCAGTACGCCAACAAGGAAGTCGAGACCTGGCTGCGAGCGGTGATGTCGCCGATGGAGGTGCAGATCCGCGAGCGCCAAATGCAGCTGCGCCGGCGCCTCGAGTCGATCAAGCGCATCCATTTCGCCACCGACACGCTGGAGGATCGGATCGGGGAGCTCGAACAGTTCGAGACCCTCCTGCTGCATCAGCTCGACGGGATTCACTACCTCAGCGGCGAAATCGACCGCGTCCTCGACGCCGATGACATCGCGCTGCTGGAAGAAAGCCTCGGCGCAGGGCGCGCCGCGGCCTAGCGCGCGCGCGCCGCCCGCATTTCAGCTACACGCTCAACTGCGCGACTTTGGCGCGCAACCGCCGGTCGATCAAGGGGTGCACGAACTGGGCGGTGTCGCCGCCGAGCAGCGCAATCTCCCGCACGATCGTCGCCGAGATGAATTGGAACCGCTCGTCCGGCGTGAGGAACACCGTCTCGACGTCGGGAATGAGGCTGCGATTCATCCCCGCCATTTGAAATTCGTATTCGAAATCGGACACCGCACGCAGGCCGCGCACGATGACGCGCGCGCGCTGCTCGCGCACGAAGTCGCGTAGCAGCCCGCCAAATCCGTGCACCGACACGTTCGGGTAGGCGGCGAGCACCTCGCGCGCCATGTCGATCCGTTCGGCAAGCGTGAAGAACGGGCGCTTGCCGCGGCTGTCCGCCACGCCGATCGCCACCTCGCTGAACAGCCCGCAGGCGCGCCGCACGATGTCCTCGTGGCCGCGCGTGAGCGGGTCAAACGTGCCCGGATAAACTGCCTTGGTCATGGTCTCCCCATTCCATGAGGTGATAGTGGACAGCGCCGGCGACCGCCTGGCGGCGGACTCGCCACGGCGGATCGGGCCGCAGCGTCGAGTCGCTCTCGACGTACACCCGCGCGCCGCGCGCGAGCACCCGGGGCAGACGCGAGAGCACTGCCGGCACCAGCGCGCTGCCGTAGGGCGGGTCCACAAATACCACCTCGAAGGTCCCGCTGCCGGCGAGCGCAAGGAAGTTTAGCGCATCGCCCAGGACTAGCCGCAGTCGGTCGGCGCCGAGCCGCGCGGCGTTCTCGCGCAGGGCGCCGTACGCGGCGCGGGAGTCGTCCACCATCACGACTTCGGCAGCGCCGCGTGAGAGCGCCTCGAAGCCGAGTGCGCCGGCGCCGGCGAACAGATCGAGACAGCGGCACCCGGAGAGGTCCTGGCCCAGCCAGTTGAACAGCGTTTCGCGGACGCGGTCCGGCGTCGGTCGCACCCCCGGCGCGCCGGCGAACTGGAGCACCCGGCTGCGCCATGCGCCGCCGATGATCCGGACGCGGTTGGTTCCTTTGCGCCGCACCACTGACAATCGCGGATTGAAGCGCTCGCGGGTCGGATGGGGTGGTTCGCCGGTTTGCTAGAATCGCACCGTATCTTAGCCCGTTCCCGGCGGTGTGCTGCGCGCGCGAAGTCTCGCGAGAGACGCTGGGCGCACGCGGTTCGCATATCCGCCAAGGATCTCGATGCCCGCGCCAATTCCATGCTCGGCTTCCTGAAGAAGTCCGCCGATTCGTCGGCGGCGACCTGGTTTGACCGCCTCAAGCGCGGCCTCAAGCAGACCGGGTCGCAGCTCGCCGGGCTGTTTGCCGGAGATCGCGTCGACGAGGCGTTGTTCGACGAGCTCGAGCACGCGCTGCTCGCGGCCGATGCCGGACTCGATGCGACCGGCAAGCTGCTCGGGCGGCTGCGCGCGCGGGCCAAGGCCGAGCGGATCGAGGCGCCGCAAGCGCTCAAGGAGGCGCTCGCGGCGGAGCTCGTCGCGCTGCTGCACCCGCTCGAACAGCCCTTCGCGGTCGGCGGCCACCACCCGTTCGTCATCCTGATCGCAGGGGTCAACGGCGCCGGGAAGACCACCTCGATCGGCAAGCTCGCCAAGTACTTCCAGCGCGAGGGATTGTCGGTGCTGCTTGCCGCCGGCGACACGTTCCGCGCCGCGGCGCGCGAACAGCTCGCGGTCTGGGGCGAGCGGAACCGCGTGGCGGTGATTGCGCAGGAGGGCGGCGACCCGGCCGCGGTAGCCTTCGACGCGATCCAGGCCGCGCGCGCGCGCGGCGTCGACGTCGTGATCGCCGACACGGCCGGCCGGCTGCCGACGCAGCTGCACCTTATGGCGGAGCTGAAAAAGATCAAGCGCGTCATCACCAAGGCCGAGCCGACCGCGCCGCACGCGGTGTGGGTGGTGCTCGATGCGAACACCGGCCAGAACGCGCTCGCCCAGGTCAAAGCCTTCGACGACGCGCTCGGCCTCACCGGACTCATCCTCACCAAGCTCGACGGCACCGCAAAGGGCGGCGTCGTGGCGGCGATCGCCTGCGCGCGTCCCATCCCGCTCGTGTTCGTTGGCCTCGGTGAAGGCATCGATGACCTGCGGCCGTTCTCGGCGTCCGAGTTCGCGCGCGCGCTGCTTGACTAGCGGCCGGGACCGGGCCTGGTGCCGGCGATCAGTTTCAACCGCGTAACCAGACGCTACGCCGACGGCTTCGAGGCGCTGCGCGCCGCGAGCTTTGGCGTCGAAGCGGGCGAGTTCGCCTGCCTACTCGGGCACTCGGGTGCCGGCAAGACCACCGCGCTCAAGCTCATCCCGGCGATCGAGCGCGCGACCTCGGGCGTGGTGCTGGTCAACGGCCAGAATGTCGGCGCGCTCGGGCCGGCCGCGGTGCCTTATCTGCGCCGCAGCCTCGGACTCGTATTCCAGGACCAGAAGCTGCTCCACGACCGCAATGCGTTCGACAACGCGGCGCTGCCGCTCGCGGTGTGCGGCCAACCTCCGCGCGAGGCGGCGCGGCGCGTGCGCGCGGCGCTCGACAAGGTGGGCCTGCGCGAGCGCGAGAAATCGATGCCGATCACGCTCTCGGGCGGAGAGCAGCAGCGGCTGTGCATCGCGCGCGCGGTGGTCAACCGGCCGTCGATCCTGCTCGCCGACGAGCCCACGGCGAATCTGGACGCCGCTGCGGCGAGCGACATCATGGAAATCTTCCGGTCCTTCAACCAAGTCGGCGTGACGGTGTTGGTCGCGACGCATGACCTCGCGCTCGCCGAGCGTTTCGCCACGCGCGTGGTCCGGCTCGACCATGGACGCGTCGTGGAGCTGCGCGTCGCCGGCCAGTCGGTGGCGGCGTGAGGGCGTGGCTGCGGCACCACCGTCAGAGCCTCGCCGGCACGGCGTGGCGTCTGACCCGCACCCCGGGTGCGACCGCGCTCAACGTGGTCGCCATCGCGGTCGCGCTTGCGCTGCCGTTGGGCGCCTGGGTGCTGCTCGCGAACGCCCAGCGGCTCGGCGGACACACCGCGGGGTATCCGCAGCTCTCGGTGTTCCTCGCGCCGGAGGCTAGCCGCGCGGACGCCGCGCGGGTGGAAGCGGCGCTCCGGCAGGCGCCTGCCGCCCGCCGGGTGCGGTTCGTGTCCAAGGACGAGGCGCTCGCCGCGCTCAAGCGGAGCGAGGCGATGAACGAGATCGCCGCCGCGCTCGGCGCGAACCCGCTACCCGACGCTTTCGTCGTCGATCTGAAGCCGGGCGATCCCGCGGCCGTCGAGCGGCTCGCGACCGAGCTCGGAGCGCTGCCCAAAGTGGCGCTGGTGCAGCTCGACGCCGCGTGGGTGAAGCGGCTCGACGCGGCGCTCCGGCTCGGCGCGGCGATGGTCGCGATTCTCGCCTCGCTCCTGGGGGTGGGGATGGTCGCGGTGACGTTCAACACCATCCGACTCCAGATCCTCACCCAGCGAGAGGAGATCGAACTCGCCCGGCTGATCGGCGCCACCGCGGCCTACGTACGGCGGCCATTCGTCTACCAGGGCGCTCTGATCGGACTCGCGAGCGGTCTCGTCGCGCTTGGTTTGGTCGCCGGGAGCCTCCGCATCCTCAACGTCGAGGTCGGCCGCCTGGCGGCGAGCTACGGCGCGGACTTTCGGCTGCAGCTGCCGCCGATAGGGGACCTGGCGGCAATGCTGGCCTTTGCCGCAGCGCTAGGATGGGCGGGCGCTTACCTGTCAGTGAGTAGACACTTATCGAGATTCGCGCCGCACTAAACCGCGGCCCCCCCCGGGGCCGGGCCGGTGGAGTGAACTGGCCAGCCCCTTAGCACTCTAAGATCCTGAGTGCTAAACTTCCCCTGACTAGGAGAACGTCGGTCTATGACCCATAGCCTGAGCCTGCCGGTGCCGTCCGCCGTTGGCAGCCTGGACCACTACGTCCAGACGGTTAATCGGTTCCCGATCCTGACCGCCGACGAGGAGTCGCAGCTCGCGCGGAAATATCGCGCCGCCGGCGACCTCGACGCCGCGCGTCAGCTCGTCCTCTCGCACCTGCGCGTGGTGGTCGCTATCGCCCGCGGCTACCTCGGGTATGGCCTGCCGCATGCGGACCTCATCCAGGAAGGCAACATCGGCCTCATGAAAGCGGTCAAGCGCTTCGACCCGGAACGCGGCGTGCGCCTGGTGTCGTTCGCCATCCATTGGATCAAGGCCGAGATGCACGAGTTCATTCTGCGCAACTGGCGTCTGGTGCGGATTGCGACCACGAAGGCGCAACGCAAGCTCTTCTTCAACCTGCGCAGCATGAAGCCCAAGCTCGCGCCCCTCACGGCGGCGGAGATCCGCGACATCGCGACCGCGCTGCGGGTGAAGCCCGAGGAGGTGGAGGAGATGGAGATGCGGCTCGCCGGCCAGGACGTGCCCCTCGAGCCGTCGGTCGACGACGACGACGAGAGCTACGCGCCGATCTCGTATCTCGCCGATCCGCAGGAGGAACCCTCGCGCGTGATCGAAGCCGAGCAGACCGACCACTTGCGTCGTGCGGGCCTGTCGCAAGCCATTGCGAGCCTCGATCCGCGCAGTCGCCGCATCATCGAGGCCCGCTGGCTGCGGGAGAAGGACCCGGCGACGCTGCATGACCTCGCCGCCGAATTCAAGGTTTCGGCCGAACGCATCCGCCAGATCGAGGCGAAAGCGCTGCACAGGATGCGCGGCGTGATGGCGCCCGAAGCACACTGAACCGGGCGCCGCGGCGCGAGCGGCCGATAGCGCCTGGTGCCGCGCACCGCCCCACCGCGCGCCGACCGGTCGGTTTCCGTTTGCCGCGTTCAGCCGGTCCCGAGCAGCAGTCTGATGTCGTGCGCGATCGCGTCGGGACTTTGCCCGTTCTTGGCGAACAGCCGTAGCCGCCCTTGCGGGTCGAAGATGTAGCTCGCCGCGGTGTGGTCCATCGAGTAGCTCTCCGGACTGCGCCCCGGCACCTTCTGGTAGAAGACCTTGAACTCCTTGGCCGCGCGCGCCGTTGCGTCCGCGTCGCCGTAGAGCCCGAGAAAACTCGGGTCGAACGCCGGGACGTATTGGGCGAGTAGCGCCGGCGTGTCGCGCTCGGGATCGACGGTAACGAACAGCACCTGCAGCCGCTCACCGTCCGGGCCGAGCTTTTCCTTCGCCAGCTTCAGCTCGGCGAGGGTCGACGGGCAGACGTCGGGACAACGCGTATAGCCGAAGAACACGACCACCGCCTTCCCCTTGAAGTCCGCGAGCGAGCGCGCCTTTCCGGTGTGATCGGTGAGGTGCAGCTCGCGGCCGAAATCCGCGCCGGTGATGTCGACGCTGTTGAAGGTGGGCTTCGCCGGCCCGCATGCAGCCAGCAGCAGACACGCGGTGAGCGCGGCCAGCCGCAGCGCCGCGCTAGACAAGAATGTAGTGGTCGACAAGCAGCGACGCAAACAGGACGGCGAGATAGACGATCGAATAGCGGAACGTCCGCCGCGCCAACCGGTCGCTGTAGTCGACATAGATGCGGACCGCGTAGGCGATGAAAATGCCGCCGAGCACCGCCGCCGCGGCGAGATACACCCAGCCGCTCATGCCGTACGCGAACGGCATCAGGCTGGACGCGACCAGGATCAGCGTGTAGAGCAGCACGTGCAGCTGCGTGAACTTGCGGCCGTGGGTGACTGGCAGCATCGGCAGACCGGCGCGCGCGTACTCGTCGGCCCGATACAGGGCAAGCGACCAGAAGTGCGGCGGCGTCCAGGCGAAGATGATGAGAAACAGCAGCAGCGCCTCGGGCGTCACCGCGCCGCTCATCGCTGCCCCGCCCAGCACCGGCGGCATCGCGCCCGCTGCACCCCCGATCACGATGTTCTGCGGCGTGAGCGGCTTGAGCACCACGGTGTACAGGACCGCGTAGCCGACGAAAGTGCCGAGCGTGAGCCACATCGTGAGCCCGTTCACGCAGTTGTACAGCAGCCCCAATCCGACTCCGCCCGTGGCGCCGGCAAAGAGCAGCGTCTGCAACGAAGTGATTTCGCCGCGCGGGAGGGGCCGCGCGCGGGTACGCGCCATCAGCGCGTCGATCTTCTGCTCGACCAGGCAGTTCACCGCCGCCGCCGCCCCGGCGACCAGCGCGATGCCGATCGTGGCGGCAACCAGGATGTCGAGCGGCACCCGACCGCCGGCGGGCACGGCGAGGAACATGCCGATCACCGCGCAGAACACGATGAGCGACAGCACGCGCGGCTTGGTCAACTCGAGAAACTGACGCAGCCGGTGGGTCGTAGCGTGGAGTGCGGTGGCGGTCATGCGGCAGGCGTTCGGCAAACGGACAAACTCGCGTTTCGAAAGTCTATCACGAGCGTCATCGCGGGCGCGCGGCGCAAGCGCTCGTTAGCGCGGCCGGCCAACGGCCAAACGCCGGCACCGCGCCCTTAGCCGACGCTGGAATATTTCAGCAGCCGCTGCAGATCGCCGATGATTCCCTTCGGGTCGGCGTTCGCGGGAAACCTCAGGATTAGCAAGCCAAGCGGATCGATGAGGAAGATCCGATCGCGCGCATCGGCGCCGGGCAAGGCCGCGCTCAGCGCGGCGCCGCCATGAACAACCGCCACCCCGTCGTACAGCCGCGCGATCTCCGCCGGCGGCACGCCGTCGTCGAGCAGGAGCCACACGCGCTCGACGCGATCCATGTTCTGCCCCTGCGCGAGCCGCGCCTGACGCATGCTAAAGAGCTTCGCGCGGCATGCCGCGCCGCAATCGGCGCCGTCCGCCTGGAGCAGCACCCACTTGCCCCTCAACTCCGCCAACGAGAACGGCGCGCCGTCGAGCCGGGCGAGCCGCGCCGCCGGCAACGGCTTCGCTTCCAGCAGCTCGCCGTAGTTCACCCTGCCGGCCGGCGGGAAGAAGCGGTAGGCGACGACCGCAGCCAGGAACGGCGCCGCACACGCGGCCAGGATCCCGAGCGCGATCAGCCGGCCGCGGCGCCGCCGCGCCGCCGCGCCGCGGGACTCAGTCGCCGCTGCCGGCGCGCCGCCTGAAATTGAGCGCGACATACAGCACCAGGGTCAACGCCGCGAACGCGAACCATTGCAGCGCATAGCTGCGATGCCGCGCCGTGCCGGCGTCGGGCCGGCCCCACTCGCGGGCCAGCCCGTCGCGGGCGTCGTTCGTCTGTTCGATCACCACCGGCTGCAGCGCGAGCCCGGACCACGCGCGATAGCGCTCGAGCACAAGGTTCTGCCACACCGGGCCCTGCGGTGACTCGGGCGCGAGTTCGTAGAACCGCGCGCTCGGGACGACCGCGATGCCCTCAATCGTCTGCGCCCCGGTCGGCGCGGCCGCTCGCGGCAGCTCGCTCCGCGTTCGGCCGGCGGCGACCCAACCGCGATTCACCAGGACATGCATGTCGCTGCCGGCGATCCGCAGCGGCGACACGACCTGATAGCCCACCCGCCCGTGCAGCACCTTGTTATCGAGCAGGATGCTATAGCGATCGACGTAGTCGCCCCGCACCGCCACGTGTCGGAACGCGAACTCGGCAGGGTCAACGAGCGCGCTCGACAGACTGATCGGCGGTTCCGCAGCCAGGTGGTCCAGCCGCGCCTGCGCCGCCTCCTTTTCAGCGGCGCGGAGTGTCTGCCACAC